>Ga0116230_10001114_pt1 | contig 24961 bp, 22 predicted proteins | sample S1TSphfallax_3_FD_88678 | JGI IMG/M metagenome (GOLD analysis project Ga0116230, IMG submission 88678) | Host-associated microbial communities from peat moss isolated from Minnesota, USA - S1T2_Fd - Sphagnum fallax MG | ecosystem: Host-associated > Plants > Peat moss > Unclassified | place... | reverse complement strand
ATACAAATTTTCTGTGAATGAATTCCCCAAAGAATGAAGTTACCAACCTGTTAAAACAAAATTAATTCAAAAGGAACAATGGTACCCTAATTATGAGGCCACTTCAGCACATGTCCATCGAATAATTAATTAATTAATTAATTAATTTGAAGATTCTATTTTTGAAAAGTAGATATATTCCTGAATATTTCAAAAGATTCTTCATTTTGATTCACAAAATTTCCCTTTTCTTTGAGAGAAAAGTAGTTTCTTCAAATTTCATCATTTCTAAAAGTAATATAATTTGTGCCAAAGAAGCCGCCAAGGTACTATGATATCTGCAATTCCCAAATGTTTAAAAAATGGTATCTGAATTGATTAGCCAAAATTTGTTTAATTTGTGGAATTCGGCACTGCAGTGCACTGGGTGCCCTAAGAAACACACAGGGAGAGAACGGCCGGACCGTTGGACAATGCTAATAACCCCTGGTCGAGATCAGTACAGCGCTGGATAATCTAGAGCTCTTGATAATACAGACGTACGGATCATCGTAGCTGACAGAGACCGCGGGATAAAGTAATGATTGCTGAAGTTCGAGGGAGTGACTGACGGGTAAAAGAGTACACAGCCAAAAACGACACGGATTATTATAGGGACCTACTGCGCAGTGTTTTGACGAACCGCGCGGTGCGAAATGCGAGGCCCCGCGGTCGTCTCGCACGGTTGGTCGGAACGGGAGGCGCGATGGCTATGGCCACTACACTGCTGCCGCCCGGACTCTGTCTCTCTGGAGCTTCCTGTGTTCGCGCCTACGCCAACTACGTGACCTTCAACGCCATCAGCACCGACTACGTGTTACGCAGGTCTCATATCTGCATTCTGGATCTGTTCAGGTTCTGCTCCTGTTACGACTTGGAGCATGTTTTCTGTGTTTTTTGGTGGCTTCTATCTATCTCTGGTTGTTTGTTGTTCCGTCCAGACTCAACCTTGTTCCTTAGTCTCCATTATTCCACCCCTGCTTCTGGGACCTTGAAGGTGATTGTAAGCAGATTCATTATTTCCTCTTTGTTCCGCAGCGATTTCCATTTTTTTTTTGGTATGGCTTTTAGTCAGTGGTGATTTTAAGCTTTCTTCCCTGTTTGATGCTCGTGGTGTCCTTCAGCTGTGTCATCCTCTCATCTCCTCTTCGTTGTTAGCGTTGCGGCAGCTCTCCTGGAGATGGTAGTTTCAAGTGTCGTTCGGTATTGTTGTACTCTGTGTGGTTTAACGGTTCCGCCTCCTCTCATAGCTGGTTTTGCTTTGGAGTATTGAAGCGACGCGTCGATGTACAATTTGAAAGTGTTTTATTCGTTAGAAGAGGGGTTTTTTCGTGATCATTGTTGCTGCTGCTTGTGGTTCGCAGGACTAGGTACCACGTGATGAAGCTGAAGCAAAATGTTGTGAGCAGCATCAGTCACTGTGGCCGCTTCAACAACCTGGTGATCTGATTTCCGAGGTCTGTGAGCTTGCTTGCTTGCTTTTTTATGCCCATTTCGCAGCTCTGTATGGCTACAAAGCTTGGAATAACCAGGTTCGATTTGCAAAGACTCGCTGCCGGAGACAGCGAGCGAGCTCATCTTGTATTTCCGAACTGAGTAGATTTGCAGTAGACGCCTTTTCTCCTGTCTTTCCTCCTGTCGCGGAAAACAAGTACAATCTTGAATGCCATGAAGCTTGTAGCTGTCAGCTCACTTCTTCACTCGTTCTCGGCACGGCCCCCTTCTCTCCCTCTCCGAATGACGAGGCCTGCGTCGACTTACGTTCTCGGATCAGAAATCCGCAAGATTTGATGGTTCTTGTTACGAAGAAATAGCTCCACGTTTAGGACATCATAATCACACAAAGATCTGCAATGGTCGGACGTCTTCGTACGCTGTTTCTCTCAACGAACGAAGAAGCAAGTTGTAATTCGCGTAGAGTCCGTCAACGCCCAGTATGGCGTTCGATGTATGGCCGCAAGAAGGACAGGATTGAAGAAGACGGGTCTCTCGAATGTCGGGAATAATGTCACAGCCAAAGCTCACACTGTGATATTCCCGATGCATCGTGCTCGTGACGGACTACAGCATTTGTTGGACGGTGCTTTGAATTGTGGAGATCAGTCTCCAAGAAACCCTCATCAACGATAGCAGAGTAGAAAAACTTAGCTACTATCTTTGAACCTGCCTTCAACATGAGAATGCATCAGTCTTGTGTTGCAAACAAATCTCTTGTGAGATTTGTTGTGAAGAGGATTTTGTCTTCCTTCACAAAAGCATAGAGCTTTGTCTCACTGAGTGTAATAGCATACTTTTTTTCACAAATCTGTGCGTGTAAATCCATCATGAAGAGAAAAAGTGTCTTGTCCATGTTTCTTGTGGGGGATCGTATCGACTTCCACAAATCTACTTTCCTGTATGGTCGTCATATGTACCATGTGCTATTGGTTTGAGAAAATGATGGCATTTACATGGATCTCTTGAAATTGTTGATTGCCCTTTTATGCAGCTGAACTGAACTGAAATGGGCCTTGAACCATGTTCCACTGGCTACAGAAATTTAAAGGCAATGCAAGAAGATTCTGGCATGGATGTGTCTGGAAAATATGTGCGATATACAAATGAGCAAGTGGAGGCTCTGGAGCGGGTATACCATGAATGTCCCAAACCAAGCTCTATACGCCGCCAGCAGCTCATCAAGGATTGTCCTATCCTTGCCAACATTGAGCCAAAGCAGATCAAAGTCTGGTTTCAAAATCGAAGGTCTGTGTTGCATATCTAGTCATGATCTAAATTGCGTACATGAGATTATGCCCAGTTTTTGGAGATCTCACTTTTGTTCTCATGGAAATATGTTGGCGTGTAGGTGTCGTGAAAAGCAGCGAAAGGAATCATCACGGCTTGTCACTGTGAATGCAAAGTTGACAGCTCTAAATAAACTGCTGATGGAAGAGAATGAGCGACTGTCAAAGCATTCTTCACAGCTCACCCTTGATAACCACCTATTACGCCAAGAACTCCAGCAAATGCCTGCCACTCCTGGCAAGCGAAAAATTCCTGATCAGGTCAGTGAAAGCAGACTTTGAATCATGGGCATCCACTTAAGCTGGGGTTAAGAAAAGCATTGATGTGCAATGTATTTGATTGTGAGTGTGCAGGCAGCTTTGGCCTCCACCGATACTAGCTGTGATTCAGTGGTCACAGGTGGCCTGCCTCCGCAGCCCACTCCTCAGCATTCTCCACGTGCCTCTAGCCCTGCCGAGTTAGTCTCTCTTGCTCAGCTCTTCTGTAATCCTCAGAGGACATAGCTATCTGCTCTTAGACTTGGGACTTCTAGGGTCCTCTTTTTGCAGTTGGTTATCAGTGCTGTCAGCTCTTCCCCTTAGTCAATTTTCTGATGTCCATTAGTCAAGAATGATTTGTCTTTTCTCTTTTCAAGCTGCAAGCTTCTTCTGGAGCTTGTTGCAGGTTTTTGTTGCAAGTTCATTGCCTGCAAGAGCTCCTCTTTTGCTGAACTTTATAGGGAATCAGCATTCCATGTGCGTGAAAGTTTTGAAAGGAATATTTTGCAGGAATCCGATGCAGACCAACTTCTGTGGTCCAGTCAGTATGCATCAGATGTAGCATGTTTGAAGATCAGATAAGATCTTTAATGGACATTCACATTGTTGGCATCCTATTGATAGCAGTGGGTTGGCAGATTGTTGTCGATTGCAGAGGAGACTGTCACAGAGTTTGTTTCAAAGGCCACAGGAACTGCAATTGACTGGATTCAGTTACCGGGTATGAAGGTGTGTCAGCTGCATTTTTCCTGCTGACTGTTTGCAAGTATGCCATTGCATGAATAATGATTGTTTAGGAATATGGTGGTGAGGGTGACTTTGCTAGAATCAGAGAAACTGAATGTTCATACATTAATGCACCGAAATGACATCAAGATGTATTTTTGGCTAGTGCAGCCTGGTCCGGATGCCATTGGCATTGTTGCCATTTCTCATGGTTGTCCGGGAGTTGCGGCGAGAGCTTGCAGCTTGGTGGGGCTGGAGCCCAGTAAGGTACCTTGTGGCTATCTTGTCTCCTTGAAACAGATGCCATAAAGTCATTCAAGAAGTGAGGAAAATGTATACTCAGGATCTGTAGCTTGCAGCCTGTACACAAACTCTTCTGTTTAATTCAGATGCCTGATGTGCAATGTTATTGTTCTTTGGGCAGGTTGTGGAGGTTTTGAAAGATAGGCCGTCGTGGCTCCCGGACTGCCGTCGTTTAAGCATATTAGGTTCTTTCCCAACAGCAAATGGAGGAACTGTGGAGCTCCTTTATACACAGGTCAGCTAAAATCCAACAACTTTTTACTTGAATGTGCTGTGATTTCTCACTGAAGACCTCATGAGAAATTCTATGATTTGTAGTTTCAATTGTGGACAGTTCTTATAGATATAAATGGTGTGGATAATTGTCACTGCATTGGCCTTTTGAATTCCTAGTTACAAGAAGGTAGTATTGAGGACTTTGTTTTGTTTGTGCACTCTGATAACTTGATGTTAACTCCAAAATTCCCAACAACTTTCTCTTGATGGTTTATACTACTAATTGTCCCTTAATTGACAATCCACTATTATTTGTTAAGCTGAAATTCAGCCTGTGTGCCCTGCTCGCATTTGATTGTGACCACTTGAGTCCCCTAACCATGTGGTGGCATGCTGGCTTGATCCCGAAGTCCAGGATACTAGTATTTTTGGAACAACTGCCAAATGTTCTTTCTTAGTATTTCTCCTTGTGCATGTGTGCAGATGTATGCACCAACAACACTTGCCCCTCCCCGGGACTTCTGTACCCTCAGATACACTACTATTTTGGAAAACAGAAATGTGGTGGTGAGTGGATTGATTGTGGTCTCTTTTCCTGTGATGTTCAGTTGTCCCACATAATAAAGGTTCTAACTGTAACATTATTCCCACAGACATACTATTTTGGCACATTATTTCATGACATATAACAGTGGATTGTGTTTGCCAGATTTGTGAACGGTCTTTAAGTAGAGCACAAGGAGGGCCAATGATTCCTCCTGTCCAGTCCTTTGTGAGGGCAGAGATTTTACCCAGTGGTTACTTGATCCGGCCATGTGAAGGCGGAGGATGCATCATTCATATTGTTGACCACATGGACTTAGAGGCATGTTTTATTTCTTAACCTTAAACCCTAAACCCTAAATCACAACTACATACTTTGTCTTTCTCTGATAGTTGGTACATGGCACACAGCTACAAACTCCATCCCCATTATTTTGAGCTCAGTTTAGACTATATATTTCTTATAAAAAAATGGAGATTTCCCCTTGCAAAATGTGCAGTCAAATGCTTTAGCATTGTTCTTTCAGTAGCTGGCTTTATATTTAAGCTGTCTTTTTTTGCAGCCATGGAGTGTGCCAGAGGTACTTCGACCCCTCTATGAGTCCTCAGCTGTCCTTGCCCAGAAGACAACAATTGCGGTGAGTTTAATCCTCTCAAAGTCCTTCTGGTACATAACAGTAGAGGTACAATTTGATGGTCTGATCAATTGGTCTCTTCTCTCTTTCTTTATATGGCAGGCACTGAGACATCTGCGGCAGCTATCACAAGAAGCTAGTGGGGATAGTGCCCCACGAAATGGACAAAAACCTGCTGCTCTTCGTGCTCTTAGCCAGCGGCTTGCTAGGTATGTAATTGGAAAACCCAAGGAGTTGAAAAGACATGAATTTTTGAACCAAGCTAGTGTGTCTGATGTGAAGGAATAAAGTAATGGAAAGGAGATGTGAAACAGTGAGAGAAATACATACATGCACTATTTTACATCTGCGTGCCATTGTCACTATAGGCTATCAGCAGACATATACTATATGGGCCACTGTGACCATGGGCTATCACACAGCTTTAACATAGCTGTGGGCCATTGTGACTGGGCTATCAGGGGATTCAACCAAGCAGTAAATGGATTTGTGGAGGATGGCTGGGCTGCCACGGTGAGTGATGGGATGGATGATGTCAGTGTGATGATCAATGAGTCTCCCACCACTAAATCCAGCCAGATAGCTTCAGAAAGGTTCCTCTGCACTCTTGGTGGTGGGATCTTGTGTGCCAAAGCATCAATGCTCCTGCAGGTTTGACCAGTTCTCTGAAGATTTTTGCACTTTCACTTTTCAATGTTTCTGGGTGCTTTCAATTTTATCTATCATGTTAAACTTTTCCATTTACTTACATTTGGATGAAAATGGAATCCAGAATGTGCCTGCAGCCCTTTTGATACGGTTTTTGCGGGAGCATCGCTCAGAGTGGGCTGATTGTGACATTGATGCTAGTGCTGCTGCTGCTTTCCGCAGTACCACCCGTAATGGAACTGCTGGTCACTCTCAATTGTCCCTGCCTTTGGTCAACTCCAGTGAGCAAGAAGAGGTCTTGCCTCCTGTGCACTGCACTGGGTTCACATTTCCTGATATAGAATGTTCCTTCCCTGCCTGTCTTGAAATTGCTATATCTCATTGGACATGAAAAGACTGTGACTCAAGTAAAACAGAAGGGCAAAATGATTTGGGTGTGTAGCTTCTGGAGGTGGTGAAACTGGAACAACATACAGGTGCTCCAGATGGTATCCATATGCGAGACAATTTTTTACTCCAGGTATGATCTGTCCTTACTGAATTTTGTAAAAATCCTTGGCATTGACTTTGTTGCTGTGTGCATGATAAGATGTATTGTTATAATCTGCTTCCATGCCAACCAGAACATACTTATGCTACTCTTTCTGATTTCCTTGGTATGTTTCTGAAAAATTGTGTATGTTGGGAACAGCTATGCAGTGGAATCGATGAAAATGCAGTTGGGGTGTGTTCCCAGCTTGTATTTGCACCAGTTGACGTTTCATTGTCAGATGATGTTCCTCTTCTGCCATCTGGCTTCCGTGTCATCCCCCTTGACTGTCATCTTATTGTAAGCACCTTATTGAACTAGGCTCATTTCTTCTTATTAGCTTCCACTCAATGTTCATAACCCAAGCTACTATGGGAGATTAAAAAAACATTTTGGTTAGCAATATCAGTAAATGAGTGCTTCAATCTCATCAGGAACGTTAAAGGCTTTGTATGTTGTATGTGTTGTAGGGTGGCTCTGGGTTTTCGCGCACCCGTGATCTGGCTTCAGCACTTGAAGGAGGACCAGAGGTTACTGGGCTTAGAACTGAAACTGGAACAGGCTCTTCCAACCACCTGCGGTCAGTGCTAACCATAGCTTTTCAGTTTGCTTATGAGGCACACACCCGAGAAAACTGTGCAGCTGTGGCCAGGCAGTATGTGCGCTCTGTGGTGGCCTCAGTGCAGGTACTGCTATACCCATCAAGAGAACCCTTCTTCTCACTCTTACTACCAGGCATAGCACCTGTGTGACCCATAATAGGCTGATAAACCAGGGCCACTAATTTTTACTAATGTGAAAAGTAATGAGATTATGAGGCAAGGCCATAGCAGAGTAGTTCACTCCAGGATGTTGGATCATTGTGCAATCTAAGCCTCCCACCTTCTTTATGTGGCAGCGTGTTGCAATAGCATTGGCACCCTCACATTCAACCCCCCGACAGAGTCCTGGCTCTGCCAATGCTGCTGTTCTTGCCCGGCACATCCTTCAAAGCTACAGGTATAATTTGTGACTTCTGATAACTGACCTCCAAAGAATCCAATTTCTAGTTTTTCTTGGTCTTGTGAGCACAGAATAGCATGCTTCTAAATTGAGACTTGCCACCATGTAACAGAGTATTTTGGACTGGTTTTGAGACCCTTTTGCAAAAGATCTTAGGTTCTGAAAGGATGAGACCATTGAACATGGGAGCAATTGCTATGGTAGACCATAAGATCTGTGTGCTGATACTGTGTTTGATTTTACAGACTCAACTTGGGCATGGACCTAGCAAGAATAGATGCCACAGATGACAATTCCCTATTCGAAGTATTTTGGCAACACACTGATGCCATCGTGTGTTGTGCCTGGAAGGTAGCCTTGAAATCCTTTTTTATTTGCAACATCTTTTGCAAAATTTTGTGTATGAACCCTAAATTAGAAGCCCCATATCTCATACAATGTCATTCACAGTATGTTGAACTGGAGGATTCATTCTTATGCCTGTTTTAAGTTTGATTAAGCATCCCTATTTTTGTTCTAGTGACCATCTGGTGCACCAATGAAAAACACTATCTGGTATGAGTGTTGTGAGGTCCAAGTACTTAGGGAGATGTAAAATATGAGGTTAATGGATGGAGTGTGGAGCACAGGGGTTACCAGAGTTCATGTTTGCAAATCGAGCAGGTCTGGATATGTTGGAAACAACATCTGGGGATTTACAAAATTTGGTGTGGGAGAAGACCCTGGATGAAGAAGGTCAAAAGACTGCATACACTGACTTTACCCTGGTCTTACAACAGGTAGGTTTTGCAAACTCTTTTCATTTCATTGTGTTCTAGCAGTGTCCCTGAACTAAGTGGGTAATATCTATGACTGTAATGTACACCAACCATGCATGACCATAGGACACAGCAGTGTACTGGAACCAGTGTTTTCTATACAATCAACACTATGTAATATCTTACTCTCCTTCGTACCATGGCCACCAGCCAAAAGAGATAGCCAATATATCCAAATCACTGTATTTAATGTGAGAAAGTGGTCTGCTATTTCTACAGGGCTACACATATCTCCCAGCTGGTGTCCGTATTTCAAGTATGGGGCGGCTAGCAAAGTATGATCGGGCACTTGCATGGAAAGTTATGGCCGAGGATGACAGCATACAATGTATTGCATTTCTATTCATGAATTGGTCATTCTTGACATAAACTGACATGTTTCTTCAAGTCTGACAAGAGCAGATTCGGAATTTCATAGACAAGATCACCAGCAGGGAACTCATGATCAATGCAAGTGAACTGTTTCTTAGAGACCAAGCTTACTGATGCATCTTTCCACATGTCTAGACTGAAAGGTGACAAAAAGCTGGCATACCTCAGGGCTTCTTTTGCTTGAGCTTTTCACCACAAATATTATTGCAGTTGAATTTTACAGTCTGTCTCATGCAGGCCTGTGGAACTTGCAGAACAGGTATGAAAGGCTTTGTAAAGAATGCTACTGAAAAACATTTGTACACACCTATGGCAAGAACAAGCTGCTCAAATCTTGTATCACCATAGTGGAAGCTCTTGGCTTGGTTGGTTACAAATTTATTGTATGTCTCTCAATTGTTGCTTTTGTATAGTATTTGGAGATAGCAGAGAGAATTTCTAACTCGGTCATAAGTGAACTGCAATACTTTTTAAAATAACTGAGTGCTGAGCTTGTTTCATGTAAAGGGTGGGTATTACTTGCATGTGGGCAGGCATGGAAAGATCCATGAGGGACTCACTTTGAGTAAATTGCAACAGGCAAGTTTTGAACTCATCTTTGCATCAGGAATCTGCCAATTGAGTTTGAGGGGCATCTGATTTTCTCCCCCTTCATTGCTACTTTCCTACAAAATGGAAACAAAAACCTCTTGATCGAGAGTTTCACTCTTCAATTTTTGGTGAGGTGTTGTAGTTGGCATGTTCCATAATGCCTAATGCATTGCTCATGTCAATGATGCTATTATTTATCTTGAAGTGAAACTTTTAAAAACAAGAATAAGCTCTCTTTGGATCTCATGTGACCTGCCTATTGGAAAATGACATGACTTGGTTTTGGAGTTACCAAGGTGGAACCTTGGGTCACCTATTGAGTAAACCCTCATGCTTCCACCTCACACTAACTAGGTAACAACCTATGTAAATGGGTAAGTATCAGATGCGAGTGGGCAGGGAATATGAATGTTTATTTTGTAGGTTAGATCAGTTGCTTTTTTTACTACCTACCTAACTGTTACTGATGTTATTAGGTACATAGTAAAAAATATGGTAGTAAACTTGGTTTATGAACCATCTACTTACCAAGTAGTCTGCTATTTACATAACATATAGGACCTACTTCTTACATAATTGGTTACCAAGATGAAACCAGACATGCTCATCCACAACGGAGTCATAACCAGCATTCAGTGGATGGTCCACTAGTGGCTGCTGGTTCACTCTGGCCAGGATCGGGGTAGGGGTGGTTTGTTGACTCTGCCTGCCAAGGGAGGGATATTGTGTTAAGAATCTTTGTCTAGTTCAGTAGCTTCCAGAGAATTTGGCTCCTGAAAAACAAGGCTGTACTAATTATCAACTCACTTTTTTTAAGTGCCAAGCATAAGGTGAGATATTTCATCCTAATTTAGTTCAAACTATGTCATTCATCTAGTAAGCATTTACATTCATTTCTTATGACTGATTCCAAGGTTTAGGGTTAGGGGCACTTCAAGCCTCCAACCATTCTTACTGATGGACAATACCTTATCCTAGTGCTCCACATACCTATACAACACTCGTTGCAGACACGTTCCATATAGTAAAGTTATCCATAAAGTCATGCAATTAGGGGGCAAGCACGGCCAGTTTTGGCATAGTAGGCCATCAAATGTGTGGGACTGGGACACAAACTAGTTTTTTGACCAATTTTTGGTGGTAAAACTGAGTTTCATCCCCTCTTTCCTTTTTCCTGAGCGCCTCCACTGCTACTACGTATGCTTTCAATGCTCCTACCTGTACAACTACTATAATTACTCTCAAACCTTGTGCATTTTGATACTGAGATTTAATAAAATTTCCTATCTTTGCGTATACCACTGAAAGAGGGGACAGGGGGTGAAAGAGAGGGTGACTTTACAGATAACTTTAGTGGGTTTCACTTATCTTCTATTTATGTGTGTTGCAATGTTGATAGGGTAAAGTAGCTATCAGAGATTTGAAAAAAGATTGGTTATTCACAAATTGTCTCTTTTTTTCTATAAAGTGAGCGCATTAAAATACGAGTCAAAGAGGGAAGCAAAGTTTAATATTATGAGGGATAAGTTGTCTAAAAAAGGGGGAGAGGGGAGAGCTTTACTAATCTCGAACACTCACTTTATTGAATCCTTCATGGGCGAAATTTACCCGTCATAACAAGGTCACTGGTTATGCTTTTCAAGTCTTAACCTACAATTTATACTACAACCATTTAGAGAGCCATATCTTCAATGACTTCATTAGCCAAAAAAGAACTCAAAAAAACAAGTATGGGGCCCGAAGTCAGAATTTATATATAGCTTACATCAAAAGGCCAAAGGTCCTTATACAGGCTTTCGTCTTTATTAAATAGAGGAGACCTTTCTATATTCTATGGAAATTATTCTATGAATAAAGGCTGGATGTATAAATGAGTAAGGCAAATGTGACAATACAGGAGGTGAAAGCAACTATAAAATGGAGACTCGTGAAGAAAGACTACACAAGCTTGCCATTGAAAACAAAATCAATGATACCAAGGATCTGATGGAGTGCAATGCCAATGAGACTGACAAGAGGGTAAGTTGTTGAAGCCCCTAAGTTTGCAAAACTTGGCATGTAAAGTGGAGAAGTATGTGCAACAAAAGCATGGCCAGAGTGAACCAGCAACCCCACCCCATGCACCATTCATTGGATGCCGTTTATGACTCAGTTGTGGATGAACTTCAACTTAGTTAATATCTGATTTCACCTTGGTAACCCATTCTGTAAAATGTGGGTCCTATATATAGGTAGAGAGGTAGGAAAATAGGTGACTACTAGGTAAGTAGATGATCTATACATTAGGGTTTTGCTTACTACATACTGACTAACAACCATACCTACTAACAATCCACAATTGTACAAGTAGGTAGGTAGTGAAAAAAGCACCTGAGCTAACCACCATGATTAGCTTGGGAACTAGAACCCAACAGAAAATTGTTTCCTCACCACCCACCATCCATACTTCATGGTGTGCAAGTGGTTGCTGGTTCACGCTTGCCAGAAAACACTACTACAAGTGTACTTAATGATTTTTGAATTAAAGCAAACCCCAATGTTTTACAAAGTGAAGTAAGTGTTTATACTAATCAATAGTGGAGGTCTACATTTCAAGTATGTGTGTGATCATTAGCTTGCATTTGTACAAGCTTCGTTTAGTGGTGTCTTTAGAGGTTGATGGAAAGGTTGATCTAGCAAGGTTCACACCTCAATGTGAGCAGAAATATAGTCATTTGGTGCAAGCAAATGGTTCCACCCTTTCATTTTCTTTAGTTGTTCATGTATTTTCACCATTATGTGTTTGCAACAAGTGTTCCCATATATAACTCTTAAAGGTCAATCAAAGAGTGGTCTATTGTCTTTTAACAACACAAATAAAAAGTAAGCACTCAACTTTTTGAAAATAGACATGTTTTTGGTCGGTGGTGCATTTACACTCACCATCATGAAGTCATGGGGGGTAATTGTGACCAATCACTATCATCCATAATGACGATGATGGTCTACTATTATATAGGTGGCATTCACACTTGTTTTGATAACACTGATTCTTGTTTGGTTTGGTTTGAACTACCACATGATCATTATCTTGGAAGGGCTAATTGGGGAGTTTTTTTCAATCCTATACATTGGGGGTGCATCTATCTTTTTGCTCATAAATCTTCAAGTGTTGTGGCTAATGACTTTGTTTTTTTATCCTGAAAATGGATCAATGTAGTTTGTTGTGTCAATAGTAAATCCATCTACCTTTTTCCCAATCAACATCAGTTTCAATTGAAACAAAACCTTCTATAATATAAAGGTGTGTCTAATTTATACATCCAAGAGTATCCCAAGGACCTTGGCAAGGACCTTGGATACTCTTGTTGTTTGTTGGTAAGGTTCATGTTCATTACATGGGATTTGTTGTGAAAAGGGGAAGTTTAAATGAGAAATGTGACTACCTTAGAAAGGTGGATTCCTTTCTAAGGTTATCAAATTCCTTTAGTATTGTAGAAGTAATCTCAACAGTTTAACCCCAAGGTAAATAGGTCGTGTGTTCTTAGGAAGAGCTATTAGTCCAGGCCAAAAATAGTGGCAGCCAATTTTAGGAATAGAATTTCCATGCAACCAATGAGAAGTCATGTCATGGATGGAAGGGGCGAGAGGTCTCCCTTTTTTGTCTTGTGGGTTGGGGGGGAGGGGTAGGGTTTTTTTCAAGTTGTGTTTGGTGTGGAGAGTCAACTGTCCACTGTTCACTTTCCATGCAAGCTTTTTTTTCCCCCGTTGGGGGGGGGCGGTAAAGAGTTCCCCAAGTTCCTGACATGTTCCCCAAAGAGTTCCCTGTAGCACCTCACTTTTATCCCATATGCTTTGGCAAATGCTGTCCTTCTTTTACCTTTATAGCTGGCCCAAAGAGGAGAAACACTATACTTCAAATTAAAACCTTTTATTTGAGGGAGCCTCCATGGTTTCTTTTTTTCTGAGTGATGGGCCAATCGAATTGGCTCATTGCCATAAAACAAAAATTGAACTTGAGAGGCACCTCATCTAATGAGTAGGAGAGGTGAGTGTGTGAGGCAAATCTTCCTTGTGCAAGTCTGATGATTTTGGGGCATTGTTATCATGCCCATTTCTGCATTGTAGTGCCAAGTTAGATTTGTAAGTTCAATTGTAAGTGGGTCACAATCTTCAATGATAGTATTTAGCAATGAATTATGAAGAAATGATTCTGCAAATGCTGCAGATTAAACATTGTTCCTTTTTCAACTTGTGTGCTTTCAACTCAGAAAAAATGTACTTTGGATGCAGTTTCCCAACATTTTTTCATAAATGAACCAACATTTTCATCTTAAATGGCTTTCAAATCTATTGTGAAAAACATGTAACAATGAAAAAAAACATTTAGTGGGTGGAAATTGAGTTCTATAAGCATGGCCCTCTAGGTAGAACTCCATTCTTGATTAAGAGGTGAGAAATTAATCTGTTGTGGTTGTTTCATAATTAGGAACATGTTAACACATTTTCAGAAGGTTTGTTTGTTTTGGAATTATTGGTGCTAACAGACTGTGATTCTAAGTATGATATCCCAAAATGATGTTTTTGAAATGTAAATTAATAAATTCACATATGTACATTGAATTTTCAAATGCACATATCATTAACATTTCAAAAATATACGTTCACTTTTTTTTTTTTAAATTGAAGTTGTGGATAGTTTTTAACAATTTTGCTAAATGCCTTGTATAAGCTTCCCTAAGGTTGTTGCTAATGGCTACATCCCCAACGTTACGTGTTTAACCCTACAACATCAAGCAGGACCAATTTGGTCCAACCCCCTCCCAATTCTCTTAGTTGAGAGCATTGGCTTCAAAATATGACACACATGTGTTGGAGTTGCCATGTCATTGAGTAGGCCCATTCTTCTAATGTGAGTTTCTTGACTTTGGTTGCTCATTATAAGAATTTTTTGTGAGCTACCTAACATGATAGGATGTTCTTGACAACCCTATGCAATATTGATGTGAAAGTTAAGAAAAAGTTTTGTCGCCCAATGTTTTCAACATTTTTAAATAAGAGTTGAATCAGATGTTGGAGTGCCATTCCTGGTTTCAGTCCCAAACTTTCCAAGATTTTTGTTTACCTTCAAATGGATGAAAATCAATGTTTTTTTTAAAACTTCTCTTAGATTTTCAACTTTGACCATCCATTTCTAATTCATTTCAACTCTTTTTTTAATAGTTTTTTTTTCACATGAATCATATGCATGCCTTCCATTCACCACCAATTATGTTACAGCAAATGGAACAAAACATCTTGGTCCTAGTCTCCAAAAACTTGCAATTTTAAAAATTGCATAAAATTAAAAAGTTTAAACTTTCAATAGTGGTAATTTTCCAATTCTCATCCACTTTATTTTATTTTATTTTATTGAAACATTCAACTTGAAATCTCCTACAACCCCACAAAGACATATTTTCAAAAATTATGATGTTTTGCATGACCTTTAAACACATTTGTAAGGGTTGGTCCATTTTTTGGATTGGGATTGTTTGTCAAATTTCAATTCAAGATTAAGGTATGCTCATGAATGTATGGCAAAAATAATATTTCAAATTTGGAAGCTTGTGCAATGTACAAATTAGCCTTTAATACATGGGCATGGTCATTTGAAATGTGCTAGAAGAAGATATTAGTCAAATATGGCCAATTTCGGAAATTGGTTCAAATCTTTATATGAAATATATTTTTAAAACATAATTAGTTAACTTTCATCATTAGTTAACTACTTCCGAGTGCGCACTACACTCCATTGAATTATATTTGTTTCGAATGCCAAGCCAATCAAATTTGTTTGCATCACAACTTTCTTTCAATGTTGAATAATGTTCCATTCATTTGGAATTATCTATCAAACTTTTTTGTCATTCCTTTGGTTTATCACATGGATCTTTGTAAGAAAAGTGTTGTCTTTAATAAAAATTAATGTTCACTTTAATTTTCAAACTTGTGTACCCAAACTAATATTTGTTTCAATTGTGTTGTTGGAAACTAGAAAAATATTATTGAAATGTTGTTGAAAGCATCTATGTTTTTTTTTGTGTTTTGATGTTCAACAAAATTATGCTTGTGAAGTGTTATCAAATAAACATTTGTCATTGATGAAACAAAAACTAACTTGATATATTGTGTGTCATAGATGTGAATATTGTGCTTTATGGATCTAATGTTATAATTTGAGGTGAATAATGTTGACATTTTTTTTATGTGTTGACATGTGCAAAAGTATGTTTTCATACCATTTTAACATGTCTAGTTTACAACATGACCACAAAAAAATTTACTCTTTTAGGATTTTAATGATGGACTATTTTTCCTACATGAAACATAACATTAATTAGGTAAACAAATTAGGTATGATTTGTTGTGCTTCCCATTTTAGGTCTTTGACAAATTATGGTTTGCAATTTGAGTTTCAAAAATGTCATTTACATTTCCATGGAGTACATGTGTGCTTGTGGTTATTTTAACTTGTATGAATTGCAAGGAACTTCATACTTGCAAGCTATTCACACATTTTTTAGTTCCCATATATGAACTTGGATTAAATGTTCCACCAAGGTGACAAGCTCTTGCAACATTGTAATGCTACAAGTGAAGGCTATTATAATGTATGAAAATGAAAAGTGATAAACACTTGGAGATGTCTTCTCGTATGTGATATTCAAGTTTTATGTTACTTTGTAAAAGTGATGTTCATAGAATAATTTGGATTTCACCTCTAGTTTCATCATTATTTGCACCAAACATTGATGGACTATTGAATGGAAACAATTAGGAAGACCTTTTCATAAATCAAATGGGAAACAATGGAGAAATTATGAAGTTTCAAAGTTACAACAATAGTCTTGTTTCCCTCATATGTGTTAACAAGGATTAGACTATGATATAATGCTTCAAGTCTAATGTAATGTTTTTAAAGTGTTAAGCCAATATGTCATTCAAATTAGACTATTCATCTTGTGATTTTGATTGGCATTGGATTTTTAATAGATGTTGTACATATGATGTGTACATTGTTTTAAAGTGGCTTAAGGGTTTAAAGGTTTAAGGTTTATAAATAATCCTAAATTATGGAATCAAGAAGATGTTTTGCATGTCATAACATTAGCAAATTGGGTTCACAACCAAGGTTGGGACAAGACAAGGGAAATGAGCCAAAAAAATTCCCCAAGGCATGGAAAGAATCCAAATACAATCCTTAGGTGAAATGGAAGTGTGGAGGGTGCATGAAAAGGAGCCCTATTGACTCTCAAGTGCACTTTCATTTTGGAAATTGGAAGTCCCAAGGTGTCCCAAAGTTTTGGGGGACCAAACCTTGTCCATGTTGAACATTTTTTTATATCATTGGAAATATTTCAAAAGAGTATTAAAATAAATTGGGGTCACATCCTCAAAATAAGCATGGGAGTTAAAAGTTATGTGAATTTGAAAGGTTCAAAATGAAATTACCAAAATGCCTTTTGATCATTTGAGTGGTCCAATTTGAGCATATCAAATCAAGTCCAATTGAAGAGTTTACTACAACATTGGAGAACTTTTAATGGTTGTACATGATAGAGCCTTAAGTTCTCAAATTTAGATACCATTTAAGAAAGCTATGAGCTCTTGAACATTGGGGAGAACAATTAACTTGGCAACTAGGATTGACAAGTTTATTTATTGGGATAACTTGGTTAAAATTTGGATCAAGGAAGTTATTTAACAATAATACACTTTGATAAACTTGGGAATGCCTCATTGTGAGACCACTACATTAATAGACATGGGTCAAGTTAGTTAAAAGCAAAAAAATTTTGTGAAGTGGGGGTGAATTAGACTTTCATCGACCTACAATGAGGATCAAATTATCAAGGAGTCAATAATGGACAATGCAATTTATTTTCATAGTCAAAAGGCTACCTTGTTATTTATAATTGGGCATGCATGCTTGCTTGTTTTATGATCCGTGTACTTTGCAAGTTAACTTAAATAAAAAAAAACATAGAAAATATTGATGGTAGTGGCTTTTGGCCCATTACATGTTCTAATTCAGAAGCTAAATGATGATTATTAGGAAAATACTATGAGTATGTTAGGCCATTTTGCAACCTCTATTTGGAAGCATGAATGAATGTTTCCCATATTTGGGGGTTTTTCCCAAGTTTGCTTTCCACCATTGAAGATATTGTTATATAAGGTTTTGATTGGAGTGGTTATAATTTAAATTTTGATTTTTTCTTTAAAGTTCATGAATAGGTGGAAAGATCACAAATAATGAGTTGGTTGATATGATATAAATGGGAGCACATGTATTTGATTGTAAAATATATTCATGATTATTATAACTTATGTGAGGTGTTGTATCTAGCATTTTGGCATTTGGTGGGAGTATATTTTCACTTATTAACTTTATTGTGGGGCTTCAATTCAAGGACAAAAATCAACATGAGTTTTTATTGTTCTATGTCTTAGTGTGTAGTCATACCGGAAGGGAGTTATAGAGTGTTTTAAGAAGAAGAATGAGCATAGTGTGACCATGAATTGGAAAAGAACTAGAACTAAAGGTGCAAAATTTCATGGAAGAAAAGAAGACCAATAAATTGATTCCATTTGTAGAGGCAAAACAACAAAAGTTGGTAGCAATTCAAGTTGCATTACTTATTTGTAGATTTGTATTGGAGTCCTTCTCAACCTAAAAGGTTATAATACTTCTATAACCATTTATTTCATGGGAAAGGAGAAAAATCATTATGTTCTTTGATTTGGTTACATCATAACCAAGGTTGATGGACCTTTGAAGATTTTGAAATTGGAGGCATTAATCAAAACCTTCACATTAAAGCAAAGAAACACTATGAAAAAAAGGGGTGATTTACAATTGGCCTCGTCACTCAATTTTTGAGTTGCATCAGACATTTGCAACTCATTGTATTTATATGCCATTAGTGTTAATGGACAAGTTGCATGAGTTGCAAAGTTGCAATTCATCGTATATGCAACACAACTCATTACAACCCAATTGCAACTCTATCAAAACAACTCATTTTCAACTATTATGTGATTTCATTAGAATTGCACCCATGATGTCATGATGATGTCATTAGTTGTCATCCATCCATGAAAATATGACATGTGGCATTATGAAGTTTTTTGGACATAAAATTATTATTTTCTCAAATATTGATCTCTATTGTCCATTATGATTATTAATGATGATTTGAGATTGTGACACATGACATAATAAAAAAATACCACATGGCATATTAATTGTATTTTGGATTTTTTCAAAAATATCTATATTAGTAGCTAGAAAGGTTGTACGTAACCATAGGTTGGTAGGTTGGTAGGTCCTAAAACCTACATACTTACGTATTTTACTTAAGACCTAGCTACCTACTTACATAGGTAGGTAGACAAGTAGGACCTACTTTGAATTAATTACCTATCAAAATAATTTATTTGGTTTTATGATAAATAATTATCTAAAACATAAATTTTGAATGAAATATTTGATAATTAATTATTTTAATTATTTATTTGAATTAATTGACCAATGAGCTAGTTATTTAAATTAATTGGTCTACTTTTAATAATTCGTTAGTTCATGAATTAAAATAATTAACATTGGATAATTAATTATTTTCATTAAATAAAAATATTTGAATTAATAAATCTAGTTTATTTGTTAGTTATTTCAGATAATTCATTATTAAATGATTCATTATCTAAATTCATATAACTAGTCACTTATCGTTTCAATTTTAAAAGGTTATTGGTTAATTAATTAATTAATTATATGAATAAATTTAATTTATAATTGATATTATTCATTGTCATTTTAATGAATTAATTCATAATAAATCACTTAGAAACAATCAATTAGTTAATGAATTTAAATATTCAACAATTTGGTAATTATTGATGAACTAAATAATCAATTTAATTCATTATGAAATATCCCCAACTTGGATTAATACCAATCTAATTATTATTTAATAAGTAATTCGTTTATTAACTAATATAAATTTAATTATATGAATTACACTTATTTATTCATATTAATAGTCAGTTATTTGATATAATCAATAAGTTCATAATAAGTAAATGTATTAAACATAGTTAATATTTAATAATCAAATTATTGAAACAATAATTATTTATAAAACATTACATATGAATATGTATCCTTATCAACTTATAAACAATTGTATCGTAGTCACAACAAAGTTGAACAATAAAATTTTAGTAGTGACACATTAGTGGCTTTATTAATTGTATCGATGGGAATCATAATAAAAAACTAGTTGCAAATGTATCCCATAATGGGTGATGGAATTAATGTGGACACATGGCATGATTGCATGTATGTACATTGTACACTAATTGTAACATAGTTGTTGTTTTAGTGGCACATTTACAACAATTTTAAAGTAGTTGCCACATGTAACTACAATGCAACTCTTGAAAAAATCAAACATGGTTGACTACATATGTATGTATGATGTATATAAATTATTGTATATAAGACCCAATTTCAACTCAATTGCAATTATAATACAATTAATTATTTTTTGATGTGGCAATCTATTTATTAATACCATGTATTTTTTAAGGGGGTAGTTGCACAATGGTTTATATGAATTTTTTTGAGCTTTAATTGCAGGCTAATGTGGTTTTGACGGATGCAATTTTTCATAATGGAATAAGTTTGCACTTGGAACCTTAGTAATAACTATTTAGGTAGTAAAAGAAGGTCCATCAACTGGGTTGTTTGGTATGCCCAAAAGTTACAAAATGAAATACTTATTATGCAAAGAAAAGTGAGCAAACCAATAAATACATTGATAGGACCATTTTGATTATCATCAATAAGTATTATTAGGAGATATTTGTTATAAAAGAAGAAGAAGAAACCAATTCAAGGAAAAACATAACACATTTTATGGATGAATGCCCTATAGTAAAAATTCATGCAATTATGGTGAATCAAAAGAAGAAAAGAGGGAAATAAATAATACATAAGTCTATCAACCAAAATGTAGAAGTATTTGCATGACAAGAGGGGGATTCCAATGTGGAGGAGAACATTGGAAGTGAGGTTTTTGCATTACAATTGACAAAGAAGGAGGTTGAACCCACACCAATTGTAGCAAAGCAAATGACTATGGATAAGAAATCATTGAGATTAATGATGAAGAAAAACAAGAAAGGGAGCAAGAAATAAAACAACACAAAGAAGGAAAAATTTCAAAAAAATTGTTTGAAGATAGAAAAAGGGAGATGGAACAATTTTCAGCACAACTATAATCATTCATACCGGTATTAGCTTCTAAAAGATGGGTGGAGTCAACGTAATAGTAGGTTGAAAACATGGGCTTGTTGAACCAAACAAAAGAAGATCAGGAACCAATAACTATTGCGGTGAAGGAGGAGAATGTAGTTTGAGTGGTTTAAAAGACATAATAAAATAGTTTAAAGCAACCATTAGAAGAAGTCGTAGGTGTGAATACCAATAGCAAGAAAAATATGTTCAATGGGTAAATCAGAATGAAGCACCAAAAGGAAAATTAGCAAAAAAAAGTTTATAGATTATTACGTAGGAACAAAAATAGGAGAAGATTAGGCAAATCATTCAAAAGTTGGAGTAACAATGTTGTGGAGCAAAAGCTAGTTTAGCTCAAATTGAGTTCAACCACCATAAGGCAAAAAATACATTAAAAAATGCAAAGAAAAATATATTTAAACTATAGTAGAAGACTTTAAAAGAAAAGTGTTGTGAAGAGCTATGGAAATAATTGAATGACTTTCAAGTTCAATTGGATTTGGATTTTAAAAAAGTGTAAAAAAGTCAACTAAAGGTATTTGCAAAGGTTGATATTAAAATCTCATTCCAAAATCATGAAATCAAGACATTTGAAGAAAGAACATGAATCATTGTACAAAAGTTGAAGGGTTTTGAAGACATTTTGCAATAATGGGATGACACAATCAAGAAGTTGAAAAAAACACTACAATAGTCTTATCATGCTTCTAATGATGACCGAATGAAGATGATGGCAAAAGAAAAGACATTGCATAAATAATTAAGAAATAAGGAAGTCAAATTGAAAGCAATGAAGAGGATTTTAGAGTTTTTGCAAAACATCATAGAATGGGAAAGAATCACTATTGAGAACCAAGCCAAAACAATTCTATATAACTAATTAGTTGGTAAGGTTCCTAAGATATTACTTCAGTTCTAAAAGAAGTGTAAACAAAAGTTAGAAGGTGGTTTTTCAACCATACCAAAGGGTATATCAATGCTTTGGATGTAGCTCATTTTTCATCTAAGAATTAAAGGAGGAAGATGAAAAAAGAAAAGAAAAGAAAAAGGTGAAGAAGAAGAAATTGCAACAAAGTCCCAAGCAATGTAGACCAAAGGCAAGGAAGTACAAATAATCTTAGATGTTTAAAAAAGATCATTCCAATTGGCAAGTTTTTTAATAACAAGGAAGCAATAGGAGAAGGTACTAGAACTAAGTACAAGGACATAACAACATGTATGGAGATAAATTATATCAAGACCAAAAATCATTATAACATTTATGGGATGAAAACTCCAAGAGTGGATTCTCCAACTTTGACAAAAACATGCTAGTGCCAAGCCTTGTTTTAAAACAAACAACATCCATGTAATAATGGAAATGGAATATATTTATTTTATACTACATAACCCATAAACATACTACTTTGTATATAGACTTTAGGTTTGTTTTCAAGTCAATGTAGCTCCACCCATGATTGGAGCACACATCTTTGAGAAGTAATTTTTGGTTATGTGGAAAATTGATGACTTGGGGTGGAGAAAATACTTGGCTTATAATGTCATTTTAAAAAAAAAATCAATACCATGAGTCGCATGGTTATGGCATACTAGAATTCATAGTGAGATGTTTGGGTGTTTATGCATTACATTATTACTATAGGCTAGAAGTCAAATATGTTGATTCAATTGTAAAGGACTTAGTTGCTATGTGGGGACACTACAACAGCTAAGAGAAGGATAATGTTATGAAAAGAATTAAGGCAAGACAATAACCAACAAACTCTTATAATCATTATAAATAAGTCAATTTTATTAGGTACATCATAATAGAAGGTTGATTTGCAGATACAAGGTAGAAAGGCATAATAATATTCAAACAAACATAACAACAATCAATTATGCAAAACAATAATCAATTATGCCAAACAATAATGCAAAGTGATAAGTACTAAATGTTGAAATGATAGAAAATAATCAATTATACCAGACAATATATTAGGCGATTACAGCCAATAATGTATTATTTAATGCCAATTCTAAAAAGTAAAAGTTTGTAAAATCATTGTATATGTTCTCCTTGTCCATTGTGTGTGTGCTTGACACTTTTGGTAGAAGTGTGTGCAAGGGATGTAAAATCTAAATCCTTAAAGAACATACAAGGAAATATGAAGCAAGAATTGGCCAAAAAAATTGGAAAAAATAGGAAGATGTACTAAGGTAAAATCTACAAAAGAAAGGAAAAAGCCAATGGGTAATGATGTTTACTATCTCTATTGTTAGTAGCAAGTATATTTCTATTTCACAACTAGATATTTATTGAAGATGTTGTTATAATTAGTATGACTACATGGTATTCAAGTTGATAATGTAGACACAAACCCAACAACAATTTAATTAATAAATTTGGGTAATTATATTAATATCTAGAAATATATTACTAACAATGTCTTGAAAACACAAAAGTTGGTTTTAGTTTGTTGAATTGTGTTTTTTGTCCATGAGTAAAGATTGTGTTGTTGTAAAATTTTGCCCACTTCTTATATTAAATTTCAAAACATGTATTATGTACATTATTTCATTGGATGCAACAATTCAAAGGAATGCACATTGACATTTGCAAGCTAAAATGTCCATAGATAGATGTCACCAATATGTTTTTTTTTTTGCACAGGGTTGTGGATTATTATGTATCCTAAATCAAATGGTTTTTGAATTTTATGAAAAAAGATTCGTGTACATGATTTTTATGTAATATATAATTATGCACAATCATGAAATTATTTGTAAATTAATGTTTTACATGAAATGAAGGAGGGACCTTTTTAATTCGCATGAATTTTCAAATGTCAATGTACATAAGAAAAACTTGTACATAAATTCATCATAATAGTTTGTAATCAAATATTAGCAACATCTTTTCCCAAAACTTGACAAATGTTTTGTTGGAAATTTGAGAAAAATGGTTTCCAAACCATTTCAAAATGATTTGAATTTTTTTAACGCCTTATATAAAAGCACAAAATTGGAAAAAATAAAATACAAGATGATATTTGTGAAATTCTTATAAACTTTGTCACAAAATTGTATCATGGAATTCAATTAAAGGTCGCAATTCATTTTTAAAAAAGAAATATGATTTTTTGGCCCTAAGATTAAGCATCCAAAAAAATCACATTAATACACTACAATAAAATAGTATGAGGGATTCCCAAATTGTCAAAAGTGAATCACTTTAACTTGTAAATACAATCTAGTGGTTCAAAGTTATTGAAAGAAAATAGCAATGCATTGATTTTGTGCAATGCATAGATTTTCCATGGCATCCTAAATCACTACTAGAAATTTTGTCTTTTGCAACCAGTCATTATGCAACTAACATGCAACTATTTTGGTGATGTTTGCAACTATAAATTTGGTATTGTATAATTTTTCAGCCATACAGTTGTGTGTGCAACTAAATGTGTACAACATGGACACATGTCATAAAAAATAATGGTCTAAACTTATACATACTTAAATTATTATACTTAATATATCTACATAGGCTATGTATAATAATATTATGTGCCTTTAGTATTAAGATTAACCCCATGCTAACTTAGGCTAATTTAAACTAACCTAGGTTAAAATAATCGTAATTAAATTAACTTAGGTTAAATAAACAACAAAGTTAAACTAACCATGGCTAAATTAATTAGGCTAAACTAATTATGGTTAAATTAAATTATGAAAATTTAAATATGGCTAAATTAAATTAGGCCAAATTAATTATGGTTAAATTAAGTTAGGTTACATTATTTATGGTTAAAATAAATAAAAGTATATTAATTATGGCTAAATTAAGTTAAGCAAAAATAATTATGGATAAATTAAACTAGGTTAAATTAAGTTAGGCTAAATTAATTATGGCTAAAAAAATTTATGTTAAACTAAACCATGGTTTAAATATATATTGCAAGTTTTAAAATTTTATTTGTCAAATATATTTAAATATATTTTTTGGCAAGTAAAACTTATTTTATTTTATTTTATTTGAAATATTTTTTCAGAAAATGTAAATTTGATTAAACAAAAATTATTTAGAATCGATTAATATGATAATATTAAAATTTATTATAAATGTTCATAATTATCAATTAAATGTCTATTATAATTATAATGATAATCAATTATATATATATTCAATAGGTATTATATACATAAATTTTATT
>Ga0116230_10001113_pt1 | contig 24970 bp, 19 predicted proteins | sample S1TSphfallax_3_FD_88678 | JGI IMG/M metagenome (GOLD analysis project Ga0116230, IMG submission 88678) | Host-associated microbial communities from peat moss isolated from Minnesota, USA - S1T2_Fd - Sphagnum fallax MG | ecosystem: Host-associated > Plants > Peat moss > Unclassified | place... | reverse complement strand
GGCGAATTGAAGACCGACGGGGGTTCTTCGATCACCGAGGGAATCGGCACCGGCCGAGTGACGGCCAACCTAGAGGGCGCACTGATCGATGATGCGGTACGGATTGCCGATGCCGAAACCCTGCATTTCGTGTATCGCTTGTTGCGGGAAGAGGGTTTGCTGTTGGGCAGCACCGCCGGCATCAACGTCGCGGCAGCGGTTCGCATAGCCAGGCAGCTGGGCCCGGGTCATACGATCGTCACCATACTTTGCGACGGGGGTGCCAAGTACCAGTCCCGGCTGTTCAATCAGGACTGGATCCGCGAAAAAGGCTTTGCCGACGCCATAGGCTGACGCTCGAAACCGTCAGCCGCCGATCATCGACTGTGACAAATCCGCGGTGGTGCCGGAATTGAACCACGAGAGGGCGGATTGCAGCGCGACCACCTCGCCGACGACCAGAAGGACCGGTGACTCCAGCCCCATCCCCACGGACGCCTCGCGCAGCGTTCCCAAGTTCGCCGTTACCACTCGTTGGGTGGGCAGAGTGCCGTGGCCGATGAGGGCGGCAGGCAAAGCGGGGTCGGCACCATACTCCATGAGCTTGGTCAGAATGTGGTCCATGCGCGCAAGGCCCATGTAGAAAACCGCCGTTGAACCGCGTGCCGCGAGCGCACGCCAGTCAGGCTCGGTACCGTCGATGCCCCCATGGCCGGTCACAAAAGTGACGGCATGAGCGTGCTCTCGGTGAGTGAGGGGAATCCCGGCATAGGCGGCGCAGCCAACCGCCGCCGTAATGCCCGGCACCACCGAGAAATCGATCTGCGCGCGGGCCAGTGCCGCCAACTCCTCGCCGCCCCGGCCAAATATGAAGGGATCGCCCCCTTTCAACCTCACCACGCGCTTGCCCTGGCTCGCGTGTTCGATCAGCAATGCGTTGATCTCTTCTTGATTCGTACTTGGCGCGCCCGCCGACTTTCCGACGCAGAGCCGGGTGGCATCACGGCGTGCAAGGTCCAAAATCGCGTCGGATACCAATCGATCGTAGAGAATGACGTCCGCGTCCTGTAGTGCCCGCAGCGCTTTCAACGTGAGTAACTCGGGGTCGCCGGGGCCTGCGCCGACCAGTGTCACCGCTCCGGCCGCGCGGGGCGCCGTCGCGGCGTGCGCGAGCAGCCGTTGGGCCAGCCTTTCCGCCCCCACGGCGTCGCCCTCGATGAAGCGACGCGCCGCGGGGCCATCGACGAGAGTTTCGAAGAACCGGCGCCGGTCGGGAGTGCCTCGCAGTCGATCCAGCCCCGTCTCGCGAAGCCCGCGCAACCACAGCGCCAGGGCCCCTAGACGCTTCGGTAGCGCTGCCTCCAGCCGTTCCCGCAGTCGCCGGGCGAGGACCGGCGATGCGCCGCCCGTGGAAACGGCCACCAACACAGGATCGCGATCGATGATGGCGGGGACGATGAAGCGTGAGGCCTCGCGGTCGTCGACCACATTGACCGGAATGCCGCGGGTCTCGCTCAACTTGGCAATCCAACGATTCACGGCGCGCCGGGAGGTCGCCACGATCACCATTCGGGCGCCCTCCAAGTCGCTTGGAATGAACTCGCGCAGCAGAACCGTGATGCGGCCCGCGGCGCCGAGTTCTGCGAGCTCGCGCGCAAGCTCGGGTGCGACGACCGTGATCAGCGCTCCTGTGCGTTGCAGCAAGGCCACCTTCCGGAGCGCCACCTCGCCGCCCCCGACGATGAGCACCTTGACGTTCTGCAGATTGAAAAATGCGGGGAAGTAACTCACCGGCGGATGATCGCACAGGGCCCCCGGGTGGCGCAGCAGCCAAGCGCCATCGGCAACGTTTTAATGACGGCGTCGCCGGCGCCGCCCCGCCCCATTCAAACTATAATGCAGGCCTATGAAATTCCAACAACTCCGTTACCTCGTTGCGGTGCACGAGAACGGCCTCAACATCACCGCTGCTGCGCGGCAGCTTCACACCTCGCAACCCGGGGTGAGTCGCCAATTAAAGCTACTCGAGGAGGAGTTGGGCTTTCAACTGTTCGAGCGTGAGGGACGGGCGCTCACCCGAACGACGGCGGCGGGCGAGGAGATCATCTCGCGTGCCAGCAGCATTTTGCGCGAAATGCAGAATATCCGCAGGACCTCGGCGGAACTGCGCAAGGCCGATGGCGGTACGCTTTCCATTGCCACCACCCATACCCAGGCGCGTTATGTCCTGCCGCAGGTGATCCGCGCCTTCCGGCTCAAGTATCCCAAGGTGCGCTTGCATCTTCATCAAGGGACCTCGGAGCAGATTGCAGAAATGGTCGCGCGCGATCGAGTGGATTTTGCGATCGCCACCGGGTCGGAGGAGTTGTTTCCGCATCTGGTGCGCTTGCCCGTCTACCGGTGGCATCGTGCCGTGGTGGTGCCGCGCGGTCATCCACTGGCCGCTGCCGGCAAACTGTCGCTCAAAAAGCTCGCGGATTATCCGATCGTCACCTACGTATTCAGCTTTTCAGGCCGTTCATCGCTGCCGGCGCTATTCGAAACGGCTGGATTGTCGCTGGACGTGGCGCTCACGGCGCGTGATTCGGACGTCATCAAGACCTACGTGCGGATCGGCCTCGGGGTGGGAATCCTCGCTCGCCTGGCGATCGATCCGGTCAACGATACGGATCTCACGGTGCTGGACGCCTCACACCTGTTCGAGAGTCACACCACCTGGGTCGGCTTCCGGCGCAGCGCCTTGTTGCGTGCCTACATGTATGAATTCGTCGAACTGCTGGCACCGCATCTGCCGCGCAAATTTGTCCGTGAAGCGGAGCGGATGGAAACCCAGGAAGACGTCGATCGACTGGTCGCCGACGTCAAGGTTCCGCTGCGAGATCACCCGTAGTCGGCAGGACGCCCCGAGGGCGCGAAGCACGGCGGCGTTCGGTGTGTCGGCTAGCGGTGGTCAAGAGCACTCCCGAGACCCAGATCGTTGGCGGGTTGGTATTCGGCGGAAAAAGTCGAGAATGCTTTCGCCGCCGCGGCCAGTTCGCCCTCCGGCAGCTCGAAGCTGTTGAAACCGCAGCGAGCGAGGAAAAAAATCTGGTCATACCTGACATAGCCAACGGCACGCAGTTCGCCGCGAAATCCGTAGCGTTCACGGAGTACGCGGCCTTGGCTGTAGCCGCGGCCCTCGCCCGGACCCGGAAACTCAGCCGCGATCAGCTCGAAACGCGCCAGGGAGGGGGCCAGGAGTTCGACGTTGTGTTCTGGTTTCAGCACCACCCCGAGGCGGTTGCCGGTCCCGGACCATGTCGGCTCGGTCAGCCACTCATCCATACTGAGGATGCGCCCCTGCACCGGTCCCGGTTCGAAGGTGTAGCCCCAGTCGTCCACCACGATTTGCCGGTCACGCAGCAGCCGGCGTTGCATACACCCTCTCCTTGAAGGGCTTCACTCCAAGGCGCCGCACGGTATCGAGAAAGCGCTCATCGGGAAGCCGCTGCTCGACATAAACGGCCAGCAGCCGCGCGAGAGTTTCCGGAACGTCGGCTTTCGCAACGGACGGTCCGATGACCGCCCCCAGGGAGGCATCAGCGCCGGCCGCCCCGCCGATCGTGATCTGGTACCACTCCTCGCCGCCCTTATCCACGCCGAGAATGCCGATGTGACCGACATGATGGTGGCCGCAGGCGTTCATGCATCCCGACATCTTCACATCCAACTCGCCGAGGTCGTATAAATAATCGTAATCGTCGAAGCGCTCGTTGATGAGTTTGGCGACATCGATCGAACCGGCATTGGCCAGACTGCAGAAATCCAATCCGGGACAACAGATCATGTCAGTGAGCGTGCCGATGTTCGGCGTGGCGAGTCCCGCGGCATCGAGCAGCCCCCACAGCTCCCGGGCTTCGTTCTGCTGAACGTCTGCAAGCAGCAGGTTCTGAGTATGAGTGACCCTGACCTCGCCAAAGCTGTATCGGTCGGCCAGATCTGCGATGAGCTCCATTTGGGCGTCGCTCGCATCGCCGGGCGCCACGCCGGGTTTCTTCAGCGAGATGTAGACGACCCGGTGGCCGGGAACCTTATGGGCCGCCGTATTGTGGCGATACCAGGCCCGAAACGCAGGGCTGCCGCCTGCGGTGGGATCGATGTCTTCGAGCGCCCGATAGGGCGGTGGTGCAAAGAAACCGCGGATGCGTTCGACTTCCGTGTCGTTGACGTCGAGCGCGCCGTCCCGAATCAATTCCCACTCGGCCTCGACGCGGCGGCGAAACTCCTCGAGTCCAAGCGACCTCACCAAAATCTTGATGCGTGCCTTGGTAAGATTGTCGCGCCGCCCCTCGAGGTTGTAAACCCGCAGCACCGCCTCAAGATAGGAGAGGAGGTGTCGGCGCGGCAGAAATTCCCGGATCACTTTGCCGATGATGGGCGTACGCCCGAGGCCGCCGCCGACGAGAATTTCGAAACCATGCTCCCCGTCCGGACCGCGCACGATGTGCACACCCACATCGTGTACCAGCGATGCGGCCCGATCCTGCGGGGCGCCGGTTACCGCGATCTTGAATTTTCGAGGCAAGTAGGTGAACTCAGGGTGAAAGCTCGACCACTGACGGATCAATTCGCACCAGGGCCGCGGATCCTCGAGCTCATGGGGGGTCACTCCCGCGAGATGATCCGAGGTGGTGTTGCGAATGCAATTGCCGCTGGTTTGAATGGCATGCATCTCGACCGCGGCAAGTTCCTCGAGGATGTCCGGCACTTGCTCGAGCTTCGGCCAGTTGTACTGGATGTTCTGGCGCGTCGTGAAGTGGCCGTAGCCGCGATCGTAGCGGCGGGCAATCGAGCCCAAGGCGCGTAATTGCGCGGAAGACAACAAGCCGTAGGGAATGGCCACGCGCAGCATCGGTGCGTGGCGCTGCAGGTAGAGCCCGTTCCGCAGACGCAGGAGTTTGAATTCCTCTTCGTTCAACTCGCCGGCCAGGAAGCGACGGGTCTGATCGCGGAACTGTTCGACGCGCTCGTGGACGAGCGTCCGATCAATGGAGTCATAACGATACATGGCCCGCCAGCATAACAAAACATCCCGCCGCCCCAAAACCGTGATTCGCTCGGCAGCCAGGGCGGACGCGCAGGTGCAGCATCTGCGAGGCCATCCAAAGGCTAGCGCTGGGGGCTTGCGCTTGGGCGTCGTGCTTGAGGTTTGCGCTTGAATTCATTGGCAACAACGGAAGTGGTGGTTCCGGCAGATTCCTACCAGGTTTCTACCGAACCCGTGCTCATGACCGCGGAATTGTACGGCACGTTGGCGCTCTGCCTGCATGATGAACGCCGTGGGGTGGGTGGATTGTTGCATCTGCGTTTCATCGGCGAGACGGGCCGACCGTCCGACGTGACGGACAACACTTTGAGCTCGGTGTTGGTCGTGCTCGACCGCTTCAAGCGAGGTGTGCTGGGCGCTGCCGCCAGGCGGGATGACATTCAGGCGCGGATCCTCGCGCATGCGCCCAACCCAAGCGACGACTCGGAGCCCAGCGCGACCTTGGTCGATCTGATCCGCGCCGATTTTGCGCACGGCAAAGTCGCCTGTGGTACTCAAGTGATCCGGCGCAGCGAACCCTTGAAGGTGTGCTTTCAACCGTTCCAAGGCCGTGTCTGGGTCGCGAGAATGGACCGCAAAGCGGGCTGACGATTAAGCTTCCGCGCCAGCGAAGGCCATTTCGAGGTGGGTTCATGCGGTTCGGTTGGTTGATTGCCGTGTTGTTACTGTCGGCCTGCGCCGTGGGTAAACTGGCCTTGACGCCTGCTCCCGGGATCGATTTCAGCGGGCAATGGCGACTCAACGATGCCGACAGTGATGATCCCCAGCGCGTTGCCATGAGCCAGTCGGCAGCCCAGTCGAACAGTCAGAACAGCACGACGCCCGGTGGTCCGGCCGGAGGCCGGGGCCGGAGTCGGGGGGCGCCGGGTATGGCAGGGGGATCGGTGGGACCCGCTGTTCCCGCGGTCGGGGCGCTCCGCGACGGGTTGCATTGGCCTGGAAAAGAGGTCGAGATCACGCAGCGGGGCGGCGTGGTGACGCTCGTGTCCGGGGGATTCACGCAAGTGTATGAGCCCGCTCGGTCCCGAACGTCAGCGGGCCGGGAGAAGGCTACCGATCCGCGCGGAGATGGTCCGCCGCCCGTGTGCGGATGGGACGACAAGACGCTGGTCATCAAAACAGACGCACCGAATGACGAGGATCCACCCTTCGAACAACGCTACAGCTTATCGGCAGATGGCCGGCGTTTAATCGAAGTGGTGGCCTTCGAGGGCGGCCGGTCCAGCGGATTCACAGTTTCCCGGGTGTGGGATAAGGTGCAGTGAGTCGGGTCTGTCGCAACGCGGGTTCGCGGATGGCGGGAGTAACGATATAAAAAAGCCGGGCAAGCCCGGCTTTCGAAGTCCCCATGCCTTTATCGCAGAGCATCGATTGCGCTCCGGCGATTATTGGTCTCTTTATATCCTTCACCTAGCACATTGCTAAGACGGCGTATTGCGCCTGAGCAACACTGTAGCGTCACCTCGGAGCGGGCGCCAGCCTTATTGCAAAGAAATGCAAAAATTAATGTATCAAAAATACAACACTTGCCATAATCTCGGCTGCGAGTCCGCCAAGTCGGCCAAGTCCGCCGCAGCGGCCCGTGTGCTTTGGCGGTGAGCCGTCAGTTATCCTAACTTCTCAAGTTCACAGGGGTGATCGCGTCAGTGGCAAAGCAGAAAAAATCGCAACTTCAAACAGCTGCCGTTCGTACGCGACGTGCGTACTTCGATTGCCGTTTCGGGCAGCTTCACGTTCGTACGGCATTCCCGACCACCGGCGGCTTTGATGAAGAGGTGACGCTGATTTGCCTCCATGGGGCACCGGGATCGAGCCGGACGTTTGCCCGTTTTTTGACGGAGATTGCTGCAAATCGATCTGTCTACGCGCCTGATCTGCCGGGATTCGGGGAGTCCGATGCAGCTCCTTCGAACCTGCCGAAGGACGCGGCGCTGGCGGTCGCCGATCTGGCGGCTGACTTGCGGTTGCGCCAGGTTGACGTGGTGGGTGTTCACAAGGGTGCCTGGGTAGCGCTCGAGCTGGCGGCCGCAGAGCCCCGATTGGTTCGCCGCTTGGTACTCATTGCAGTTCCGCCGCTCGAGCGAGTTCCCCTCGTCACGCAAGAGACTCTCGTGCTCGGCGTCAAGCCGACTGCGGGTGAGCCGGCGCAATGGTCGCGGGGTAACGAGAGATCCCGGTTCATTGAACTCGCGGAATCCTCCGAGGAACTTTTCGACGCGGCGGCGCCGCGGGTCGCTGTTCAGGTCGCTGCCTTTCTCGAGGCGCCAAGCTTGGCGGCAGGGGATATTTCGCGCTAGCTTCCGCGCAGCGCCGCGGGGTTGACCCCCTCCGACCATCGCTGCGCCGTGACCTTACGCCACTCGGGATTTTCCAGCCGAGTTACCAGCCACACGAAGAAATCGTCGCCGTGATTGTTCCAATAGGTATGGACCAGTGATGTGCCGCCGGGGGACGAGATGGTAAAGCACCGGCGCAACCCGAACGTGGCACGGCCCCGCCTCCAGCCGATACGAGGCGAGTCGTCCACCAGGGGATAGCGTTCCCCACCCACCTGCAGATGCAGCCTATCCTCGCGTGCGAACAAACAGATGTTGGGTTGCGATGCGCGAATCAACGCCACTCCATGCACCAACACGGGAGGCTCGTCACAGGCCCTCCATGTGCCGCCCGTCGACTGCCACTCGAGCACCATGCTTTGGCGGCGAAAATCGACGACGGCTATCGGCGGAGCTGGGGTCAAGTCCATGGGCAGCTGCCTGTCGATATCCTGCAGCGACGATTCATTGAGTTTTCTGATCCGGCAAATCCTTGAAGGCATCCTGCACGATGCCGGCTGTGAGGAGCTGTGGCAGCACAACCGGTTGCGCCGACCCCGGTTTGGAGTTGTACACCAAGTAGAGCGGCACGCCGGCGCGTCCGAAAGCCGACAGCGCCTTGGTAATCGCAGGATCCCGGTTGGTCCAATCGCCCTTCATGAGCGTGACCCCCTTGTCGTGAAATGCGGCTTGCACCGCGCCGTCGGCGAAGGCATTACGCTCGTTGACCAGGCACGTGAGGCACCAGCTTGCCGTGAAATTCACCAGCAGGGGACGGCCTGCCGCAGTCAGGGAGGCCAACTTCGCAGCATCATAGGGCTGCCAGGCCTCCGCCGCCGAGGTGCCGAGGGCCGCCGACGTCGCGGTGGCTGCAGTGGCGACGGCGGCAAAGCGCCAAGGCAAGAGCAGCGCCAACCCTAAGGCTGCAGCCGCCGTGATGCCGGCGACCACGCGACCGAAGGGTCGGCTGGCCTTGGATTTCTGATAAGCCCAGGCAGCCATCGCCACCAGAACGGCGCCAGCAAGCGCCGCACCCAACCCAAGCGACGACGTTTGCTGAGCCAAAACCCATAAGAGCCATGCCGCCGAGGCGTACATCGGAAAGGCGAAAATCTGTTTCAGCGTATCCATCCAAGCGCCTGGCCTGGGAAGCGCGCCGCGCAGCCAGGGCGCGAAAGACAAGAACAGATAGGGGAGCGACAGGCCGACACCCAAGGCCGCAAAAATAATGAGCGCCACGCTCGCCGACTGGGTCAGTGCCGCGCCGACGGCGGCCGCCATGAACGGCGCGGTGCACGGAGTCGCCACCAGGGTGGTGAGTACGCCCGTGAAAAAAGACGCGTGGTAGCTATCGCCTCGCGTGAGTCCATCGCCCACGCCTGCAAGTCCGCCGCCGACTTCGAACACGCCGGATAGATTCAAACCGACTGCAAGCAACAGGTACACCATCAGCGTGACGAAGAGCGGCGACTGCAGCTGGAAGCCCCAGCCGATTTCCTCGCCGCCGGCGCGAAGCGCCAACAGCATGACGGCGAGAAGCAGCATCGAGCTCACCACACCCGCGGCGAACACCAAACCCTTGACGCGGACTTCCGCCGGATGCTTCTTTGCCTGTTCGACCAAGCCGATGGCCTTGATCGACAATACCGGGAATACACAGGGCATCAGGTTCAAGATAAGACCGCCCAGAATAGCCAGCAGTATCAGCGATGACAGGCGCGGCGCCGACGAGGACGGTCCTGACACGCGGGGCGTGGTGGGCGGCGCGGGCGCAAAGGCGGCTGCGATCTCCATCGGCACTTCGACCACGCCGCTGCCGGTGCGCTCGGTGGCGACGAGCACGCCGCGCACCGGCTTGTCATGCGGCGGGTGATAGCCGGTTTTTATCGACAACTCGACTCCATCCGCGCCCCGCGTCAGAACCTGGGGTGCGCCGTACTCAATGCCGCCGTCATCGTAGGGATAGAACGCCAACGATTCGATCGCCGGGAGAGTGGATCCCCAGTTCCGCCCCAGCGTCAAAATGAGCTGACCGTTGTGCACCGTAGCGACGGCTGCAGGGGCAGACACCGGCAATTCGCTGCGCGCCGCGGCGAACAATGCCGCGTCGGCGGAGTCGACGCCACCGGCGTCGGCGCTGATGGGAAGTTTCAGCTCGAGTTCGGCGTCTCCCGGGATGCACACATCGGCACACACCAGCCAGCTGGCCTTGGCTTTGATCATCGCCGAGGCGCCCGGCTTGAGACCTTCAGGTGCGGTAATTTTCACCAGATGGACGGCACGTTTCGAATAGCCGTAGTTGACCAGGGGCGGTAACTCGAATCGATGCGGTGCGGTCCAGACGATGTCGCCCGCGATGAATCCCGGTGGCAGCTGCCAGGCCAGCGAGGTCGCCTGACCGGAATCGCCGGGATTGCGCCAATAGGTGTGCCAGCCATCCCGAATCGTGAGGTCCAGGGCGACCCAGATGGATTGTCCCGGTCCGATCGCGGTGGTCTCACTGACCAGCCGTGCCTTGACGTTATCGGTGGCAACCTCCTTGCCGGCAAGCGCAAACGCGGCTTGCGAGATGAGCAAGAGCCCGAGAAAAGCGCATTTGAGACTTCGCATTTTGCGTATGTTACTCAATCGGGAAGGCGGCGTTCCGCGATACCGCGGCGCCAGCGCATGAGCTAATGTAGGCGCGCCCAATCAAAGCCAGTCATGCACGACCACTACTTACAAAAAATCCTGAAGGCCCGAGTATACGATGTTGCCGTCGAAACGCCGCTCGATCCCGCTCCGCGACTGTCCCGACGCCTGGATAACCGGGTTCTGTTCAAAAGGGAGGACTTGCAGCCGGTCTTTTCGTTCAAAATCCGCGGCGCTTATAACAAAATTGTGAAGTTGTCGGCAGAGAGCGCCGCCCTCGGCGTGATCTGCGCTTCGGCCGGCAACCACGCACAGGGCGTCGCACTCGCGGCCCGCACACGTGGCATTCCCGCTCTGATCGTCATGCCGCAGAACACGCCTGACATCAAGGTCCGCGCCGTGGCTGATCTCGGTGCCGAGATCGTGCTGCACGGCGAGGATTATGACCAAGCGTGCGAACACGCCACCCTCATCGCCCGCGAGCGTGGGCTGATCTTCGTGCACCCTTTCGATGATCCCGATGTCATCGCCGGCCAGGGCACGGTGGCCATGGAGATTTTGCGCCAGCATCACGGCGGCGACCTCGACGCCATTTTCGTGCCGGTGGGCGGCGGCGGTTTGATCGCCGGCATCGCCGTCTACGTCAAATCGCTGTACCCGCAGATCAAGATCATCGGCGTCGAACCGGAGGATGCAGCCAGCATGTATGAATCACTGCGCGCCGGTGAGCGAATCACCCTCGCCCACGTCGGCGCCTTCGCCGATGGCGTGGCCGTGAAGCGGGTGGGCGAGGAGACTTTCCGATTGGCGCAGGCGTACGTGGATGAGGTCGTCCTGGTGTCAACCGACCAGATCTGCGCCGCCATCCAGGACATCTTCGAAGAGACGCGCTCCATTGCCGAGCCCGCCGGGGCGCTCGCCGTCGCCGGCATCAAGAAATACGTCGCCCGCGAACAGTGCACCGGCCGGGTGTTCGTCTCGATCAACTGCGGAGCAAACATGAACTTCGACCGGTTGCGCTATGTTGCCGAACGCGCGGACTTGGGCGGGCTGCGCGAATTGCTGCTGGCGGTCGAGATCCCCGAACAGCCCGGATCTTTCTTGACGTTCTGTGAGCTGCTCGGCCGACGCAGCGTGACCGAATTCAACTATCGTTACGCCGATCAACGCGCCGCGCAGGTGTTCGTCGGCCTGGCGCTTTCGCGAGGGGCGGCGGAACGCGATGCCATCATCGCGACCATCGCCGGCGCGGGGTTTGCAGTTCGAGACATGACCGACAACGAGATGGCCAAGCTGCATGTGCGGTACATGGTCGGCGGGCAGCCGCGGGGACTCGAGGACGAACGCCTGTACCGATTCGAATTCCCGGAACGTCCGGGGGCGCTGCTGAAATTCCTGCGGGCAATTGGCGCCGGTTGGAACATCAGCCTGTTCCACTACCGCAACCATGGATCCGACTACGGCCGGGTCTTGGCTGGAATCCAGGTTCCGTCCGCAACGCATGGCGAATTCTGCCGGCACCTCAACGAGCTGCGATACGCTTACGTGGAAGAGACCGATAATCCCGCCTACAAGATCTTCTTGGGCGGCTGATCCAGTTGAACGGCTCATGACGGCTTACCAGATGTTGCGGTTGCCGCGGCGTGAAATGCTGCGGCTGCGAGAGCTCAACATTCAGCTCACTCGCTGGGGACCGGCCCCATCCGCGGCGGATCCCGCCGTGCTGCTCCTGCACGGCTGGATGGATACCGCCGATACATTTCAATTCATGATCGACGCGTTCGAGCGGGATCGTCCGCTGGTGGCCTTGGACTGGCGCGGATTCGGGCGCAGCGATTGGGCGAGGGAAGGCTACTGGTTTCCTGATTATTTTGCCGATCTTGAGGCCTTGCTCGACGTGCTCTCACCCGCCGCGCCGATGCGGCTGATCGGCCACAGCATGGGGGGCAACATCGCCAGCGTGTATGCGGGGTTGCGCCCGGAACGGGTTCGATCGCTGGTGAACCTGGAAGGGCTCGGCTTGCCGGCCACCACGCCTGAGGATTCGCCGATGAGGCTGCGATCGTGGCTGGATCAGATCAAATCCCCGCCGCCCCCGAAGCATTACGAGTCCGTCCTTCAGCTGGCTTCCGTCATTCAATTTCGCTATCCGAGGTTCAGCGCGGCGACGGCCGCGTTCATGGCCGCCGCATGGAGCGAGCCGGCAGGCAACCGGGTCAAGCTGCGAGGTGATCCGCGACATCGCTGGTCCAGTCCGTTGCGATACCAGCGTGAGGATGCGGTTGCCTGTTGGCGGCAAATCCGGGCACCCATGTTGATGCTGGTGGGCGAGGATTCCGCCGGGGGTGATTTCTGGCGAACCGTCGTGCCGCACATCGACCTCGAGTGCATCTTGGATGCGGGACATACGCTGCACATCGAACAGCCGCTCGAAGTGGCACGCCGGGTCGAGCGCTTTCTGGACGCACAGCAGGATCAAGATGCAGGGCGCTGATAGGTTGGCCGTGCTGCGCGAACGCGACTACACCTTGTATCTGGGCGGTCGGGTACTGGCGGCGATCGCCACTCAAATGCTGATCGTGGGTGTCGGTTGGCAGGTCTACCATCTCACCGGCCGACTGATCGATCTTGGGTTGATCGGGCTTTCCCAGTTCCTGCCCTTCCTATGCCTTTCCTTGTTGGCCGGGCATGTGGTCGACCAATACGATCGAGGCCGCATCATCGCGGGTTGCCTCGCGATTTTCCTATTGGCGGCCATGCTGCTGATCGGCCTGGCCGTCGCCGGCGTGGCGAGGCCGGCACCCATTTTTGCTGCGTTGGGCTTGTTCGGCACGGCGCGGGCGTTCTTGACGCCGGCTTCTCAGTCGTTCGTCGCCAATCTGGTGCCCACCCACTCGCTCGGGAGCGCCATCGCCTTGAGTTCCTCCTCATTCCAGGTGGCGACCATCGCCGGGCCCAGCTTGGGCGGGATCGTCTATGCTTTCGGTCAGTCGCGCACCAGCGTCAATAGCGGCGCGGAATGGGTCTATGGCGTCGCAGCATCTTTGTTCGGCCTGGCTTTAATGTTCATGCTGTTCCTCAAGCCCCGCGCCCGGCCGATCAGAACCGCGGTGTCGATGGACAGTCTCTTACAGGGGTTGCGGTTCGTGTGGCGGCGCAAAACCGTACTCGGTGCGATTTCACTGGATCTTTTTGCGGTATTGTTCGGCGGCGCGACAGCGCTGTTGCCCGCCTTTACCCAGGATGTTTTGCACGCGGGACCCGCGTTGTTCGGTTACCTGCGGGCGGCGCCTGGGATCGGTGCCGGAGCGTGTGCGCTGCTGTTGGCGATCCGGCCGATCAACCGGCGAGTCGGAGTTTGGATGTTCGCCGGGGTGGCCGCGTACGGGGCAGCGACGGTTGTGTTCGGCCTGACTCATCTCTTTTGGGTGGCAATGGTGGCCCTGGTGGTGATGGGAGCCGGCGATATGGTGAGCGTGTACATCCGGCTGCTCTTGGTCCAACTCGAGACGCCCGATGAGATTCGCGGCCGGGTGAGCGCGGTGAACTCGGTGTTCATCGGCGCGTCCAATGAATTGGGTGAGTTTGAGTCCGGATTTACCGCCGCGTGGTTTGGACTGGTTCCTGCCATCGTTTTGGGCGGAGTAGTAACATTGGCGGTGACCGGAATGTGGGCGAAGGCTTTTTTCCCCATTCTTTGGCGGCTGCAGACTTTTGACCAACTCAAGGACTCGCAAGCGGATGGAACATAATCACCCTCCGGGGCAGAACCTCACGCCGTCTCATCACGACGAGCACGAATGCGAGCACGAGCACGAGCACGAGCACGAGCACGAGCACGAGCACGCGCACGCGCACGCGCATGACCATGACCATGTGCACGAGCCTGCCCATGCCCATGCCCATGCCCATACGCATGGGCATTCGCATGGTCTGACTGCCGACGGTATCAACGTGCGTATGGGGCTTGCGGTGGCACTTAACCTCGTTTTCGTCGCGCTGGAGGGCAGCTTCGGCTTTATCTCGAATTCGGTCGCCTTGATCGCGGATGCCGGCCATAACTTAGGTGATGTGCTGGGGTTGCTATGCGCCTGGACGGCGATTCGTCTGTCACGCCGGCCTCCGGGCGGTCAGTTCACCTATGGTCTGGGCCGCTCCTCGGTCTTGGCAGCACTCACCAACGCGGTGCTTTTGCTGGTGGCCTGTGGCGCCATAGCGTGGGAAGCGGCCCTGCGGCTGGCAGCACCGCCGACGGTCGCGGGCGCCACCGTGATGGGCGTTGCGGGAGTCGGCATCCTGCTGAATGGTTTGAGCGCCTGGCTCTTGCATGGGGGGAGCCATGATGACTTGAATCGCCGCAGCGCCTTCATCCATATGCTGGGTGACGCCGCCGTCGCCGCCGGAGTGTTGATCTCCGGCGGTTTGATCCTGCTCACGCACTGGAACTGGCTCGATCCCCTGGTCAGTTTGTTGATCGTCGCAGTGATCCTGGTCAGTACGTGGGGGCTGCTACGGGATTCGGTCCATTTGTCCTTGGACGGGGTGCCCGCCGGCGTGAACTCCAATGCAGTGATGTCATTCCTTGCCGGTCAACGCGGAGTGACGGATGTACACGACCTTCACATCTGGGCCCTTTCCACCACCAGCGTGGCGCTCACTGCGCATCTCGTGGTGCCGGACCGCGACGCTGAGGATGTGCTGCTGGGTTCCCTGACGACGTTTTTGAAAAAGCGCTTTCGCATCGATCATGCGACCTTGCAGATCGAGCGCGACCGCTGCGATCACGGCTGTCAGGTTTAATCCGTCCGAGGAGCCCGTCGGTCCTTGGATCGACCCATGAGGCCGGCCAGCCTCAAGGTTTGCTGAACAGATAATGCGAGACCAGCCATTCCCGACCCTTGGCATAGCCCCATAGCTCCGCACAGGACATGAAGAACACGCGCCAGTACACCCACCAGCGCCGCGTGTCTGCGGCACCGTAAGTTTCCGCGAAGATCGCCTCGATTTGCGCGCGATGCGCGTCCATGTTGTTGAGCCAATGCTCGGCAGTGCGGCTGTAGTGACTGCCGTCCACCTGCCAATGTTCGGCGATGCGCAGATCGTTCTGAAAATACAGCAACAAATCATCGCTCGGCATGATGCCGCCGGTGAAGAAATACTTCGCCATCCAGTCGCTTTCATCGCGCACCTCGAACGGGTAGGCATGTTTCTTGTGGGTGAAAATGTGCACGAACAAAGTGCCGCGCGGCGCAAGCCAGCCGGCAATCCGGTTCATCAGGGTCTCGTAATTTCGCATGTGCTCGAACATCTCCACCGAAACCACCCGTTCGAAAGCGGTACCCGCAGGGAAGGCCAGATGATTCATGTCGCTGGTGATGACCTGGAGATTCTTGAGGCCGCGGTCAGCCGCCCGCGCATCGATGAACCGTTTTTGAGTGCGTGAGTTCGAAACCACGGTGATGGGAGAGTTCGGATAGTGCTCGGCCATCCACAAAGACAGCGATCCCCATCCGCAACCCAGTTCCAAGATTCGATCGCCGTCCTTGAGCCGCGCCCGCTCGGCCGTCAAGGCCAGCATCTCGGCCTCGGCCTGATCCAAGGTTTGGCCGGCCTTTCGGTAGTAGCAGGAGGAATACTTGAGATGCTTGCCGAGCACCAGCTCGAAAAAGCCGCAGGGCAATTCGTAGTGCTGCAAGTTCGCATCGCCGGTGTTGATGGCGATCGGGCTCTGGCGCAGCCGCGCGATCAGTTTCATCAGATGCTGCTGATCTGCTTCGGGCCCGCCGCGGTCCTCCTCGCTCAAGCGCGCGCGGAGCAGCCGGCGAATGCCGAAGCGAACCAGGAAATCGGGCAGCAGGCCCCGCTCGAGCAGCCGCATTGACAGGGAAACAGGCGGCGTCATGGTGGTGGTGTTCATGGGGATCTGGTACCTCGGACTTCAGGTTCAGAGAGCGTATCGCGGCGGGTGTCAAAGATGGCGCGCGATGAGGATGTCCGACACCGGCTGTTCCGGCCGCAGACGCATGAGCTGGTACAAGACATAGGTGGACATCGCCATATTACCCAACAGCATGATGGCGACGAACCAGACGATTCGAGGCAGCCAGCGCGGTTCCTTGAACAGAACCCACGCATAAAATGTCAAAAATCCGCAGTACGCATCCGCCAGGGTCGCCCACGTCCAATACCGATCGGGGCCGCCGGAGAGACCGCCCCAGTCGAGCACGGCTTGTTGGCTGCTGGCCCAACCCGTACAGACGATCATGACGGCGAGGATGCCGGAAAAAAACAGTTTGAGGGTGGTTCTACTGGTCATGTCCATTTAAGCTCGTGTGGAGATTTCGACAGCGGTTCCGAAGCGGATGCATTTCAACGTGGACGCGCCCGGCGGGTCGGCACCGCCGCGTGCGGGTCTTCCGGCCAATAATGCTTAGGGTATCGTCCTTTGAGGTCTTTTTTTACCTCATGGTAACCGCGGTTCCAAAAACTGACGAGGTCGCGGGTGATCTGCACGGGTCGACCGGCCGGCGAGAGCAATTTCAGCAGCAGCGGCAGTCGGCCGCCGGCAATAGTGGGCGTCGCCTGCAGGCCGAACATTTCCTGAAGTCGCGCCGATAAGGTCGGCACCTCGCCATCCAGATAATCAATCCGGACCCGTGAACCACTCGGAACCACGAAATGGGTCGGCGCCTCGCGTTCCAGGATGGCGTGCTGGGCGCGGGACAGCCGCATATGTAATGCATGCTCGAGATCAATCCGTGCAAAATGATCGCGTCGAGTGATACCGACGAGCCAGGGTGGTGCCCACTCTCCGAGGGTCGCAAGGAGGGCCGGGTCACTGAGATCGGGCCAGGTCTCGGGCGCGGCAACCGCATGGCTTCGCATGACTGCCACTCGCGCCTGCCATTGCCGTAAGGTTTCCGCCCATGGCAGTGCCGCTATGCCGACCAGCCGGATGCCGGTCAGAACCGCGGCTTCCAGGAGAGCAGGATCAGGATCGCGCAGTTCGTTCGATTTCAACACCAATCCACCCAGCTTGGTCTGGCGCCTGCAAATGACGGCTTGTTCGCGTTCGTCCCACTGGATCACGGTCTCTTCGACCAGACGCCCTCCGTGCAAGCGTTCGATGTCCTTGAGCAGCACGGGAGCGGCGAGGAAGATTCGGGCGTCGCGGTCGGTGCCATCCAGCTGGGCGGCGACGATGAATTCCGACTTGGCAAGCGCCTGCGGTTCTGCAAAGCGTGCGCCCCGGCCATTGGCGAGCAGATACCGGCCGTCCGTGCCGCGGGTGCGACCGACGCGATCGGGATAGGCCAGGGTCAACAACAGGCCCGTGGCGGTGTCGGGATCGGCGGTGTCGTCGGAGCCGCGCACAAACTCGCGCTGCCACTTGCCCGAGTTGCGCCTTGCCTGCGCAAGCGTGCGAACGTCCAACTCCATGCCGGGAGGCAGATCTCGAACGGCATCGCGCAAGGCGCCAACCCGCAGCCGTAGATCGACGTTACGGGTCCCGGGGGTGGTCCTCACCACATCCCGTTCGCTCAAGATGGCGGCGATATCACACGCAAGGCGTGTGCCCGCAAACCGGCCGGCCTCGAGCAGCATGTGGGCCAGCCGGGGGTGGGCCCCCACCGCGGCGAGACGGCGACCATGGGGCGTGATGCGGCCGGCCGCATCGATCGCCGATAATTGCCCGAGAAGAGCCCTGGCTTGCGCAAGCGGCGCCGTCGGCGGTGGATCGAGCCAGCGGAGAGTGGCGGCGTCGAGCGCGCCCCAGCACGCCAACTCCAGTGCCAGGGGCGCTAAGTCCGCATGCACGATTTCCGGCGCGGTTTGTGGGGCCAAAGAGGCTTGCGTGCCCTCCGACCACAGCCGATAGCAGACGCCGTTGCGCAGACGGCCGGCGCGGCCCCTGCGCTGATCCGCAGCCGCCTGCGAGACCTGCGCCGTCACCAGGCGGCTCATTCCCGTCGACGGGTCGAATTGCGAATAGCGGCGCAGCCCCGCATCGACCACCACCTCGATCCCGTCGATGGTGAGGCTGGTCTCTGCGATGGTCGTGGCGAGAACGACCTTGCGCTCGCCGGCCGGTGACGCTTTGAGAGCGGCGTCCTGCTCCGCGGCGGCAAGCTCGCTGTAGAGGGGCAGAATGCGGACGCCCGGCGGCAGCGCCGACGACTCCAATGCTCGCTTCGATCGATTGATCTCGGCCGCTCCGGGGAGGAAACACAGGATATCGCCGGCGTGGGCTTTGAGAGCGCGCCGAACGAGGTCCGCGAGGTCCGCCTCGAGACCCCGTTCCGGCCGTCGGGGTACATACCGCGTTTCCACCGCGAAGCTGCGCCCTTCTGCGGCAATGATGGGTGCTCCACCCAAGAGCTTCGACAAGGGCTCGAGATCGAGGGTGGCCGACATCACCAGGATGCGCAGGTCCTCGCGCAGCGTGGACTCGATCTCGACGCACAGAGCCAGGCCGAGATCGGCATGCAGACTGCGCTCATGAAACTCGTCGAAGATGACACAGCCAACCGCATCCAGGCCCGGATCATCTTGCAGCATTCGCGTGAGGATGCCCTCGGTGACCACTTCGATTCGGGTTTCACGACTTACCCGGGTGTCCTGACGGGTGCGATATCCCACCGTTCTGCCGACCGGCTGCCCGATGAGTTCCGCCATGCGCCCGGCCACTGCGCGCGCGGCGATGCGACGCGGTTCCAGCATCAGGATTTTCTTCGCATTGAGCCACGGGCTATCCAGCAACTTGAGCGGAACGATGGTGCTCTTACCGGCGCCGGGAGGCGCCTGCAGCAACACCCGCGTGCACCGGGACAGCACGTCCGTCAAGGCCGGGACTGCCTCATCGATCGGAAAAGCCGGTAGCGGTGGAAGCCTCATGGCGAGGCTACGATACCTTACTTAAGACAGCCTCAAAGGCGCGAGCCTCAACGCAGCCTGGCCGCAGTCAACGCTCGACCAGAATTTGCAGGGGCCCCAGGTAACTCTTGTAGTGCAGCCAGCGATCGACCGAGGTCCGGGTGATCTTCTGACGTACCTGCCACTTGCTGGCGGTCATGACGCTGCGGTCGGTGCGATAGAAGTCGAGACAATGCGCATCCCATGGAAGGTCGATGAATGCGACCATCTTGCGGCTCCAGTGCTCCTGGGCATCGACCAGACCTTCGTACGGTACTTCCAACAGCACGTCGTCCGCGAGTATCGAGCGCCAGTGGCCCATGAGCCGCGAATATTCCCGGTAGTAGTGCGCCAGATCGTCGAGATCGTTGGAGTACGAGTGACCTCTTTTGAATTGCTGGAAATAAATTGAAAGGCAGGTGTCCAGAGGGTTTCGGCGCATGTGAATGATGCGTGCGCATGGCAGCACCTCGTGAATCAGACCCAGCGACAGGAAATTACCCGGCATCTTGTCGATGACCCGCAAGGCATTCGCCGACAATTTATCGAGCAGGCGGATGTAGTCATTTCCCAGGGTTCCAAGCACGTCCGCCCGCATGTCGCCGGCGGCCGGCAACGCGCCGAGGTTGGCGGATGCCGTGCTCCAAAACATGAGTTCGCCTGCGCCAAAGACGCTGGGATGGGAGGCAAGGATTTGTTCGGCGAGCGTCGTGCCGGAGCGCGGCATCCCGATGATGAATACCGGGCGAGCCGATGCCGTCGCGTCGATACGGGCCCGCTCGGTGCGCGCGCGTTCGGCCCATCGGTGGTCGAAAGTCTCGATCAACCGGTCCACCGCTTCGGTGACCGCCCGAGGATTGTGACGAGAGCGAAACGATTTCTCCAGTTCGTTGGCGATACGGTAGCTTTCGAAGGCGCTGGGGAAATCGTGAATGTCATCGAAGTACTTGCCGATGGCGTAGCGCAGATAGACTTCACGCCGCGGTGACAGCTGCCGCCCGACGATCCTTCGTGCCTCGTCGAGCCAACGTGCATCGTCCAGCGTCATCTTACGGAGATGTGCCATGGCAGCCCAGGCCTCCAGACAATCCGGGTCGACTCCGACTGCAGCTTGCAACGACCTCTCCGCCTGCTCGAAGTGACCGCCGTCCGTTTCCAGTTCCGCGAGCAGTACGATGGCCGCCGCGGCTCGTCCGTTGATGGCCAGCGCCGTCCGGCAGCTCGCCGTCGCTTCGTCGGGTCGCCCTTGCAAGCGGAGCACCATCGCATGGTTGATGTGCGCTTCCAGGAAGCTTCGATTCAGCGTGAGTGCGCGCCGGTAGCTCGCCGCAGCCTCCTCGAGTCTGCCGAGGTCCAGCAGGGCGTTGCCGAGGCTCAAGTGCGCGCCGGCGAGGTGCGGGTCTATCTCGATGGCCAGGCGACTGCTGTTCAGCGCCTCCTCGCATTTTCCCTGGTCGCGCAAGGCGTCGCTCAGATTGCTATGGGCGCCCGCAAAATCCGGCTTCAAGTCGAGCGCCCGCCGATAACTCGCCACTGCCTGATCGAGGCGGCCAAGACCACGCAGTGCGTTGCCGCGATTGCTGTGAGCCTCTGCAAAATCCGGTTTCAGTTCAACGGCGATGCTGTAACAGGCGATCGCGTCCTCGAGCAGACCCAGGTCCAGAAGCGCATTGCCCAGGTTGTTGCTCGCTTCCGGATAGCGTGGATCGATCGCGAGGGCTCGCCGGTAACTTGCGACGGCCTCCTCAAGATTCCCCAAGCTGCGCAGGGCATTACCCAGATTGCTGTGGGCGACGGCGAATTTGGGATTGCATTGCAGGGCGCGCCGGTAACTTGCGACGGCCTCTTCAAGCCGGCCGAGTCCGCGTAAAGCGGTGCCCAAGTTGCCATGGGCTTCGGCGAGATTGGGATTCAGGGACAGGGCTCGTTCGTAGCACGCCGCCGCCTCCGGCAGCCGATTCAAATCGAGCAGCGCCAGCCCAAGATTGCTGTGCGCCTCCGCGTCTTCGGGCAACAGGAGTGTCGCCTGCTGAAGCGCCTCCAGCGCGTCCTTGCCTTGCATCCGCAAGGACACACTCAGCGCCTTCCATACCATTCCTGTATTGGGATGGTGGCGAATGACGCGCCGAGCCTTGCCTTCCACTTCCGAGTAACGTCCGGTGTGGATCAGCGCCACGAGTTCGCTCATGTCGGGTAACGTACTAGCCATTGCCGCCTTTTCTGCCTTGTTTCTTTATGCCCAGCGGGGAGAGGCGCTGATGTCACTTCGATGGTCCATACATCGGCGGAATCGGCGCTTCCTTGAGTTGCGGAAGGCGCGAATCTGCGACCACTTTAAGTGCTCTTTAAAGCTCCGCTGGCGAACCGTTCACATGTTAAAGTTAAGAAGTGTCGGGCCTGTAGCTCAGTTGGTTAGAGCAGGGGACTCATCAGAAATGGTGCCTTCGCGCCGCAAGACGCGAAGTGGACGGGATGAATTCAGGGAACCCTTAACAGTTTGAGGCTGATGGCAACCCTGAGCCAAGCCGGCGGTGCACCGCCGGAAGGTGCAGAGACTACCTGAGCGCTCGAAGCGCGCTTAATGACAGGCTAGAAGAGCGTCCCGCACCCCCTTAAGGATAGGGGGTGAAGAGATAGTCCACTCCCAGCGGAAACGTTGGGGTCAAGTGAATCCCTTGGTCCTCGGTTCGAGTCCGAGCGGGCCCACCAACCCATCGTCCGCGGAGGGCTTGGCGTGCGTTTCGGCGTCCAGTGGCGCACCTTCTGAGTCATAAAAAACAACAGTTTGCGTGTGTGGCCCGAGTCCTTCAGCGGCGAGGCGTGTCCATTGACAGGACGGTGAGCCGTTGGTGCCTTTCATGGATCGCTTCGCCGCGCAATCTTGGGCGACGCGTGGCGACTACTTAATCGTGCAATTGCGCCGTGTGGAGCCGGCCCACCCTTGGAGATCGCTGCCACGCGCTTGCTCCGCCGTTGCGCTGCCGGTCACATTTGCCGACTTCAGGGTTCATGTTTGTCGGTGGACGCCGATAGCAAGTCAACGCGTATTACGGAAGGTGGAGACTGTGATGGGAAAGCTCACGATTGCCAAAAAGCTTGCGCTGCTGCCCCTCTGCGCCCTCATCGGCATTGCCGTTCTCGTCACTTTTTTCCTGCGGGACCTCGGTACGGTCTTTGAATCCGCGAGTTACTCGACGGTCAACACGGTACCCAGCTTGCTGGTTCTGGATCGCGCGTCGGATGCCTTGACGGCGATCCGCTTGAAGACTTGGGAGCATATCGGTACCCGGGATACCGCCAAAGCGGCCGACTTGGAGAAGGGCATCACCGCGGCCAAGGCCGACCTCGATGCGGCACTGAAGGATTACGCACCGCTGATCTCCGACGACAAGGACAGGGGGATGTTGCAGTTGGATCGTGACGATCGCGATGCCATCAGCGCGATGAGCGACAAGGCCATCGCCTTATCCAATGCCGGCAAGAAGACCGACGCGGTCGAGCTCATCGCGGCGCAGAACGAGTTGCTGCAGAAGGCGACGCAGGATATCCAGGCCCATCGCCGCTACAACGAAACACTCGGCAAGCAGGGCGTCGCCGACGCCGAGGCAGTCAAGTCGCACTCGCTGCTCTGGGTTATGTCGCTTGCCGCCCTCACCATGGGGGCGATTGGTGTGCTCGGTTACTTTATCGTGCGGCAGGTCACCGCCCAGATTGGCGGTGAACCCGCGGATGTCGCTGCGGTCGCGCGTCGGGTGGCGACCGGTGATTTCTCTTCGGTGATCCGTCTGTCGAGCGGCGATTCCACCAGCCTGTATGCGACCGTGGCCAGGATGCAGGATGACCTGCGCGCCCGTCAGGACGCTGATCGTGCGGCGGCGGCGGAGAAGGAACGGGCGGCGCAGGAGCTGTTGAGTGCAGCCACCGAAAACTCGCGGGTGCGCACCGCGCTCGACCGGGTCTCCGTGGGCGTCATGCTGGCCGACAACGACGGCAAGATCATCTATGCCAACGACTCTCTACGGCTCCTATTCGAGATGCGTGCCGCCGATATCCGCACGGAAGTCCACCAGTGTGATCCCTCGCGGATCGTCGGCGAATCCTTCGACAACTTCCATCGTGACCCGTCGCTCCAACATCATTTGCTGGCCGGTCTGACGACCGCCCATACGGTCGACATCCGACTTGGCAAGGCGACGATGCGCGTCACGGCGAATCCGGTCAACGATGCCCAGGGTCGGCGGGTGGGCACCGTCGTCCAATGGACCGATCGAACTCAGGAGCTGAGCACAGAGGAAGAGGTGAATGCGGTCGTGACGGGGGCCGTCGACGGCGATCTGACAGTACGTATTGCCGAAGAGGGCAAGGACGGATTCTTCAAGACCCTTGCGCATGGAATGAACGCCTTGATCGGCAACATGGCTGAGGTCATACGACAAATGGCGTCCGCCGCGCGCGAGGTCAGCAGCGGCGCGGAGGAAATTTCGCGCGGCAATCTCGATCTCAGTCAACGCACCGAGGAACAGGCCTCGAGCCTGGAGGAGACGGCAGCCTCGATGGAGGAGATGACCACCACCGTCAAGAACAACGCCGACAATGCCGCGCAAGCCAATCAATTGGCGTCGGCCGCCCGGGAACAGGCGGAGCGCGGCGGAAAAGTCGTCAGCAGCGCCGTCTCCGCCATGAACGAGATAAACATGGCGAGCAAGCGCATCGCCGACATCATCGGCGTGATCGACGACATCGCCTTTCAGACCAACCTGCTCGCACTGAACGCGGCTGTCGAGGCTGCACGAGCCGGCGAGCAAGGGCGCGGCTTCGCCGTGGTCGCCTCGGAAGTGCGCAATCTGGCCTCGCGCAGCGCCGGCGCCGCGAAAGAGATCAAGGCATTGATCCAAGACTCGGTCAGCAAAGTGGACGAGGGCGCAACGCTGGTCGACCAGTCGGGCAAGTCACTCAACGAAATCGTTTCGGGCGTAAAGAAGGTCACCGACGTCATGGCGGAGATCACGGTCTCGAGCCGCGAGCAGGCCTCCGGCATCGACCAGGTCAACAAGGCGGTGATGTCGATGGATGCCGTGACCCAGCAAAACGCTGCGCTCGTCGAACAGGCCTCGGCCGCGTCACAGACGCTCACTGAGCAGGCCGCCAATCTCATGGCGTTGATCGCCCGCTACAAATTCGACGGTGCCGTCGGTGCGAGCAGAGCCGACTCGAAAGTCCGCGCGTCAACCGTCGCCAAGTCGGCAGCGCCCGTCGCCGCGCGTACCCGGGGCGCTCCGCCGAGCGAACGCCGCTCAGCGTCACGCCCCTGGTCGGGGAAGCCGGCGGCGCCGGCGAGCACTGCACGCGCGGATGAAGGGCCGACAAGCAACAAAGTTGAGGCAATGAGCGGCGATGCTTGGACTGAGTTCTAGACATCGTGCGCAAAATCTGGTTTTTCATCGCGCTGCCGTCGTTGCTTGACGGGGCTGGTTGGGCCGGGGCTAGCACGGCCGGAGTCGACGACGTTCCGCCGGCGGCAACTCAGGCGCCCGTGCCGCGATTGGCGGATATCCTCGACGCCTCCGGCATCGTCGTCACCGGCTATGTCGACGGCACCTACGAGTACCTGTCGACCACCGGTGACTTCAAGAGCGGCACACCGAGTCGTGTCTTCGACTTTCGCGAGAACAGTTTCACCGTGCACCAGGCGGCGCTGACGGTCGCGGTGCAGCCCAAGGAGGGCTTCGGCGCTGTCGTCAACGTCACGGCGGGCACCGATGCGCAAGTCATCAAGTCCTATCCCCTGACCGGCGGTTCCGACCTCGATCTCACGCAGGCGTTCGTGCAGTACGCGCACGGCCCCCTCACCTTGATGATCGGCAAGTTCGTGACTCTCGCCGGTGTCGAGGTGATCAACGAGACCCAGGATACGAACTTTTCGCGGTCCATCATCTTCGGTTATGCAATACCCTTCACCAACACGGGTGTGCGCAGCGTCTATGCCATTGGCGACCAATTCGGCATCACCGTCGGGATCAACAACGGCTGGGATCAGATCACGGAT
>Ga0116230_10001112_pt1 | contig 24972 bp, 29 predicted proteins | sample S1TSphfallax_3_FD_88678 | JGI IMG/M metagenome (GOLD analysis project Ga0116230, IMG submission 88678) | Host-associated microbial communities from peat moss isolated from Minnesota, USA - S1T2_Fd - Sphagnum fallax MG | ecosystem: Host-associated > Plants > Peat moss > Unclassified | place... | reverse complement strand
GGTCGTTGCCGGTGCATACGACATCAGAAATTTTGCCACGCGCTGCAGCACGTGCGCGAACGCGAGATCGGCGATCGTGTCGATCGAGCGACGCCGCGCTTGCGATGAGGCGGCGAGAAAACCGAGGCCGAGCTCCGCATCGTTGCGGACGGCGTGCAACACCGCCTCGGACGGGAGCAGGACGAGCGTACACTCCGTGAGCGCCTCGGCGCGCGTCGTCGCGCCGCCGCCGTCGAAGGTTCCCGATTCGTTGAGCGGATCGTGGGTGAGCCGCTCGCCGAGCGAGTGCGTCTTCCCGTCGGGAGAAAGCAGCGTATAGACGACCTTCCCGGAGCGCACGAACCCGAGGTACGGCCAGATCTCACCTTCATCGTAAATCGTCTCGCCGGCCCGAAAGGAACGTTCGGTCGCGACTTGCGCGAGCTCGGCGATCGTCGACTGCTTGGCGTTTTGGAACGGCGCCGCATGCGAGAGGAAGGTCCCGACGTCGGCGCGTTCGTCGATGCGCTCGAGGCGAATCGTCCAGCGGCCCGAGCCCAAGTTGCGTGCGTCCCACGAGAAGCGGCCCGGCCGCGACTGCGCGAACTCGTTGCGCAGCGAACGTGGATCGGCTTCTTCGTTGAGTTCGACGACACCGCCGATCGGCAACTTGTCGAACGCCTCAAAAATTCGCGCGCTGCGATTGGTAGCGGGGAGCGCGCGAGCATCGATCGTAATCGCGGGCGTTCGGGAAGCGGGCATCACTAGGAAATGCGTCCCGGAGGGTGTCGTTTCCCTGCGGCCCGAACCGCACGGTCATGTCCTTGGCAACCCCGCCGGCGCCCGCGGACGTGCGGCCGGGCAGGCGCCGGAGCTGGATCGGACGGGCGATCGACCTCCTCGCGGCGCTGATCCTCATCGCCGCGATCTACCGGTTCGCGATCGCGCCGCGGCTCTTCCCCGCCGGACCCGTCGCCGCACCACCCGTCCACCTCGCGCGGCTCGACGGTCAGGGCACGTTCTCGCTCGCCGCGCAGCGCGGGCACGTCGTCTTTCTCGACTTCTGGGCCTCCTGGTGCGAACCGTGTCAGGCCTCGATCCCGCTCGTCGAACACTATGCGCGCACGCATCGCGATGTCCAGGTCATCGCCGTCGATTCGGGCGAACCGGCCGCGATCGCGGGCGCCTTCGCGCGCAAACACGTGATGCAAAACGTCGTGCTCGACCCCGACTCGCAGGTGACGGCGGCATTCGGCGTCTCCGGCTATCCGACGATGGTCGTTATCGGGCCCGACGGGATGGTGCGCGCGAAATGGGTCGGCTTCGATCCCGCGATCGAAGAGGCGATGGCGCGGGCCGCGCGCGCGTTCGCACCGCGCCCCACGTCGTTCGGCGGCGGACTCGTTCGCATGGCCGCGGCCGCCGAGCTGCCGGCGCCGCAGCTCGTTATCGAAGACGATCCAAGTTCGCTCGATACGATTCGGAACACGCCCTTCGGCTGGCAACTCGGCCCGCTCACCCAAGGCTATCTGTTCCTCGTCGACGAGCACGGCGCGCTCGTCCCCGACCGCGCGCTCGCGGTGCCGACGCGCGCCAACGGCGGCATCTCCGCCGACGGCCGGACGATCACGTATCGGCTGCGAACCGGCCGCTGGAGCGACGGTGCGCCGTTCGACGCGCGCGACGTCGCGTTTACGATCGATGCGCTACGCAACCCGCGCACGGCCGTGCCGGATACCTCGGCCGTCGCTCCGATCGCGTCCTATGCGGTGCCGCGGCCCGATACGCTCGTCGTGCATCTGCGCGCGCCCTCGGCGCCGTTCGTCGCCTCGTTTCTGACCGAAGGTGCGAACGATCCGTTCAGTATTCTGCCGCGCCACATCGCGGCAAAATACGCGTCGCTCGATCAGAGCTCGCTCGACACGGACCCGGTCGGACTGGGTCCGTTTCGTTTGACGCACTGGGCGCGCGGCGAACGGCTCGAATTCGAGCGCAATCCGTACTATTGGCGCGGGCCGGCGGCGAGCGCCCGGGTCGTGGTGAACGTCGTGCCGAGCGCGACGACGCGCTTCTTGCTCGCGCGCACCGGCGCGCTCGACGAGATCGAAGTCACCGGCCTCGCGGCGGATACGGCCGCGCGCACGCCGGGTCTGCACGTGATCGCGACGACCACCAACATCGTCGATTATTTGCAATGCAATTTGCATGCGAGCGCGTGCGCCGATCCGGCCCTGCGCCGCGCGATCGCGCAGGCGATCGACCGGCAACGGCTCGCGCGAACGATCTATCACGGCACGGTGGTGCCGACCGATGCGATGCAGCTCGATCCGCGCTACCGGACGAGTCAAACGCTGCCCCCGTTCGATCTGGCCGCCGCACGCGCGCTCGTGCATGGGCATCCGCAACTGAATTTTGCGATCGCCTCCGCCTGGCGCGATTCGCAAGCCGCCGCGGTCGAGATCGCCGCGGATCTCAATGCGGCCGGCATCGACGCGCAGATCCACGGCTATACGGAGGCGCAGTTCTGGGGCGCGAAGGACGCGGGCGGGATCCTCGAGGGCGCGCGCTACGATCTCGCGCTCACCTCGTGGTCGCCGGCGCTCGACCCGGACCGCTCGTACCTGTTCGGCTGCGCGGCGACGCCGCCGGGCGGCGGAAACTCGATGTTCTACTGCAATCCGGCCTACGATCGCGACGAACGACTCGGCGCCGAGCGCTACGATCCGCCGGCTCGCGCGCCGTACTATCGCGCTGCCGGTGCGATCCTCATGCGCGATCTGCCGGTCATTCCGATCGGATTCGAGCGCCTGAGCTTCGCCGTCTCGTCGCGGCTCGAAGGCTTTCGTCCCAACGCCTTGGGACGAAATTTCTGGAACGCCTGGGAGCTGCGCGTCACGCCCCCGTGAATTGCGCTTTGCGTTTTTCGAGAAACGCCTTGGTGCCCTCGACGAAGTCGGCGGTCTCGATCATCAAGCCGAACTGCAGCGCTTCGAGCGCGAGCGCCTCGGTCAGCGGCAGGCCCGCGCCTTCATCGATCGCGCGCTTCGTCGCCGCGATCGCGAGCGGCGCCTTCGAGGCGATGACGCTCGCGATGCGCTTCGCTTCATCGAGCAACCCCGCGAGCGGGACGACCTTTTGCACCAGGCCGATGCGCAGCGCTTCGGCCGCGTCGATCATCTCCGCGGTCAGACACAAGTACATGGCCCAACCGCGGCCCGCGAGGCGCGTCGTGCGCTGTGTCCCGCCGTAGCCGGGAACGAGGCCGAGATTCACTTCAGGTTGGCCGAATTTCGCGTTCTCGCTCGCGATGCGGATGTCGCAGGCCATCGCAAGTTCGCAACCGCCGCCGAGCGCGAAGCCGTTGACCGCCGCGATCACCGGAACACGCAGTTTTTCGATCTTCAGCGTCATCGCTTGGCCGCGCTTCGCCTGCACGGCACCGGCGGTCCCCGACGGAAGCGCGCTCAGTTCGCTGATATCGGCGCCCGCCGCGAAGGCTTTCTCGCCGGCACCCGTGAGGATCGCGCAGCGCACGGCTGAATCGGCATCGATCGCATCGAGCGCGCTTCCGAGTTCGCGCAAGACCGTCGCGCTGAGTGCGTTGAGGACGCTCGGACGGTTGAGGGTGATGAGGGCGACGCCGTTTTCCACGGCGAGCGTAATCGTTTCGTACATCGGCCGCGGCCTTTGGGACGCGAGCGCAGTCGCCCTGCGCCGCGCTTACACGATGCGGGCGAAGAGCGCGTCGACGTCGATAACGAGCGTCGGATACACGGTCGCCCGTGCAATCTCTCCGGCACCGGATGTCTGGTCGCGGTCGCGCTCGCACATCCGGACGGTCCGTTTGCTCGGATCGACGACGATCACCAGCGACGATCCATGATCGAAATACAACCGGATCTTGGTTTCGAGGAGACGCTTGCGGTCGCCGGGCGAGAGGATTTCCACGACGATATCGGGCGCGAGCGCCGGCCGTTCGCGCGCATCGCCCGCTTCGTCGGGAAGCCGCCCTTCGGCGACCCAGGCGACGTCCGGGACGAGCGAACTCGGCGGCTCCTCGCGCACGAGAGAGAAGCGCCACTCGGTCCCGATCAGCGCATCGTCGCCGGCCCATCGCATGAGCAAGCGAACCATCCGCCCTTGGAGGAGCGAATGCCGTGTCCGCGGGCTCATCTTCTGATACCAGCGGCCACGGATCGATTCGATCGCGGGTTTGACGTCGTCGGGGATGCCCAAGTCCGGCGCGAGCTGCATGCCTGTCTCCTCACGCCAGTCTATCACGCCGAATCGGCCGGTGCCGAGGAAGCCGGGCCGTTCCGGGAGAGTGGGCGCGGGGAGTGGAAGCCCGCGACATGAGGACGGCCTACCATCAGGCGCTCGAGCGCACGCGTCTGGACGTGGTGCGGCTCGGTGCGCTCGCGGCGGATGCGATCCATTCCGCTTCCCAAGCCCTCGATCGCCGGGACGCGAAGCTCGCCGGCGGCGTGATCGCGGGCGATGACGAGATCGACAACGTGCGACGCGCCGTCGAGGCCTCGTGCATCGAGCTGATCTGGAAGCAGCAGCCGGTCGCCGGTGAACTGCGGGCAATCGCGGGTATGCTTCAAATCGTGACCGACCTCGAACGGATCGGCGACTACGCGGTGGACATCGCGAAGAACGCGATCAAACTCTCGGACGTCCCGGTACGCCCGGCGACGGTCGAGATCGGCCGGATCGCGTCGGTGGCGCAAGCGATGCTCGTCGATGTGATGCGCGCGTACCGTGAGAGCGACAACGCGCTCGCCGATGCGGTTATCCGGCGCGACGACGAGGTCGACGCTCTCTATCATACCGGGATCGCCGCGCTGCAATCCGAGATGCAGCACGATCCGGCGACCGTCCCGGCGGGAACGCTCTTGCTCTTCGTGCTCTCGATCATCGAACGCGTCGGCGACCGCGCCCAAAACATCGCTTGGCATACGAAGGACATCAACGCCGCATGAAACGCCTCGTCGCCGCACTCGCGGCCGTGCTCCTCACGCTCGCTCCGGCGCTCGCCAAGGATCAACTCGTCAAGCTCACGATGGACGGGCGGCCGGTCGACCGGCTCGGCGGGATCGCACTCTTGCACGACGGCGTCGTTTACGCCGACTCCGTCGATCTGGTGAAAACGTTTGACGGTCTTGTTACCTTCGCGGGCACCTCGGAACGCATCGAGATCAAGGGCCACGTCGGAACGTTCACGGCGGGTATGCGCGGCGCGACGGTCGACCAAGAGCACGTGGTGCTCCCCGGCGCGCCGTTTCTGCGCAACGGCGACCTCTACGTCCCGCTCGAATTTTTCATCACCCGCATCGCGAGCGCGAGCGTGCGCTTCGGTCCCGGCCGTGCAGATATCCGCGTCAACTCCAACCCCCTCTCCTGAGCCGCTGACGCCGCCGCTCGCGCGCGAGGCGTTCGCGCTCGAGCCCGGACTCGTCTACCTCAATCACGCCGCCGTCGGCGTGCTGCCGATCCGGACCCGCGATTCACTGCACGCGTTCATCGACGGCCACGCGCGGCGCGGCGTGCTCGGCGTCTACACCTACGAGAACGATTTGCCGCGCTATCGTGCGGCGGCGGGTGCGCTGATCGGCGCGCGCGGTGAAGAGATCGCGTTCTTGCGCAACACGGGCGACGGCGCGACGATCGTCGCGCGCGGCCTGGACTTGGGACCCGGCGACGTCATCGTCACGAATCGCAATGAATTCGGCAGCAACGCCTATCCGTGGCTTGCACTACGCGAGAACGGCGTCGACGTGCGCTTCGTGAACGCACCGCAAGAGCGCATGACGCCGGACGTACTTGCCGCGCAGATGAGTTCGCGCGTCAAGGTCGTCGCCGTCTCGTGGGTCACCTTCGACGACGGTTATCGTCACGATCTGGCGGCGCTGGCCGAAGTCGCGCACGCGCACGGCGCGATCTTCGCCGTCGATGCGATCCAAGCACTCGGAGCGTTCCCGCTCGACGTCGAGGCGTGCGGGATCGACGTGCTCTACGCCGGCGGCGCGAAGTGGCTGATGGCGCTGCAAGGCGTGAGCCTGCTCTACGTGCGGGCGGGCTTGCACGATCGCATCGCGACGCGCCTGGCGGGTTGGCGCAGCGTCGCCGACATCTGGGATTTTCTCGACTACGACCAGCCCTGGGCGCCCGACGCCTCGCGCTACGAAGGCGGGACACCGAACATCGCGGGCGCGCTTGCGCTCGCGACATCGATCGACGTCTTGCGCGAGGCCAACGTCGCAGCCATCGGCGCGCATATCCTCGGGCTGACCGACCGGCTCGTCGACGGGCTCGCAGCAAAGGACGTGATCGTCGATTCGCCGCGCGGCCCCGGGATCAGCAGCGGCATCGTCCGGTTCCGTCCGGCCGCCGGCGATCCGCTCGAACTCGGCCGGCGCCTCGCACGGGCGGGGATCGTCACCACCAACCGCGCGACCGGCATCCGCGTCGCCCCGCACGGCTACAACACCCCCGACGAAATCGACGCCCTCCTCGACCTCGTCCCCTGAGAAGTAGCCAGCGCCCGAGAATTGTCGACGTATCCGTTTCATCGTGAACCGCCACGTCATGGTGAACCGCCCGTCCTGGTGAACCGCCTGTCATGGTGAAGCGCCACCGTGTCATGGACGAACCTCCACCCATGTCATGCTGAGCCTGTCGAAGCATGGGCCCGCCACTCATGGTTTTCGCATGCCCATCCTTCGACAGGCTCAGGATGACACGGTGGCGGCTCAGGATGACGGGCGGCTCAGGATGACGCGGTGGCGGCTCAGGATGAGACGGTCACTTCAAGACCCGGTTTGCGGTGCTACGAGTGTATCAAGCCGGAGAGGAGATTGATCACGAGTGCGAAGATCGTCGTATTGTATGCAAACGAGATGAGACCGTGCAGGAGGACCACGCGGCGTACGCCGGGATCGGTGATCTGCACGTCGGAGACTTGGAACGTCATCCCGATCACGAACGAAAAATAGGCGAAGTCGTAGTCGTTGGGTTCGACGTGGCCCGGGAAGATGAGTCCGCGCTGTGCCGAGCCGTCGTCGTCGCTATCGAAATAATACAAATGCGCGTAGCGGAAGACGAACATCGTGTGGATCAGGAACCAGCCGAGAAAGATCGCCGCGATCCCCGCGCCGTAGACGATCGAGACCTCCGCCCGGTTCGTGACGTGATGGCTCCCGCCGATGATGACGACCGCGGCGACGAGACCGGTGATGACGGCGCCGAGCACAACGATCAAGAGCACGTTGCGCCCGGGGTCCTCGAGCGCGGCGCGGCATTCGGTGTCGGCGGGATCGCGGCGCATACCGCCGAGCCACGACATCGCGATGATCAGGATCAACGCGGCATCGTAGGCGCCCACGAGGCGCGTCGCACCGGCGAGCCAGTGGGGTGCAAGGATGACGATCGCGGCGAAAAGCACGAGCGCGCCGCCGAAGGTATACATCCGGTGGCGAACGAGCGAGGGCTGGTAGCGACGCGCCGCACGCGCCGTCGCACTCATCGCCGGCCGTTTCCGGCTCGGTTCCGCGACCCGGGTCAGGCGCCGTCCTCGGCCACCATGCATGGGGCCATGATCGCATCGCTCATCCCGTGGATGAGCCGTTTATCGGCCGGCACCACGGTTGCGAGGATCCCGCCGAGGCGTGTCTCGTCGCCGACGACGAAGTAGTACGGGCAGAGCCGCACGCGGCCGTCCATCGTGACGACCTCGTCGCGCCGCGTATCGAGATAGGGGACGCTTACGCGCCGGCCCTTATGAAAGCGCTGCAAGATGTGCGGTGAGGTGTCGAAGGCGGCGGTCGCACCGACGATCGCCGCGCGCCAGTCGTCCTTCGTGAGGTCGTTGGCGATCTTCACGCCGCGCGAGCCCCAGGCGAGCTCGCTGAATCCCGACGGCTTGATGACGTAGTCGCGTTCGCTCTTGCCCAGCGTCTCGAGTTCGAGCCAATCGCGCACCGGCGTCCCGCCGGCCGAGAGGCCGGTGATCGAGGCGTGCGGCGGGAGCGGCCGCGCGTCCATCACCCAGGTCATCGGAAAGAGCCGGCCCAGCAGTGCGAACGTCTCGGCACCGAGTTCGGCGATCCACAGTTTGGCGAGCGCGGGATGGTGCAAGAGCGCGAAACTCGATTTCTCTTCGAGCTGCGCCTTGGGCGGCGGCGTCATCTTGACGCGGTTGTGACGCGCGGCGTAGAGCATCAGCTCTTGCTTGGGGACGTTGAGCAAATCGAACAGCTCGAAGTTGCGATAGAGGACGTCGAGCTTCGACTCGCGGCCGTCGTCGTGACGCAGGAAGAGTGCGTCTTCGGTGAAGATGATGTCTTGCGGCGCGCACACGTACGCCTCGGCCGCGCCGCGTTCCCGGATCCGCGCGGCGAGCCAGCGTAGCTCGCCGCGATAATCGCCGGATTCTTCGGAGACGACGATGGCCGCGACCGGCCGCGCGACCTGCGCCGTCGCGGCGAGCATGGCGGCGAATGCATCGGCCATCCCGTCCGTCTCGCCGACCGTATCGGAACCGATCTCGCAATACGTGCGCGCCATCGCCGCGACGAAGCCCATCCCGCCGGGGATCGAATCGAGCTCGCTTGCGATGAAGCCGCCACCTTCGGTGAGGATCAGATCGGGCCGGATGACGCGCGGAACCTCGCTCTTGAAGCGGTTCTGACGCGCGAGGCGCACGATGTGGTCGGGTTTGCCGCGGTCGAGATAGTCGGCGATGAAGGCCGGCGCCGTCCCGCGCGCACTGCGCGCGTAGAGCGCGGAGAGGGCCCGGTAGAAGGCCAGCAGATGCGGGCCGAGCGCGGCGATCCGTTCGACCGTCGCCGGCGCGAGCCGGAACGGCTCGGGCGAGACGCGCCAGGCAACGCCGGTGGTCTCGGGTGCCTCATCCACGGTGCGAAAGAGTCCGCCGGAAAGATGTTCGGCAACGTAGCGCGCGCGCGTCGCGGGCGTGAGGTCAGGGACGATCGCCGTACAAGGCATCGAGTCTGAGAACCGCGCGCGGCGGCGTGGGTTGCGCCGCTTGCCTAGTGATTCTGCGGCGTTACCGGGATCGCGCCCGGGACCAAGAGACCGCCGGTCATGCGCGCCGCTCCGTTCGCGTAGCTGACGTGCACGTGCAACGTACGCGCGATGCCGAGCGGGGCGAGATCGACGTCGTCGTTCGCACGCGAGGCGCCGGCGCCGGCGAGGATCGCGATCGTAAGCGGCCGGGCGAACGACTTGCCGTTGGCCGCATAGGTCTGCGTGACCGTCACGCTGCCGCCGGCGACGGGGCCGCTGCAATACGTCGCGGTGACCGCCCCCTCCGGAGCGCTGAACTCCTGGACGGTACAGGGAGGCTCGGCTGCGGCGGCATTCGACGGGGAAGTCGCAGCGGCAACGCCGAGGGCGGCGGCGAAGATCAGCGCGAGACGCATGGTCCAATGAACGACGCCGCCCGGCCGATCGTTGCGGTCCGTCCGATGCAGCGTGGCGACGTCGACGCCTTTGCGACATGGGGACGCAGCGACGATCCGCTCGACGCCCCCTACGAGCTGCCCCCGCTCGACCGCGCCGCGGCCGATTCGCTGTGGCGCTTCCTTTCCACGCGCCCGGCGCAGCGACGCCCGTACGCGGGACTGGTCGACGGCCGGTTCGCAGCCCAAATCATCGTTCGGTTGGGTGCGGAGCCGGCCGCCGCCGACATCGGCATCACGCTCGATCCGGCGCTCCGCGGTCGCGGGCTCGGCACCCGGATCCTGCTCGCGCTGGGTGAGGAACTGCGCACGCGCGCGGAGATCCGCCGGTTGACGCTCGATGTCGCCGCCTATAACCTGCGGGCGCAACGGGCGTACCGTTCGGCGGGTTTTCTTCCCCGGGGGGAACGCTACGGTCCACCCGACCCGGGGATCGATCTGCGCGCGCTGGTCGCGGCAAGCGGGTCCTCGGCCGAGCGGCTCGCAGGCCACACCGCCGTCATCGACGGAGTCTGGTGCGTCCGCATCATCCATATGGAACGACCCCTTGCCGCCGAAAGCTTCGCCGAACACACGCATGTCTGACATCCGCCTCATCGCCCTCGACCTCGACGGCACGCTGCTCGCCCCCGATGAAACCGTCTCGGCCGCCAACCGTCGCGCGATCGCGAGCGCCCTGGCCGAGGGAATTCGCGTCGTGCTCGTCACCGGGCGCGGCGTCGATACCCCGGTCGCGATCTCGCGCGAGCTCGGGCTGAATCTGCCGGTGATCTGTTGCCACGGCGCGCTGACGAAGGACTTCGCTGCGAACAAAGTCCTCGTCCATATCCCGGTGCCGTTGATCTACGCAAAGCCGATGGTCGAGTTCGCCGAGGCAAACGGCCTCGCGATCGCGCTCTACAGCGGCGAATCGTTTCATCGGCTGCCGAGCGTGCCGATCGTGATGCCCGACATGGTCGGCCCGGGCTGGCGGGTCGCCGAATCGCTGCACGGCCTGCTCGACGGCGCGCCGACGTTCATCCGCTTTCTCGGCGAGGAGTCGGTCACCGCGATGCGCGCGCAATTCGGCGATCTCCCGCTCAACTTCCGGCTCGAGCATTGGGGCGAGTTCGTCGAGTGCGCGGTGCTCAGCCGCGAGGCCTCGAAACAGAACGCGCTCGCGCGGCTGTGCGCCGATTTTCAGATCCCGGCGGACGCCGTGCTCGCCGTCGGCGACTCGCGCAACGACGTTCCGATGCTGCGCTGGGCGGGCATCGGTGTCGCGATGGGCAACGCGCTTCCCGAAGTGCGCGAAGCCGTGCGTTATGTGAGCGCGAGCAACGACCATGACGGCGTGGCGCTCGCGATCGAGCGCTTTGCGCTCAAGACGCGGAAGTCGGCATGACCGGCGCGCCGCCGCCCGTCTACGACGACCGCCTGCGCACGATCCTCGCCGCGCGCGACTGGGAAGCGCTGCGCGACTTCTCGCGCGAGAACAACGAGATCCCCGATGACGTCTACGGTCAAGATCAGCATTTTTGGGAAGTGCTGCTGCACAAACTCACGGTGAATCGGATCGATCTGCTCGGTCTGCACGAGCACTCGAACGCGTGGCTCGCGCAGCGCGGCTACACGGGCGACCTCGGCGGATACTGATGGACGTGCGCGTGCTCGCGTTCGCGCGGTTACGCGAGCTGTTCGGATTCGGCGAACGCACCCTCGCCTGCCCGGCGGGCGCGACGCTCGAGGATCTGTGGTCGGAACTGGCCGCGCAGAGCGGTGAAGCGCAAGCGCTGCGCGCTTCGACGCGTTTTGCGCGCAACGGTTCGCTCGCACCCGGCAGTACCGTGCTCGCCGACGGTGACGAGGTCGCGCTGCTGCCCCCGGTCGGCGGCGGATGATCGCGCTCTGCGCCGAGCCGCTTGCGCTCGAGCCGCTGATCGCGGCCGTGCGCGACGACGGACACGGCGCGATCGTGACGTTTCTCGGCGTCACGCGGTCGACCTCGAACGGCGATCCGCGGCCGGTCGCGGCGCTCGAATACGAAGCCTACGCGACGCTCGCGCAGCGCGAGTTGGAAGCGATCGCCGCCGAGGCGCAGACGCGGTTCGGACCGCTGCGGATCGCGATCGTGCATCGCACCGGACGCGTCGACGTGGGCGAACCGTCGGTTGCGATCGCGGTCGGCACGCCGCATCGCCCGCAGGCCTTCGCCGCCTGCGCGTTCGCGATCGACGCGCTCAAAGCGCGCGTCGAAATTTGGAAGAACGAGTGCTACGCCGACGGCGCGAGCGCGTGGCGCCCAAACGCCGAGGCGACGCCGTGAGCGTGCTCGAGCTGACCCGCGTCACGGCGCGCAGCGGCGAGATCGCGGTGTTGATCTACCCGCCGCGCCGGCCACGCGGCGTCGCGATCGTCGCCGCGCACGGCTATTCGAGCTCGAAGCAAAATCTCGATGCGCTGTGCGCGTTTCTCGCCTCGCACGGGTTCACGATCTACAGCCTCGACTTTCCGGGCCACAAACTCGGCGCGAGCGGCGGGACGCTGCGTTCCGCGGATGACCTGACGGACGCCTTCGCCGCCGCCGTGCGCCTCGCGCGCGAGCGCGGCGAGCAGACGATCTATGCGCTCGGGCATAGCATGGGCGCGACGACGGCGCTGTGCGCGACGGGCGCGGATCCGGCGCTCGCGGGGACGATCGCGATCGCGACGGGCTACGGCCGGCCGCAGGCGCTCGAGACGCTGCGCGCGCGCGGCGTCGTCGATCTGCGCTCGGGGTACGTCGATGGGCTCTCGCTGCCGGAGGTTGCCGCGGCCTGGCAACCGCTGCTGGACGCCGCGCTGCCGCAGCTCGGCGCGCGCCCGAAGCTCTTCGTCGCCGCGGAGCGCGACATGATGGTCAGCGCGCAGAGCGTCGCCGATCTCGCCGCGCGCGCGCCGAAGCCCGCGACGCTCGTCACGATCGCAAGCGATCACACGTATGCGGGCGAGAACGCGCGCAACGCCGTGCTGACGTTTCTGAACGGCCTGCATCCGCGCGCCGGCGATGCCGCGGGCGAGCCCGCGTTGCCGCAGGCGCGCTAGCCGTGGCGACGCTGGCGGGCCGGGCGGAGTTGCGCCGCTATTCGCGCCATTTACTCGTCCCCGAGGTGGGTCTCGCCGGTCAGGAAAAGCTCGCCCGGGCGAGAGTGTTGTGCGTCGGCGCGGGCGGCCTCGGCTCGCCGGTGATCGCGTATCTCGCCGCGGCCGGTGTCGGGCGCCTCGGGATCGTCGACGACGATGTCGTGGACCTCACGAACCTCCAGCGTCAAGTGCTCTACGCGACCGCCGACGTCGGCGCATCGAAAGCGCACACGGCGGCCGAACGTGCCCATGCGCTCAACCCGCAGATCGCGGTCGATGCGTACCCGGTGCGGCTCGATGGGAGCAACGCGCGCGCGCTCATCGGGGCCTATGACGTCGTCGTTGATGCCACCGATACGTTCGGCGCCCGGTATCTGATCAACGACGCCGCGTTTCTCGAAGGCAAGCCCGACGTGTCGGGTTCGATCTTCCGGTTCGACGGTCAACTTTCGATCTTCGGTGCGACCGGCGGCCCGTGTTATCGCTGCCTCTACCCGCAGGCGCCGCCGGCGCATCTCGTGCCGACCTGTGCCGACGGCGGCGTGCTCGGAACGCTGGCCGGGATCGTCGGGACCTGGCAAGCCTCGGAGGTTCTGAAACTGATCCTCGGCGTCGGCGAAACGCTGGTCGGGCGCTTGATGCTGGTCGATGCGCGCGACGCGCGGGTGCGGGAGGTCCGGCTCGAACGCGATCCGGCGTGTCCGCTGTGCGGCGACGTGCGCACGATCCTGGACGTCGGCGCCGAGGCCGGTGACGACGACCGCCCGCCCTCGACGATCCCAGGCGTCGCGGCGGCCGGCCTCGACGAACTCGTATCGCGCGGCGAGGCCGTCGTGCTCGACGTGCGCGAGCCGCACGAGCGCGTGCTCGGCGCACCGCCGGGCGCGGTAGCGATCCCGGCGCGCGAGCTCGAAGCGCGTTTGCACGAACTCGATAGCGCGCGCACCTACGTCGTCGCGTGCCGCGTCGGTCGCGTGTCGGTCTGGGCGGCCGAACGCCTGCGTGACGCCGGCTTTGGACGCGTGTATCATCTCGACGGCGGACTCCTCGCCTATGCGGCGTACGCCGAAACGTTCGACGCGTTCTGACCACAGAAAGGCCCTCTTGCTTACCACCCAGTCGACCCGGTTTCCCGAGGCCGCGGTGTTCGTCCCCGACGTGTATGCCGACGAGCGCGGTTTTTTCAAAGAGGTCTGGTCGCGGCCCAAATACGCGCAGGTCTTGCCCGGAATTCCGCTCGTCTGGGATCAGGATTCGTTCTCGCGCTCGGCGCGCAACGTGCTGCGCGGCATGCACTACGATTTCCGGATGGCCAAACTCGTGCAGTGTCTGAGCGGCGAGATCTACGACTGCATCGTCGATCTGCGGCGCGATTCACCGACCTATCTGCAGTGGGAAGGCTTCACGCTCTCGGCGGACAACCATCGCCAGCTGCTCGTGCCGGCCGGCTTCGGGCACGGTTTTCTCGCGCGCAGCGACGAGGTGTGCGTGCACTACAAGAACAGCGTCCCGTTCGACGCGGCGAGCGAAGGCGCGGTGAGTTGGCGCAATCCGCGGATCGGCATCGTCTGGCCGCTGGGGGGCGAGGAGCCGATCCTCTCGGCGAAAGATGCGGCGGTGCCGCCGGACGCGCTGCCGTGATCGGGCGGCCGTTCGGCCCGACCGGTGCGAGCGTCCCGCTCATCGGCCAAGGGACCTGGAACGTGCCGACCCGCGGCGCGGCGGCCGAGGCCGCGCGATCGGCGCTGCGCGCGGGCATCGAGCACGGCATGGTGCACATCGATACGGCCGAGATGTACGGCGACGGCGCGGCAGAAGAACTCGTCGGCGCGGCGATCGCGGGACTGCCGCGCGAATCGCTGTTCATCGTCTCGAAAGTGCTGCCGTCGAACGCGACGGCGCGCGGAACGATCGCCGCCTGCGAACGCTCGCTGCACCGCCTGAAGACCGACTATCTCGACTGCTATCTCCTGCACTGGCGCGGCACGGTGCCGCTGCGCGAGACGATGGGTGCGCTCGAGCAACTCGTCGCCGAGGGCAAGATCCGCGCCCTCGGCGTGAGCAACTTCGACGTCGACGATCTCACCGAAGCGCAGGCGGTACTCGAGCGCGAGCCGATCGCCTGCAATCAGGTGCTCTACCATCTCAACGAGCGCACGATCGAGGATCATGAGCTTCCCTATGCGCGCGAGCACGATATCGCGACCGTCGCCTACACGCCGTTCGGTCGCGGCGCCTACGAACGCGGGCCGGGCTATGCGACCCTCGTCGCGATCGCCGAGCGGTACGGCGTGACGCCCGCCCAAGTGGTGCTCGCGTTCTTGACCCGCACGGCGGACACGTTCGCGATCCCGAAAGCGGCGAGCGTCGCGCATGCGCTGGAAAATGCCGGCGCCGGCGACCTCGCGCTCGCGCCGGACGACATCGCGGCGATCGATCGCGCGTATCCCGCCGGGCGCCGGCGCGGCGGCCTGCCGTCGCTTTAAGCGAGCGCGAGCGGATCGTCGCGGCGGCCCGTGCGGCCGGCGCCGATGCGGTGCGCTTCGCGAGCGCCGAGCCGCTCGGCGAGACGCGCGAACGGTTGCGTGCCGCGTTCGCGCGCGGTGACCTTGCGACGTGGGGTTACGATGAGGAGCGCGCCCATGCCGCCGCCGATCCGCAGACGATCTTGGCCGGCGCGCGCAGCGTCGTTTGCGTCGCGGTCGCCTATGCAACGCCGCCGCCGCGCGGGCGCCGCGGCCGCGGTCGCGTCTCCAACTATGCCTGGTCCGCGGACTACCATCGGCCGCTGCGGAAACTCTTGCTGGCCGTCGCGCGAACGATCGATGAGATCGCCGGCGGTCCGGCGAGTGCGATCGCGTGCGATACGGCGCCGCTCGCCGAACGCGCCTTCGCGGCCAGCGCGGGCCTCGGCTGGATCGGCAAACATACGAACCTGATCGCGCCGCGGCTCGGTTCGTTCGTCTTTCTCGGCGAGGTCGTGACCTCGCTTGCGCTCGAGCCCGATCCGCCGCTGCGCACGAGCTGCGGCTCGTGTACGCGCTGCATCACCGCCTGTCCGACCGGCGCCTTGCGCGGCGATTACACGATCGATGCGACGCGCTGCATCTCCGACTTGACGCAGCGCGCCGGGAGCATCCCGCGCGCGCTGCGGCCGCTGATCGGCGATTGGGTGTGGGGCTGCGATCTGTGCCAGGACGTGTGTCCGCCGACGCGTCGCGCGGCCGGCGGCCGCAGCACGTTCGCGCCGCTCGATGCGGACGTCGCCGCGCCCGATCTCCAAGCGTTGCTCGCGCTGCGCAGCGGCGAATTCAACCGCCGCTACAAGCGGTCCGCGATGGGCTGGCGCGGCGCGGCGGTGTTGCGTCGCAACGCCGCGGTCGCGCTCGGGAACGGGCTCGATCGCGCCGACGTCGGCGCCCTCGGCGCGGCGCTCGGCGGCGATCCGCACCCCGCCGTCCGCGCCCATGCGGCCTGGGCGCTCGGCCGCATCGGCTCGCCTCGAGCGATCGCATTTCTGCGAGCGGGCTTGGAAACGGAGGGCGCAACCTTGGTAATTGCTGAGATTCGCGCCGCACTGAAAACCCATGCGCTTGCCGATGCGTTCTAGTTCGGATGGCTATTTCGTTTGCGCCGGCCGCCTGCGGCCGGTTGATCGCGCTCCTCGCTTCCGCCGCGCTCTTGCTGGGTGCCTCCGATGCCGGACAAAGCGACGTCTACGCTCGGATGCAGCGCGTCAACTCTTCCTTGCGTTCGTATCAAGCCAGCGTGCGGGTTGCGGTCGTGACGCACTCGTTCCCCTACTTGAGCCCGACGCTCGACGGAACGATCTACTTCCGTTCGCCCGACCGGAGCGCGGTCGAGTTCAAGACCGTTCCCCTGTTCGCAAACGAACTCAAGAAGGTCGTCGCGCAATTGGAACCGGCGAGCGAGTGGCCGCGCATTTATGACGTGACGCCGGTGAACGACGACGGGACGAACTCGACCTTTCGGCTGGTGCGCAAAAAGCACGGCCGCATCGATCATGTCGACGTCACGGTCGACGACAAGACGGCGACCGTCACCTCGATGACCTACGTCTATAACGACGGCGGCGGATCGATCTCGTTCAGCCAGACCTGGGATCAAATCGACGGCAACTACGTGTTGAAGTCGCAAACGGGGAAAGTGGATATCCCGCACTACAACGCCGACGTGACGTCGACGTTCAGCGACTACAAACTCAACGTCGAGGTTCCCGACACCGTTTTTGCTTCTTGAGGGCCAACCGAGCCGTGCGCCGAACGTAACCCCGGTGATTGATCTGCTCGCGCCGGGGCTGCTCACGGATGCGTTTCGCCGTCCGATTACCTACCTGCGCATCTCGGTCACCGACCGCTGCAACCTGCGCTGCGTCTACTGTATGCCGGAGGCCGGGCTCCAGTGGATTCCCAAGGCCGAGATCCTCTCGTTCGAGGAGATCGAGCGCGTCGTGCGCGCGGCCGCGCCGCTCGGCGTGCGCAGCATCCGCCTCACCGGCGGTGAGCCGCTCGTCCGCCGCGAGCTGCCCGATCTCGTCGCGCGCCTGGCCGCGATCGACGGCATCGAGGACATCTCGCTCTCGACCAACGGCCTGCTCTTGGCCGACCTCGCGGCCGATCTGCGCGCGGCCGGGCTGCGCCGCGTCAACATTTCGCTGGATACGCTGCGTGCGGACCGCTTTACGGCGATCGCCCGCCGCCCGGGGCTCGATCGCGTGCTGGCCGGGATCGACGCCGCGCTGGCCGTCGGCCTTGCGCCGCTCAAGATCAACTGCGTCGTCATGCGCGGCCAGAACGATGACGAGCTCGCCGATTTCGCGGCGTTCACGCGCGAGCGTGCCGTCTTCGTGCGCTTCATCGAGGTCATGCCGGTGATCGACAACGCGAACCTGCAGCGCGAGACCTATCTTCCCTCCGGCGAACTGCTCGACCGGATCGCGCGCGACGGCGACGTGCTGCCCGTTACCGGGCCGGGCGGAAACGGCCCGGCGCGCTACTACGCCTTCCCCGGCGCGCCGGGTGCGATCGGCGTCATCTCACCGCTCTCGCACGATTACTGCGAAACCTGTAACCGCGTGCGCCTGAGCGCCGACGGCCAGTTGAAGTTGTGCCTCTTCGGCGACACGGGCATCGATCTACGCACGCCGCTGCGCCGCGGCGCCGGTGCCGCCGAACTCGGCGAGATCTTCGCAAGCGCCATGGCGATCAAACCCGAACGCCACCACCTCGACCTCGGCAAACCCGCCGGCGCCATGCGCGCCCTCTCCGAAATCGGCGGCTGACCTCCTCAAGCCGCATCGCGCGCCTGGGGAGCCGCGAACCAAAAGAGCACGGCGAGCGCGGCAACGATGCTTGCCGACCATCCGAGGATTGGTTGCGTGCCGAAGTGTCCGGCGAGCAGGCCGAGGCTCGCGTTTCCAACCGGGATGCCGCCCATGAAGGCGAGCGCGAAGATGGCGTTTGCCCGGCCGCGTCGCCGGTCACCGGCGATCGCTTGGACGTAGGTATTCGTGAGGGCGTACATCATCGTATCGACCGCGCCCATTGCGGCCAGCAGCATGCTCGCGACGAGCACCGAGTGCGAATGAGCGAAAGCGATGAGAAGCAGTGCGCCGACGAGCGCAGCGGCAAGAGCGAAGCGTCCCTTATGCGCGTTCACGCCGCGCCACGAGAGCAGGATCGCGGCGGCGATCGCACCGGCACCGCCCGCTGCTTCCATCGCGCCATAGCCGGCAGCATTTTGTCCGAACGTGTTCTTTGCGACGTCCGGCAGCAGCGCGACATAGGGAAGGATGCCGATCGTAAAAGCGCCGGTGAACGCGGAGAAGACGACGATCGAGCGCAGCGCGCCCGGCGTCTGGTCGTGCTCGGTGCCGAGTTCGGCGCGGGTATTGGTGGTGCGAACGATGATGGCGAGTGCGATGACGGGGAGCACGCAGAGCGCGTACGCGCCGTAACACGCCGCGATGCCGACCGTCGCAATCGCGACGCCGCCGATCGCCGGACCGATCGTTCGCGCCGACGCCCATTCGAGCGACGAGAGGCTGATCGCGCGGACGATGTGCGCGCGCCCGACGAGATCGACGACCCAGGCGCGATCGACGGGATGCGCGATCGCGTTGCATGTTCCGAGCAGAAATCCAAGTACCGCGAGCAGCCAAATCGGAAGCGATCCCGCTGCGACGAAGAGACCGGTCGCGGCGGCAAGGGCGACCGTGACCCCGCCGATGATGGCGATGACGCGGCGACGGTCGAAGCGGTCCGCGATCTCGCCGCCGAGCAGGGAGAAGAGCAAGAACGGCACTTGCGTCGCCGCGGAGACCAGACCCAGCCATACCGGCGAGTCGGTCAGTTTGACGACGAGCCAGCCTTGCGCGACCTGCGCGATCCAGAAGCCCGAGTCCGCCGTCGCCGTCGCAAACAGGTAGGCGACGAAGCGCCGGTTCAGAGCCGCCGCTAGACTAAACTCTTGCGGAAGAAGGCCAGCATCTTTGTCGGTTCGGGCATGATGCGGAACTCGTGGAAGCCCCAGGACTTCACTTGCGCGATGCCGCGGTCGTTGTTCAGCGGGAGGCAGAAGGTGATCGTCGTGATGTTTTTCTTTAACGCGACCGCTTGCACGTCGGCGATCAATTGATTGGTGACCGCTGCGGGGGCATCGGGGCGCGTGCGCAGCGATTCGATCATCCCGATGTCCATGCCGTTGGCGGCTTCGGGATCGTTGTAGCCCGGCGGAAATTTGAACACGAGCTGAACCGTCCCGAGCAACCCGCTCGCGTCCTCGGCGATGAGGATCACGCGACGGCCGGCCTGTTGCTCGGAGAGCCACTTGGCGATGCGCGTTTCCCAGGTTTCGCCCGCGGGTGCCGGTCCGCTGAAGACACCGTCCGCAACTAGTCGCTGCGCGTCACGAGGAAGCGCAAATCGTATAAAGATCCGACTCACAAGACTCTCTGGTTTTGGCAGAAAGGGCGCCAGGCCCCCTGCCGAACGCCTCGATGGTGAGCGAGCGCGTTCTCTACTCTTTCGGCCGGGATCTGCGGCTGGGCGATCACGCGGGTCTCGCGGCGGCCGCGCGGCTCGGCGATGTCGTGCCCGTGCTGATCGTCGATCCGTCGACCGCGGCACGCTTGCGTCGCTCGCCCCGGCGAGCGGCCTATTACTGCGCGGCCGTTGCCGCGCTGGACGCCGCGCTGCGCGCGCGCGGCTCGCTGCTGCTCGTGCGGCGTGGTGCGACCGGCCCGATCTTGCGCGGTCTCGCACGCGCCGTCGGGGCGCGCGCCGTGGCCTGGAGCGTTGCGTACGATCCGCAGAGCGTGCGCTTCGAGCGCGACGTTCAGTCGGTGTTAGAAGAAGCCGGCGTCCGAACGGTGCCGGTGCACGATGCAACGGTCGTCCCGCCCGAGGACGGCGCGCTCGTCAATCGCCGCGGCGAAGCGTATCGGTCGTTTGCCGCCTACGTCACACGCTGGCGCAGTCTCGTCCCCGTCGCGCGTGAGCCCGATGCGACGTTTGCCGGCGTCGACATCGCGAGCGAAGCGCTGCCCGAACCCGGCGAGTTCGGCGCGAGCGCGCCGTACGAAGGCGCCGTGGGCGAGTCCGCGGGGTTGCACGCGCTCGAAGCGTTTCTCGACGGGCCGGCGGTGCACGACGCGAGCGGACGCAACGTCCCCGCAGCCGACGGAACAGCACGGCTCTCGGCGGCGCTCTCGTTCGGTACGATCGCGGCGCGAACGGTCGTTCGCGAAGCCTGCGCGCGGCTGAACGACCGCTTTCTGTTGGCCGAAGAACGGCTCTCGCTCAAGCTCTTTCTGCGCTCGCTCGCGCAGCGTGATTTCTTTCTGCAACTCGCCTGGTATACGGAATCGCTTGAAGAGGAGCCGCTGCAAGAGAAGATGCGCGGCTTCGTCTTCGCGCGCACGCACCCGCAACTGGACGCGTGGCGCAGCGGACGCACGGGCTTTCCGCTCGTTGATGCGGGGGTGCGCGAACTGCGCGCGACCGGCTGGATGCATCCGCGCGTGCGCGCCGTGGCCGCCTCGTTCTTGTGCTTCGATCTGGGCATCGATTGGCGCGTCGGACGCGACACCTGGGAGCAGTGGTTGGTCGAAGACGCGCCGGCCCTTGCCGCCGGAAACTGGCAGTGGATCGCCGGCGTCGGTGCGGATCTCGCGGCCTATCCGCGGATCTACAATCCGCTGCGCGCCGCACGCCGCTTCGATCCGGTCGCGGCGTACGTGCGGCGCTGGATCCCGGAACTCGCCGCCCAGCCCGATCGCGCGATCTTCGATCCGCTGGCCGCCGGCGGCGCGCGTCAGCTTGCGCTGGGCCTGTTCGGGCCGCGTGAATATCCCGCGCCGATCCTCGATCACGAGGCCGCGGCGCGGGCGTTTCTCGAACGTTACGGGCGCGAGGTTCGGGCTTCGTCCGCCTAGGCGGCGTTTTTCGAGCGCTCGATGTAGTCGGTGACGAACGGAACGCGGACGTCCTCGCCGTGCCAGACGCGGAACCCGTAGACGACGCTCGCGACGAACGCGACCGGGATGACGAACGGCAAGAGCGGGTACGCCGGCCAGCCGATCACCGGGATCTGCATGATCGCGCTGAGCGCGAACCAGATCCCATAGATGCCGAAGTTGAAGCCCAGGGCTTGCCACGCTTGCTTGCGCACGAACGGCGAACGGTCGCCGTCGAAGAGCGCGAGCAGCGCGAGCGGCCAGAGCGGGTAGCCGAGCGCGACGAGCGCGCGCGATTCGGGCCGGATTGAAACGGTGGCGCAGGCCGACTGCTGCTGATACATCGGCGCCGGCGACGGCTCTGGCGGCGGCGGCGGCGGCGCGTAGCTGCGCTCGCTGCGCGGCGGGACGCGGCCGGGCAGCTCGCGGGTTCCGGCGGCGGCGTCGATGCGCGCGGCGAGGCGGCAGCCGGGACAGTCCCCGGCTTCCGAGCGGCAGGTACCGCAGATCGGCTGACGGCAGCCGGTGCAGAGGGCGAGCGATGGTACGGCGTGATGGTAGTAGCAGTCCACGAGGTGCCTCCGAAGTGCAAACGCTGCCACGTGTACGGCCAAGGATGAGGCGAAGTTTCAGCTCGCGCCGAACGCCTCTGCTCGACATGGAACGTGGTTCGGTCCTGCGGCGGCTCTTGCGTGAAGCGCGCCCGTACTATCGGCGACTGGCGCTCGCGATGCTGCTGGGCTTCCTCGCCGGACTCGCGCCGCTGGCGCTGCTCCAGGTTCCGAACGTGTTTCCGCGCGTGCTGATCTTCAAGCACGTCGCCGGCGGCGGCTCGGTGCCGAGCGGGGTCAATGCGGGCGCGCTCTGGCTCGTGATCGGGATCGTGCTCGTCTCGCAGATCGGCGGGGCGCTGGCGGGCTACGGCCAGAGTTATCTGACGGCGTGGAGCGGGCAGCGCCTGATCGCGACGCTACGTGCGCGGCTGTTCGATCGCGTCAACCGCATGCCGCTGCTCGAATTCGACAAGTGGCGACCGGGCGAATTCATCTCGCGCTTTTCGAGCGACCTCGGGATGATGACCGACGCCGTCTCGATCTCGCTGCCCCAGATGGTTCAAGTCACGGTCACGTTCGTCGGATCGCTCGCCGCGCTGTTCTACTTCGATTGGCTGCTCGCGATCGTGCTGCTCGCCTGCGCGCCGTTCATCTCGATCATCATCGGCCGCTTCAACAAACTCGTCGTGACGAGCACGCAGCGCGCGCAAGAGCGCATCGCCGATCTCTCGAGCAACCTGACCGAAGTGCTGCAGAACGAGCGGATCGTCAAGGCGTTCCGGCGCGAAGAGTACGAGCGCGACCGGTTCGCAGGCGCGAACGACCGGTTCTTCGGCGCGAACATGAAGGTCACGCAGTTCAACCAGACGCAGGCGCCGGTGATCGCAAGCGTCGTCTCGATCGCGATCTGCGTCGTCCTCGCGATGACCGCGCGCGAGCTCGCGCTCGGGCGCATCGATCCCAAGGTCGCGGTGCAGTTCTTCGTCGCGGCCGCCATGATGATCAACCCGATGAACCGCTTCTCGATCTTTCTCGGCGACTTCTCGCGCGCGCTGGTCGGCGCGGGCCGCGTCTTTGAGATCCTCGACCTGCCGATCGAACCGGACGATCCGCCCGGCGCTCTCCCGCTGCGCAACATCGTCGGCGATATCCGGTTCGAGCACGTGCGCTTCGCCTACGCGCCCGGCGCGCCGGCCGTGCTCGAGGATTTCTCGGCCGAGATGCGCCATGGCGAAACCGTCGCGCTGGTCGGCCCCTCGGGCGCGGGGAAATCGACGGTCGTCAACCTCGTACCGCGCTTCTACGAGCCGCAGGGCGGCCGGATCACCGTCGACGGGGTCGACATCGCAAACGTGCGCCTGGGCGATCTGCGCAGCGCGATCGCGATCGTTCCGCAGGAGACGATGCTCTTCAACGGCACGGTCGCCGAGAACATCCGCTACGGGCGGCTGAACGCAACCGATGCCGAGGTCCAGGCGGCGGCGCGCGAAGCCAACGCCGAGGAGTTCATCCGCAACCTGCCGGCCGGCTACGCGACGATCTGCGGCGAGCGCGGCGTCCGGCTCTCGGGCGGCCAGCGCCAGCGGATCGCGATCGCCCGCGCGATCCTGCGCGACCCGCGGATCCTGATCCTCGACGAAGCCACCAGCGCCCTCGACTCCCACTCCGAGGCGATGATCGAGGGGGCGCTCGACCGGATTCTCCCCGGCCGCACGACCCTCATCATCGCGCACCGGCTCTCGACGATCCGGCGCGCCTCCCTCATCCTGTACATCGAGGCCGGCAGCGTGCGCGAAACCGGGACCCACGAGGCCCTCATCGCCGCCGGCGGCGCCTACGCAAACCTCCACGCCGCCCAGTTCAAGTAGCCCCGCGCCGGCCCACGGCTAAGGCTTTGGGGCCGCCCGGCCGAAAGTGGTGGAGATGGCGGATAACATGATCTCCTTCGGATCGACCGTGTCGCTCCTCAAAGACGCCAATCGCGGCGCCGCTGAGACGCACGCCGCGATCGCAAACAATATTGCGAACGCGAACACGCCGGGCTTCCTGCGCTCGGATGTCTCGTTCAAAGAAGCGCTGGCGGCCGAAAACGGGAAGCCCGCCGACCCCGACCAGTTGGCCCTCGTGACCGATCAAGAGAAGCACATCCCGCTCGATGGCGATCTACCCGCGATCACGCCGTTCGAGGTGACGACGACCGTCGATCACACCGATAAGATGCGCGTCGACGGTTCGAACGTCGACATCGATCAAGAGATGGCGAAACTCACGATCAACTCCGGGTACTCCTCGATGACGCACGAGCTGCTGAGCAACCAATACACGCGGCTGCGCCGCGCGATCACGGAGACGAATAGCTGATGGGCATGTACGATTCCGTCGAGGTCAGCGCGTCCGGCCTCTCCGCCGAGCGCCTCGCGATGGACGTCATCGCGAACAACCTCGCGAACGCGAACACGACGCGCACGCCCGAAGGCGGCGCGTTCAAACGCCAACTCGTCGTGTTCCAACAGAAGCAGGACGACGCCTCGGCCGCCAAAGCAACGAACTACGGTCCGTCGGCGACTGCCGCGAACACGACCGACGACGGCGGGATCGATATGGACAGCTTCGGTATCGATACCGACCTCTTCGGGCCCGATTTGAACAAATCGCGCGCCGGCGTGCAAGTCGTCGGCATCACGCAGGACACCGGTCCCGATCGGCTCGTGTACGATCCCGGTCATCCCGATGCAGACGCGCAAGGCTACGTGCACATGCCCAACGTGGATGTGGTGAAAGAAATGGTCGATATGATGTCCGCTCAGCGCGCGTACGAAGCGAACGTGACCGCGATCCAAGAATCTCGCAACATGGGCAACGCTGCCCAGTCGCTGTTGAAGTCGTAGCATGGATTTCGCCAGCGCAATTTCCAAGGTGATCCCGGGGACCTTCGCCCCCGACATCGCCGGCGGCTCGAACGACGTTCCGAATATCTCGCCCGTCCCCGGCCTCACCCAGCCGGCCGAGACCGATGCCAGCGGCGCGACGTCATTCAAAGACACGTTGACCAAGATGCTCAGCGACGTCAACGATAAGTTGAACACCTCGGATCAGCTCTCACAAGACCTCGCCACCGGCAAGGAAAGCGACGTCGAAAAAGTCGTCACCTCGAACGAAGAAGCGAACCTCGCCCTTCAGTTCGCGATGTCGATCCGCACCAAAGTGCTCGACGCCTACACCGAAATCTCCCGGATGACCGTCTAACCCCACCCACCCACGCGGTCATCCTGAGCCGCTGGCCCGCCACCATGTCATCGTGAGCCGCCACCATGTCATCGTGAGCCGCCACCATGTCATCGTGAGCCGCCACCATGTCATCGTGAGCCACGACCAT
>Ga0116230_10001111_pt1 | contig 24974 bp, 19 predicted proteins | sample S1TSphfallax_3_FD_88678 | JGI IMG/M metagenome (GOLD analysis project Ga0116230, IMG submission 88678) | Host-associated microbial communities from peat moss isolated from Minnesota, USA - S1T2_Fd - Sphagnum fallax MG | ecosystem: Host-associated > Plants > Peat moss > Unclassified | place... | reverse complement strand
GAAGTAGCCGGTCTCCATGCGTGCCGGGTCGGGGATGCGGTCGGCGGCGGTGAAGTCGGGCCCGTTGATGATGTCGCCGCGGTAGCTGGGCAGCGTCTCGCCATCCTGCGTCTCGGTATCGCTGCTGCGCGGCTTGGCGAACTGCCCGGCCATCCGCCCCATCTTTACCACAGGCACGCTGGCGCCGAACGTCAGCACGACGGCCATCTGCAGCAGCACGCGGAAGGTGTCGCGGATGACGTTGGCGGTGAAATCGCCAAAACTCTCCGCGCAGTCCCCGCCCTGGAGGACGAAGGCCTGGCCGGTCGAGGAGAGGGCGAGCTGTGCCTGCAGCCGGCGCGCCTCGCCCGCGAACACCAGAGGCGGGAAGCGCGTCAGGCGGGCTTCCATCGCGGCCAGCCGGTCGGGGTCCGGGTAGCTCGGCACCTGCCGGATCGGGCAGTCGCGCCAGCTTGCGGGTGTCCAGCCGATGGTTGCGGTGGCTGGGGTGATCGTGTCCATTTGCAGGCCTTGTCCTCGCGGTTTTCACGCCTTATCGCGCGAATTCGCTTGAGGCGCTACTGAGCTGCCCCAGCGCCTCGCGCATGCGCGCGCCGCGCTAGCCGGGGACCACGGCTTCGCCCACCACCCTCGTCTGCGTGCGCAGGGTCACGAACTCCTCGGCCGCCGTCGGGTGGATGCCGATCGTCCGATCGAAATCCGCCTTCGTCGCCCCCGCGATCATCGCGATGGCAAGCCCCTGCATGATCTCGGGCGCGTCCTCGCCCAGCATATGCGCGCCGAGGATTTTGTCGGTGGCCGCATCCACGATCAGCTTCATCAGGGTTTTGCGGTGCCGCCCGGAGATGTTGTGGCGCATCGGTGTGAAGCGGGTGAGGAAGACCTTCGCCGGCCCGTGTTCGGCGGCCTCGGCCTCCGTCATCCCCACCGTGCCGATGGGAGGGATCGAGAATACCGCGGTCGGCACGTTCTTGAGGCTGACCATGCGCGGCTTGCCGCCGAACAGCGTATCGGCCACGGCGTGGCCCTCGGCGGTCGCGACCGGTGTCAGGTTCAGCCGGTCGGTCACGTCGCCGATCGCGAAGATATGGGGCACGGAGGTGGTGAGGTTCGCATCGACGACGATGGCGCCCTGTTTGCCGAGCTCGACGCCGGCGGCTTGCAGGTTCAGCCCGGCGACATTCGGGGCCCGGCCGGTCGCAAAGAACACGAGGTCGACATCCAGCACCGTGAGGTCCGACAAGGCGAGCGTTCTGGTCCCGTCCGGCTGTTCGGTGACGGATTCCGGTGTCGTGTCCGGGTGCAGGATGATCCCGAACGCCTGCATGCATTCGGCGAGGCCGAGGCGCATGTCCTGGTCGAACCCGCGCAGCGGCATCGGCTGGCGGTAGATGAGATGCGTCTCGGCGCCGAGCCCTGCGAAAATGCCGGCGAACTCGACGCCGATATACCCCGAGCCGATGATGGCGACGCGTTTGGGCAGTTTTTCCAGATAGAACGCGTCATCCGAAACGATGCCGAGATCGGCACCCGGAATGTCCGGCCTGGTCGGGTGGCCGCCGGTTGCGATCACGATCCGCTCGGCGGTGATGCGCTCATCGCCGACCTGCAGGGTGTGCGGGTCGATGAAACGCGCCCGCGCCTCGAATATTCTGGCGCCGGCCTGGTCGAGCAGGCGCTTGTAGATGCCGTTGAGCCGGGCGATCTCCTTGTCCTTGGCGGCGATCAGCGTCGGCCAGTCATGTGCGCCTTTGGCGATGTTCCAGCCAAAGCCGGCGGCGTCCTCCGCCGCGGCGCCGTATTCCGCCGCCATGACCATGAATTTTTTCGGCACGCAGCCGATATTGACGCAGGTGCCGCCCCAGAAACGTTCCTCGGCGATGCCGACGCGCGCGCCGTGGCCCGCCGCGATGCGGCCGCAGCGCACGCCGGCCGAGCCGCCGCCGATCACAAACAGATCAAAATCCAATGTCTTGCTCCTAAACGGGCTGCCCCCATGATGGTCGCGGGCACGGATGCGTCAAGGCCGCGCGTGCAGCCGGGCGCCGAGGCCAGCGAAGGCGGCCGCGATTTTGCCGGTTTTCGCCCGGTCCGCTAGGCGCAGGGCGGGCGAGCGGCGGATATCCTCAATGATCTGCGCGGTGGCGCTGAGGGCGGCGGCTTCCCCGGCCGGCAAAGCGAGCGCGCCGAAGGCCTGTTGCCACAGGCAGGTCGCGGTGTCGTGCTCGCGCACCGTCACCACCCGGTAGGCCGGCGCCTGCGAGAGTTTGAGCGTGATGGCGACCTCAAAACCGTGGAAGCCGTCGCTCAAACCGTCTTCGTGCCAGCGCGCGGCAATCTTATGCGCGACGATGACGCCGTTGATGAGAATGTCGACGCCGAGCCGCGCATCGCCACGCTCGGGACTCCAGCACCAGCCGTGGAGTATGCCATCGGCATCGAGCATGGCGTCGCCGAGGATGGTGATGGGGGTTTTCATTTTGTATACGCAATAGTAAGTAGGCGCTTCTTTTTTGAAAAAAAGAAGCAAAAAAACTTTTTGGCCCTGGGGTCGTGGGCTTTCGCGACGCCATCGGCCATGATCAATCATCAAAATTATTCTGGAGCTTATATCTCTTGCAGATACTGGTCCTAGACCGCCACGCGCCAACCCCCGACCGCGATGCCGGGTCCCTGCAAACATATCTCGCCCTGAAAACCGGCGAGGCGCTCGGCTATCGCATGCATTTTTCGGCTCCTGACGGTCTCGCCGCCGTCCTGGATCGGCATAGCCCCGATGTCGTGATGGCGTACCGTGCGGATGTCCTGGGCCCGGCTCTGCCGTTGCTCCCGCCCGCGGCGCTGTTGCTCTATCACGTCGCGGACCTGCACCATCTGCGGATGGCGCGCATGGCGGCGCTGACGGGGGATGATGATTTGCGCGCCGCCGCAGCATCGATGCGGGCGCGTGAATGGGCGCTGGTGAAGGCGGCGGATGTTACGATCACTCATTCGTGTTTCGAAGCGGATGTGATCGCGCAAGCGTGCCCAGGGGCGCGCGTGGCGCACTGGCCGTTGATGGTGGAGCCGGCCTGCGCACCGGCGCCGTATGCGGCGCGGCGGGATGTGTGTTTTCTCGGCGGCTACCGGCATGCGCCGAACATCGATGCGGTGGCGTATTTCGTGCGCGACATCTGGCCGCTGCTGCGCGAAGCGGTGCCGGAGATGCGATTCGTGATTGCGGGCGCCGACGCGCCGCCCGAGATCATCGCACGCGCCGGTCCAAACATCGTGGTGGCCGGACATGTCAAGGATTTAAGCCGGTTTTTGAATGACATGCGCGTGTTCGTCTGCCCGCTGCGCGCCGGGGCGGGGGTCAAGGGCAAGATCGCGACGGCGCTTGGCCATGGCATTCCGGTCGTTACGACATCGCAGGGTGTGGAGGGGGCAGAGCTGGCGGCGGGGCGCGATGTGCTCGTGGCCGATGCGCCGGGCGCATTCGCGCGGGAGGTGTTGCGCGTCTATCGCGATGCCGCACTGTGGCGGGATCTCTCGCACGCCGGCCAGGCCGCCGCGCGGGAAAATTTTTCGCTGGCCAGAGGAGCGCGCGCGTTCGCCGCGGCGATTGCCGAGGCGCGCGCTCACAGGGCTGGCAGGCGCGTCGAAAACGCGGTAGAGCAGGCCAAGCTTTCTTCGCATTAATACCATGCCTGATCGATCGAACCGATCGTCTGGCGGCGTCCTGCGCCGGGACGATGCCGAAGCGCATCACAAGCAAACATCATAGGTGTACACTGTGTTCGAGGGCGGGATCGAGGCCATTTCCGGGCGCGTGATGACCGGCTGGATCACGGCGCCGGAAGCGGCCGTGACAAACACGCTCGTGACATTTTACGAGCGCGGCGAGCCGCTCGGCAGCGCGCTCGCGACCGGCGACGCGGCCAGCCTGGTTTTCGAATTTTTGCTGCCGCGCGCCTTGTTCGATGGGGAGCGGCACGAGCTCGCCGCCGGCATCGATGGCCAGCGAATAACCCTGCGCAATGCATCGCACAGGCTGGGGCTCTCGACCGCGCCGCCGGGCGTGCTCAAAGGCTGGCTCGAAACCGTGACGGATGCCGGCATGGTGCGCGGCTGGGCATTGTATCCTGAGCGGCCGGACGATCGGGTCGAGATCGAGGTACTCGTCGACGGGCTCGCGGCGGGGTGCATCACCGCGTCGCTGCTGCGCGCGGATTTGCGCGAGGCCGGGTACGGCGATGGCCATCACGGCTTTGCCTTCGCGCTGCCATACCTGATGATGGTGCAGCCGCGGGCGATGAGCGTGACGGCGCGGGACCGCGCGACGGGCCAGGCCATCGGCGAGGCGCGGCCGTTCCGGCAGAAGGCGGTGACCGACGCGCTCACGAAAATCGGCGCGCTGGAAGGAGACGTCCGCCTGCTCAGCGACACCCTGCGCCAGCTGGAAACGGCCCGGGCGCGCGATGACGAGGCGATTGCCGAACTGTTCCGCACCATCGCCGAGTTTTTCACCGAACTCGGGACCGCGACGGTCCGCGGCGAGGTGCCGAAACTGCGCCAGATAGGCCGCGCGGTGAGTGCCGTGACGGATGGCTTCGCGCCGTTCGCGTTCGCCGCGGGTACGGCGCCGGCGCTCACCGTATGCGTGGATGCGGCGGGACCGGTGACAGCGCTGTACGACACGCTGGCGGCCCTGCAGGCGACCGGGGGGGACGGCATCGAGGTGTTGCTGATGGATGACGGCGCCTGCGAGGATACGCCGCTGCTGCCGCTGATCGCCCAGAACCTGCGCTATGCGCGCCATCCCGGCAGCCGCGCGGCGCTGCGCTATAACAATGCGCTCACGCAGGCGGCAGGCGAGATCGTCGTGTTCCTGACCGCCCCCGCCTGCCTGCAGCCCGGCTGGCGCGCGGCGCTCGCGGCGTTCACCGCGCGGCCGAAGCTGAGCGTGATGGCGGGGCGCGTGACCGGGCCCGACGGGCTGCTGCTCAGCGCCGGCGCCGAACTCGGCTTTGGCGTTACCGCCCTGCGCGGCGAGGGTGCAGATCCGCACGCGCCGGACTTTGCGCAAAGCGGGCCGGTGGATGCGGCGGCGACGGACATGTTCGCCGTGCGGCGCGCGTCGTGGCTGCGGTTGGGCGGCCTGGACGAGGGTTTCGCCGAACTGGCGCCGGCACTGGCATTGCTTTGCGCGAACGCGCGTGCGGCGGGCGACAAGGTGACGTACGAGCCGGGGCTTGCCGTCAGCACGATCCGCCGCGAGCGGACAACGGATATGGAGGCGATGCGGGCGGATACGCGGCGGCTGCGCGCGGCGATGGGAGACGAGGAGGAAGTGCTACTTTCTGTGAACAAAAAGTAGCAAAAAAAACTTTATAACCTTCGGCCGTGGGCGTTTAAGCCGTCCGCCGCACAGTTCCCAGGCCAGAAGTTTTTTGCTTCTTTTTTTCAAAAGAGAAGCGCTTGCCTTCCCTTATTCCGGTGCAAAAACCACTATAAAACAATTATCCTGCTTGTTCTTCTGGTGTACCGGACTGACGATGCACCCATCCCGACCGCTTTGCCCGAGTTCGCGCTGCCATTGCGGGATCAGGCCGAGGGCGACGTCTTCAATGATGTAAATGCCGCCTGGGCGCAATTTGCGCGACAGCGTGTTCAGGCAGGCGAGGTTGGCGCTGAATTCGTGCAGCCCGTCATCGATGATGAGGCTGAGCGGCTCATCATCGAAGCGGCCGGCGAGGGCGGTGATCGCGGCCTGCTGCGTCTGGTCGACGAACAGCGTCTCGATGCCCGGTTCGGTGAACAGCACGCGCCGGTCGAGATCGGCGCCAAAGACGCGGTCGGTCCGGAAATAGTCGCGCCAGGCGCGCAGCGAGGCGCCGGGGACGCCGTGTTCGCCCATGGAAGAGGGCGTGTCGCTGAAATTCGTGCCGATGCCGATTTCCAGCAGGCGCGGCCGGGTGCCGATCAGGCCCTGCAGCAGCCAGTGGTAAATAAAGGTGTAGTTATGCCAGCCTAACGCTTTGTCACTGCCGGCCAGGCTCATGGCGCGGCAGAGCAGCGAGTGGTTCTGTTCGAAATACGGGCGCAGGCCCAGCAGCAGTTTGATCCGCGCGGCGGCCTTGGCGGCCTTGCCGAACAGGAACAGCTCGGGGGCGTTGTGCGCCGCGAGGCGTGCCGGGGTCAGCACGGTCGCGTCACTGTCGTCGATCGCGACATTGCCGAATTTCGCCGCACCCGGATACCAGGAGCGCTGCGAGCCCCATTGCAGCAACGTGCCCTGATAGGGGAGGATCAGCAGCCGCGCGTCGAAGGGCGCGAAATTCAGCACGCAGCTGGTGAAACCGGGGCCGGCCAGCAGCTCGACCTCCTGCACGGGATTGAGCTGCTTCGCGTCAGGATGCAGCAGGGCGGCGAGGCTTTCCGGGCGGGCGAGCACGGCCGACCAGAGGGCGAGCATCGGGGCCTGCGCGGGAGCTGCCAGAAAGCTCAATTGGAAGAACATCTGCGGGTCGATCAGCAGGCACATGTCCGATTGCGCGACCGCGGCAAACAGGCCGGGCCGCATGACCACGCCCATATCCGCGTAGATGCCGCCAAGATTTTGCAGCACGATGATCTTCATGATGTCGGCCGCGAGCACGAACTTGCGCGCGGCGACGAGGGCGGCACAGGTCTGCCGGATGGCGGCCGGCATTGCGAGCTCATCGAGCAGCCCGGCTTCGACGGGTACGCCCTCGCTCGTGAAGTGATCGCTGAGCCGGCTCTGCAGGCCAGGCGCGTTGGTCCAGATGCGGTGGATGAACGCGGGGCCGAGCGCGCGTGTCAGTGCCGCGATGTTCGCGAGGTATGTCGCCGGCGGCAGATGCGGCGCGTCCGGGTCGGTGATCCAGATGCGGTGGACGCGTTGGGGAATCATCGCGGCCGGGGGCGGATGTTCCGCGAAGGCGGCGACGTGCCGGGTGACGAAGGCGCGGATGCCGGCCTCGCTCTGCCCGGCATGCGCGAAACTCCGGGCAAAGCGCGCCGGCAGATGGCTGCCGGCGAGCTGTTGCAGACATTCCTCCGCGATCACGCTGAGCGCGTCCCGGTTGGCGGGCGGCACGCGGGCCGGCAAGGCGTCGATCACGTCGCTGTCCAGCAGGATCATGGCTCTTCCTCTCCTCGTGTCAGGCGTCGCGGTTCACGCGGCCGGCGGCACCGCGTCGCCGAACAAATCCTGGGTGTAGTTGCGCGGGAATTTCAGAAAATCCTGCAGGGCGGCGCGCTGCCAGCCGGCATTCCAGGTCGCCGCACCAGTGGGGTCGATCGTGAACCACCAGTCGGCGGCGGCCTCGGCCTCCGGTTCGTTGCGCGAGAGCTTCACGATCTCGCTGACATAATGCTGGACGTTGCCGGCGGGGAAGGACGCGGCGGGGCGCGCGAGGATGTCCGCGATGTCCTCACCCGGCCGCACGGCGCCATAGGAGACGAGCTTGCGCATATTGGCCTCGATCCGCTCGGCGCGCGAAAGCCGGTCGCGGTGCAGGATGAACAGGTCGGTCGGCAGCGCCTCGTCGTACAGAGCATGGTTTATCTGCGTGTTGTGGTTGATCACGCCGGACACATCGCAGGCTGACGCCAGCACGGGCTTGCCCCATTTCAACCCGTTGGGCAGCGGTCCGTTCGGCCGCCAGAGCATGAAGCGGTCGCTATGGCCGGTGAGGTTCTGCAGCCAGGTGCCGGGAAACACCTGGCAGCCGGGGTGCTCGTTCAGAAAGGAGATGATCTCCGGCCCGTTGTGGAAATGATCGGCACCGTCATAGAGCGTGAGACACTCGTCGGTGTCGAGAAACACGAAATACCGGCAGCTCGCCCGCAGTGCTGCGTACAGTTCTGGAAAACTCGCGGTGTTGTGGGCCGCGTTATGGAAGCCCTGGAACTGGAAGATGGTGCACTCGCCCGTGGTCTGCGCGTAGATGCCGAGCACGGCCGGCTTGGTCGACATGTTATCGAGGATGATCAGATTTTCGGGGCCGACGATGTTGCCGTGATGGCGCAGCCAGAGTTTCAGCCGCTCGGGTTCGTCCTTGGTCTTCAGCAGTATTTTGAGTGGCGCGAACTGCGATGTGATGGCGGCGGTGATGGCCGCCTTGTCGCGGTCCCACAGGGCTAGTTGAGGCTGGGTCATCTCGGCTTACAACTTTGGGAAAACAAGCGGTCGCTTTTTGGAAAAAGCGCCGCCAAAGCTTTCGCGCCCACTGGTTTGACGGCCTTGGGCGCCATGGCTTCTATCTAGCCCGCGCGCCGGATCAGCGCGCGTTTCCACTGGTCCGCGACCGGGATGTAGGCGGCACTCGGGCTGCGCCCTTCGGAGCCGCCGACGATGTTGTAGTGCTCGCGCGCCGAGCCGATCGAGCCGAGCTTCACGGCCTGGGCGACATCGGGGTAGGCGTCCAGATACCAGGCCTCGTCGACCGTCGGCGTGCCGCCGGTGCGGCCCTCGAAATAGCCGAAACCGATATAGTGCTCGCGCACATCGGGCATCTCGCCGCGCCGGTGCGCCTCCGCGACATCCGGGTTGTCGCGCAGATACGCCGCCTCGTTGAACTCGCTGTGTTCGAGCACGATGCGCAGGAGAAACTTGAACACCTCCTTCGGCAGCGGGATTTTGCTCGAACGCTCATAGGTGGGGCGATCAACACCCAAGGCGCGCAGCAGCGATTCGAATGACGGCACATACATGCTGTCCATGCTTGGCTCCTTGAAACCCACGCGGGACGCGGTGTGAACACTGACGCTGGACGGTTTATCGGTGTCGACGGGTAAGTATTGCATCGCAGCATACTGCACCGCTTAAACGTTACGTACAAGTAATAAAATCACGACCTTGCGCGGCGCGGCCGCCGTTTGGCGGGGGTGAGCGGCATCGCGGCGCCGAGTTGGGCGGCTATTTCAGCCGCATACGCGCTTTGCCGCGCGAGCAGATCATCCGGCAGCGCGAACAATGCGGCGGCGTGCGCGTGGCAGCGCCGGATTTCCTCGACATGCCGGCCGGCATCGAGCGCGTGCGTGACACTTTGCGCGTGCCGGCGATGCTGGTTCAGGGGCGCTGCCTCGTAGCCGATGCGGGCCTTGGGATCGGCAAGCGTGGTGAGGTAGAGCCACCAGTCCCCCGCCATTTTGAATTCGCCGAGCGTCTCCTTGCAGGCATCCAGCGCTCCCAGCAGCGCCGCCCGGCGCCACACCACTGCACTCGCGTTCAGGATGAGGTTTTTGACCGACATGAAGCGCGCCGCGAAAGCGGGGGCGGCGAAGACCTCGCTCGCCTGCAGCGCGCCGGGCTCGATGCTGCCGTAATAGTCCTTGTAGCTCGCCCATTGCGCCTCGCCGTCGCCCAGGATCGTGCAACTATCGCTGAAGGCGAAGGCCATGTCAGGATCATTCGCGAGCAGGGGGGCGAGTGTCGCGAGGAAGGCCGGCGCGGCGAGGTCATCGGCTTCCGCGATCCACACGAAATCGCCTTGCGCAAGTTCGGCGGCGCGCCGCCATTGCGCGAACACCGAGCCTGAATTGCGCGCATTCGCGATCAGCGTGATGCGCCGCCCCGCGGCGGCGGCCGCGGCCTCGATCACCGCGACGCTGTCATCGCGCGAGGCGTCGTCCAGCACCAGCACCTCGCGAACCGGATGGGTCTGGGCAAAAATGCTGGTGAGGCGACCGGGCATGAAGCGGGCGTAGTTGTAGTTGGGCACCGCGACGGAGATTTTCGCGGCGTGCGGGGCGCTGAGGTCGAGCAGGCGCGCGGCATAATCGGTGAACCCGAAATTGTCCGCGATCTTGCCGTGGCGGCGCGCGCGGTCGGCGGGCGAGATGCCGGCGTCCAGCATCGCGCGCAAGGCGGCCGCCATCGCGGGGGCGTCGCCATAGGGCACGACAGCACCTTCGCCGAGGCCCTCCAGCAGGTCCGGTATGCCGCCGCTGCGCGCGAAGGCGGCCACGGGCAGGCCGGCGCTGAGCGCCTCGATGACCACGCTCGGCAGCGGGTCCTCGCGCGAGGTCAGCGCGAAGGCGTCGGCGGCGGCGTACAAGGCGGACAGATCCTCGCGGTAGCCGGCCATGATCAGCAGTCCGGATGCCTGGGCCTCCGCGATATCCTGCGCCAGCGCGCAGGCAAGGCCAGGGTCGATCCCGCCGGCCCATACGAGGCAGGTCCGCGGCCCGTCCTGCGTTGCGGCCAGCAGCCGGCCTAGGAGCAAAAAAAGGTCGAACCCCTTGCGCAGATCGGCGTAGCCGGCGCCGAGGATCATGCGCTCGCTTGCGCCAAGGCCGAGTTCGGCGCGCACGCGCGCGGCCGCCGGCTCATCGTAACGGACCTCGCTGTAGGAGCCCTGCGGGCTTATCAGGCAGCGCTCGTCCTGCGGCAGCCCCAGCGCGTACAGCACCGCATCGCGCACGAAGGCCGCCGGAAACACCACGCTGTCTGCCGCCGCGATGCCGGCCGCGGCGGCATCCGTCAGCTGTTTTTCGCGCAAGATCCGCGGCAGCTCATGCACCAGCAGGACCGTGCGCAGGCCGCAGGTTTTGGCCGCCGCCACGGCGCGCGCCGCGGCACATGTGTTGACGATCGCAGCGCCATAGCCCGCGGCGGCAAGCGCCTGGAGCTTCGCCGCGAGCCCGGCCTCGGTCACCACCGTTGTCGGTCCCGCCGCCTTGTAAGTCTCGAGCAGCGCGCCGTCCGCCAGCAGCACGAAGGCGAACTCCACGCCGAAATCGCGGGCGCAGCTGCGGCCGATGTTGAGCAGCAGGTGCTGCGCGCCGGCGGGGAAAGCGTCATGCCCGACCAGCACCAGCCGCGGCAGGGCCTGCGTGCGCGCCCGGCCGCTGACCGCACGCGCCGTCGCGTTCAGATACGCCGCGCCGAAATGCAGGTCGGGCTCCAGATACGCGCCCTCGCACCATTCGTTCCAGGCATTCACGCACACGATCGGCGCGCCGAAAAACGTGGTGGTGACCGCGCGCGCGACCAGCTGCGCCAGCCACGCCTCGTACTTGGCCGGCGTGGAGCCCGTGATCACCATGCCCTTGCCCTGGCGCCGCGCATCGTTATCCCAGCTCGGCAGCGCGGTCTTGATCAGGGGGAAGTCCGACGCCGGCTCGTCGAGCGAGAGCGCGACCACGTCGTCATAGCGGTGGATCGCGCCGGCGAAATCCTCGTCGATATAGGTGAAGTCCATGTTCACCGGGGCGAGATGCGTGGTGAGCTTGTGCGGCGGAAACTCGATCGCGCCGTCGAACCCAAAGCGGCGCGGATCCTCGGCGGTGAAGGCCTGCGCCATCACAAAAATCGGGTCTTCGGAGAATTCGGTCTGGAAAATGCCGCGCCAGCGGGCGATCGCGGCCGCCGTGTCGGGGATGATGCCGGCCCGATAGATCATCAGCACCGGGCGGCCCTGCAGACGGATATAGCGCGGATCGCGAAAATGCCGGGCAAAGGAGGCCGCCATCGCCAGATCGTCAGCCGGCAGATAGTCCTGCGTGATCAGCACCTCCGCATCCGCGCCGTCCCACCGCCTGGTCCAGTTCTCGTTCGCCCACATCAGGGCAAAGGGGATGTCGAGCGAGGGATCCGCGAGCAGCGCGTCGATCGGGCCGGCCATCAGCCGCTTGCCGTTGAACCAGTAGTAGTAGAACACGAAGCCGCCGACGCCGCCTTGCCTCGCCATGGCGATCTGCCTGGCCATGGTCGCATTGTCGAGCGTGTAGAAACCAAGGTCGCGCGGCACGCGGGGCTGGTAGTGGCCGGCGAAGCGCGGCGCGCCGCGCGCGATGTTGGTCCATTCGGTGAACCCCTTGCCCCACCAGGCGTCGTTCTCGGGAAATGCGTGGAATTGCGGCAGGTAGTAGGCGAGCAGCATCGCCTGCGGTTGCACCGGTGCCGGGCTTGCGGGGAGCTCCTCGAAATGCGGCCCCGGCCGGCAGAACCGTTTCAGCTCCCGGGCGAGCGTCACCTCGTCATCCGCCGGCTTGCCGTACACGCCAGGCTCATGCCGGTGCGCCCAGTAATGCACCAGCGGATTGACCGACACATCGCCCTGCAGATAGCGCTGCACGTAGAATTTGACGTCGAACGCCGCCGAAGGGTTGCGCATCTCCTTGAAGCCGTAATGGAAAAAATGGTCGAACATGTCGACCTTGGCTGCAAAAACATCCGGATAGCGCGCGGCATAATAGTCTGCGTCGAAATCCGCGTTCGGGCTGAGCGGCGTATCGAACCGGTTCGCGAGGTAATGCGCCAGGGCATTTTGCCCCGGCGCCAGGCGGTAGCGTGTTTTGTACCAGGCGACGTCGAAAAGCGGGCCCGGCTGATGGTCCCGCGCCTCGCCGATCTGCCAGAAATGCAGCAGCGGCTGCGCGCCTGCCTCGTCCTGCAGGTATTTGGTCGTGTACCAGGGGGTGTCGAAATACAGGTTCGGCCAGCGGCCCTCGCGATGGCCGAAATGGAAAAAATGCTCGAAGGGCGGGGTGTCGCCGTCCGCGATGTCCGGATAGCAGCGCAGATAGTACGCCTCATCGAACAGCCCGGAGACCTTCAGGGCGGCGATGTCTTCGGGCGCGATCGCCGGCAACGGAGCCGGCGGCGCGGCGATGGTGACCGGCATCATTTCGGGCAATGCGAGCGGACTGCCGGTGATCTCGGAGCCATCGGGAAACACATGAAACCTCAAAGATGCGGCGGTCGGGAGCCCCTCGATCCGGTAGACCGGCAGCACGAAACCGCAAAGCTGCTCGCACCCGTGCGCGGCCGCGACATCAGGGCGCGCCACCGTCGGGAACAACGTCGCGATCGTCTGCCCGCTCTGCCGCACGATCACGTAATCCGCCGGCCGCGTCGTGCCGGAGGGCCGGTCGGTGACCACCGCCCAGCAATGCACGTCGCCCGCCGTCCACGGATCGAGGCAGCTGATCGGCCGTTCCGGCGGCGCTGCGAAAATCCACTCCTCCTGCTCCCAGCCATCGATGTCCTGAAACCCGAGCGGCCGCCCCGGGCTTGCATGCAGCTGCACGATATGCGGCGCGCCATCGAAAAAAATCGGCGGTATGCTGAGCGAAAACCCGACATCGCCGCGGCCGAGACCGGCCGCGCGCACATCCGGCCGCGGTGCGACGCACGGCACCGCCGCGATCTTCGCGCCATCGATGACGAGGGCAAGCTCGGTCGGCGCCGGATCATCGGGGTCGAGCGCCCAGCCGGCGATCAGCCCCTCTGCTGCGAATTCAACAAAACCGACGATGCGCTCGTTGATAAATTTGCCCATGGGGGTTCCGTTTGCGGTATGCGGCGTGGCAAAGCGCGCACGCGCGGCCACCCTTTAAACACCTGTTCACGAAACGTACAAGAACGAAACGATATCGCAACTAAATGTTTTCAAGGCCTCATAAGTGAGGCGGCGCCACGCGATCCTTGTGGAACACTTCGGAAACTTCAATGAGCCGGAGGGATAATTTTGTAACCACCGTGCGGATCATCACGCTGCCATCGTCGAGCTGGTAAAACCACTGCGACATCGTAACGTTTGTGAGTGGATCGCCAGGCCTCGTCTCCAGCACCCATTGCCAATGAAACGCCCGGCCGGACGCCGTGCCGATCGTCGTGCCCGCCATGTCGTTGGCGCGCGCCTCGTACCGTCCGCCGCCGAGCGCCCGCAGACTCCAAATGCGCGTCTGTGGCGCCGCCGCGCCGACCCGCAGCACCTGCACCATGCGGATCGCACCCGGACCCGTTTGCGTGCCCGTGCAGTCGGTGGTGACGATACCGGTCGGTGCACCGCCGCGATCTTCCTCGACACCCCATGAGGTGACATGGCCGGTGAAGAAGGCGACGGGGTCGATGGAGCCGGTGAAGGCGGGAGGCGAAGAGCAGGCGGACAAGGCAAGGAAGGCAAGCGCTTCTTTTTTGAAAAAAAGCAGCAAAAAATTTCTGAGGCGTTGGGACATGGGCGCTGGTGATCGACAGCTCATGACCCGGCGTTGCACGGTTGTGCTGACGCTCATAGCGTCATCCACCCAGGTATCCGCGGCGTGACAAGCGCATTGCCGGCGATCAGCGGCCGCTGCAGCGCGTCCAGCCGCAGCGTCGCCAACGCAAGATTGCCGGCCGCGCTGCGCAGCGTGCCGACCTCCGCACCCTCGGCCAGCACCGGCGTACCGGGCGGCGGCGCGGCGTCGCTCAGCGTCACCGGCACCAGGCGGCGCTTGATCAGCCCGCGGTACTTCGTGCGCGCCGTCAGCTCCTGGCCCATGTAGCAGCCTTTTTGCCAATCGACGCCGCCGAGCTCATCAAAGCCCGCTTCCAGCAGGAGGGTCTTGTCGGGCTCGAGGTCTGGCGGGCCGTCCGGCAGGCCAAGGCCGAGGCGGTGCGCGTCATAGTCCTGCGCGGTGGCGTTCACCTCGAGCGGCGTGGCGCTGAGGCAGCGCGTGCCGGCTTCCGGCAGCCGGGGATCGGGCGCCGTCACCGGCACCTCCGGCGGCATGCCGGCCCAGGCGGCGTGGACCAGGTAGCGGTCCGACACGTCCGCGAGGCCGATTTCGGCGCGCAGCTTGTAGCGGGTGAGCTTGGCGAGCAGCGGGGCGATGGCGTCGCGCGGCGCGTCCAGCAGGATTGTGTCGTCATCGGCGAATACAAAGAAATCCGTGACGTAGCGCCCCTGCGCGGTGAGCAGTGCGGCCCAGACGGCGCGGCCGGGGGTGGCGCGCGCGACGTCGTTGGAGACGAGGCCGTTCAGGAAGGCGACGCGAGCGGGGCCGCTGACGGCAAGGACGCCGCGGGCTGGTAGATGCGCGAGGTTGGTCATGACGCGCACATGGGCGCAAAGCGCATAAGCAGCAACAGTGGCGCGAGCAAGCGTCTAGTTTTTGTGAACAAAAAGCCCTCGCGCGGGCGGCGTCAAAGCCCATGGCCCGGCGGGCCAAAGTTTTTTGGTTCTTTTGTTCAAAAAAGAACCGCTTCCTTCCCGGCCTCCCTGAAAACGCGCTAGACCCCGCCTCGCATGCGAATCCTTTTCATCACCTCATCGCGCATCGGCGATGCCGTCATCGGCTCGGGCATATTGGAGCAGTTGCGCCTGCAGGCTGCCGCTCCGCGCATCACCATCGCCTGCGGCGCCGCCGCGGCCCCCGTTTTTGCCCGGCTGCCGGGGCTTGAGCGGCTGATCGTGTTCGAGAAGGAGTCATTCGACGCGCATTGGCTGAAGCTGTGGACCAAGCTCGCGACCCAGGTGTGGGATTTGGTGGTGGATCTGCGCGGCTCCGGGCTGTCGCTTTTTCTGGCGACGAAATCCCGCCGGATTTTGCGCGGCGGGCGGCGGCCGGGGCGGCGCTATGAACAACTCGCCGCCGGCATGGCGTTCTCGCCCGCCCCATTGCCGGTGGCGTGGACCTCGCCCGAGGACGAGGCGAAGGCGGCGGCGCTGATGGGCGAGGGGCCGGTGATCGCACTCGGCCCGACCGCGAACTGGGACGGGAAGATCTGGCCGGCGGCGCGCTTTGCCGCGGTGTATCGTGAGCTCGCCGTCGGCATGCCCGGCGCGCGGGCGGCGATTTTCGGCGGGCCGGGCGCGGCCGAGCTGGGCCGCGCCGCGCCTTTGCTCGAAGAGCTGCCGGACGCGCTGAATTTCTGCGGCAACCTGACCCTGCCCGAGGTCGCCGCCTGCCTGCGCCGGGCGGCGATTTTTATCGGCAATGATTCCGGGCTGATGCACATCGCGGCGGCCGCCGGCGCGCCGACGCTCGGGTTGTTCGGCCGCTCGCTCGCCTCGGAATACGCGCCGGCGGGGCGCCGCACCGCGGTTGCCATCGCGCCGGGTCCCGCGGGCGAGGCGCCGATGGAGGCGCTGACCGTGGAGACGGTCGTTGCCGCCGCCAGAGATCTGCTTTGCGGATAGCGCAGATCATGGCCGGTGCCCCCAATGGCGGCGCCGAGCTGTTCTATGAGCGCATGACGGTGGCGCTGGCGCGCGACGGCCATGACGTGCTGGCCGCCATCCGTCCGGCGGCGGCGCGCATCGAGCGACTGCGCGCCGCCGGGCTGCCGCCGGCAACCTTCCGCTTCGGCGGCCCGCTCGACGTTTTCACCCGCCCCCGCCTGCGGACGGCGCTGAAAACCTTCCGGCCGGACGTCGCGATCGCCTGGATGAGCCGCGCCGCCACCCATCTGCCGCGGGGCGAGTGGACGAATATCGGCCGGCTCGGCGGCTATTATGACCTCAAATACTTCCACAATTGCGATTTTCTGGTCGGCAACACGCATGGCATCGTGCGCTACATCGGGAAAACCGGCTTTCCGCCGGCGCGTACCGCCCATCTGCCGAATTTCGTCGATGATTTTGGCAGCGTGGAGGCCGCCGACCGTGCGGCGCTGGGCGTGCCCGAGGACGCGCCGCTGCTGCTCGGCCTCGGGCGCCTGCATGCGGTGAAAGGCTTCGACACGCTGATCCGCGCCGCCGCGTCGCTCCCGGACGTGTACTGCGTCATCGCGGGCGAGGGCCCCGAGCGCGCCGCCCTCGAACGGCTGATAGGCGACCTGCACGTCGCCGACCGTGTCAAACTGCTCGGCTGGCGCCATGATACCGGGGCGTTGTTGAAGGCGGCCGACGTGTTCGTCGCCTCCTCCCGGCACGAGCCGCTCGGCAACATGGTCCTGGAGGCATTTTCCGCGCAGACGCCGGTGCTCGCCGCCCGGTCCGAGGGGCCGAGCGAGATCATCCGCGACGGCGAGGACGGCGTGCTGGTGCCGATCGACGACGCGCCGGCCATGGCGGATGCGGCGCGCGCGATGCTGGCCCGCGTGCCGCTCCGCGTGAAACTGGCGCTCAATGCGCGCAGGCGGTTTGCCGAGGAATTCGCCGAACCCGTCGTGCTCGCCGCGTGGCGCGATTTTCTCGCACGGGCGCGCCGCTGATGTGCGGCATCGCCGGCATTCTGCTCCGCCCCGGTGCCGCCATCGACCCTGCGATGCTGACGGCGTTCGCCCAGGCGCTGGCGCATCGCGGGCCGGACGGCGCGGGCGAGTTCGTGACGCGCGATGCCGCCCTCGTGCATACGCGGCTCTCGATCATCGACCTTGCGACCGGCGACCAGCCGCTGTTCGACGGCGCCCTCAGCCTGGTTGCGAATGGCGAGATCTATAACTACCGCGAGCTCAAGGCGGCACTCCCCGTCGGCTACGCCACCGCCAGCGACTGCGAGCCGCCATTGAAGCTGTTTTCGCGCAAGACGGCGGATTATGCGGCCTCGCTGCGCGGGATGTACGCAATCGCGATCCACGACCGCGCCTTTCACACGCTGACCCTCTCGCGCGACCTGTTCGGCATCAAGCCGCTCTATGTGGCCGAGCTCGAGAGCGGGCTCGCCTTCGCGTCCGAGCCGGCGGCACTGCTGGCGGCCGGGGTGGCACGCGCCGTCGACCCGCGAAAACTCGGCGAACTGCTCAATCTGCAGTTCTGCACCGGCACGCAGAGCATCTTCCCCGGCATCCAGCGCCTGGGGCCCGGGGAGACGCTGACCTTGCGGCAGGGGCGGATCGCGGCGCGCACGCGGCTCGCCTTCCCGCCGCCGCCGCCGCCGCCGCTCAACGAGGCCGAGGCGCTGGCGCGGCTCGATGCGGTGCTGGAAGAGAGCGTGGACCTGCACCAGCGCGCGGACGTGCCATACGGCATGTTCCTGTCGGGCGGCATCGACAGTGCGGTGATCCTCGCGATGATGGCCCGGCTGAACAGCGAGCCCGTGCGCGCCTACACCGCCTCGTTCGACGAGGCGGGCGTCGCCGATGAGAGTGCGGCGGCCGCCCGCATGGCGAGCGCGGTCGGCGCGGCGCATGAGCGCCTGCTGATCACGCAGGACATGGTCTGGGCGCATCTGCCCGAGATCGCCGGCGCCATGGACGATCCGGTCGCGGATTACGCGATCATCCCGAGCTGGTTTCTGGCGCGCCACGCCAGGCGCGATGTGAAAGTGATCCTTTCGGGCGAGGGCGGCGACGAATTTTTCGCGGGCTACGGCCGCTACCGCGCCGCCGCCCGGCTGCTGTTCGCCAAAAAGCCCCGCGGTCGCGGCGTGTTCGACGGGCTGGACGTGCTGCGCGCGCCCCCGGCCGGCTGGCGCGACGGCATCACCGCCGCCGAAGCCGCCCCTGCGCTGCGCCGGCCCTCGGCCCTGAAGGCCGCACAGCTCGCCGACATCGCCGAATGGCTGCCGCACGACCTGCTGCTGAAACTCGACCGCTGCCTGATGGCACATGGCGTCGAAGGCCGTACGCCGTTCATCGACAAGGCCGTCGCCGGGTTCGCCTTCTCGCTGCCTGACCGGCTGCTGGTGCGCAACGGCCAGGGCAAGTTTCTGCTCCGCCTGTGGCTCGAGAAGAATTTCCCCGCCGCCCAGCCGTTCGCGCCCAAGCAGGGCTTCGACGTGCCGGTCGGCGCCTGGATCGCCGCGCGGTCGAAGGAGCTGGCCGGGCTGCTGGTCCGCCAGCCGATCATCGCCGAGCTCGCGGAGCCTGCGAAGGTGCACGCGCTGCTGGCGCAGGCGGCGCAGAAGCGCGCGGGGTTCGCCGCCTGGGTGCTGCTCTTTACCGCGCTCTGGCATCGCAGGCATGTTCTGAACCTCGCCCCCGCCGGCGATGTTTTCGAGACCTTGAGGAGCACATGATGTTTGACCTGCTCGTCCGCCACGGCACGCTCGTCCTCCCCTGGGGCGAGGTTGAGGCCGATATCGGCGTCACCGACGGCCGGATCGCCGCGATTGGCACCGGCCTTGGCGATGGCGCCGAGGTGTTCGACGCCAAAAACCTGCACGTGCTGCCGGGCGTCATCGACCCGCACGTGCATTTCCGCGATGGCGGCGCCGGCGGCATCCCCGGTGTCGAGGACATGGTCTCCGGCACGCGCGGCGCCGTGCTGGGCGGCGTGACCGTGGTGTTCGACATGCCGAACACCACCCCCGCCGGCATCTCCGCACCCGCGATGACGGCCAAACACGCGTATATCGAAGGCCACGCGCATTGCGATGTCGGCCTCTATGTCGGCGCCACCAAGGACAACGCGGACGAGCTCGGCGCGCTCGAAACGCTGCCCGGCATCTGCGCGATCAAGGTGTTCGCGGGCTCCTCGACCGGGACCCTGCTGGTTGAGGACGATGCCTCGATCGAGCGCGTGATGCGCAGCGGCCGGCGGCGGATCGCCTTCCATTCCGAGGACGAATACCGGCTGCAGGCGCGCAGATCCCTGTTCAAATCGGGCGACCCGTATGCCAGCCACGCGCTCTGGCGCGACGTGGAATGCGCCCTCCTCGGCACGCGGCGCATCCTGGCCCTCGCGCGCAAAACCGGGCGTCCCGCGCATATCCTGCACGTCTCGACGGCCGAGGAACTGGCATATCTCAAAGCCCATAAAGACATCGCGAGTGCCGAGATCCTGCTCAACCACCTCGTGCAATCGGCGCCGGACGTGTACGAGCGCCTCGGGCCCTACGCGGTGATGAACCCGCCGCTGCGCGATGCTCGCCACGTGGACGCAGCCTGGGCGGCGGTCGCCGATGGCACGATCGACACCATCGGCTCCGACCACGCGCCGCACGCGCGCGCCGCCAAGGAAAAACCCTGGCCCGAATGCGCCGCCGGCCTCACCGGCGTGCAGACCCTGCTGCCGATGATGCTCGACCAGGTGAACGCCGGACGGTTGAGCCTCGCCCGGCTCGCCGACCTGATGTCCGCCGGCCCCGCCCGTATCTACGGCGCCGTCAACAAAGGCCGCCTCTGCGCCGGGTACGACGCCGACCTCACCATCATCGACCGGCGCGCGACCCGCCGGATCGCGAACGCCGACATGGCGAGCCCCTGCGGCTGGACGCCGTTCGACGGCATCACCTGCACCGGCTGGCCGATGGCAACCGTGGTGCGGGGGAATGTCGTGATGCGGGAGGGGGCGGTGGTCGCGCCGCTGTCGGGTCGGGCGATGAAGTTTAAGTAAGGACGACTGTTTGTGAACAAAAGTAGCAAACAACTTTGGAGGTTTTGGCGACGGGATCTGGTGGCTTCGCGTTTTTCACTGTTTGGGAAACTCCAGCGTCTTCGTGTCATACCCTAGTCTCTGCAGCTCGGCCGTCAGGTCCGCCACTTCCCGCGCCGGCGGGAATTGCTGCCGGCTCAGGATCGCGACATTGCTGAAGGACGGGCTCGAGACCAGGAACCAGGTATAACCGGCGTCGTGGTCAAGCACCCAGTATGTCACCGCCACGGGCACCACGTAATACAGGGTATAGTGCACGGTGAATTTGTTGTTCTGCCCCGGGTTCAGGATGTCGATCGGGCCCTGAAAAACCTTGTGGCGGCCCGCCGGCGAGCCGATGGCGCATTCGTCGCGCTCGATCAGGGTGCCGCCGGGGCGATGCCGGAAGTCCGTCGTGCCCGCCATGCAATTATCCGTCAGGCTCATCGGCGTGCGGGCGATTTCATACCAGCGGCCGGTGAAGAACGTGGCCGCGTCGGTCGGCTTGAGCGGTTGCGGCGCCCGGCTCTCGGGCGCGGTCGCGCAGCCGGCTAAAGTCAGGCCTGCCAGCACCGCCGCCATGGATCGCCAGGTTGCCCGCATCTCTCCATCCCCCATCCAGCTCAGCGTGGATATGGGGTTGGCGGCGCACCCCGCCAGAGTGTCAGCGGGATACGGCGGCTGGCGCCGCGCCGGCGCGGGCAGGGCTGCCCAAGGTCCAGAACCGCTGCGCGATCAGCAGCATGATCGCCTGCACGAGCACGACGATCGCAACGCATCCGGGCCAGCCCTCGGCGCGCCAGACGCCGCCGGGGATGATGCCGCCGGCACTCCCGCCGATATAGTAGAAGGTCACGTACAGGCCGACCGCCGTGGATTTCGCCTCGCGCGCCGCGACCCCGACAAAGGCGGTCGCGAGGGTCTGCTGAATGAAAATGCTCGAGGAGATCAGCAGCAACCCGGCCTCGATCGACCAGATCGGCGCCAGCAGCGTGAGGCCGAGGCCGAGTGCCACCACCGGGGTGACGAAGCCCATCACGCGCCGCCAGCCGAACCGGTTGGCGAGCCGCGCGGCGAGCGGGCTCATCACCACGCCGCCGAGATAGACGACGAAAATGCCCCCGAGGGCCGCGGGGCCAAGCAGATAGGGCGGGGCGGCGAGCCGGAAATTGATGAACGTGAACACCGAGACGAGCGAGAACAGCACGCCGAACCCGACCGCATAGGTCGCGAGCAGGCGCTTGTTGGTGAGGTGCATCGGGAAGGCGTGCAGCGCCCGGCCCATGCCGTGGAGGGGCCGGAAATTGCGCTCGCGCGGCAGGGCGAAAAAGATCACCAGCGCCATCAGCAGGCTGAGGCTCGCGATCACCACGAAGGAGAGCCGCCAGCCATACCCGGCGGTTACGACGCCCGAGATCAGCCGCCCGGAGAAGCCGCCAAAAATCGCGCCGGACGTATAGCTGCCGGCGAGCCGCGCGGTCGAGGCGCCGGACGTCTCCTCGCCGATATAGGCGATGGTGATGGTGAAGATGAACGGCAGCATCAGCCCCTGGGCGAACCGGCAGAGGATGAAGGCGTCCAGGTTCGGCGCGCGCGCCGCCAGGATGGCGGGGATGAGCAGCAGGAAGGCCGCCCCGCAGATGAAGTTTTTCCGCCCGAAACGGTCGGAGATGGCGCCGATGACGGGGGCCATGCAGGCGGTCGCGAGCAAGGGGGCCGTCACCGTCAGGCCGGTGCGCGCCTGCGGCACATGAAAGGCGGCGGCCAGCACCGGCAGGATCGCCTGCGTGCACCACATGTTGACGAACGTGACGAACCCCGCGGCCAGCACGGCGATGTGGAGCCTCGCGTTAGAACCTTCGCTCGAAGACGTTGATGACATCGCCAGGCTGCGCCAGTGCATAAAGTGGGGCGCGATACGGGGCCGGCGCGCCGCCCGAATCGCGCGTGACGCCGACATATGCCTGCTCGGCGCGATAGGTGAAACCGCCGGCGATGGAAATTGCGGTCAGGACAGTCATGCCCGGACGGTATGGATACTGGCCCGGTGTGTTCACCTCGCCGAGGATATAGAAGGGCCGGTAGGTGGAAATCTCGACCGCGACGCTGGGGGCGAGGATCAGGTTCTTGCGTTGCAGGTCCCGCGCGATGGCGTCCGCCAGGCCGTCCGCCGAGCGGCCCGCGGCGGGCACGAGGCCGAGCAGCGGCAGGTCCACCACGCCGCTGTCATCAACGGCAAAGGCGCCCGAGAGCTGCGGCTGCTCATAGATGCGGATGATCAGCTGGTCCCCGGCCCCCAGCCGGTAAGGGCCGGCGGGCGGCGCCGGCAGCGGAGGCAAGGACCCGCCCGGGGCCGCCCAGGCGCAGCCGGCAAGGCCGCCAAGGGCGGAGAGAAGGAAACGGCGCCGGGGCATGGGGGTAGATATTACGATAGGCGAATAAAAGGAAGCGCTACTTTTTTGAAGAAAAAGTAGCAAAAAATTTTCATTCGTTCAGGTCGTCGGATCTTACGCCTTCGTTGCCCATGTCCCTGGGTCATAGACGTTTTGCCGCTGGTTTTGCTTCGTCGGAGCCGCCGTATTCAGCTTGCAAAGCCCGGCCACCAGAACGCCGAATGCTCTGTCATTGCCTGCGTGAAGCCGACCGACTCGTAGATGCGGGCCGCGTGGTAGTGTTCGTCCGCCACCATGACGAGCGTGCTCAGCCCCATGCGCTCAAATGCGAAGGATGCGCTCTGGTAGACGAGCGTGCCGCAGATGCCTTGCCGGAAAAAATCGGGATGGGTTTCGACCGATTGAAACCGGCCTGTAGCGCCGTCGAAATAGATGCCGAGATCGCCGACCAGTGTGCCTTCCTGAAAGGCGCCGAACCAGGCGCCGCGCCCAGCCTCCGACATCGCCCGGTAGTGCGACATCTGCGCGTGCTTGAAGGCGCTGTAGGCCGCGAGTTCGTAATCCTCTTCCCCGCAGCGGATCTGCAGCGCGGTCACCGCGCGCCATTCGTCATCCGTGGTGATCACCCTCATCTCGACCGCCGCATTCAGTTTCGGCGGCGGATGCACGGCCGAGGCGGTCAGGACTTTCGAGCTGTTGATCTGGAAATTTGCAGCTTTCAGTTCGCTGATGTCGCCGATCTCATTGGGCGTATCCCACAAAAAGGTGAAATGCGTGATGCCGGGGTCGCCGCGGAACTCGTCCCGAAACTTGTGCTTCCATCGCTCTAAGGAACCGGCCTTTGGCGCATCAAAAAACAACAAGAGATTGCCATAAAAATACCCAGGATTGCTGGGAGTTTTAATAACAATATAATCACCCCGGTCCGCGACGTGCCCTCCGAACAGATGCGAAATCATATCCGTCCGGAAGCCGAGCGATCTTAAACGCATGCCGTTCTGCTGAACCAAAGTCTGAACCCCAAATAAAGTTTTCTGCTACTTTTGTTCAAAAAGTAGCGCTTCCTTACTGTCTTCCCTCATTCGGGCCATAAGCCGCGGCAAACTGCGCCGTAGCCTCCTCGATCTGCGCGCCGGACAACAGCACAGGCCCGCCGACGCTCAGCGACAACACGTATTGTTGCGCCAGAAACTCCAGCTCCACAGCGCCTGCCAGCGCGGCGTCGAGGGTTTTGCCGGTGATGATGGCGCCGTGATTGGCAAGCAGGCAGGCGGTGCGGTTTTGCAGGGCAGCGATGGCGTGGGCGGAGAGTTCCGGCGTGCCGAACAGGGCGTAGGGCGCGCAGCGGATGGACGCACCACCGAAGCGGGCGATCATGTAGTGGCAGGCGGGGATGTCGCGGCGCGCCATGGCGAGTGCGGTTGCGTACGGCGCGTGGTGGTGCACGATGGCGCCGGCTTGGCGAAATTCCCGGTAGATATCGAGGTGGAAGCGCCATTCGGATGATGGGCGGTAGGCGCCCTCGTATTCGCCGTACGCGCCGTCGAGCGTCATCAGCGGCAGCATGGCTGGCGTGAGGTTTTCGTAGGGGATGGCGGAGGGCGTGATGAGGATGCCATCGGCCGTACGTACCGAGAGGTTTCCGGCCGTGCCTCTGGTCAAACCCTGCGCCGCCATCGCCAAGGCGGCGGCGATCAGGCGTTGGCGATCATCCATGGAAATGCCTTGGGACGGCGGCGCTGGTTGACGTAAACTGGAAGTGTGGCATGAAATCCTCAAGACAAGAATGTCATCGGAGGGAATCATGGTCCAGGTCAACCCGGTCACGGGGTATGCCGTCGATGATGGCATCGCCGTCATCACCACCGATAATCCGCCGGTCAACGCGCTTGGGCAGGCGGTGCGCGAGGGGATCGTGCTCGCCCTCGGCCAGGCGCTCGCCGATGCGAGCGTGCAGGCGATCGTGCTCACCTGCGCCGGGCGGACATTCTATGCCGGCGCCGACATCACCGAGTTCGGCAAGCCGCTGCGCCAGCCGGATCTGGGCACGGTCATCGCGGCTTTGGATGACAGCCCCAAACCCATCATCGCCGGGATTTTCGGCACGGCCCTCGGCGGCGGCCTGGAGGTCGCACTCGGCTGCCACTACCGGGTGGCAACGCGCACGGCGCGGCTCGGTCTGCCGGAGGTGAAACTCGGGCTGCTGCCGGGGGCGGGCGGCACGCAGCGCCTGCCGCGCGTGGTCGGGCCGGAGCGGGCGGTCGCCATGATCACATCCGGCGCGCCGATCGATGCGGCGGCGGCGCTGGCTGACGGCCTGGTCGACGCCATCGTCGAGGCGCCGCTCGAAGGCGCCGTCGCGTTCGCCCGCGAGGTGCTGGCGCACCGCCGCGGGGTCAAGCGCGTGCGCGATCTCGAGGACAAAATCCTGGCCACGCGGACAGCGCCGGCGGCGTTCGAGGCGGCGGCGCAGGCTGCGGTGAAGAAGCTCCGAGGTGTCGAGGCGCCGGCTGCCTGCGTGCAGTCCGTCCGCAACGCGTTCACGCTGCCCTTCGATGAGGGG
>Ga0116230_10001109_pt1 | contig 24981 bp, 16 predicted proteins | sample S1TSphfallax_3_FD_88678 | JGI IMG/M metagenome (GOLD analysis project Ga0116230, IMG submission 88678) | Host-associated microbial communities from peat moss isolated from Minnesota, USA - S1T2_Fd - Sphagnum fallax MG | ecosystem: Host-associated > Plants > Peat moss > Unclassified | place... | reverse complement strand
GGAAAATAGGAGTAGGTCGGCACATTATCGTCGAACAACTCGATCGCCTCGCCGCGCCGCTTCAGACACTGCTGAAACTCGGCGTCAGCCTCCTTGAAGGAGCCCGCGTCCAGGTAGGCCTGCCCCAGTGCAAAGCGGCCGATCCAGGTATCCAGCAGATTATTTCCCGCGGTGATCTGCCGGATGGCTTCTTTCGCATCTTTTCGCTTCAGGGCAATCACTCCCTGGATGATCCTGCTGTAGGCCTGCGGTTCGCTGGATGCTTGTGCCGAGAGATTCGTCGCCAGCTTCTGCGCTTTCGGAAGGTCTCCGGCATCGGCGTAAATCATGGCTGCCAGGAATTGAATCTGGATCGATGGGGTGCCGGTCACAGCCTTGGCGATAGCCGCCAGCGCCGCCGCATTCTGCCCTTGCACGTCCTCAAGGTGCGCCAGCGACGCGTACTTTCGAGCAGCGTTGTCGGGCATCTTGGCCGCGTCGTCGGCCGCGGCACCCTGCGTGAGAATGCGGGCTGCCTCCGCATAGTTCCCCTGGTAGGCGGCGAGGTCGGCAAGTCCATCCGCTGCCGTGGATGCCCCGAGGGCGCCGAACGTTCCCAGCTTGCGATAGCTGTCTGCCGCCTGCTGGAGATGTCCCTGCCCAAGCTGCGCTTCGGCCAGCGTCAAATACCCCTGCTGGACCGAGGGACTGATCTCCAGGGCGGTCCGCGCCTCTTTTTCACTCGCTGCAAAGTCGCCGGAAAATGCCTCGATGAACGCAAGCGTCAGCCTTTGCCCAACGCCCTTCGGAACGATCTCGACAGCGCGCTTCGCGGCTTCTAACGCCTTTGGCGCATTGCGCAACTGGGTGTAGCAATTTGCCAGATTATTCTGCCCCACCCGGTCGGCCGGGTAGCGGCTGACGAGCTGCGAGTACTCGTCGACGCAGTTCTTCCACTCCCCGGTCGCCAGATAGTAAAGCCCCTGGTTGCGCAAACGCTCTCGCTCGGTCATCCGGTCCGCATTGGCCATGGCGAGCTTCAGATACTTCACAGCGTCTCCGGACCGCCCCAGGTTGTTGGCCATCGCACCCATGCCGCTGTACGCCCGCGCGAACTTCGGATCGAGTTCCGCGGCCTTCTGGAACGAGTTGAACGCCTCCTGAAACTTGCCCGCGAACTGCTCGTCCACCCCGAGCGCGTCCTGGTGAGCGGCCTCCAGCGACGCCGCGGTGAATCCTCCGCTGACCTTCTCGAACTGCTGCGAAGGCGGGGTCGTGTCGCCCAACGCCTCGCGGATCGGTGCCGCCAGCTTGGGCAGGTCGCTCAGGATCTCCTGCTTGTTGTCGGCCAGCACATCCGCCTTGGCCAGAACCTTGCCGGTCACCGCGTCCAGCGCGATCGCCGAGATGTCGTACTGATCGCCGCGCAGACTGATGTCGCCGGTGATTACGGCGTTCACGCCCTGATTCATCGCCACCAGGCGCGCGGCCTGCTCGTCGAGCACGTCGGTCGGATTCGGCAGCTTCTTGGCCAGTTTGCGCGCATCGCCCCGGCTGTACACGTTGATAAAACTGGCTCCTTCGAGCGCCACGCCGAGCATGGGTTCGAGCGTGTTATCCAGCACCGAATCGCCCGTGTGATTCGCGAAGTCGGCGATCAGCACCGAAACCGGACCATGCGCCACCGCTTTCGCGGCATGCTTTTTCGCCAGGTAGTACCAGGAGCCTCCGGCCGCGATCGCCACCACCAGCGCGGCCGCGATGCCGGTTGGAACCAACGGCAGCGCAGCCATGCCGCCCCGCCGCCGCGACGAAGACGCGTAGAGCTTGGCTCCGCTGCCGGTCTGCCAGGCGCAAAGATCGGAGTCCAGATGCTCCGCACTCTGGTAGCGCTTCGCCGGATCCTTCTCCAGGCACTTGACGACGATATTGCTGAGCGTTCCCGGAATGGTCTTGTCGATGTTGATCAGCGGCGCGGCGCGCTGCTGAGTGCGCATCAACAAGCTTGCAATGGCGCTTTCCGCCCGAAACGGCGTCGTGCCGGCGAGGAGTTCGTAGAGGATCAGGCCGACCGTAAAGATATCCGAGCTGGCCTTCACGTCCTTGCCCTGCGCCTGCTCGGGCGACATATACTCCATCGTCCCGAGCATGGTGCCGGCCTGCGTCATGCCATCCCCGGAGAACGTACGCGCCAGACCGAAGTCCATCAACACGACGCGGCCGCTTTTGTCGATCATGATGTTGGCCGGCTTCAAATCGCGATGGATAATTCCCTCGCGGTGAGCGGCGGCCAGGCCGCACGCGACCTGTTCCATGATGTCGACCGCCTCGGCCACCTCCAGCTTGCCGCGTTGCCGCAGCAGTTGGTGGAGGGTCTCACCCTCGATGAACTCCATGGTGATGAACTTGACTCCCTGCGCCTCACCCAGGTCGTAGATGCGGATGACGTTGCGGTGGGTCACCTGCGACGACAGCAGGAGTTCCTGTTTGAAACGCGCGAGAATCTCGGGGTTCTGCGCCATCTCCGGCCGGATGACCTTCAAGGCGACGGTGCGCTCGACCTCGAGGTCGGCGGCCTTGTAGACGGCCCCCATGCCGCCCTGTCCCAGGAGTTCGAGGATCTCGTAGCGGCCGCCGAGCACGGTTCCGATCTCAAAGAGAATGCCGCCACCAGAACCGCTGCCGCCGCCGGAAGGACCCTTGCGGCCGGAGGTTCCCGAGACCAACGGTGCTATCCCCGAGATGAGGGTCGCTTCCGCATCGTGCATGCCGGGGACGGCGAAGACGGTTGGAGCTTCCGTTTCCGGCGGCGAGCCTCCGCGATCGGGAATGGGCGAGGGACTGGCCGAATCCCCAGGAACGATGGAGGAGGAAGCCGCTACCGCTGTGGGGCTTGCCGGTTTCCCCGGAACACGTGTTTTGCCGGTTCCCAAAGGAATATCGTCCATGGCGTGCTTCCCCAACCTGCCCACGTGGAATGTAAAACAAGGCCGGCTCAGAAGCTCTGGAAGAACCACGCAGACCGGTATCGCTGCGAGTATAAATGATCCTCACGTGGTGCACGCCTGCTCAGGCGGGGGTGAGGAATCGCAAACGAAAACGGCGAGCCAGACCAGGCTGACTCGCCGTCATGCGTCAGAGAGGGTCAGAAGATGATCTTCCCAACCAGTTGTACGTTGAACGGTTCGCCTGAGCCGATTCCGGGCGCGCCATAGGCGGTGCCGATCGTGTCCACGCTTTGGCCGAAGCTGCCCGAAGCGAGGTTGGTGATCGGCGCCCCCAGGTTAACGCGGTTGAAAATGTTGAACATTTCGACCCGGAACTGCGACTTGATGTGCTCGCCCCAGACCGGTGTGTTCTTCACCAGGGAGAGATCGACGTCGGAGAAGCCCGGGCCGAAGACCTGGTTGCGTCCCAGATTGCCATAGGTTCCATAGGCCGGCTGGGTAAAGCTGGCCGGGTTGAGGAACTGGGCGTAGGAATAGCCGACGACCGAGCTGCTGACACCCTGCCGCGGCGGTGCCAGGATGCTGCCACGATCCTGGTACTCGCCGGTGCCGCTTGAATCGTTGCCGCTGAGGATGTTGAGCGGCTCGCCGGTGTTGAAGTGCATGAGCCCGCTCAGTTCCCAGCCGTGGGTAAGCGGCTGAGGTCCGTGCGAGCCGCCCGGGATGTTGTAGGTGAGAAACGACGTGAAGTGGTTGCGCACGTCGTAGGCGGAGTTGCCCCAGTCCGCCTTGAGGTTGTAGGAGTTCTGCGGATTGGTGTTGAAGCTGGTGGCATCATCCAGGTTGTGGCTCCAGCCATAGGCGAACTGGCCACTGAGGCCATGCCAGGAGCTGGTCCGCAGCGTTACCTGGAGCGAGTTGAAGCTGGCGGATGCCGCCGAGTTCATCTGGTTGATGATGCCAAAGTTCGGGTACTGGTTGAAGTAGGGGCGTGAGGCCTGCTGCGCGGAGTACGTGTTGCCATTCATCGTAACCGTCGCAGAACTGGAGTCCAGGCCAAGGGCAGACTGGTTGATGTCCTGGATGACGAGGTTGTGGCGACTGGCCGAGCCGACATAGCCAATGTTGAGCAGCCAGCTCTTGCCGAGGCTCTGCTCGATGTTGAGGCCGAACATCTCCGAGTAGGGCGTGCGGAAGTTGGGTGCGGTGGAATAGATGGAGACCACGCTGGAGTCGACGCCCGATGCCGTGCTCCCCTGGAAAACAGGTTGGTTGGGCTCCCAGGCGATCGTCGGCTCCGTGACGGGCTGGTTCGGTCCGGCCGCCGGCGCGTAGGCGGTGCCGTAATCGTTGATGGTGGAGACGGGTGCGGTTCCAACCGCATTGGCGTTGATGCCGCTGGCACCGCCGTTGGGAATGCCCAGGTTGCCGACAAATGCCTGACCGGCGGGCTGGTCGAAGTAAAGTCCGAAGTTGCCGCGAATCACCAGGCTATGGGAGTCGCCCGGCTGGTAGGAAAAGCCGACGCGCGGCGAGTAATCCAGCTTGTTGGAGTTGTACGTGTACTGCGGCGATCCCGACGCGCCGGCGACGACCAGTCCGCCATCGTTCGGCCGGAAGGTGGAGAGATTGGGCGAATTGGTGTAGAACGGCTGCTCGTAGTCGTAACGGACACCGTAGTTGACGTTCAGCTTCGGCGTGAGCTGCCAGGAGTCCTGGAAGAAGCCGGTCCCGGTGTGCGTGTAGAGGAAGCGTTCCTGGTCCCCCGAAACGATGGACTCCGAGTTGTCGTATCCGGCGAGGTAGTCGGCCAGCGAAAGAATATTGGGATCGAGGTTCGCGTTGCCGGCAGCCGCGACCGCGCTGTTCGACCACGGCCCCTGATCGCCGGTGAAGATGAACGTGCCGCGCCCGCCAAAGTAGTAGTAGACATCGATGTACGCGCGGCGGTACTCGAGGCCGAAGCGGAGCTGGTGCTTGCCGATCGACCAGGAGAGGATGTCCGAGATCTGGCCCGTGATGTCGTTGCGGCCGGAGCTGGGGGTCACGCCGATCTGGTCGAACCCGGCGATCTGGACGTTGGGAGCGCCGTAAAGGGAAGGTCCGACTCCGGTGTCGAGTCCGGTTACGGCGGGGTTGGTGCTGTGAACCTTATCAGAGAAGCCCTGCACAAAGTAGCTGACTCCAGCCAGCACCTGGTTCGTCAGGTTCGACTTGATGCTGGTGTTGTAGACGAGGTTGAAGTTCTGGATGTGCGAGGGAACGACCTGCAGGTAATCCGGCAGGAGCGAGCCATCGGGCGCGTACTGATAGCCCTGGCCGAAGAACCAGCGCGCGGAAAGGTGATTGCGGTCGTTGAAGTTGTGGTCGAGGTGAACGATGAGGTTATGGCTGTAACCGCTCTCGGGCGTAGAACTGCTGAAGTTGTTGGGCGTGCCGGGCAGGTTGTTGATCAGGTTCGGCTGCCAGAAGGTGTTGATGATGTTCTGCGACACCGAGTTCGGGGCGACCGGCGCGTAGGAGCCGTAGGCCCCACCCTGGTTCGCCAGGACAGCCAGAGCCGCGTTCTGATACGCGACCGACGGCTCGGTTGCAGCCTCCGAAACGCCGATCTCGAACTTCTGCTCTTCGTAACCGATGAAGAAGAAGGTGTGATCCTTCCAGATCGGGCCGCCGACCGAACCGCCGTAGTTCTGGTTGCGCAGCGGAAGCCCGGTACCGGGAGCGGTGAAGGGGGAGTTCACCGCGAACGCTTCGTTGCGGTTGTAGTAGTAGGCCGAACCATGCAGTTGGTTGGTGCCGGACTTGACCGCGACGTTGAGCGTGCCGCCCGGGCTGTGGCCGGATTCGCTGTTCCCCGTCGTCTGCAGCGAATACTCGTCCAGCGCGTCGATCGGCATCAGCACGCCGGGAATGCCGCTGATCCCGCCCTGGTTGACGGCGTCGATGGCGAGATAGAGGTCGTTGTTGTCCGTGCCGTCGATGGTGTAGTTGATCTGGTCGCCGCGCGTGCCGTTGACCGAGCCCGAGTTGCCATAACCCGCGAACGAAGCCGACTGACCCAGCAATTGGGTGAAGTCGCGGCCGTTCAGCGGCATATCCTGCAGCGAACTGCTGTCGATGACCGTCGTCTGGGTGAAGGTAGTGGTGTCCAGCGCCAGGCTGTCCGCGGTCACCTCGACAGTGGTCGCGGTTTGGCTGACAGGCAGCTTCACCGGAAGGGTATAAATCTTGCCCGAGAGCACCTGCACGCCGGTGACTTCCGTGGTCTGGAAGCCGTTGGCTTCGACCTTGATGTTGTAGGAGTCCAGCGGAAGGTCGTTGAACGAGAACTCGCCCGCGCCGGAGGAGACCGTCTCGTGGACCACGCCTGTGCCAACGTCGGTGGCCGTCACCTTGACGCCAGGAATCACCGCGCCCGAGACGTCCGTGACCGTGCCATTGATACTGCCGCGAAAGGTCTGCGCGAGGGTTGGAACCGACGAAAGCGTTGCCAGGGCGATTACGATGGACGAGGAGACCCACCACCTTCTGAGAAGCTGCATATTCCCTCCAAAAAGCAATACAGGTTGTCTTGGCCCTTGCCGCGCAGGAATGGCAGCAAAGGAAGCTGGAAATCTGTCATTCAGGGGCCCGGCGCCTGCGCAAAGACAGCGCTTACTGAGAACGCGTGGAAACACGGATGCTGAGGTGCTGCGACAAGAGATCCGGACCGCTCCCTAAGGGCCGACAGGGAGGTGAAGACGGAGCGGTCAAGCGAAGAGCTTCAGCGGCACCGCGGTCAACAACAAAACCACGATTTTGAAGCCTTGTTCAACATGGAGTAAACAGAGCATAACATAGCTTCCTCCGCTGGCACCGAGGATTGACCTTCCGCGGAACCCTTCAAGCAGGTTCGCGGCGACCAGGAGTTGGGACCACTCCTGCCTTCCACCAGCCCGCGAGCCAACGCGTCCCTGCCACGCCGCCACGCAACCTTGCCTTTCCTTTCGAACTGAGCGATAATTGCAAGGTTGGGCCTGGCTTTCAGGAGCCATGCGCTATCGGTCCGCGCCTGTCCTGGACACGGACTGTTCTGGACACGCGCCGCTCGGCCCAAACCATTTCCGTACCTTTGAGAGGTTTTTCTGTGTTGATGATTCGCCTGGCGCGCGTTGGCGCCCGTAAGCAGCCCCACTACCGCGTCGTGGTCATCGAAAAGGACCGCGCCCGCAATGGACGTTCCGTCGAAGTCGTGGGCACCTACAATCCCCGCACCACCCCTGCGACGGTCGACCTCAAGCGCGACCGCATCGACTTCTGGACCGGCAACGGCGCGCAGCTCTCCGACCGCGTGGGCAAGTTGCTTGCCGCCGCGCCCGCTCCGGCCACCGAAACCGCTTCGGCTGCCTAGTCAGCACCTCTTTACCGCCAGCAACAGCAAACGTCTCCGCCTGGCTGCGGAACGATCATCATGCGAACGGCTCTCCTTCTCCGGAGAGCCGTTCGCTTTTCCAACTGAGGGTTTTCGCCCCGTCATGGCCGCTGCGTGAGCGTGTTTGCGGGACGAAACCTATGTCGCCTGAAGCAATTCCTCGAAATTGCCCTTGCTCTTGAAAACCTGCATCTCTCACGTAGCAGATTTTCAAAACGGCCAGGTAAAACCCGTGATCATTCCCGTCGTTGTGGAAGAGGAGTGGCAGCGCACGCTCGCTCCTCTTGCTTCCTTCGAGTGCAAGGCAAGCCGAATCGTGCTGGTTTCTCCGCACCCGGATGATGAAACGCTCGGCGCCGGGGCTTTCCTTGCGCACCAGCGAGCCTGCGGGGTTGAGGTCGCCATCGTAGCGGTCACCGACGGGGAGAATGCCTATCGCGACCACCCGGGGCTCGCGGCGATCCGCCGCGAAGAACAGGAAGCCGCTCTCGGCAAGCTCGGCGTCGATCGGACGCAGATTCACCGCTTCGGGCTTCCCGACAGCGACGTCACCTCGCACACGTCAAAGCTCGTCGAACTCCTTCAGCCGCTGGTCACCCGGGAGACCTGCCTGTTCGCACCCTGGACCGGCGACTTCCATCCGGATCACGAGGCCTGTGGCAGGGCGGCGCAACAGGTCGCGGACCGCACCGGAGCGACCCTCGTCTGGTACTTCTTCTGGAGCTGGCATCGCGGCACTCCGGCGACCCTCCAAGGCCTCGATCTGCGCGCCTTCCGGTTCGACGATACCCTGCTGGCGATCAAGCTGGCCGCGCTTTCCTGCCATGGGTCGCAGTTGCAGCGCGACGCGGAAGAGCCGGTGCTGCCGGAGCGGCTGCTCGCTCCCGCACGAAGAAACTTCGAGGTCTTCGCCCCGGCATGAACACCACCAGCCAGCAGTTCTTCGACGCGATGTACCGCCACGACCCGGACCCCTGGCGCTTCGCCTCGAGCCCTTATGAGCTCGAGCGCTACGCAACCATCGTGCGCGCGCTGTCGCATCGGCGCTATCACCTTACGTTTGAACCCGGCTGCTCGGTCGGCGTGCTCACCGAGCAGCTGGCCGCGTTCTGCGATCGCATCGAGGCCATTGACCTCTCGCCGACCGCTGTCGACCGGGCGCGGCAGCGCTGCGCGCATCTTCCTGGCGTGCACATCCAATGCGCCTCCCTGAGCGGCTTTCTCCCGGCATCGTTCGATCTGCTGGTCTTTTGCGAGATCGGCTATTACTTCAGCGAGTCACCGCTGCGCGCGCTGCTCTTGCGCTGCCTGGCGAATCTGCAGCCGGGTGGAACGCTGCTGGCCTCGCACTGGCTTGGTCGCTCGCCAGACCACATCCTCAGCGGAGACGCAGTGCACGACGTTCTGGCAAATCTTCCCGGCCTACAGGTCGAAGTCTGCGAGCGGCACGTAAACTTCCGCCTCGACCGCTGGCGGAAGACCTGCGAGACCAAACCATGATCCCTTCCATCCAGCACATGGCCGTCCTTATCCCGGCGCGCGACGAAGAAGCTTTGCTGCCGCCTTGCCTGAACTCGATCCTCCGAGCGCGCACGCTGCTGCCGTCTGAGGTCAGCTGCGAGATCGTCGTCGCCGTCGATCGATCCACCGATCGCACCCTCGCCATCGCGCGCCGGATGCTGCGCCACTGCGGTTTCGCCTTGGTCGTGCAGGCCGGCGTGGTCGGCATCGCGCGCGCCCGGGCGGCCGAGGCAGCGCTCAACCGTTACGCCGGCGACCCGGCCCGCTGCTGGCTGGCCAACACCGACGCCGACTGCATCGTGCCCGAAAGCTGGCTCATCGACCAGCTGCTGCTGGCCAAGAACGGCGCCCAGGCGGTCGCCGGAACCGTCGATGTCGACGACTTCTCTGAGCATCGTTCCGGCGTGGACCGGCGCTTTCGCGAGACCTACCTGGTCCATCCCGACGGAACCCACCCGCACGTCCATGGCGCGAACCTGGGAATCCGCGCCGACGTGTACCTGCAGGCAGGCGGCTGGGCACCGCTGCCGACCGCGGAAGATCACGATCTTTGGAACCGGCTGGCGCAACTGCCGTGCCGCCGGATGTCGGTCGCCCGGCTACAGGTTCTCACCAGCGGCCGCCGCGCCGGCCGGGCTCCACACGGCTTTGCCCAGGCGCTGGCCGCACATAACGAGGCGGTCGCGTGAACGCGATCGAGCTCCAGCAGCGGCTGCGCGAGGTTGCGGCTCAACCGCTCCCGTTACCCGGAGCGGGCCAGACGGCCGACCGCCACCGGCGTCTTCTCGAACTCGGTCGCGAAGACCTGTCGCTCGCGCGGTTGGCGGAGGCTCACTTCGACGCCGTCGCCATCCTGGCGGAAGCGGGCCGCGAGCCCAGCCCCGATGCGCTCTACGGCGTCTGGGCCTCCGAGATCCCTGGCAGGAGCCTGACGCTGACCCGCTCAGCCGATCGCCTGCTGATTGGCGGCGCCAAGATGTTCTGCAGCGGGGCGGGCATCGTGGATCGAGCGCTCCTGACCGTCGACGCGCCCAACCCGTACCTGTGCGACGTGGACGTCCGACCGCAACCTTCTCTGCGCATCGACTGTTCAGTATGGAAGGTTGGGGCGTTCGCGCAGATCAACACGGCGACCGTTCACTTCACCGATCTGCCCGCATCGCCAGACCAGATTCTGGACGATCGTGGCTGGTATCTGGCGCGCCCCGGCTTCTGGCACGGCGCCTGCGGTCCTGCGGCCTGCTGGGCGGGTGGCGCCATCGGGCTGGTCGATTGGGCCTGCGCGCAGACCCGATCTGACCCGCACACCCTGGCCCACTTCGGCGCCATGCGGGCGCTGGCATGGCAGATGCAGAGCACGCTCGAAGCCGCAGGGAGAGAGATCGATCAATCTCCCGCGGACGCAGTTGGCGCGCACGTGCGGGCGCTCTCCGTTCGCCACCTCGTGGAGCAGGCCTGCGCCGAGATTCAATGCCGGTTCGGCCGGGCTTACGGACCGTTCCCGCTCGCGATGGACGAACCAATCTCCATTCGCTACCAGGAACTCGGAATCTATCTCCGCCAGTGTCACGCGGAGCGAGATCTTGAGGCACTCGGCGAGGCGGTCGGAGCCGCGCCGAGATGACGCCGCACTCTGGCTCAAGCTCTTACTTCACGACCTCGATGGCAGCCGCGGCCAATCCGAAGCCGGAGAGGATTTGTGAATAGTCAAGCAGATTACGCGTGACAGAAGGCCTGATCGGCTTCTCCGGGACGACGATGGAGTCGCCCGGATAGAGGGGCGCGCTTGCAAAATCGTTGGCGAGAAGGTGCTGTGCCCGCTCGCGGCTGTAGATGGAACCATCCGCTCGGATGATGAAGGCCCGCTTGGTGTCGGCGTAACGGTTCGGATTGCCGGCCAGAGCAACGTAATCCTCTAGCTTCCGATTGGGACTGTACAGGAAGACATTCTGCCCGTAAACCGCGCCGACGACGCTGATGGTATTCGGCCGTGTGGGAATGCGGAAGACATCTCCATTTTCCAGAGGAATCTTCGGAATGCTTTCGACTCCCACGCTATCCGCGCGAAATTCGAGGACCACGCGTCCGGTCGCACGCAACTGGCGCAACTGCGTGACGAGCGCGCGTTGTTGAGCGAGCGCGTTGGGATCGAGAATACCCGTCGTCGCGGAAGCAGCCCGGATCGCGGAGGCGCGCTCGAAGTCCGCGGAAAGCGTCGAAATATATTCATTGAGCCTCTGCTGCTGAAAGACTCGCGCCGACTCGCGGGTGAAGCTGCTGCCGTAAAGATAGGCCTTGGATGTTAGTCCACCGGCTCGCGCCACCACCTCATCCAGCGTTTCGTTCGGACCCACGCTGTAAACGCCAGCAGAAACAAACTCGCCTTCAAGATGGATGTACTTGGTCTGCGAGTCCTGCGGAGTCTGCACGTCGTTCTGCGAAAGGATCGTGACCACGTCTCCCGCATGGAGTTCGAGATCCTGGGAGGCATCGTGGTCCATCACCAGCTTTCCCAGGTTGAAGGGCACGAGCGAACTCTTCAGCGTCTCTGGATCGAGGCGCTCGATGACCGCGTAGGACCAGTCGATCTCCGCGGCAGGGATCGTGATCTTGTTCTTGACCTTTGATTCGGTGGAGTCACGGTCTTGCTGCGGTACGACTCCGGGTCGCGTCAGGTCTCCCCCACGGGCATACTCATCCGGTACAACCTGCTGCTGCTGGTCGCTCAGAGCTTGCTGCGGATAGGCAGGCTCTTGCTGCGGAGAGCTAAAGACTTGCTGCGGAGAGCCCAGAAATTGCGGCTGCGTCGGCTGGTTGCCGCCCTGTTCTGCTCCCTGAGACAGTCCACTTAGGGAAAGCTCACTGGCGGCTTGACCGGACTCACTCGCGTTGCCCGGCCGAGTCAGTTGCGTCTGCCACGGCTGCTGCTGATCCGCCGGCGCCATGGGTTCGAACAAAGGCACAGGCACGCCGAGCTTATCCCGGGCGCGCCAATAGTCGTTGGTCAGCAAGGAGAGCCGGTCGGGGATGATCTCGCTGAGCCGCATGCCCGGATGCCAGGCAAAGCGACCCGGATTCGCCAGGTTCCCTCGAATCGTCACCGATTCTTCGTAGGCTGCGCTGATGTGGTTGGCAAACAGCACGTCCCCATCGCGCAGCGGCATCGCGCGGCCGGTCGCATCCAACGTAACCGTCGTTGCCTTCCGCACCTGGTCGGCATCGATGCGCTCAATGCGAAGCTGCCCCTTCAATGCGGTCGAGGAGAGCCCGCCAGCCAGTTGCAATAGATCCCCAACGTTGGTCTCGTGATTCAACTCGTAGATCGCGGGATGGCGAACACTCCCCGCGAGGGCGACTTGCGATCCCACGGCGGGAATGAAGATGGTATCGCCTGCCTCCAGCCGCACATCCTTCGACTTGTCTCCGCGGAGAACCAGATCGTAAAGATCAAACTCCGGCAGCGTTTCACTGCCTCGCCTTACCTGGATGTGACGCAGAGAACCATGGACATTGGGACCGCCCGAGAGAAACAGCGCGTTCAGCACAGTGCTGAGAGAACTGACCGTGTAAGCTCCTGGGCTCCGGGCTTCTCCCACGACGTAGATCTGAATGGAACGGAGCTGGCCAAGACTTACCGAAAAACGATAGTTCCGGTAGATGCGATTGATTTCGGAGCTTAGCGCACCTTGTAGTTGGTCATACCGCAGTCCTGCAACATGCACGGCCCCAACCTTGGGGATGTAAATCGCGCCCGAGGCATCGACCGTAAGCTGGCTATTGATCGACTCCGGACCCCAAAGGCGCAGGAGAACCTCGTCGCCCGGTCCCAGGACGTAATCCGACTGCCCTGAGATCTGATCGCTGGGCGCAAACGTCGAAGGCGAGCGTTGGAAGAAATCACGCCCGAAGATGGGAAGCATCTCGCCGGTGGACATCCTCGCGAGGCGCTGAAAATCGGTGATCGGATCGCGAGGAAACACCTCCGGGCCGGCAGGCTTCCGGTCCACTCGATTGCGGAGCACTCCCGCCGCATCGATGTAAACCTGCGAAGATTGCTGATTCCCCAGGTCGGTGGTTGCTGGATTCGGACGGACAACTGGCGGCTGCGAGATGCTGTTCTGGGCAGGCGGAGCACAGGCGGCAGAGGTGCTGCCACCGGCGGTGTCGCAGTCGGGCGGAAGCTCCTGCGCACCAGCCACGGTGGACGCCAGGGCGAGCAAAACCATCGTCGTGCATGCGGCCAAAAGCGATGGGAAAAAGGGACGTTCGCGGCCTGTCATCCAAGCGGAAAAAGAGATCAACCCTCCGGAGCGATGACATGCCCGGTCAAACTTGGACGGCTTCCTTGCCATGTACTCTTCCAGTTCCCTTCGGTAGGGGAATCATAACAGACGGTTCTTTGCGGAAAGGGGGGCGCACGCCAGAGCGTTTCTCCTGTCGGCGTATCCAGACGGCACCGCAATCAACACCTTTTTCTCTCAAGGAAAACGGCTCTCGCAAGAATCATCCAACGCCACGGCACCAGGAGGAATGCTCCAGCCGCTTGAACCTTTATGGCTTGGCACCGGCGTGCTAGACTACGCCAGGATTTGCTCCATACCTGTTGCACATGCTTGAGCTCTTCACGGTTTGACGGAGTAGGTGCGTTTGCGAGTTCACGTCTATGCTTTGCTGATCGCCTTCGCGACGATCACCGTCGAGGCACAGACGTCGGCCTCGAGCCGAGACGCGGCGGCTTCGCCTTACGATACGGCTCCGTTCCGGGTGGATGCCTCTCTCACTGGCCTTTCGCGAAGCGATGGATTCTCTCCGCCTGCCGCCAGATTGCAGGGCCAGCAACCATTCCTGCGCGATCTCGGCTTGCGAGGCAGTGCAGCTCAGGGCATTAGCCCATTTTCCTTGTCGATGGGATTCCAGAAGCGGGCGTTCCGTGGCGTTTTCGTTGGGGAAAACGCCCATGGAGGTAGGGGCGTCGCACGACACCCACAGGGAAAATGGTCTAGCCCCACTTACAGCTTCGAGCAGGGCGAAGCCCGGGAAGCCTCGCTCCGCACCGTCAACCAGGCCTCCACCTTCGTTCCGCTCGACAGCTGGATTTATCCTGCGCTCGATCGTTTGGCTGCCATGGGATACATGCCTTCGAGCACTGCCATTCTTCGGCCCCTCACCCGGCTGGAATGCGCAAGATTGCTGGCGGTCGCCCACGTCCACGCCTCGTCGGCCGATGACACCACCGAGCAGATGCTTGCGTCGCTCGACAGCGAGTTTCTGCAGGAGACGGCGGTGATCGACGGAGATCTCAATCGGAGCGCGGTGGTCGATCGCACGTACGCCCGGCTCACGCAGATCTCCGGCGTACCCCTGCGCGACGGCTTTCACTTCGGCGAGACGCTGGCGGACGACTACGGACGCCCCTACGGGCAGGGACCGAACGCAGTCTCCGGCTTCTCCGGCCACGCCGAGTACGGCCGGCTCGCCATCTATGCCGACGCCGAATACCAGTACGCCTCGACCCTTCCCGAGTACAGCCAGGCCGCCCAGCAAGCCCTGGCGACCGCAGATCCCGGTGTCGTCCAGTTGCCCTACGGGTGGAACCTTCGCTTCGGCACCACGAATCGCCTCCGCCCGCTTGAACTCTACGCAACGGTCGCGTGGCAGAAGTGGCAGTTGAGTTTCGGCCAGGAAGCCGTCTGGTGGGGACCCGACCGAAGCACCTCGCTGATCCTATCGAACAATGCGGCGCCCATGCCGATGCTGCGACTGACGCGCGTCAAGCCGATCGCGGTGCCGCTGCTCGGGTCGATGCACTTTGACGTGTTCATGGCGCGAGAGGGCGGGATCCACTACGTAGGACTTGGCGAGAATTTCACGCTGTACGGAAGTCCGAACCGTCCGCTCACTCCCCCGCCCTATCTCTGGGCCGCAGCCGCCACTTTCAAACCCACCAGGAACTTCGAGTTCGGTGCTGCCCACAGCGTCATCTTCGCGGGATATGGAAGACCGCTCACGTTTGGCACGTTCATCCATTCTTTTTCTCTGACCGGGAATCTACAACCGATCGATCCGGGAAAGAGGGTCACCGAGTTCAACTTCAGCTACCGCATCCCCTACCTTGGGAAGAGCTTCAGCATCTATAGCGAAGCGATGGCCTGGGACGACCCGTTCCAGGGCAAGTTCGTGGCGCGCTACGCCATGGACCCCGGCATCTACCTTCCCGAAGTGCCCAGGATCAACAAGCTCGACCTCCGGCTGGAAGGTGCCTACACCGACCTGCCCAAGCTCCTGGATCAGGGATACTTCTACGACAACGCGCACTATCCGCAGGGCTATACCAACTACGGTCAGATCCTGGGGAGCTGGGTGGGCAGGCAAGGCATCGGCGGGCAGGCATCGAGCACCTATTGGTTTTCGCCACGCAAGAAGGCCACGCTCACCTACCGCAAGATGGTTTCAGACCACTCCATCCTGCGCGGTGGGAGCATGGGCGACGTGTCCGCGAGCGTGATGTGGACGGTCCACTCGAACGTCGAGGTGTCAGCCAGCGGGCAGTACGAGCGCTGGGGCTTCCCCCTGCTCGCCGCAGGACCGAAGACCAACTTCACCAGCAGCTTCGGCATCCGCTTCTTCCCGGAACCGCATCTGCCCAGGCATTGACTGACCGCCACGAAGTCGATTGCACCAGCCCCGGGCAGCACGTCTGCTGGCAACAGGACTAACGCCCATTGCTCCGCGGCTTGCTTTGCTGAGTCTACCTCAGCTAAGTCCTGCTACAAGAGTTCCCTGGTACAGGCAAGGCCACCGACACTTCCTCGGAAACACAAGCAATCTTTGGCTCGTTGGCTAATCGGCAAGTTCCTTCCACCATTCAGCTGATCCATGGCGAGAAAAGGGTAGTATGGAGCGTGAGATCACCCGATCGAGGGAACAGGGTTGTTTCTCGGCGAAGTGGCGGCGATCCTGCCCCCACCGAATGCCTCAGCGCGGAGTCATACCGAAAACACCTCGCAGGTGCGGGTCCTTGGCGAAACCCTGCCAAGCGAATCTGGGCGGAACAACATTGATATCTACCGTCGCTTACCTCGTCCGCGGTACAACAGTGGTATACGAGCGGAGCAGCGCCAACCAGTAGCCTTGACCGAACGATCTGCCTGTTCCATCCACGAAAGCTTCAATCTACGAGAAAGGTAGAGCATTTTGCCTGATCATGCATCGAGTCCGGAAAATAAGAAACATCCGCGTCCAGCCGCGTCTTTTATCGCCAGGCAGTTCACCAGGCCGAAGGTCTACCGCACGTTGCCTGGACTGCGCGATTGGGGCGTTCCCCCCGGCCAGGCTGCGCGAGTGGGGCATCATTGGTCCTGGGTTTAATGTGACCTCGCAAACCGACCCGGAAGACGTTCTGGGCTTGATAAGGAGGTTGCGGCCGCAGAACTGTGGTTTCAACCTCGTTCGCTTTGGCGGAGCCAGAGACGGCGGCTACTTGATCCCAGACGACCTCGACGGCATCGAGTACTGTTTTTCTCCCGGGGTAAATACGATCTCTGACTTTGAGAATCAGTTGGCGGATCGGGGTATTCGATCCTTCCTGGCAGACTACTCCGTCGAGGCACCCCCTGTTCTCAGGCGCGAGTTTACTTTTGACAAGAAGTTTCTCGGCTCAAGCAATGATGAGCAGTTCATGACGCTTGCATCTTGGAAGAACAAATACTTGCGCGACTACGCTGACGATCTGATCCTGCAGATGGACATCGAAGGCGCTGAGTACGAAGTGTTACTCAATGTTTCCGACGAATTGTTGAGCCAATTCAGAATCATTGTCATCGAGTTCCACTCCCTCCAATTGGTTTTCGAGCCTATCGTGTTCCGGTTCCTTTCGGTGTGTTTCGAGAAACTCTTGAAGTCTTTTGAAGTCGTGCATATCCACCCCAACAACTGCGGAGGTATCGTTCAAAGGGGGATGATTGAAGTGCCCATGACCATGGAGTTTACCTTCTTGAACAAGAGACGAGTGCGAACCAAGTCTCCGGTACAGAGCTTCCCCCATCCCTTGGATTTTCCCAACGATCCTGCTGGGAGAAAAATGAATTTGCCAAGTTGCTGGTTCAAAGATGTCTAGTGGGTTCCGCCGATTCGGGAGAGCGGCTGTCGAACGGAAGCGATCCTGCTGATGTGCCATGACCGCTCTATCCCACGGATTTCAGCCAGCAGCTCCCCAGGGCATTGGCTTCCCCGGACCTTGCGATGCGAGTGCGTTACGTGAAAACGTCTCCACACTCCCGTTCTGCAACTCAGTTCGGATAGACTTAGGTGGTGGCAAGCCAATCCCTTCATCTACTCAGTCCACTTGAGGAGCCGTCGAAACCGGATGCTCGAAACCGCATGCGGCGTCTCAAGCAGGGAGCGGCTTCAAGCGTGGTCAGCAAGGGAGTCGCACTTGTCGTCAACCTGATCTCGATTCCTATCACCATCCGATATCTAGGTCCGGAGGACTTCGGTATTTGGGCGACCATTTCCACGACACTTTCGATGCTTCTCGTGCTCGATTTGGGAGTGGCGAACTCCCTCACGAACTTTGTCTCCGAGGCCTACGCTCGCGACGACCGTGATCACGCCAGTACGTACGCCACGACCGCGCTCGGCATTGTGCTTTCCGTTTCTCTGCTTCTCGCAGGCGTCGCATGGTGCCTCTGGCCATCGCTGGACTGGAACCGGCTCTTCCATCTCTCCTCCGCGTCCAAGGCTTCCACTGTCGGCAGGGCCGTCGCCGCCGCCCTCGCCATTTTTCTCTCTGGGCTGCCTGCCGCTCTCGCGCCAAAGATTCTGGGTGGATACCAGGAGATACGCACCGCCAATCTATTTACCGCGGCCGGAAGTCTTCTGAATCTGGTCTCAATCATTGTCCTCGTTCATCTGCACGCCGGCCTGGTAGCCCTGGTCACCGCCTCTTCTGCGGCTCTCGTCGGGGCCAATCTTCTCGCCTTATGCTGGATCTTCTTTTTCCACAAGCGGTGGCTGATGCCGCGTCTCAAGCACTTGAAAGTCGCAACCGCTCGTCGCATCGTACAAAGCGGAAGCGAGTTCTTCGTTCTGCAGGTCGCTGGCCTCATCGCGTTCAACATGGATAACCTGATTGTCATCCACTACCTGGGGCCCGCGCAGGTGGCTGCCTATAGTGTGGCGTGGCGCTTGGTCGGCTACGCGGCGGTCGCGCAGACGCTCATTTCTCCGGCTCTCTGGCCGGCGTTCAGCGAAGCTTTCGCGCGCGGAGATCTCGAGTGGATTCGCCGGACGTTCCGTCGCACGATGGTGCTTACCATGAGCTTCGCGCTAGGCGGGTCGCTACTTTTCGCGCTCTGCGGCCGGTGGCTCATCCGGATTTGGGCCAGCCATGCCGCTGTTCCAAGCGAAGAACTCCTGCTGCTCATGTGCGTCTGGGTCGTAATCTCGACGCTGATGAACAACCTCGCCACCGTACTGGTCGCGAAAGGAGACACTCGTCTTCAGGCGCTGTGCTCGATTGGCGCCGCCGCCCTCAATCTAAGTCTCTCGATCTACTGGGTCCAGTGGATCGGTGCCCCCGGGGTTATCCTGGGCACCATCGTCTCTTACCTCATTGTTCTTGTAGGTCCAGTAATTTGGAAGGTCTGCCAGATTCTTAGGCATCGCCCATCGATCCGCTTTGCAGGCGCAGAGTGAGAATGTTAAGGACCAAGCTTCGGCGCGCGATTACAGTCGGAATAACCCCTGGTGCACTTGTCCTGCGGGTTGCCCTTCTGCGCACTCTGCGTCTTCTTCCCCAGAAGCCGCAACGTCACGGGGGTGGATTTCAGCGGATTTTTTTCTCGTTTCCCTATCACAGCGTTGGGGATCTCGTGCTCTCCCTGACCCTGCTTGATCGCGTCCATGACACCTGGCCCTTGGCCGAGATCGACTTTGCGGTAGGTGCATCCATGGCTCCTTTGGTTCGATCAATTCCTTACATCCACCGCACCTTTGCACTCCCGCGTGCACGAATTCGGCAGCCTTGGCTGGCCGCGTACGCCGAGATCTGCAACCAAACCCAATTGTTTCAGCGGGAGATCGCCGGCAGGCGTTATGACCTCGCCATCGCCCCGCGGTGGGATTCCGCCGACTCGTTCTTCTCCGCTTATCTCGCTTATCTTACGGGAGCCCCCATCCGCTGCGGCTATTCGGGGACGTCTGACGGCGGCTCTCCGGAGGTCGACCGTCTCCTGACGATAGCTGCCACGGGCGGTGTGAATGAACATGAGTCCCTGCGATACACCCGGCTCCTCGGCCGCTGCGGGTTCGAACCGAGGGAAGCCATCAGTGACCAAGCCTCGAAGCGCACGATCCGTGCACTGACAATGGTTGCCCAGGCATTCCGCGCTCGTGGGGTGAGAACCGACCAGCCGCTCCCGGCGAATTATGTGGTCTTCTCACCCGGAGCGACCAACGGGCGCCGCATGTGGCCAATCGAACGATTTGCAGAGGTCGGTCGAGCCTTGCAAGAACGGTTTGGAGTGGCCGTGATCGCAATCGGAAGCGCCGCAGACGCCTCCATCTGCGAGAGCCTGGCTTCGTCCATCGGCGGCGCGGCGCTCTCCATCGCAGGCAAGACCGATCCCTTGCAAATGCTCGACGTGATCGCCCGTGCGGCGCTATTCCTAGGCAACGACTCAGGCCCCGCTCACATTGCGGGCGGTTTAGGAATCGGCACGATTGTCGTCAGTCCGTTTCCGTCGACCTGCCTAATCGACCATCCGAACTCTGCGCGTCGATTCAAGCCTGTCGGACCTCACGTTGAGGTACTACAGCCTGAGGTGCCCCTCGCCCCTTGTTGCTCAATGTGTCAGCTGGACATGGCCCACTGCATTCTCCAAATCTCAAGCAAATCCGTCGAGGCTGTTGCTGTGGATCTGCTCAATCGAGAGGTCGCTAAGTTTCCCTCAACCATCGATCATCCTCCGGATGATAGCGGAGCATGATCTTAGCTGGATTTCCGCCGGCGACGCAATAGTCGGGAACACTTCGCCGAACCACGGAATTCGCACCGATGACGCAGCCCTTGCCGATCCGAACATTCGGGTTGATAAACGTTCCCGCACCGATCAGTGCTCCTTCTCCAATCTCAACAAACGAAGGGGCGGTCGAGAGCCTCTGATAGATGGGCAGGGGATTTCGCACATCCATGAACGGATGACTCGCGTCCATGATGATGCAGCGCGGACCGATGCCTGCATTGCGACGCACCACAACCCTGCAATGAGCAATCAGGTGAACATGATTCTCAATGTTGACGAAGTCTTCAATGATGAGCCGGGGAGTCACCCCAGGAGAGGAAATGAGGGCCTCAAGACGAGTTCCCTCTCCAATACGCACTCCTGTTCCAATCTGAATGAACTGAGGATTGTGCAGCCGGAGTGGAGTCTCGAGGATGGTTCCGCGCCCGAGAGAACCGAAGACGTACCGATAATATCCCGCGGTCATCAACCGAGCCCGAAGCAGCTGAAGGGATCTTAGTTTGTCGGGTATCGAGTTGCGGGAAAACCGCAGGAGCTTGCTTCCGAAATCCACGGCCTTATCCTACCATCGCTTTCGACAAGCAGTGTCCGCTCACTGGATCTAGCCAGATGCGACCCGCAACAGCCGCTACATGACTTGTCCGAAGCCGTCCTGTAAGATCGTAGTTGTTTCCCCAAAGCATCGACATTTGCGGCTCGTTTGCGCGATTGCTTGCGCTTGGGTTCGGAGATCAACAATTGGCACGACGCATCCTCATCACCGGCGGAGCAGGTTTCATCGGCACCCGTCTGGCTCGGGCTCTGCTCCAGCGTGGAGACGCGGTCACCCTGCTGGACAACTTCAGCCCGCAGATCCACGGCAGCAACACGCAACTTCCCGCAGACCTGCAATCCTCCGTCCGCCTCCTCTGCGGCGATGTGCGCGACGAGACCATCTGGGCCTCGGCTCTGCGCAGTCAGCAGGTAATCGTCCATCTTGCTGCCGAGACTGGCACCGGGCAATCCATGTACGAGGTCGCCAAGTACGAGCAGGTCAATCTGGCCGGGACCTCGCTGCTCTATGACCGTTTAGCCAAGCAATCTGGTCACGGCATCGAGCGTATCGTTGTTGCTTCCTCACGCTCCATCTATGGAGAAGGCGCTTATACGTGCCCCGAACATGGCTTGGTCTTTCCGCAGGCGCGTTCAAATGCCGAAAAGCGAGTCGGCCTCTTTGATCCCCTGTGCCCGGTCTGCGCCTCGGCCTGCGCGTCCGTGGCCACTCCGGAGACTGCTCCCTTACAGCCTTCATCCTTCTACGGCCTTACCAAGCAGATGCAGGAGCAGATGACCCTGCTCTTCGGCGAGGTTCTCGGCATTCCATCTGTCGCTTTGCGCTATCAGAATGTCTACGGCCCAGGTCAATCGCTAAAGAACCCCTACACTGGCATCCTGGCGATCTTTTCCAACCTCGCCCGCGCCGGAGCGGACATCAACATCTTCGAGGATGGCGAGGAGAGCCGCGACTTCGTCTATATCGACGATGCGGTTCGCGCCACGGTTGCGGCCCTCGACAGTCCGGCCATGGCCCCGTTCGCCGTGAATGTCGGCTCGAACGAACGCACGACCGTCTTGCAGGTGGCGGAGTTGATCAATCGCCACTTCGGCGACATGTCGAAGATCCAAGTGACCGGAGCCTTTCGCGAAGGCGACATCCGCCACGGCGTGGCCGACCTCACGCGGGCCAAGGCCACGCTGAGCTACGAGCCTCGCATGCGCTTCAATGAGGGGTTGAGGAACTTCCTTGCCTGGGCGGAGGAGAGTGAACCGGAACCCGATGGGTATCAACGCTCACTCAGCGAGATGGAAGCGCGAGGACTGCTGCATGGCCGCTCTGTATGAAGACGAGCGGCTCGTGCTGCCGCCTGCATTCACTCCTGGCAAGATCGGAGTCGTGACCGTGCTGTACAACAGCGCGCCAGTGCTGGAAGATTTCTTTCGCTCAATCGATCGACAGGAGTACACGGAGTTCGTCGTCTATTGCGTCGACAATGCTTCCGCGGACGATTCCGTATCCCAGTGCAGGGCGAAAGCCGGCCGGTATCAGGTGATCGAAAACGGCAGCAACTTGGGAGTCGCCGCAGGCAACAACGTTGGCACGAGAGCCGCTGTGGCGGATGGGTGTGAATTCGTTCTTTATCTGAACAACGACGTCGTCTTTGGCCCGGAACTCTTTGGTCAGTTGGTGCAAGGCATGGCGCAGTATCACTGCTCCATGACCACCCCTATTATGTACTACCACGACAGGCCGGACGTGATCTGGGCTGCGGGTGGCTTTTTTCAACCGTGGCTCGGATATCGTTGCCTGCATTTTGGCGATGGAGATGCTGACGAAGGTCAATACAGTGCTCCACGTGCTGTGCAGTACACCCCGACCTGCTGTGTTCTCGTCAGTCGTGAGCTCTTCTCGAGCGTTGGGATGATGGACGAGCGCTACTTCATATACTACGACGATACTGACTTCATGTTACGTGCCACCAGGAGCGGGTATCTCCTTTACCTTCTTCCCGCCGCGAAACTTTGGCACAAGGTCAGCAGCCTAATCGGTGCTGGGTCGCAATTTCGCACACGTTATGTACATCGCAATCATGCGCTCTATCTCCATAAGAGCGTGCCGTCCATTCATGCCATTCCTCTCTCCTGTTTCTACTGCTGCTCCTACGTGTTCCTCTGGATTGCGGGGCGTATCCCCAAACGTGAGGCGTGGGCAAGAATACGCGCGTGGAGGGAAGGGATGGCTGTTTGCAAGCTCGGTGCAGCCCATTAGCCGAAGAGAGTGTTGAAGATGCTATCCAACGCCAAGAAGATCTCGCCAAAGAAAGATAGTCCTCGGGCAGTTCGGAGGCTCATTCCGCCGCACATCCTTATCTTTTTCTTTCTCCAATTGCTCTATTTCATCCCTCTGTGGCTGGTTTCTTCAAGTTCCTATGACAAGGGGGGCGTACTTGCGGTTGGGGTCGACGCTCACGTCGTGATCGGCGAGATCGCAATGGTCTATCTCGTAGGATTCACAGCCTTCCTTCTAGGCTCCTTATCGGCGCCAAGGCTTTGTTGGCTGCTTGGCGCAAGATGGACAAGCAACACATCCGTTGTTCAAGTGCGCCTTTGTAGATTTGATTTTGCTTTGCTAGCCTTGCTTCTTGCTGCGTTTCTCATTTCCAAACTGCTACTGGTGCGGGAAGGAGTCTATTCGAACTATGCTTTCGATACCGGGAACATGGATTCCTCCATCTGGACCGCGTCGATGTTCTTATCTGAGGCGCTCGTTCTCGCATCTATCATCATGCTTTTTTCCGATAGCCCTAACAACATCAGAAGCTTCTTGCTGCTGTCCTCGGTCAATGGTATCAATCTCCTTCATGGGACAAGGAATTTTTTTGTTGTTGCAGTCCTGGCAATGGCACTCTATATATATGTCCGGACCAACACCCCCCTCATGAAAGTAGCTTTGTGCGGCGCCGCCGCCTTTCTTGGCTCGGCGTCCTTAGCTTACGCTGTCTTCGTCAGCCGCTCGCATGTCATCGATGCGGGCTTTAGTCTGCTCGACATTTTGAGTCCAATTACATTTGAGAGTTTATTCTCTCAAATGTCACTCGTGACTCTTCTGAATCACCCTGTCTTGATTTCTCCCTTCGGTAGCCCACTGAGACTCATCCAGGACATCACACTTTTCTCCGTTCCTCGCATCTTCCTCGCAAACAAAGGCACGGCTCTCTGGATTGGCCAGTTCGGATACCTATCTCCTATGGGGGCGTTCAACGGGTTTGCAGCTGGAATACTTTATTTCGGTTATCTCTTTCCTTTGTTCTATTACTTTGCAGGTCTGATAGCTGGAATTCTTTACCGCGAATCGAAAACCCAATACGGTGCGATCGTCTACCTCTACTTTACCTGCGATTTCCTTTACAGGATTGTGCGTGACGGATATATCATACCTTTGAAGATGCTGATCAACATTGTAGAAATCCTTCTCTTGCTGGCCTTGGCTCGCTCTCTGTTCAAGTCCTTTGCAGGAGCAAGCTCAGTCATCCCGTTGCCAGTATCGAGAAAATGAGATGAGTCAAGAAGCCGTAGCTGCCGGAGGTATTCAAACGGACGAGGACGTCATTCAACCCTCTGAATCCGCACTAGACCTGACTCTCAACTGCAGCCGCATCGGTATTACTGGCGGTTTGCGTTCTTATGCCGAGCAGGTCATGGAATGGCTGAGCGTAAGGTTAGGAAGATTCGACGCTGTGCTGCCAGTTGCAGTCTCGGCACCTAAGCATCTTAACAAGATTGCGACACCTACCTACCTTGCCAGCAGCTCAGGCGTTTCCTTCGTTCGGCCGCTGGCATGGCTCGCGTATGGACAGTTTCAATTTCCTGTTCCGTTGAATCGCCGGATTCTGTGCACAACACACCATGTATTACCCCGACACCGTCACCAGATAGTGACGGTTCATGATCTGCGTCCTTATTTCTTTCCCGACAACGTCGCCCAGCGCTTCTATTTTCACACGATGCTCCCTCGCATGCTCAGGCGCTGCGAAGGCATCCTAACGGTTTCCGAGACGAGTCGTGAGGCCCTGATGGATGTCTATGGCTTGAGTGAATCCGCCATTCGAGTCGTCCCCAATGCTCTCCGTCTCTCGCAAACTGCGGCCCGTCCGCCAGCGTGTCATCCTCAGGGTAACCTGGAGGAGCCATACCTGCTCATGGTTGGGGCGACGTGGCCTCATAAGAATGCAGAGGAATTGCTCCAGATGCATACCTACTGGGCACCGCACCTGCGGTTAAAGTTGATTGCTGGCAGAGGGGCTTACCGGACAAAGCTGCAAGACTTGGCCAGAATGTATCGCATTTCTGGGCGAGTGGACTTCCTGCCTGCAGTTACGCGGGACCAACTGCAGGATCTATACCAGTCCTGCACTGCGCTCATTTATCCCTCGCGGATGGAGGGTTTTGGCTTGCCCCCGCTCGAAGCCATGTCTGTCGGAAAGCCGGTTATAGTCTCGGACATCGCTGTCTTTCGCGAAATTTACGGCCCTCATGCGGTTTACGTGAGTCTTGGGAG
>Ga0116230_10001108_pt1 | contig 25013 bp, 20 predicted proteins | sample S1TSphfallax_3_FD_88678 | JGI IMG/M metagenome (GOLD analysis project Ga0116230, IMG submission 88678) | Host-associated microbial communities from peat moss isolated from Minnesota, USA - S1T2_Fd - Sphagnum fallax MG | ecosystem: Host-associated > Plants > Peat moss > Unclassified | place... | reverse complement strand
CCTACCCTGTCGCCCCGACCAGTCCAGACATCACTGATCTGGTCGCTTCCTACAGCGCGGACCTCAACATGACGAACCTGCTCCGGGGGATTTTCCTTCACCCGTATTTCCTCTCGCCCGCATCCATCGGGGGCCTGGTGAAACAGCCGGTGGAGTGGGTCGCCGGAATCATGCGGGCGCTGCGACTGCGTCCGGCGTCGTGGGCGAAGTCGGGGGGCAACGGCTACCTGCAGTACGCGCTGTCGAATCTCGGCCAGATTCCGTTCGACCCACCGAGTGTCGGCGGCTGGGGCAACAACGAGTACTGGTTGTCGACCGCTGCCAGCCTGTCGCAGCTCGACTTTGCTCAGAGCGCGGTCTACGTGGCTGACCTTTCCGAGATTGACGATGCGCCCGTCGCCGATCGCATCGATCTGCTGGCCGCACTTCTCGGCACAGACGGCTGGAGTGAGCGAAGCGTGGCTGCGCTCACCAAGGTCCGGCATCTGACCCCAGAGCTGACGGCGCTTGCGCTGACTGCTCCCGAAGTCGTCGTGAACTGAGGCCACCGATGTCGAACTCGGTCAGTCGTCGTGAGTTCCTTGCTGGCGCTGTTGGCGCCACCGCGGTCGGAGCCATGCACGGGCCACTTGGGCGTGGCATTGGTCTGGGCCTCGGTCGACGCACCGCTCCGTCAGCCTCACCGGCACCACAGCTCGCCTCGTCAGCGCCTCCTACGCTCGTGTTGCTCACGATGTACGGCGGAAATGACGGCCTCAACACCGTCGTGCCCTACGAAGACCCCACCTATCTCGCAGAGCGCAGGAACATCGCCATGAAGCCGAGTGACGTCCTGGTGCTTGGTGACGGCCTCGGGCTGAACCCTGCGCTGGTCAACATGAAGGCGCTGTGGGATGCCGGACATGTCGCCATCGTGCGCGGCGTGGGCTACCCGGAGCCGAACCTCAGTCACTTCCAGTCGATGGACATCTGGCAGACCGCCTCGACGGTCGGCGATGTGTCGACTGGTTGGCTCGGGCGATGGTTGGACCGGACCGGCCGAGATCCTCTGCGGGCCTGCTCGGTGGGTTCTCAGGTGCTCCCCGCAATGGCGGGAGCATCGTTCAAGGCAAGTGCAGTTCAAGACAGCACGTACGCCGGTGCGCAGTTGCCGTACGTCTCGCCCGAGCTGCTCGGCATCTATCGAGAGCTGCAGCGCCCCTACGCAGGGGAGCCGTTCTATGCCGCAGCCTCAGCGACGTCGGGGGCTGAGATGCTCAGCACCTCGAAAGAGTTCGCCCGGGCTGTAGCGCGCGAGAAGGCGCCGACCTATCCAAAGGGTCTCTACGGTGGCGACGTCGGTACGCAGCTCGGTGTGGTCTCGCAGTTGATCCGCGCTGGCCTGCCGACCCGGGCGTACTCGGTGACCCAAGATGGCTACGACACCCACTCCGGCGAGGTCGGTACCCAGAGTCAACTACTCGGCCAGCTGGACGCCGCCGTGACCGCGTTCTTCACGTCGCTCGAGGGCAGTCCGCACGGTGCAACGACGACCCTTGTGGCCTATACGGAGTTCGGCAGGCGGGTGCAGTCGAACGCCAGCGGCGGCACCGATCACGGCACGGCGAACAACGTCTACGTGATCGGACCGTCGGTTCGGGGGGGCTTCTACGGAGAGCAGCCGAGCCTGACCCGACTCGACCCGAACGGCAACCTCGTGCACAACGTTGACTTTCGCTCGGTCTATGCAACCGTCCTCGACCGGATTCTCGGAGTCGACCCAGTGAGCTTCCTTGGACGTCGCTACCCCGTACTCGGCTTCGTCTAAGTCCATGCGCCTCCCTCTGTTGCGCCCCCCTCGGTTGCGCCCTGTTCTGGCGTTCATCCTCGTGCTCGTGGCACCGATCGTGATCGGTGTCTCGGACTCGTTTGCTGCTTCCACCACCAGTCACGCAGCGCACCCTCCCGCCCTCGGTGGCTTTGGTGCGACCCTCCGAGCGTTTGCCGCGAGCCATCCCCGTGATGCAGCGACCGGTGCTGGCGGTCCATGCCCGTCATCGACGTGTTTTGGACCCGTTGTCGAGTCGATGTTCCCGACCGATCAGTTCAGCGCGCTCGACATGGAGCGTGGCAGGGTTGTCGGCTACACCGAAGCACTGACGAGGGGAACGCCTTTGCTCCAGGCTGAACTCGAAGTTGCTGAGATGTTTCCCGCCGACGCGACTGCGAGCCAGGTGACCGTCGTGCGTCGCGACCAGTACGGAGCATCGTGTGCGGTCTTCGACATCCAGTCGAAAGTGCTCGATCACCTGTTCGGCAAGCGAGCCTTTGGCGATGACGGGGGCAACATCGGCGTAGAGCTCGCCACGCTTCGACCGAGTGGGCTCACGAGCTACAACCCTCGAGCGATCGACCTCGTCATTGTGATGCCAACCTACGCGGACAAGTCGATCAACTGCTGATTCGCTGCGCATCTCGCTGCAACTGGAGCAGACACTCCGTTTCCTGATAAAACGATCTCTGGCGTTATCGCCACACAAGTGCGCCACCCCGGCGACTCGGTGCCGTGAGCCGATCGTGTTTGAACCCCCAAGGAGTCCGATGCCCCGCTTGTTCCCGCTGCGCCAGCTGTGCTGGCGAGACGCATTACCGATGGCAGTACGCTGATGCGCCAGGGCCCACTCGCCGGGCGGTACTCCGCCACTGCCGCGATGGTCATGTTTGCGCTGATCCCCTACCTCGCACTCTCTGCGGCGATCAGTCCGTTGACACCGATTATCTCCAAGCAGCTCCACATGAGCTATCAGACACTCAGCCTCAGCTCGGGTCTTGGAAACGCTGCTTACGCACTCGGCACCATTCTTGCTGTGCAGTTTGCCCAGCACCTGCCCCAGCGCCGGATGTTGCTGGGTTACGCCGTCTTGCTCGTGATTGGGTCAGTGCTGGCAGCAAGTGCCGTCGACGCCGGCATGTTCATCACCGGTCACGTCATCCAAGGCCTGTGCACGAGCTTGCTGTTGATTGCCGCCGTGCCTCCACTTGCTATCGGCTACCCCGCCACGAAGCTGCGCGACACGGCCGTGATCATGAACATCTGCATCTTCGGAGCGGTAGCACTCGGTCCGTTCATCGGTGGACTCCAGGCCCAATCCAATAACTGGCGGCCGCTGTTCTGGATCATCGCCGGCGTTTCAGCCGTCGCGCTGATCCTCGTCATCTTGACCTTCGAGGATTCGCCTCCTGCCAATCGAAATGCTCCGCGCGATGTCCCGGCGGTGCTGCTCGCTGCAGTCGGCTGTATCGCCGCATTCTTTGGCGCCTCGGAGCTGACGAGCCACGGTTTCGAGACCGGAATCACCCTCGGACCGCTTTTCGGTGGTCTGGCAGTCATCATCGTCCTCGTCGTCTACCAGTATCGCGCTAAGCAGCCCTTGTTGACGGTCAAGCCAATGCTGCAAAGCTCCATTCCGGTGGCAGCCATTTTCCTGGCACTCTTCGCCGCCGCAGCGTCGGTGTCCGCGACCGCCCTCACCGCCGAAGCCTTGGCAGGCCGCTACAGCCCGATTCACCTCGGTTTGCTCTATGTGCCCGAGGCTGGTGGGGCCGTGATCTCGGCCGTGGCGCTGGGCCTGGTCATCAAGAGGCGCGAGATGCACTACCTCCCTCTGGTCGGCATGGCTGTGCTCGCCGCAGGGATCCTGGTGTTCCGCATTCACGTGCCGTCCAGCCAGGCGATGACCTTGCTCGGTTCCGGGCTGACGGGAATCGGACTTGGCGCGACGGTTGCGCCTGCGCTGTTCGTCGCAGGATTCTCGCTTCCTGCATTCGATCTTCAGCGGGTCTTCGCCATCGTCGAGCTTTTCCGGGCAGTGGCGGCATTCATGGTGGCCCCGATCTTCGTCCATGTGGCCACGGTCGATGCCAGTAGCCTCGATGTCGGTACAGGGATCTCGCTCTGGATCGGGTTCGGTCTTGCCCTCGGCGGCGCCGTCGTGGCAGTCGTGGTCTACGCCCTGAGTGGTGCACGCCCGCAACGACCTGATCTCGATGTGTTCTTGTCGGGCAAGGGCCCCGCATGGCTGTCGCCGCCGTTGTTCTCCCGATCCCACCCGACGGCGTCCCTTGCGTCGGTAACCGAAAGCGGTGATTGATATGGCGCCAGTCGAAGACGAAGACGGTGTGACTGCTTCTCGAGGTCCGGTGCTGTTCGCCTACGACGGCTCGGAGCTTGCCGCACTCGCCATCGAAGAAGCGGGACGTCAACTTGGCTCGGGCCGTGACGCCATCGTGCTGTGCGTATGGCAGCCGGCTGACGTCGGGTTCACACCGGTGAACGCACGCAATTTTGACGCCGACAAGGCGACCGAGGTGCACACCGCTGCCGAAGAGACCGCGGCGCATGGAGCCGAGCTGGCGACGAACGCTGGGTTCCAAGCGACGAGCATGGTGGTCGAGACCTCGCCAATTTGGAAGGGGATTGTCGAGACCGCCGAGCAACACCACGCCGGGCTGATCGTTATCGGCACCCATCGGCGCTCCGGAATCGTGGGGCACCTGGTAGGAAGCGTCGCCTCAGCCGTCGTCGCTCATGCGACCGTTCCGGTGTTCATCACCCACCGTCGGGGCTGAGCAAGGAGGAGTCCGCTACGGCAGCGGGCTTGGTGCCAGCGATAATCTTGGCGACACCACCAAACCACCGATGCTCGATCGCCTCGAAATCGGTAACTCGCGCTTCGAGTGGCTCCCAAAATCGTCGCCTCGAGTGCGCCTGGGCAATGACGCGGTAGTACGTGTTCGCGATCCCACTGAGTGCTTTGCCGTCGAGATAGAGATCCATCGCGACGAATCGTCCTCCCGGGGTCACAAGGTCGTACATCTGCTGGAAGGCGACCTCCCAGTCGGGCACGACGCTCAGTCCGAGCATGCAGATGGCGGCGTCGACGCTGCGAGAGCCCAGCTGCGTTGACGTGAGGGTACGGACATCTGCCTGAATCAGCTCGATGTTCTTCCACCCGGCTTTGGTGACCTTCCGACTGCCTCGGGCCAGCATGCCTTTGGAGAAGTCCACGCCGAGGACCGTCCCGCTAGGTCCGATGCGCTCTTCAAGTAGGGGGAAGTTCGCCCCTGTGCCGCACGGCACGTCCAGGATGGTCTGTCCGGGTCGAAGATGCAGCAGATCGATTGCCTCGATGCGATGACTGCCATGCAACTTCTCCGTGAAGTACTCGTAGCCCCACGAGATCAGGTCGTAGTGACTCGGTAGCCGCATCAGATCAGCCTGACACCCGATGACTGCGGCTTGGGCGATTCGACTTCCTCGCCAGCTCTGCTGCGACTGGGCTGCACGCCCTCACGCTAGCTGGCTTAGCCGATGTGGTATCGCCGGCGGTAGACGAGGTAGCCGCCGCCCAGAAGGGCCGTCGCGACCAGAGGCAGAGAGACCGTGAAGGGAACCTCGGGCGTCTGAGCGACCGCGGCGGTCACGGGTGCGAATGCCACGCCATGGAAGTCGTCGCCGCTCGGCGCCGTCGCCAGTGTGGTCGCCACCCCAGTCATCGGCTGGTCGTAACCGGAGCTGTCGGTGATCCCGTAGAGGACGGTGTTGTTGCTAGCGGTGTCGGCGGTCGCTCCGGTGACGTAGAGACTGGCGGTGGAGCCCGAGACGCTGACGGCGAGACCGACTGCCAGGGGGACCGATACCGATCCACTGCTCACCCACGACCCGTTCACGAGCGAGTACTTCTCGACGGCGTTCTGCCCTGCGATGACACCCTTGCTATTGGGCGCACCCCCCGCACCGTCGGCAACGTACAACGTATTTGGCGTCGTACCCGAGCCGAGTGTGACAAGAGCAAACTGGTCGGGGTCGAACCCAGTCGGGGCGTTCGACCCAGTGACGAGCGGAGTCTCGCTCGGCGAGGCGCTCGTCGTCAGGCCGCTGCCCACTTGGTAGATACCTGTGGCGGTCGACTCGTACAGCTGACCGTCGACGACTTGAAGATCGTGGACATTGTCCGTAGTGAGGTAGGTACCACTGGTGGCACCATCTGCGGCATATCCCAGGCCACTTCCGTTGCCGAGGTAGATGTTGTTCCCGCTACCGGTGGCGGCCGTGGTGGCGGAACGGAAGTTGTTCCCCTCGCTCGTCGAGTCGGAGAGGGACGTCGTGGAGTCGACGGTACCGGTCGGCGAGACGATGGCCACCGAGCGAGCTACGCCCGTCGCCGAGGTGATTTTTGTGACACCAGGTGCAGCGTCGTAGCCGGAGACCACGAGTGACTGACCGTCGCCCGAGTCGGTGAGCTCGCCGTCGTTGAGCGCAGAGCCACTGTCGGTGAGCGCATGTACCGAGCCGCCGTCTGCGGTGGGCAGGTTGAGGGAGTAGCCGCTCGGCGTACCGTTTGTCCCGTAGTCGACGAGCGACACCGCCGTCGATGCGCTGGTGTTGCCGAGGGTCTCGTACACGACGAGATCACCAGCGCTGAACTGGTTCGGCGTGGTCGAAGCCATCGCAGGAGCAGCGAGTGCGAGGAGGGAACCGCTCGCGATCAGGATCACAGTCGTCGCACGGAGGTTGCGACGAGAAACCGATGGACGATGCACTGTCACTCCTAGGCTCGGCGAACAGCGTTAAACGTAGGAGTGCCTTCGCGAACGCTCCGCAGACACAGAGCAGCGCGCCGGTGAACTTCTGTCCCGCTCAGATGAACACTTCGCCGTCAGGTGTCGAGGGTTTCCCGGGGACTTACGCGAGGCAGCGTCCGCTTGGCCGGTGGGTGCGTGGCGCACCGCACGACGAAGTGGTAGGCAGGGCTCATGCCAATTGTGGGTGACTATGAGCCGAGTCCGTCGAAGTGGGCTGCTGACCAGGTGGAGCTCTACGAGAGCTCAGGCGGAACCGAAGGCACGACCATGCAAGGCAAGCCCGTCGTGATCTTGACGACCAGGGGGGCCAAGTCTGGGAAGGTTCGTAAGACGCCGCTCATGCGGGTCGAGCATGACGGGGTCTACGCGGTCGTCGCTTCACAAGGCGGCTTGCCGAAGCACCCAGTCTGGTACTTCAACGTCATCGCTGATCCCCACGTCGAGCTGCAAGACGGTACGGAGCGATGGGACATGACCGCACGCGAGGTCACGGGCGAAGAGAAGGCCACGTGGTGGGCGCGAGCAGTCGAGGCGTGGCCCGACTACGAGGGCTACCAGAAAAAGACCGACCGCCAGATCCCGGTCCTCGTGTTAGAGCCCAGCCAGCCTTAGGGGGCCGTGGTCATCTGAGGCCGAGCGCGGCCTCAAGGCATTCAGCCCTCGCGCGACCTACGTCGCGACGTCCCGCTGCTCGGAGAAGACGTGGTCGGCGACGATGTGCTCGGACACGACTCGAGCCAGCACGGCCGCGGCGCAGCGATCGGTATCCGACGAGGCCGTCACGAGTACGAGCTGGCCATCGATCGAGTAGCGGACGAGCTGTGCCAGCTCCCCCTTGCGCCGCTCCAAAAGTTCGTCCCGGTAGTGGCGGGCAAAGACGAGGAACGTCCCGGGGTCGGTGCCGTGGCGCTGCGTGAGATCGTGGGTCGGCGCCACCGAGATCAGCCATTCGTCGATGGGTGCTTCGTCAGCTCGAACCCCGTGCGGCCACGTCCGATCGACGAAAACCCGCCATCCTTGACTGGAGGCAGGATGGTCGTGGATGCACTGGACGACGATGCGGCGAGGTGGGGCGGCTGCAGGCTCGACAACCGGTGCGGGTGCGGGTGCAGGTGCCTCGACTGCTGACTGGTCGACGACCGGCTTGTCGAACACGGGCTCCTCGACGACCGGCTTCGCGACCACGGGCCTCTCGGGGACCGGCTTCTCGACCACGGGCTTCTCGAGAACCGGCTCCTCGACCATTGGCGGGGTCGGTTCGAATCGTTCACGGGGCGCCTCGGGAGAGCCACGCAGCAGTTGCAGCTCGTCGACGTGAGCTGCGGTGAGCTTTGCGAGCGCCCGTACCCCCGCTTCGCTCAGCTCCAGGCGGACCCTGCGACGGTCGGTCGGGTCGGCGATCCGTTTCACCAGCCCTGCTGATTCGGCTCGCTGCACGAGCTCGACGGCACTGTGGTGACGCAGCATCAAGTGACGGGCAACGTCGCCCACGGTCGGTGCTTGTCCTTCGACACTATGCCCTCGAATTGCGAGCAACAGCTGGTGCTGGGCGTCAGTGAGGCCGACCGACTGCGCTTGGACTTCGCTCCAGTGCAAGAACCGGCGAAGCTCGTCACGAAGCGCAAGCAGCTCGGCGAAGTCCTCATCCCCCCACGTCGCTCGCGCCACAAACGCCGAGGTTAGGGCAGCGACGCTCGACCCCGGTGCCTCTCCAGCTCAGCGACGTAGTGGACGTGGCCGGACGGATCTACAACGATGACGGTCGTGATCTCCAAATTGCTCGTAGCCAACCGGGGCGAGATCGCAATCCGAGCCTTTCGTGCAGCACATGAGCTCGGCATCACCTCCGTGGCGGTCTATCCCTATGAGGATCGGCACTCGCTTCACCGCCAGAAGGCCGATGAAAGCTACGAGATCGGTGAGCCCGGCCACCCCGTCCGCACCTATCTCGATGTCGACGAGATCGTCTCGGTGGCTCTGCGGGTCGGAGCTGACGCGATCTATCCGGGGTACGGGTTCCTGTCGGAGAACCCGGACCTGGCCGCAGCGTGTGCCGAGCACGGGTTGACGTTTGTCGGGCCCGCTTCTGAGGTGCTTCGACTGGCAGGTAACAAGGTTGAGGCGCTTGCCGCCGCCCGCCGGGCAGGTCTGCCGATCTTGCGCACGGTCACCGCAACCCCTGGAGTCGACGATCTTGCGGCACGTGCCGGCGAGGTCGGTGTGCCGCTGTTCGTCAAAGCGGCCGCTGGTGGCGGGGGTCGTGGTTTGCGGCGGGTAACCGAGCTCGACGACGTGCCTGGCGCAATTGAGGCAGCGGCTCGCGAGGCAACCTCGGCCTTTGGCGACGGTTCGGTCTTTCTCGAAGAGGCGGTGACCGAGCCCCGGCACATCGAGGTCCAGGTGCTCGCCGACAGCTCGGGAGACGTCGTTCATCTCTACGAGCGCGACTGCTCAGTGCAGCGTCGCCACCAAAAGGTCGTGGAGATCGCGCCAGCTCCTCACCTTGATCCGGAGCTTCGGGCACGTATCTGTGCCGATGCCGTCACCTATGCCCGTTCGATTGGCTACGTCGGTGCGGGCACGGTGGAGTTTCTCGTCGACGAGTCCGGACGGCACGTCTTCATCGAGATGAACCCCCGCATCCAAGTGGAGCACACGGTGACAGAGGAGGTCACCTCGGTCGACCTCGTGCAGGCGCAGCTGCGGATTGCTTCAGGTGAGTCGCTCGCCGATCTCGGTATCACTCAGGACTCGATCAAGGTCCAAGGCGCAGCGCTGCAGTGTCGGATCACGGCCGAAGACCCGGCGTACGACTTTCGCCCAGATACCGGCGTCATCTCCACCTACCGGGCGCCGGGTGGCTCGGGTATCCGACTCGACGAGGGCACTGCGCTCGGCAGCGAAGTGTTGCCGTACTTCGATTCCTTGCTCGCCAAGCTGACCTGTCGGGGCCGTACCCTCGACGAGGCAGTCGACCGAGCGCGTCGGGCGGTCGCAGAGTTTCGTATTCGAGGAATTGCAACGAACATCTCGTTCCTTCAGGCGATCCTCGACGACGAGGACTTTCGTGCGGGACGGGTGACGACGAGTTTCATCGAGACTCACCCTGGTCTGCTCGCCGGACGCCGAAGTGCTGATCGTGGGACGCGCCTCTTGACCTATCTGGCCGAGGTGACCGTCAATCGACCGTACGGTTCACCGCCCAGTCTCATCGATCCGTCGTCGAAGCTCCCCTCGATCGACCTTGACGAGGCGCCCGCTGTGGGCTCTCGTCAGCGGCTCGAGGAGCTCGGCCCTGTCCGCTTTGCCGAGTGGCTGCGTTCGAGCGGAGCCGTAGCGCTCACGGACACGACGCTGCGCGACGCGCACCAGTCTTTACTTGCAACACGCATGCGTACCGCTGACATGATCGCCGTGGCTCCTTATCTGGCACGAATGTTGCCGGGTCTGCTCTCCCTGGAGTCGTGGGGTGGCGCGACCTACGACGTGGCACTGCGCTTCTTGCACGAAGATCCCTGGGAACGGCTCGCCGAGCTTCGCGAGGCCGTGCCGAATATCTGCCTGCAGATGCTGCTTCGGGGCAGGAACACTGTGGGATACGCGCCGTATCCGGATGAAGTATGTCGATCGTTTGTCAGCGAGGCTGGCGCGACGGGTGTCGACATCTTTCGCATCTTTGACGCTTTGAACGACGTCGAGCAGATGCGTCCGGCGATCGACGCCGTGCTCAGCTCAGGCAAGGTCGCAGAAGGGACGCTCTGCTACACCGGCGATCTTGCCGATCCGTCAGAGCGGCTGTACACCCTCGACTACTACCTCACCCTCGCCGAACAGCTTGTGTCTTGTGGTGTGCACGTGCTGTGTATCAAAGACATGGCTGGACTGCTGCGACCGCTTGCCGCTTCGCGTCTCGTGGCGGCGCTGCGGGAGCGCTTCGACCTGCCGGTACATCTCCACACCCACGACACAGCCGGTGGCCAGCTTGCGACGTACCTCGCAGCGGTTGATGCCGGCGTCGACGCGGTGGATGGGGCAAGCGCTCCGCTGTCGGGGATGACGAGCCAGCCGTCACTGTCGGCGATCGTCGCTTCACTCGAACACGGACCACGAGCCACGAGCCTCGACCTCGACGCTGTCCTCGATCTCGAGCCGTACTTCTCTGCGGTGCGAGGGCTCTACGCGCCATTCGAAGCCGGTCTCGCCGCTCCGACCGGTCGTGTCTATCGACACGAGATCCCCGGCGGCCAGCTGTCCAATCTTGCCAGCCAGGCTCGTGCGCTCGGTCTCGGTGATCGCTGGGAAAAGGTGGAGGAGCTCTACGCCGCTTCAAACACGCTCCTCGGCGACATCATCAAGGTGACGCCGACGTCGAAGGTCGTCGGCGATCTCGCGCTCTACCTCGCTGCGACTGGGGCCGATCCTGTGGCCTTGGCCGAGGACCCAGCAGCTTTCGAGCTCCCTTCCAGCGTGCTCGGCTTTCTCGCCGGCGAGCTCGGCATCCCACCGGGCGGGTGGCCAGAGCCGTTCCGTATGCGGGCTCTCGCCGGTCGAGCCATCGACACGTCGGTGACGGCGTTGACTGAGGAGCAGCACGTCGTCCTTGACGGCGCCGACAGCCAATCCCGCCGCACACTGTTATCCGAGCTGTTGTTTCCGGCCCCGGCTCGGGACTTCGCCACCTCGCTTGCGACCTACGGCAACCTCGCAGTCGTCCCGACGACGGCCTTCTTCTACGGGATCGAGCTTGGTAGCGAGATCGAGGTGACCCTCGCACGCGGCGTCGTGCTGCTCCTCGGTGTCGACGCCATCGCACCGGCGGACGATCGAGGGTTTCGCAAGGTCTACTGCCGGCTCAACGGTCGCCCTCGTGTTGTGGCCGTACGCGACCACTCTGCTGCTTCGACGAAGCCGACGGGCGAGAAAGCCTCGGATGATCCTGGCGAGATCGGCGCGCCCTTTAGCGGGATCGTCACGCTGTCGGTGCGCGTCGGGGATCGAATCGAGCCGGGGGGGCTCGTTGGCACGATCGAGGCGATGAAGATGGATGCTCGGGTCACGAGCCCGACTGGGGGAACCGTGACGCGCATTGCCGTCCCCGACGCTGCACGTGTCGAGGCTGGAGACCTGATCGTCGTGGTGCGCCCCGCCTGAGTGGCCGCCCGTAAGGGGGCCGCTCGGACGAGGGCACATCCACAAGAGCTGGGACAGCCACTCGCTAGGTTGAACACGTGAGTAGTGCACCTCTCCAGCTCGGGCGCGGCGTCGTCGTGGGGCCCGGCGGCGAGGCTCCTGCTGCTTGGCAGGACTGTGAGCGCATCGTGGTCGGCGAGACTGAGCTCGCTGGGCCTGCCGAGGCGATCGCGATGTTGCATCGGGCGTGGTCGAGCCGTACACCGGTGGTGATCGAGCTGCGAACCGATGCCGCCGCGCTGCGCCAGCCGCAATCGACCGTGCTTGCTCCCTATGAGCTCGGTGCGACGTTTGGCTTCGATCTCGAGCAGCTCCACTTCCTCATCTGGGCGAACACCTACGACGCTCGCTCGGGTGCATTGATCTGGTGGCACGGGCGCAAGGCGGTGCGAACCTGGTCGAGCCTCGGCGTGCGTGAGTCAACTCGAGCAGACATCGATCTGGGCGACGGGACTTCGGTGTACGTCGACGGGGGTCCGGCGTTTGCCGATCCGCTGCCCGACGGGACTCCCGTGGTGCACCGATGGAGCGCAGAGCAGGGTCCTCTTACTCCTGTGCGACACCTGACGTGCTCTGCTGATCTCGCCCCTGACCAGCTGGCCGCCGTGACGCACCGCTCAGGTGCGGCGCGGGTCATTGCCCCGGCAGGATCAGGCAAGACCCGTGTGCTCACCGAGCGCCTCCGCCATCTCGTCGTCGATCGAGGCGCACCCGCAGGGGCGGTGACGGCGCTGGCCTTCAATACCCTCGCCGCCGACGAGCTCCGCTCGCGATTCGAAGCCTCTGGGGCACAGCCCACGCCACACATTCGGACGATCAACAGTCTTGGCCTGGCGATCTGCAACGACTTCGCCAGCCGCTCGGGGAGTCACGGTGCCGGGCGTATGCGTATGGCGTCTGCGGGCGACGTCCGGGACATCATCCAAAGCTTGTTCGAGATCCGTCGCCAGGCGAACGTCGACGCCGTCGCTCCGTACATCGAGGCGCTCTCGGCGATCCGGCTCGGCTTGGTCCCCCCGCGCGACGCCGAGGAGGCGTTTCCCGATGCTGCAGGTATCGGGGAGGGATTCGACGCCTACCGGCGTGCACTCGCGGAGGCCGGTCTGCTCGACTTTGACGAGCAGATCTATCGCGCTGTCGAGATTCTGCTCAGTGATCCCGAGGCACGGCGAGAGGCGTCGAAGAGTTGCCGGTGGATGCTCGTCGACGAGTTCCAAGACCTGCACCCCGCCCATCTTCTGCTGGTGCGTCTGCTCTGTGGTCCGTCGTACGACTGTTTCGCCGTCGGCGACGACGACCAGGTGCTCTATGGCTATTCCGGAGCGACGCCCGAGTACCTCATCGGCTACTCCCGGCTGTTTCCTGGTGCCGCAGAGCATGCGCTCGAGACGAACTACCGCTGTCCGGAGGCAGTTATCGACGCTGTCTCCCACCTTCTTTCTTACAACGATAGGCGGGTAGCGAAGTCGATCACGGCCAGTGCCAACGCCAGTGCCAGTGCCAGTGCCCCGTCGAGCACCAGCTCCAGTGCGAGTGCACGGGCCAGCGGTGGTCTCGTCGTCGAGCACGTGGCGAACAGCGATCTGGCGTCGACGACCGTGTCCGTCATCGACCGCTGGATGGCCGAGGGCGCAGCTCTCGACGAGATGGCCGTGCTTGCCCGTGTCGCCTCGGCGCTGCTTCCTGTCCAGGTCGCGCTCACCGAAGCTGGTACGGCGAGCACGGCGCCGCTCGGACCGGATGTGCTCGGGCGTACCGGTATCCGCACTGCACTCGCCTATCTGCGGATCGGCTGCGATCCGGGCCGGATTGCCCGACAGGACATCCTCGAGACTGTCCGGCGACCCTCGCGAGGGATCGCACCGAAGGTGGTCGAGATGCTCACGAAGGGCCGCTCGACCTCGGTCGCCGACATTCAGCGCTTGGCGAGTCGCCTGAGCGGCCGCGACGTCGCAAAGCTCGAGAGCTACGTAGCGGATCTCGCAGCAGTGGCGCGGGCCTGCGGCCGATCGAGCGTGGCCGGTCTCGAAGCCATTCGGGCAACGGTCGGGCTCGGGGAGACGATGGACGCGCTCGACTCTTCGAAGCGCCAAGCGGACCGGTCATCTCACGCCGACGACCTGCTTGCGCTCGAGTCTGTGGCGACGCTGCACAGCGACGCTGCGACGTTTGAACGGTGGCTGCGCGACACCCTGTCCCGCACCCAGCCCCCTGGCCCTGCGGTGACCCTTTCGACGGTGCACCGCGTCAAGGGTCGAGAGTGGAGCAGAGTGGTCGTCTTTGGTGCTTCCGAGGGGAGCATGCCGCACCGCTTGAGCGATGACATCGAGGGTGAGCGACGCGTCATTCACGTCGCCCTGACCCGTGGGCGTGACGAGGTCGTCGTGCTCGGCGATGTGGATGCGCCATCGAGCTTCCTCGCCGAGCTGGACGGCACGGCGTCTCGTCGACCACCGGAGGGTCGTGCGGTCAAGGCTCAGTCCACTCCGGGGAGGTCGACTGCCACTTGCCCTGAAGGAGTACGCGCTGCGGCGGTTCCTCGTGCAGCACCGCGCGCTTCGACAGGTGACGGCGCCGAGGAGGTGCTCCGATCGTGGCGTCGTGAGGTGGCGACACGATCCGGGGTGCCCGCCTATGTGGTGCTCACCGACGCCGACCTCGTGGGCATCTGTCAGGCCCGACCGACCACCCTTGCCCAGCTCGGCGCATGTCGCGGGATGGGTCCGATCCGGCTGGAGCGCTGGGGTGACGAGATACTGGCGGTTATCGAAGCCGTCGCTACGGCCTAGCCATGATGCAACCCGTTCGCTCTCGTCGTCGTCGGAGGTTCAGGTTGCCCGGCGATCAAAGGTGAGATGCGTAACGCCGCTCGGAGAGCTGACACACTCCACATCGAAGCGCTGTTCCAGATCTTCACATCCGTCCCACAAGCGCTCCCCTCGTCCGAGCAGGATCGGCACGATCACGACGTGGAGGTGATCGATCAGGTCGGCGGCGAGGAACTGGCGGACCGTCGCGACTCCTCCTCCGATACGGATGTCGAGACCGTCTGCCGCCTCTCGAGCCTTACGTAGTGCATCGTGCGGGCTCTCATCAATGAAGTGGAATGTCGTGGCACCCTCCATGGCGATCGATGGACGTGGATGATGGGTCAAGACGAAGACCGGGGAATGAAAGGGCGGATTGTCGCCCCACCAGCCTTTCCACTCGTCGTCGTCCCACGGACCACGCTGAGGGCCGAACTTGTTCCGGCCCATGATCTCAGCGCCGATGCCCGGTGCCCAAAGGCTGGCAAAGGCGTCATCCATTCCGGTCGTTCCACCGGGTTCGCTCTGCATGGCGCGAAATGTCCTCGTCGGGAAGAACCACTGGTGGAGCTTCGTCCCGGCGTGCCCGAAGGGTGATTGGAGACTCTGCCCTTCGCCCGCGCCGTAGCCGTCGAGCGAAATCGCAAAGTTGTGCACTCGGACCTGTGACATTCATCACCTTTCAGACGCGCCGCGCACGATCTCGAACTGTTTCCTCCGGTCTACTCGCCTGGGAGACGGGCTGCTCGAAGTGGGGACAGAACGAGACGGGTGACTCGTTGCCCGCGGCGTAAGTCCTCGGGCGAATGAGGTAGCTACTTCACCGACCCTTGCAGGAGTCCGCGAAAGAACGTCCGCTGCGTGAATATGTAGACGGCGATTGCCGGACCGGCGACGATCAGCGAGGCTGCCGCAAGTGAGGGCTCATCCGTCAGCTGCTGTCCCTGGAAGCTAGCGAGCGCGAGTGGAACCGTCTGAAGAGAATTGCTACTCGTCATCACCAGTGGAACCAAGTATTCGTTCCACGATGAGAGGAACGTCAACATCATGAGGGTGAGGATCACCGGCTTGCCGATCGGAATCAGGATCTGCGTCAGAATCCGGAATGAAGAGGCACCATCGATTCGGGCGGATTCAATCAGGGCGCGGGGAACGGCAAGAAAGAACGCTCGCATCCAAAATACTCCGAAGGCAAGGTAGATCCCTGATTCGGGGAGGATGAGGCCCCAGTAGGTGTTGGTCAGATGTAGCGATTGAAAGTCAAAGTAAAGCGGAACGACCATCGCTTCAAAGGGCACAGTCACTCCTGCCAAGATCATGTAGAAGAGGAGTTTGCTGCCTCGAAACTGCATCGTGCCGAAGGCGTAACCCGCACAGATGGCCCCAATGGTGACAATGGCCACGACAGCTGCAGCAACGATCAGGCTTGCTCGCAGGGCATCGGCAAAGGCGCCAGTGTCCCACGCATAGCGGAAGGTGCCGAAGTCGAGCGTGTGCGGGATCGCAATGCCAGAGATCGGCGTGTTGGGCTTGTAGAACGCAGTGATGCCCACCACGATGAGGGGTAGCACCGTGAGTACCGATGCGATCACGATGATGGCGTAGCGCCACGTTGCATCGTTCTTTCGCTGCACGCTCATGATCGATCCGCAATTCTCGAGATCCCGATCGAGAGCGCCATGATGATGATGGCGAGAATCACCGCGAGTGCCGCCGCGTCACCAACCTCGTTGAGAACGAAGGCGCGGGTGTAGATCAACGTGCTCGTCACCTGCGTCTGGGTTCCAGGTCCGCCCTCGGTCGTGACCCAGATGAGACCGAAGTTGTTCAACGCGCCGACCAGGGTCAAGATCGAGGCGACGGCAATCACATTGCGGAGGCCCGGGACTGTGATCGCGAAGAACTCGCGGATTGGCCCTGCGCCATCGACATTTGCTGCGTCGTAGAGATCGGGATCGATGGCCTGAGCCCCGGCTAGGAAGAGCACCATGCATAGACCGGACATGAGCCACGTGCCGATGACGCCCTCGGAGGGCAGCGCCCAGGTGAAGTCCCCGAGCCATACGCGAGTGAGCGACTGGAGCCCGACTGACCGGAGTAGCTCATTGAGTGGACCGTTCTGTGCGAGCACCCACTGCCACGCTACGCCGACAACGACGACGGAGATGACCTGTGGGAGAAAGAGTAAGGCACGCCACAGTCCGAGTAGTCGGATGCGAATCCGAGCAAGTACCGCAGCAAGCACCAAGCCGAGGCTCACCGGGATAGCCGAGTAAAATACGATAATGACGAGCGAGTGGATGAATGCTTGGCGCACAATCGGGTCGGTAAACGCACTCAGATAGTTGTGAAGGCCGACCCATCGAGACGGCGAGACGCCGTCCCAGTTCGTGAACGAGATCCCGATCCCGTGTGCAAAGGGAACAACGACCACGAGGCCAAACAGCAGGAGCGCGGGCAGCACGTACAGAATGCCGACCCGTTGGCGTGATGCCGATGTCGGCTTCACGCGCCGAACACCGCGAAGGCCGGTCGGGCGAGGAACTCGACCCGCCTCCGCGGTGATGACGTCAGTCACAGCGACTACTAGCGCTGGCTCTTGAACTGGGTCCAGTCGGACTGGATGGCATCGACGTATTGCTGAGGACTGATCTTTTCGGCGATCAGGCTTTCGAGGTCTGCCGGAATGTCATTACCGATTGTGGGTCCAGCCCAGTTGATGTACGGGGTAGTGCCCACACCCTTTGGCGCTTCGACGTTCTTCAGGATGTTCAGCACCGTAGCTGTCACGGGGAGCGTCTTCGCGACCGACGGCTGAACTGTGGCCCCGGGTGGCCCCCAACCGTGCTGGACGAGGTAGTTCGATTCCTCGGTGCTGTTGAAGAAGTTGAGGAAGGCTGCGTCGACCGCAAGGTGCTTCGACTTCGAGCTCACCACGAGTGGCGATGAGGGGCCGCCTCCGACCGGTGAAGTGGAGTACTCCGATGGCAGCTGAAAGAAGCCTCCGCTTGCGCCGAGGGACTGCTGCACGGTTCCGTCAAGCCATGGACCAGCGAAGAAGTACAGGGCGGTACCACTGGTGAGATCACCGACTGCTGTCTCATAGGCCGTCCCGTCAGACCCAGCGGAGAGGTAGCCCTTGTTCTGCCAGTCGACGAGGGTGTCTGCGGCTCGCAGGTTCGCAGGGCTCGCAAAGGATCCGGACTCGCCGTAGACCCAGTCATTCACCGACGAAGCACTTGGAGCGAATGCGTCCCACAGCGCCATCTCGATGTGAATGTAGGCGTCGCTCGTCGCGGCGATAGGGGTGATGCCCTTCGCCTTTGCCGCAGCAAGGGTTGCCTCGAATCCTGCGTAGGTCGACGGAGGCGAGCTGTAGCCAATTTCGTTCAACAGCTTCTTGTTGTAGAACACGCCGATCATCGTGTTCTGCTCCGGCAAGCCGTAGAGCGACCCTGCGCCCCAGGTGCTGGTTTTACGGTCGAACCTGAACACCCCGAGCGATGTGGAGCTAAAGCGGGTGTTCCAGCCGTACTGCGTCGCGTAGCTGTCGAGGTTGGCGAGATCGCCGCCCTTGGCGAGGCTGTAAAAACCTGGCCCGTAGCCGGAGGACGCCAACATGAACACATCGGGGGCACTGCTCGAGGACGCCTTCAAGTCGATCGACTCGTTGTAGGCGTTGCTACCCTCGGTCTCGAGGTTGATCGTAACTTTCGGGTACTTCTTCTCGAAGTTCTGGACGACACCCTTGAACGCCGCCGCAACACCAGGTGTGTCCCCCCAACCGTCAGCGATCGTGATTGTCACCGGCTTGTTGGGGTCAAATGCCGTCGATTGACTCTTTGAAGCTCGACTCGTCGAGGCCAGTGAGACGCCTCCGGGCGCGATTGACACCGCAATCAGAGCTGCCGCCAAACCTACGGGGGCCATGTAGTGCCATTTACGTAAACCCATTGCCACTCCCTCCGGACGTCGATGTGATTTAGGAAACGTAAGGCGACGCCTTGTCGGCGTCCAAGACGAAAGGGTTGACCCTCATAACGCAGGTGCTATCAGCAGAGGAATCGTTTCTAAATCGTTAACACGCCAGCTCAGCAGCCTGGAACGCAGGCCCATCGGCCACTCACTGTGCGATCGAGTCCAGCTCAATGAGGCGAGAGATGGCACCGATGCCACACTCGATGGCTCGCTTGATCCCGTCATCTCGGTGACGCAGTGCAGTCTCGTCATCGAGATGCTCGCCGCTCTCCTGGTTGCCGGCCACGGCAATGACCGCACCGGCACGTAGTCCAAGTGCAGCACCTGCAACGCTGAAGACCGCAGCAGACTCCATCTCCGAGCAGAGCGCTCCAGCGCGTATCCAGGTCTGCCATCGCTGCTCGAGCTCGACAGCTATGGGCATGCGCTGGGCTTCGTGCTGGCCATAGAACGAGTCCTTGGAGTGCACCACCCCGACTTGGAACGAATGACCAAGAGCTGTTGCTGTCTCCACTAGGGATGAAACGACTCGATAGTCACTCACTGCGGGAAAGGCGAGCGGCACATAGTGATTCGAGGTTCCCTCATCTCTAATTGCAGCCGTTGCGATGACAAGGTCGCCGATGTGCAGGTCGCGCTGCATCGCGCCCGATGTCCCGATGCGGATGAACGTGTGAGCGCCGAGCTGGGCGAGCTCTTCGATGGCAATGGCCGCTGACGGCCCACCGATGCCGGTCGAAGTGACGGTGACGAGCGTGCCATTGATCGTCCCACTCATCGTGTGGAATTCTCGGTTAGAGGCGATTTCTCTTGGCGCGTGGAGGCGGCTAGCGATCAATGCGACTCGACCCGGATCGCCCGGGAGGAGGACATAACCGCCGACGTCACCTTCGTTGCATTGAATGTGTTCACGTGGACCGGGTCGGCTCGACACGGCGCTGAAGAAGTGTTTGCTCACCCTCGTAACCTAAACATCTCTGAGCCAGGGTTCAATGACGTCTGGCCGGGTCTGACGAAAGGGGTCCGCTGTGGTACACCATCGAGACGGCTCACGCCAGCCCGACGTGCGGGGGATGTTCCGTCCCCGATTTCGGCCGTCCCCGCGTGCACATCCTGCGCAGCAAATGTAGAAAGCTTCTGCCAATGTTCTCCTTTAAGTCCGTCATCGACCTTGATCCCGCCTATGAGGTAGCTCGGCGAGAGAGGCGCTGGCCAGACGACGTTGTCAATCGATTCCGGGATCTGCTGCTCATCCGTACCGGTGAGCTCATGCTCGTGGTCGCTTGTGACTCAAATGCCTCGATTGGGAACAAGCCCGCTGATCATCTCCGACAAGATCCTGCGATCACCGGCCTCAGCGCGTCGAAAGTTCCCTTGATGGAGGTCATCGCCTCGGGTGCCACCCCCCTTGTGGTCGTCGACAATCTCTGTTGCGCGCTTGAACCTGACGGTTATGCAATTCTCGCTGGGATCAACCGAGCACTAGCGGGAACCGTGGGCGGTGTCACGGTGACCGGAAGCGACGAGACGAATATGCCGACCGTGCAGACAGGTGTGGGGGTGACGGTCATTGGCGTTGCCCGCTCATCGGACCTGCTGCTCGGACAGGCACGTCCCGGCGATCTTGTCGCTGTCGTCGGGATTCCAAAGGATGGATTGCGCTATCGCTATTCCGAGAATGACGTCGATGTGGCGTCGGTCGAGGATGTGGATAGCGTCGTGCGAAGTGGTCTTGTCCACGAGCTGTTGCCAGTTGGAAGTCGCGGTGTCGCCTATGAAGCTGATCAGCTCGCCCTCACTGCGGGTCTGGAAGTGGTGCTCGATACGTCGTGTGGCATCGATCTGGTCACGTCGGCCGGTTCGAGCACGTGTTTTCTCGTAGCGGTAGGGGCCAACCAGGTCGATATGTTGGAAGCGGCGACGTTGCTGCCAGTCACTGTCGTCGGGAGCCTGGCAGAGACCCAAGGGGTCGACGAATCAGGGGCGACATGATGGTGGCAACATCGCAGGCGTCGATGTGAAGGCAGGTTCCCGGTACAGTCCGATCGAGCAGGGGAGGGGAGCAGGCTCATGCTGAACACGTCACTTCGGCTTTTGCGAGCCTTCGTCGTTGTCTCGCAGGAGGGCAACATGCGGCGGGCAGCATCGGTGTTAGAGGTTGCTCAGCCCTCTCTTTCTCAGGATATTCGTCGGCTTGAACAACACGTCGGTGCTGTCCTGTTCGAACGCAGCAAGCACGGTATGAAGCTCACAACGGCCGGCGAGAAGTTTCTCCTTGGTAGTACGGCAGCGCTCTCGCTGATCGAGCGGGGTGTGGCGAATGCACAGACGGTGTCCACGACGGGACGACCGAAGTTCGTAATCTCGTTCAGCCCGAGTATCGGTGAACGCATCGTTCCACGGCTCCTGCCCCTCATCGATGAGCGCCTGCCTCACGTGGATCTTGAAGAGCGCGAGGTCGATACCGGAGAAGTAGGACCGGGAGTTCGTGACGGGCGTTTCGACGTAGGGCTCGCGCACTGTCCTGGCGAAGATCCGTCACTTGAGACGACGCTCATTGCTGAGGAGCCGCTGTCTGTCGCCGTCGCTGCGTCCCACCCGGCCACCGCTCGAGGGCGACTACACCTTGCCGAGCTCGAAGGACTCGATCTCTTGCTCTGGCCTCGAGCCACGGCACCTGATTATTACGACCACATTGTGAACATCTGCACCGTTGCTGGCCTGCAGCCAGAAGTGCTGAAAGGTGCTCGCCGCGCATTCTTTCGTCCGGACTTGCTGGCGACTGGCAGAACATTCTGCCTTTTCGTCGGCTCGCCGACGGCAACACGACCTCGGGACGTCGCTGTTCTTCCAGTCGAAGATCTCCACGCTGTTGTCCCGCTCATGTTCATCCGTCGCTCAAGCGATCTTCGTCGCGAGGTTCTCGAGGTCGAGAGTTGTGCTCGTGCAATCAGCGCGACACCTGTGCACGGTTGAGAACGGCTAGGTCCCGAGCTCCGCACCATCGACGTCTACTGATAGGGGCAAACCTATGAACGTCGGGGTCTACGTCTTGGACGTCTCACCACGCCCGTTCCTAGATTGCTCGATATGTCGACCAGCACTGATGAGCGGCCCCCAGACACGCGCTCCAGCTTGGATATTCCTACGTTGCGCTACAGCTCGGAAGTCACCGATGCGTTATCGGCGAGTATCCCCGTTGTAGCTCTCGAGTCGACGATCATTTCGCACGGCCTCCCACGTCCACAGAACCTCGATGTGGCACAAGAGCTGGAAGAGATCGTGCGTTCCAATGGCGCCTGTCCGGCAACCATCGCCGTCGTCGAGGGGCGCCCCTGCATCGGCTTGGAGCCCGAGCAGCTTAAGCACCTCGCAACTGACGACGCAGTACACAAACTGTCGATGCGAGATCTGGCGATGGCGATGGCCGTCGGGGCAACTGGGGCAACAACGGTCTCAGGGACTGCCCACCTTGCCGCATTCGCGGGTCTTCGGGTCTTTGCGACCGGAGGGCTCGGTGGTGTGCACCGAGGATGGATTGAATCGTGGGATGAGTCGGCCGACTTGGATACCTTACGCCGTTCCAAGATCACCATTGTCTGTGCGGGGGTGAAGTCCATCCTCGATGTCGGTGCGACACTCGAGCGCCTGGAGACGCTGAACGTGAGTGTCGCTGGCTACGACAGCGAGGAATTCCCAGGGTTTTACCTTCGAAGCTCGGGTTACGGCGTCCACTGGAACCTTCACAGTGTCGAAGATGTCGTGCGTGTCATGGCCAGTCAAGACGTCATCGGCGCGGAGAGTGCACTCATCGTGGCGAATCCGATTGCAACACAGGATGAGTTAGATCGAGCACTACATGACCGCGTACTCGAAGAGAGCCTCGCGCTGGCGAACGAGAGTGGGATGCATGGTCAGGAGTTGACACCATTTCTGCTTGACCGCATGGCGCGGGGGACCGACGGTGCATCACTTCGAGCAAACCTGGCTGCTGTTCGTGCCAACGTCGATCTGGCTGCCCGGATCGCCGTGTGCTGGACCGCCTCGGGTGCCAATCAAAGCACCTTGCCGTCCTAGTTCCTTTCACCTAGCCAAGGAATCGTTGCGTGAAGCGTATAAAGCAGCTCCGAATTGACATTGCGGAGAATCGGGTCCCAGGAGGGAGCGCCTTTGCTCGAGCGGGGGCTGAGCTCATTGCGCTCACGCTCGAGGAGCTGGATAATCCGGACTGGGAGCAGGTCCGCGAGATGACCTTCGAGCTGGCTGATTGGCTGACCGGTGTCAAGCCATCCATGGCGGGTGTGCGAAATCTGGCGGAAATCGCCCGAGCCGAAGCCGCTCGAGCGCCACGAGATAGTGCGTCCGACGTGGTGATCAAGGCGATGTACGACTACATCAAGGAGTCGGAATCTGCACTTGAGGCCATCGGAAAATACACCGATGTCGTCATACCGGAGAATTCGACCGTGCTGGTCCACTCGTTCAGCGCGTCACTTGTCCTCCTTCTCACCACGGCAGCTTCTGCAGGGACCCACTTTGATCTCCTCGTCACGGAATCACGTCCGTATCGAGAGTCTCGCCGCCTCGTCGACTCGCTCACGAGTTCCGACATCTCGATCACGCTCGTGAGCGACGCATCGGTCTGCATCGCCGCGAGCATGGCGGATCGTGCAGTCGTCGGGGCTGACACCGTCTTTCGTGACGGCTCGTTCGCCAATAAGACCGGCAGCTTGCCCTTGGCGTTGGCCTGCCGCTACGCGGGCATACCGATGTTCGTAGCTACCGAGATGTCAAAGCTCTACCGGGACGATCCTGCAGACATCGAGATGGAACTCCGTCCAGGTGACGAACTCGCGTCGGGGTGGACTGAGTTCGAGTCCGGTCGCGTCAAGGTCCTCAACCAGTTCTTCGAACGGGTCGAGGCCTCGCTCGTCACGTCCTATGTCACAGAGGCTGGCGTGATCGCACCGAGTGATTTCGTAGGAGTCGCCGACGGCAACTAGAGCGTCGGCCCTTTTCGTCATGTTCGGTCCCCAGCGAGTAGGCGGTGAAGCTCTTGGAGCAGCAACCAATCCGGCAAACTTCGCGCTCCGCTGACGGAACCGAACGCAAAACAGTGACACCAAACAAATCCGACACCTCAGCAGACACAATTTTAGGTCTCCAGCATTCCATAGGTAATGCGGCTACGGCCAAATTACTAGCAGGTGGAGGACCATCCCTCCATTCGACTGCCTCCCCAGCAATCAAGTCTCTCCAGAGACGGGTACAAGTGCAGCGTGCAGGTGACAAAATTGCGTTCGGCTCGACTACGGTTGAAGATTCGGAGGCAAAGCAAAAAATACAGGCAGTGATAGATCAACATCGCGACAATAAGAGGATAACCAAGGCTAATTACGAGACGGAAAAAGAGCGCTCGATCAATGAAAACAACGAATTCTATAAGGACAATGAAACCCAGCGCATAGGTGCTCACAAGCGAGTCCTAAAGACTTATCATCACAATGTTCAGGTCAATGCAGGATGGAAATGGTCCGCTCTCAAGTCTGAAATCATGGCAACAGTTCCGGGCGTTCAATTCGACGAGAAGTACATTCGTCCGTCAGAACTAAACGATCCCAGTAGCGTCACCGGCTATGCACGGATTATCGGCCCTAACCAATCCAGCATATTCTACGTGTATTTTGGAAACAGTCGCTTCGCCACACCAGTCAACGGATCATTCCCGAAGGCTATATTCGGAAAATCGCAGCACTCTAGCGGCGTGACTTTCCATCACAGCGACAATCGTTCACGAGGTTCGTCCAACGTATATTTCAAGCATGGTACTTACGAGCACACCCTTGATGGCCGACCTCTAGACTCCAAGCAATTTGTCAAAGATGCAAACGGGGTATACAAGCGACGAATTGTGACTAGAGCTATCACAATCTATCATCTAGCTAACATGCTGGGCTCGAGCGTACGAGATCCCGATAGGACCTCTGAGATGACTAATGAACAGCTAGATCAAGCGGTTCCGACAGTAACTCAGAACGTTGACTCAGAAGGTCGTCAACGCTTTGAGCAGCTGCCACGATACGAGGGTCGTAGCTTCGGTGTCCATGATGACACGTTCGACCTAAATTCGATTGCAACAGTCGGAAACAACAACTTATTGCACAATTCCGCTTACGGCGAGAAAAGAGGTGTGAACACTGGCTTGTTGATCGCGTCTGGATCACCCAGAATCGCTCGTAACTCCACGAATTCTATGAAATTAAACGAACGCGCGAGCATGCAGGTCCGCAATGGGACTGGTGGGGGGCAACCATACCTTTCAACAGCAAGCACGCAGTCAGGATCGACAACGAAGATTATTCGAGCAAATAAGGGAGAGCGGTTCGATACTGGAGCTGAGAACCAGGCCGTGTG
>Ga0116230_10001105_pt1 | contig 25063 bp, 16 predicted proteins | sample S1TSphfallax_3_FD_88678 | JGI IMG/M metagenome (GOLD analysis project Ga0116230, IMG submission 88678) | Host-associated microbial communities from peat moss isolated from Minnesota, USA - S1T2_Fd - Sphagnum fallax MG | ecosystem: Host-associated > Plants > Peat moss > Unclassified | place... | reverse complement strand
CTCTTCTACATCCTCCTATCCTTCTGCAGTAAGAACTAGGCTACCTATCAGACGCAGCGGAAAATCAAAGACATAGCCAAAAAAGCTCTAAACTATAGATTTCTTCTTCAATCTATTTTTCTGTCTCTCCTCCTCCAAAATTGTAGCTCTCTCAGCTGTCTGATATCTATCTTTGCTATCTGTTGTCTTTCTTACACTGCCGAGCTTGTCTTCCTTAAAACAACCTTCTGATCTTTTTCCTTCAGACGTCTGTTGCTTCTTCCAGAAGCTTCTCCAAAATCTTCCTTGTCATCCTGATCCGATCCTCCTTTCGCCGACTTGCCATCTGCCTTCATCAATACGAGCCGCCATACCCATTCCAATGCACAGCTCAAAGGAAAAGCCATGCAATTCCATGCAACCCATTATGGATCGCCGCCACACTGAGTTGCTTGACACAAAACCCAGGATTCGATCAGATTTTATACTACCTCTTTTCACACCACACCTTATCATTTCTAAAACTTTTACCTTTAACTTATTAATTATTTAATGTGAATTTTTAGATAGTCGCTAAAAGACAATCTAGGGGATTTTTTTTCATTTTTGAAAAAGTTCCCCAAAAATGGAAAAAAATTTGCCAAAGTTTTTGAAACCATAAAATTTTTTTTAAAAAAATTGATGCTTATAATACAAGTAAAACATTCAAATTGGGATTCTTGCTCAAAGGTTTGTTTAAATGAATATCTTTTTTGAATTTTTTGACATTAAATAATGAAACATATTTTCATTAATGATATGCAAAAACAAATTTTAAAAGTCCACATGCCCCAAAATGGCATTGTTTTTCATGTTTCCATGTGATGGGTAGCAAAGAATATAAAATTTTATAGTTATTCATTTATCAAAATATTTAGTTGTACAACTTGAATTTTTTAATAATTTATATAAAATCACAGTTAATGAGGCTATGACCAATGTTGACCTTATATTGACCTAGGTTGACCCTATTTTGATGTGATGTTGGGTAACATTAGTATTCAAACAAATGTGTCATGTTCTAATGAATGCCCACATGTTATGACAACCTTAACATAAGTATTTGTTTAAAGCTAGTCTTTTTGACATATTCCAAAAAGTGTTGTGTGTAAAGACATTATCATCAAGCTTTGTGCTCACATCCTTTTTTCTTTTGCATTATTTGAAGACTTGTTAGAGGAAATAATCTTGGTGTATCCTTGATCATGGGATATTGATTATTAACATTAGAAAAAAATTGGAATAACAATTTCACTAATGCCATCATCTTCAACAAGGTGGTAAGCATGACAAACATGGTGGTCAACATGGTACAAGTATGATTGAGTTATGACAATGTTGTTTGTATTGTAATAATAATCCTTGCATGTTAAGATACTTGTTCATGTTGAAAAATTGAATTATATTTGATATGTTTGTGATACATGATTTTTTTGGTTTTTGAAAAAGGAATTTGTTAGGGGTTTTAATTTACAAATGTTATGTCCTAGATTTTTCCATTTTTCATGTATAAGTAATCAACTATGATTGAATTTCAAGAAGCTTATAACAATTGAAATTACAGTAAATGTATGTCAGAATTCACAACATACTTCCATTTATCATGTTCATTTCAAGTCCAATCATGATCATTTGTGTGTGTGTGTATATATATATATATATATATATATATATATATATATATATATATGCATTGTCTTTTAAGGATTTGCTAATCAAATTTTCATGCCTAGAAAATGAAAAAAAAATAAAAAATCACATATTGTAGGACCTTTTTAAGTTTGGTGATAATTATAATGTTCAATTTTTTATAAATTACCTTTCTAGTGTCATGGATGCCAATGTCATGAAGTCCATTCATTTGGATGGTCATTCATAACTTATAATAAACTTGTACCTAATTTTTAATTTAATTTCAGTTCATTTTTAATTGATGTTGAATTAAATTTTTATTCACTTCCATTTGATTCATAGTTCACTTCCAGTTGACTCTTAATTCACTCTTAGTTAAGTCATAGTTCATTTCTAATTAGCTTTTAATGAATTTTTAATTTAGTCCAAGTTACCTTCTAATTAATTGTCAATTAAATCTTAGTTAACTCATAGTTAAGTTGTAATTGACTTTAATTAATTCCCAGTTAACTCCTAGATAATTTTTAGTTAAGTTTCAGTTAATTCATAGTTGGTTCTTAATTAAAAAGGTTCTCAAGAAGATTATTTATTTGATGCACACATAGAAGCATTTTTGGAAACTTCTTTGAACTAAGTCCCCAAAAAGGTATAAATATAAGGAGCACTCATTTCTTTTAATATATTTAACATCAGTTTTAGGCATGATCTTGCACCATAACCTTATCATTTTTTTTTCATGTTCATGTTTGCATATCTATTTTCACATTTGTTTTGCACTTCTCATGTTCTTGTTTTTAATTTTTGTATTCTTGTTTTTGAATCACATAATATTGTATTGTTCCTTCCTTCAAATTAGATTTAGACCTTTCCTTTAGCCTTTGTCCTTATGGTTTTTTGTGTCCTTGACATCCAAAACATTGAAAATTAAAGAAATTACAACTTGTGGATCCCAAAATTTTGGGAAATTGAAACAATTGTGCAATGTTTAGGTTTTATTTAGGGTTTGTTGTTTTAATATCCAATAGGTTGGTGATTTACTAATCAATTATCTACATATTCTTAGTAACAACTCCATGTTTTAAAATATGAAATTTAATGTTTGCATGGAGAGAATTATAAGGTAAGGTTATTATTGAAAATAAAATTACAAAATTAGAAGATTTTGAAATTGGATGCAAAAATCACTTGTGAATTTCAAAAGCTTTGCATGTAGATGTTAAGTTATTTAAATTGATGAAAACATTTGCTTGTGCAAAGAGACGTTTCCAAGTATAATTAAAACCTTGGAGTGTTTTATGTATATTTTAATGGTTTTTTTCTCCATAGTTAAAAATTTCCTTGTATGGATCATATGTCACATGTAAGTACCAAGAAAATAATAATATTAAGCTTTAATTTTTCTTTAAAATTATTATGCTTAAGGTTTTAAAATCATGGTGTGATTGACATACACAAGAAGAAATTTTGTCTTCTTTCACTACCCAAATTCATTAGCTTTTTATTGAAATAGGAAAAAATTGACTAATATGCAACTTGTATAATTTTGGTTACAAAGGATTAGTTGATTAGAACATTTTTAGTGAAATGTTTTTTAATCATTTTGGATAGTCATGTTGCAATAGATAATTTCTAATTTTAAAATTATGACATGGATATATGAGGTCTCAAATTAATATGATGTGGAATAAGGCACCATGTCATCATTTAAAAAAAAAAAAAAAAATCTTGAATCATGGAGTCATAGATTGCATTTTGTCATGACATGCCATGACAAAATTACATGTCGTAAAGTTTTTTATTTTTTATTTTTTCAACAAAAAGGTTTCGGCGCCATTCACCATGATGTACATGTTTATAAACCATAATTGTATGAAATATGTTAAGCACATCCATCAAAGATTGAACCCAAGACCTCATTGATGCACACCAACGTTTTAACCACCAAACCACTTCAAAACTTTATTAACAAAGAAGATAATGTTTAAATTTATTGTGTTTGGCATGAAATTGTTTAAAAAGATTAAAATTTTATAATAAGTTTTATTTTTCAAAATTACTCAAATGCTACAAATGAAAAAATAATCTTGGAACTTATTCAATAATGTATTCAAAAAATAATAATTAAAATTTATAGAAATTCAATTTAAAGAGGAAAAAAACTTGAAATTGCATGTCATGAATAAATTTACATTTTTTTTTGGTTTACATTGACCTAAAATCTTTGTAAATTCAACATCAATTTCAAAATGCATTCATTTTTATAATTTTATTTTCACTACATAAAATAATTCCAAATTTTGTAGAATTGCAAATTTTTATTTTTCCCAATATGATTAAGTACAATTTTTATTTTTATTTTTTCAATAGTGGTCAAATGGTAATCATCCATACGAAGATTGCCACATTTCGTTATAGACAAGTAGTATGGTTGGAAACTTGTTTAAATCTTTCAATATTATGGTTACTTACTATATTTAACTATAAAATTTGACAATACATATTTTTAATTTGACCAAAAAATAATTTAAAAAACAATCCTTTCTTAATGTTGTTGCCCCCTTAATTTGGCAAAATTTGGCCACAAGAAGAAACATTAATTAAATAGTCAATAAAACCAATTGATTATTACAACCACATTTGTTTAACAAGATGAATCATACACTAATATAATTATTAATTACATAACTTTGAAAACCATTGCATATATATATATATATATATAATGATGTAAGAATATATTTTACATTTTTTCCCTTGTAAAAGTAAAATCAATGTATTTCAAGGTGAGATTTTGGATTTAAATACTTGGTCCCCCCTGCCCCCAACCAACATGTTTTTTTGGTTTGAAATTAACCTAACTTAACAATTCTTGTTGGGAGAAAAATGGAAAAAATAATGAAAATTCAAAAAAAAACTTTAAACAAAAATAATGTCAAATATTTTAGATAAAAAATTTCAAAGAAAAAAGGTGACTTCTAATGAGCGAAGTTTTAAAAATAATTCTAATAATTCCAACATTAAATACATTAAAAAAATAAAACATTAGATTTATTTGAAATTTTTAAAGTTTAATCTTTGAGGTCATTTAAACCTTATCCATTTTTTTTGAGATTTAAAAATAAATATTAATGATGTAATTGAGGATTTTTGTGGTGAATTTCCACCATTTTGTGAACATGGGAAGGGCCATCGACATCAACAAAAGATTAAAATATTTTTACAAATTTTGTTTCCATATATGGCAAATAGCCAAAACATGGTTAAATTTTCTTTTGGATGATGCTGAAAAAAATTACAAAATTGAAAAATAAAAATATGAAAAATATCATTGATGTCATTATTATTATCACCATTTATAATTCATATATATATATAACTTAAATTCATCTTTACATTTAAAAATAAACCTATATCAAAACAAGCTTAAATTTTTTGATAAACCGTGTTCAAAATAAAAATAACACGTATAAAATATTTATAATTTTTCATAATAATAATAATTTTTTTTAATAAAATAAATCATTTTTTCACATGGATTTTTTCATGCATAAAGAAAAATAAATGGGGAATCGATTAAGGATTTTTTTGGGGTTTTTTTGGTGTGGCATCATGAACATTCATACTAATAAATTTGTCCATGATGCCTAAAAGTAACTAAAGGAAAAACATACATTCTATTTACATAAATGTACAAGAATTTGATATATGAAAATTTTATAATTTAAAGGTCAACACACATTTTAGACTTTGCATGCATGAACATTTTGACCTAATCATTATTATCCCATTCAAACATAAATGTGAAACTTTCCAAGCTTTTATACAACCATTTCAAAAAATTGTGGTGGGTGCAAAATACAACTCATGAGTAGTGGATTTGGTAACATTCAAAGTGAATGATTCAAAATGTGTGGAAAAATTCACTAACCCATTCAAGTATAAATGTGAGGCATTTATGGGTCAATTTGACAATAATAGTTGTGCAAAATTTGTTTTTCATAAGTTTGTATGGAATAGACACGGATGTCATTTAGTTATTGTGTTTTTTGAACATCGATGTCATGGGCATTGTTTTAACATGAATATCATATGCCTATTTGTATTGTTTAAACATGAATGTGGTATGTCTATTCGTATTGTTTACACATGAAAATCATGCACATGACTTCGATGTATAAATAATATGAACCTATGAAATAATAGATTTCACATGAATTTGGAACAAACCCATGAAGCTTGTAAATTTATGATGTTATGTTATGTGTGTTTCAATATATATCAATAAGTGCAAAATGCAATTTGTGAGTGTTGATTTTAACAAAAGTGAATGGTTCAACTTGAGGAAATGTGAAAAAAATCATTAATCCATTCCAACATAAATGTGGGGTTTTAAATTGTTACATGTGTTTTAATAAATTATAGTAAGTGTAAAATGCAACTCCTATACAATGGTTTCAACATGTTAAAAATTGATGGTTCAACTCATGTACCATGTGGTGATAGTTGGAAAAATGTCAAAAAATCATTAAACCATTATAATGCATTTTGTAAATAAAGTTAAAGGCTACATCCATTTCCACATCAACAATTCAAAATTATAAAAAAATAAAATAAAGTTCAAATTATACTCATGAGTGAACAACATAGTGAACCTAATAACTATGAACAATATTGACCATTAATTAGTGCAATAAACCATTAGCAAACTTAAAATGGTTAAACATAGTTGAAATGTAATCAAATAAAATAATAGTCGCAATGTGTGAGGGTGGAAAATGATAAGAATCCTTCTTGTGATATATAGTAAGTTGGAAATGAATAAAAATGCACTTATTTTAAGGTTGAATAATGACATTTCATTATTACATTATGACCCACACTATTATAATGCAACTCCATGTTGTTCCTAAGAACTTGATTTTTTCAAATTTAAATTTGTAAGTTATGTGGAATATTTATTTTTTTCTTTTGGTTGAAACTTGGATTCTAGAAGAAGTTTAAATTGATGACAAAAAATTATCAAGAATTCCCTACGGATGCCAAATTATTCACAACAAATCTCATATTCCCAATTAAAACAAATTCAATGGTTCCTTCAAAAAATCATGTCTTATAGATGTTTTTTCTACTAACAATAATTTGATAGTTGATGACAAAAAAAGGCATGTGACTTGTTCTAAGGATTTTATTGGAAAAATCTCTCTCATACATCACAGTTTTTGGGAAGAAAGGTTGAAATTAAATTGTCATTTTTAAACTACAAGTTTTTGTAGCACATCTTACAATTTTTTTTAAAAAATCTTTCTACACATAGCTAAATCTGGTCAAATTCTTTTGTAGAAAATCACCAATAATACTCCAATAATAACATCAACAAAACTACTCATCAAATCAAAATTGTGTGCATAACAAATGGTATTAATACAGATGTTTAAAATTTTTAAGTTATACCACAACTAGTTCACATGTTACCATCAAAGGCTTCACCCATTTTCTTCCAAAATTGTTGCAATATCAACTAACAAAAGTAATAATGGAATAAAAAAAAACAGACATGGTTAAACTAATTTTCAAGAAAACAAAATTGAACACGCCATTTGCAAAGACTTTATTGTAATTTCAAGAACACATGTCACATACATAATTGTTTCAAAATATGCTACAAGTTTACAACATATAAAAATCAAATTTGTAAAATGTTTAGTACTTTTCTATATTTTTAACATCAATGTTTTTCATACCAAAATGCTAACATATTATGAATGCTTGTAAAATAGATGTTACTAGGTGTCAAGCTTTTTTATAACAAGTTGTACGCCAAATTTTGGGCTGTGAAGAAAAAGATTTTTAGGACAATGTTTATAACTTGGAGAAATTGAAAGTTTGAAGCGTGACAACACACTAGCAACTACAACTTTTGATTCCATCCAGGAAAAGTTTTGGCCAAGGCAATATCGAGGCCCAGAAGAGAAAGGTATGAAACTTTGTTGATGTTGACAAGCTTTTGACACACCTTTTGCAAACCTATTAGGATCAAACTCCATCACATTTTCTCCCCATAACTTAGGATCATGGTGCATATGAAACACTGGAATTTCCAAGACTAAGCCCTTGGGCACAAAAATGTCTCCTAGTTGCATATCCTTTGATGCCACCCTTGTTATTTGTGGAAGAATAGGGAATAACCGGTGCACTTCGTTCAATATCATCCCCACCTATTCAAAAAATGCGATTTGAGACAAATTTGAACCATGTGGCAAAATTGGTAATTAAACCTTTTTCTACATTTGAATTGGAATTTTCATACAATGTAATTTGGTGCTTTGATAAACACATAAGATCTCAAGACCTTATTACCAATGCAAAAGTGTTGTTGAGTAATTTCAATTTAGTCAACTTTGAAGCTTTTACCTAATTTGGGTACACTCCTTTATGTCAAAGTTATAAAAGTAGGTACTCACAATTTTCATTTGGTTGAGCTTTGTAGCATCAATGTCATTGTTGAAGTTGCATACCTCACGAATTTCTGCTCGGGCACGTTCTTGCCATTCAGGGTATTCAGCTAAAAGTAACATTGTCCATGTCAAAAATGAAGTTGTAGTTGCATAGCCTGCTAAAAATAAGGTCTTGCATTCATCAACAAGATCTTGAATGTTTAATTTGCTTGTAATCCCATTAACAATCTTCTTATTTTTATTGTTAAAATTAGTTGACATCATTGAATCCAAGATGTCCTTTGCACAAAAAGATTCATCCACTCTTGCTTGCTCTTGTCGAATTTGAATTATTTGTTTAAGTATTTTTTCATTTTTGTGGATTAATTTTGAAATCTTTCGATTTTTTGGAGTGGGAAGTAACCTGCAATGAAAGACAAGACATTATTTTGAGTCCTTGTACAAAGCAAAGTCTAGATGCAATACATATAAACCTTTTGAATAATTGCTCTTCAATAACATGTAATATGAACTTTTTAAGATTTTTTGTGGCTTGAATACAATTTGGATTTTTCCTTCCTAATATGCTTCCAGAAATTCTAATGCAAACATGTGGATTAGTTCCATGATAAATATAAACAACATTCAATTACCATTAATCACATGTAAAATGATTTTGAAGATTGCATTATTAACCAAAATGTACTTTGTTGTAGGCCAATTGGAGGCCCATTCACATCCACACATATGGCAATATGACATGTTGCATCTTCATTCAAAAAGAGAGAGAAAAAGAGAAATAACCTATATCCAGGTAGAAAAAAAAAGGGATCCGTGAAAGCTTTAGTGAAAATGTGAACAAGGGCTTCCATATGTTCAAACATTTGTTGTCCCACCTTATAGTTGTTGCCAAAGGTTGTGTGGGAAATGACACTTGATGTTATGATGCCCATCTCATTGTTAATTTCCAATTCAGTTGAACCTCCTGCATCTTGTATTTTCTTTTCCCATGTATCCAACACTAATGTGGTAGCCTTCACCATTGTGTTAACCATTCCCTACAAAGTTCCATAAGTAAGTTTGCAATAGGAAGGACAATTTATGTTCCCCCACAACCTACCCCACCCTCTTGCCTTGATTTCCCTCCTTAGTCACATGCAATCATTCATGTGCCAAAAACAAATAATATGAGAATTTAACTTTAGTTCATTAGGCACATGAAGCCATTAGTTCAATAATGATTTGCTAAAAGTCAAGGCTATCAACTTATGAATAATTATGGGTTTGAATGAGGCTTGTATTCTTGCATAGATGCTACCAAGGATAATTACCAACATGGTTAAAATTTGAAGGGTAAAATCTAGTCATCTTGAAGACCCATAGTTTTGAATAAGCTTTGAATAGGGAAGATTATAAACAAAATTAGCTTCTATTAAATTTCAACTTTGTTGAAATGACAATTTGAATTCTTTGACTATATTTGCAAGTAATTGTAGGGCCTAAATCTAATAATTACTTTTATTTTTTGCCCCCATAATATTACTCTTGTCCACCCAAGAGGATGTTTTTTTTATTTATAACCTTTTGGTTTTGGTCATGATGCTAAAAAGAGCATTGAACTACGATGAAACTTATCATTTTTCTAATTGTTTTGAGTGTCACCACCCAACAAAAAATGATATCATTGGACCTTACTTTGGAAGGTTCAAGGCACATTCAAAATGATTCCATTGCAATCTTTGAAATAACAATTTGGAAAATCCCTTCCCAACACATTATGTCATATTAGTAATTTATAAATCTTCATATCGAAAAGTTTTATATGTGAGTGCATAATTTTTTTCACTTAATAAAATTTGTTTACCATCTTTGGTATTAATGGTTTGAAATGGCACCTTGAGGGCTTCATGGTGAAAAGAAGGCTCCATAATTTGACGACGTTCAACCCAATTTCTACCATTCAATGTGATCAATCCTTCTCCAAAGAAAGCAAGTTTTACCGTGACATCTAGAGATTCTTTGTAATATAACTTGTTTGTTAAGATTTCTTTCACAAGATTTGGATTTGTCACAACAATTTTAAATATGGGACCGTAAGAATAGAAAAACTTATCACCTGCACATTTGTCACAACATTAAAGGTACATCAAATAATAACTATGTCAATAGAAAATAAATGAATTGAGGTCCAAAGTTTTATGAATCATTTGGGAAAAAATGCATGTTAACAAGTAGGAGAGTTTGGGGTTGCACTTTTTTTGATTTCGTGTTGTCAACCAAATATAACAATTTATTTTTTTACAAATTCTACATTATCAATTTTCAAATTATATTCAATATAACATTAATACATACAAATGGTTTTAAAATTATCATTTGGTGATTACAAGGTTCAATTGCAAGGTGTTGACAAAGTAAAGTAAAGTAAACAATTTCTACTCATTGTCACAAAAAAAAACAAGTAGCCATAAACAAATTTTAATGTATTGAAAGTAGATTAAAAAAAAAAATTAACAATCAACATGAGGATAATTTTTAATTTTATCATAATGAAGTTCATTAATCACATATTTAAAAATGCATTCAAGTAGATTTTTAAAAATTAATTATATTTTTTTCTCTAGTTTTTAGGTTGTCCAAACTTGTACAAGTAGATGAGAATAAATTAATTATTGAATATTCTCCATTTTCAACATGACGTAGCTTAAAAATGTAATTGTAAGTTCTCAATGTTTAAATGTTATAGTCAAATACATCAAAACTCTAATGAAAAAATGGGTTTAAATTCAATTTGATCAATCATTTTCAGACATGTTATTTACTTTTATTGTGTCAAAGTTTTTCAAATTTTGTAATCACCTCATTATAAACTCAAAGAAAAGCACCATGCTTTTATTATGTTATTTTCAATTTATTTTCTTTTACTTGTGTCAAAAACTAGACCATTTTTTATTGCCTTGGAGATAACTACTTTTTTATATACTTTACCATGCTTTCACCTTGCATGACATGAATTGAAAGGTGTTCTATGTCATTTCATTTCAACAAATTTCATTTTGAAAATGAAATGAAATTAGAATCATCAATTTCCACAAGTATATTGGAAGACACAAATAGAATTTAACATAATGTTTGATGACATTTGTAAAAAGAAAATTCATTATTTTTCCAACCTCAAGAATTTGACCACATCATGGACATATAAAAACCATATAATATTGCACCTTAAAGGTAGCATGGTGTAGTTGAGGTACCATATTTTTGAGAATACAAAACATATTGAGGCAAGATTCGAGACCCAATATCAAAGTTTCAAACATCAAAATCCTTCAATGATTCTTCATCATGAAACTTTATGATTTCATGCATGTTTCCTGCCAATATGTGAAATGTCTTAGGGCCCTTCCAACCTTGTTTCTCCATGATGTGTCGTAATCTTCTTGGTGTCCACCAAAAGTACATGATTAGTGAACAAACATTGTGAAAAATTGCTACCACAACCAAAGTTGTTACCACAAGTGCTAATGATCTCCATGTTAGAACTTGCCCTTGAAACAACTCCATAGAATTATTGATGGAACTCATTGTTCAAGCTATATGCAATAATCCACCCTCTACTTTCATAAGCTTTTCATATGAATTCAAGCATTGTGTCACTTTCCCAAAGGAGTTGTATGTGGGAGACGTAACGTGAACATCACGCTAAGTAGACTTTTGAGGGATGCATTTAACAAATCTTTTCATCGAATATGACATCATATGTTTCACACATGTTCATTGCCTATGTCATCCTTGGGAATTTTTATTGGGATACTTATTTTTGATAAGGGGGAATCTAGTTGGTGGTCTTAAATGTAGTGCCTGGGTCCACCACATGGAAACTATTCCACTTCTCTTCCTTGTTTTCTTTCCTTCTCCCTCCCACTTGTTTGTTGGTCCTGCCTACCAAGGCAAGGATATTGTTTTTAAATTCATTTATAGAGTATAGTAGCTTAAGGGATTTTGGCTTCCTGGGTAAAATAATATGTCTATTTTTATATGAGGATTCTAGAAAGATGATATTTTGGCTTGTTTTGAAACTTGACAAAGTTATACTATCTTGAAGGATTTTGGTTTCTTTTAGAGGATTTTTTTGAGGATTATATTTTTGAGTTGTAAAATATTTGCCTTGTGCGCCCGTATTTTGGTAATGCTTTCAACCTAAGGCTTTACCCTACACAATCACATTGGGGTGTATTTGGATAGGTCATAAATCTGACTCACAATTGTTTGTCTTATTTGATATTGTAGTAGTGTAACCAAAAGAGAGGGGTGCGATCTACCAACGAACACCCTGACAACTTCAATAGACCCTCTATCTAACCAAGTCTCTAAGGTCTTTTCCCCCCCGACTTTCGTGACCTCTTGCATCTGCTCTCCCTCAGATCCTGCTCAATTCGCAGCCTGAGTGCACACACAGTACCTCACATACACGCTGCTCACATCATATTCATAATCACCACTCAGACCATAGCCACAAAGCTTGCATTTCATTCATCAAAAATTGTACAGAGACATGCTACACCTGCCTCGAACAGATCTATCACAGAATCAGACAATCCATCAAAAACTCGACCTATCTGAGCAAAAACTTTGAGTATATACACACGTTTACAATAGCCCTGATCTGTTACCCCACCCAGCTTCGACAACTACATCCGCATTAGACCTTCCTCGGCTCAAGACTCAGACGCATTTCAAATATGGGTGTACAAGGATCAAAAAGATCATATGGACCCACTCCATGGCTCACGGGTTCTAGCCTGTATACTACACCTCCAACCAAACTCTCCTCTCCAGAGTCTCTTTCTTTCTGCCTTCACCTTCCAGATACTGATTGCACTTGTTTGGCTAGCTACTGGCACAACGAAAAAATTTGCAGCTAACCAACAATGCTGATCCTTTACACAACTGACTATACCCTACTATGCATCTCCCCTTACTACTTTGCTACCGATCGATCTAAGTCTTCCCCCGATTGTCTTGCAGAATGCCCTCCTTGAATTCCCCCATAGCTCCTTTCTTCAGACTCACCAAACCGCCTCATCCACCGTCGTTCCAAACCGACATTTTCCATAATTGCAGCTCCATCCCTAGTCATAATTCGGCGCAGCCAATCGGCCTCCATGCCCATTTAGTAGCAGCCGTCACTCAAGCTTCCCTACACAGCATCTCACACACACACCCAGTAGAGCTTCCCATGCAGTGGTAATGCAAAGGTAGCCGCCACAGAAACAAATGGCCCAATAAAACAAACTTGATTTCCCTGATCAGTGAGCGTTCACAAGGTAGGGTGACATGCTTTCGCGTTACAGAAGTACCTTGGCCATTTCAACACATGTCCGACAAATAAATAAATAAATAATTTTGAAATTTTCATTTAAAAAAATGGAATATTCCAAAATATTCACTATTATCTTTCACAATATATTTTTTATTTGGAAGAAATAATTTTTGAAATTTTCAACATTCTTGAAAAGAATACAATAATTAATGTTGAATTGGCCAAGGTATTAGGGTAATTGTTTGTTAATAATTGTTAGAATACTGGGTGCTGTCAAAGTTGCCTTCACCCTTGGGTGAACCAGCATCTACAACAGTACAATGGCAAAAACCCCATAGTTTTTGGTGTGTCTTATAGACACACTATATATATACCCTAGTACCTTGGCCAATTTGACATTAATTATATATATATTTTTTAAATTAAAAATTATTTCTTCCTAATTGGAAAATATTGTGAAGGATAATAGTGAATATTTAGGAATATCTCATTTGTTGAAATGGTTTTTCAAAATTAATTAATTATTTGACATACATGTGTTGAAATGGCCAAGGTACTATGGTAATCTGTAGAAAATTGAAGATTTGTAAGTCCAAATTAATCTGCACCAGAACTTGGTACTTCTACAGTCGCATGGGTCAGTTTAATGAGCGTAGCTTTTGAAAATAGATCTACATATTTTTAAATTTTTACAAAATGCTTTTTTGGGTATTTTTATCTTATTGATAGAGTCAATTGACCCCTGAATTATTATTATTTTTAAATGGATAAACTCAAAGAAAATATCAAAATTATTTTTCAAATTATTTTCTCAACAAATTTTCCTCAATTTATTTACATTAATAACAACTTTCTTCTTCTTCTTTTTTTGTTGTATATGGTAGTCATGCCCTTAGTGATAGGCTTTTCTAAGTGGCATTGGGTCATGGTGTATAATGTTCTTTCTATTAAACAAACAAACAGATATCCCAGGTCTTGGAAATGAGTATTAGGTGAAAAATCGTGGCCAATGTTTTGGAAACAACATTTGCATGCTTGGCAGGCACTAATGAGAGTAATTAATGAAGTAATATGAATAACAATAGGTCTTTTTTGTTCATGGATAAAATTGAGGTGCTATTGGGAACGTCCTGAAGAACGCATTGGGGGCGGGGGAACCCTTAGAGAACATGATCGGAACACAAGGATACCACATTGGGAACAGAAAAGAAAGAAAAAAATCCGCCCAACCCCAAAACCCAAGAAATAGAAAAAAAAAAACTAAGCCCTGGAGTGCATACTGAGCATTCTCATTGGCTGCTTAAATTTTTTATTTTCCAAACTGTTGATATCTACTTTCAACCTGGGTTCAAACCCTTTCTACAAGCTGGGTTCAAGCATAATGTTGCAATTAAATAACCTCTCTAGGTATGTATGAATGACATCCATATGGTGCAAGTGTTTCTTTTATTGGCGAATTTTTGCCAAATTTCGACCTGAAAAATATGATTTTAACCTATTCAAAGGATTTTTCATGGGAAAAATGGCCCAAATTCGCCAGATTTTGAATTAAAAAAATTCCAAATTGTTAGACTTTTATAATAACTTGAAGAAGGTAGCCAGAATATAGAAGGATTCTGTTTTTTTTCTTATCTTCATATCTATTATGTAACCAAATTTGGCTAAATTATTTCTAGATGATTATCACTTTGGCTACATTGCAAAATCCTTCAAAGAAACCATGTATGGTTGAAAATCAAAAATCATTTTTTGACATTTAATAATGAATTTAAATACATTAAACTTTGAAACTTATTATAATTCGTAATTTTATTTAAGTTCGTGAATTTGAATATTATTGGCCAAAAAAAAAAGTAGCATAGAATGATGGAAAGATGCAAAACAATCTACACTTGAAGTCACCAATAATAATAATAAATAAGTCAAAATAATAAGTTTTCCGACAAAGGAAATTTTCTCCATCATAACAAGGGTTGGGCTAGTATCACCACTTTGTGATACTAAGCCTGATACTTCTATATGAAGTTCTCCAAAATGTTGATATCATATGGATAATGGTACCAAAACATTCTTTACAAATGGTATATATTGTATGATATATATAATTGAAGGATATGGAATGAACATATAATGGTATCAACATATATCTTATGGACTTTGATATTAATATTTATGTATAATAATTTTGGTTTCAATAATGCACCCATTGATTACACATTTTTTAGATGATTGACTATTAAAATGTTAACATGTGTTAATTATTGGATTGCAAGTCCTTAGTCCCTCCATATCAAAATTCGAACAAAATTTAATCTTGTTCAAGGTAATTCAAAATTTTCAAAAACACAAGATATGATCAACAATTGAGATGTTCATAGCTCCATCACATAGATCCTCCTTCTCTTCTAAAAATGATTGCAAATTAAAACATAGTAGGTATTTGTTCAAGATGGATTCGAAAATTTGACAAAGGATCTAAAACACATCCCAATGCTCATAGCAACCTACAAGCATTAGATATTTAAACTAAATTGCAATATACATAAAACTTCTAGTGTGCTTGTGTTCTCAATCCTTGCACCTAATGTCCAAAACAATCTTACATTTGTAGAAATCGTTGCATATCCAAAGATGATTACAACTTCCACACAAAAATTTACAAATGTCTAGTGCCCTTGTGTTCTCAATTCTTGCACATAATGTTCAAAACAATTATACACTTGTAAAAATGATTGCATATCAAAACACAACTACAACTTGCACACAATATGCACAAAATTTTCAATACCCTTGTGTTTCAATCCTTGCACCTAATGTCCAAAAAAAAATTTACATTTGTAAAAATAACTACATAACCAAATAGAGCTTCAAACTACAACTCAAGCACAAGATTTCTGGTGTCTTTGTTTCTCAATCCTTGCACTTAATGCCAAAAAAATCATACAAATGAACTTAACATTTCAACTAAGGTAGAATCCCAAGCATTAGAAACTATTTCAAGGGTTTTGAAAATCATCCCCAAACGATCAAACCTTCTCAAGTTCATCCTCATAATCATCAAGTAAGTCTTAAGAAGCAAATAATTCCTCCATCCCCTTAGAAAAAAAACACATCTCATATTCATATCACTTGGCCAATTTTTCACGATAATCACCAACTTGTCCATGTTTTACATTCCAAATTGAGGATGTCGCAAACTTGTCAATATTTTAGTAATTAAAAAAATCTTTTTAGTTTCAATTTGAAATCTTGGAATATTGAATCTTATTTTGGGTGAGCTTGTTTTGGTTTGGATGGGATGTAGTTTTAGGATATATTATGTTATTTGTTTATATGGGTGGACAACGACATGTGTAGGTGCTAATTTAGTGGCGCATGATAAATGGAAACCTCATTTTATCACAATGTTCCACCATGAGATGTTCACAAATTTTCAATAAGACACATTGGTAAGCACCTTTTTGCAATGAACAAAACTAAATCCTCTATGAATTGTTACTAATGTAAGTTATTAAATGTGAGGTAATGCCTTGGTATTAGGGCATTATACCATGCAAACCAAAAATGAAAGCTTAAGGTTTAAGGTGCAATGCCTTGCTACTAGGCCATTAAGCAACATAATAAACAAGGAGTTTATGTTAGGGAGTACTATTTTAAAATCAAGAAGAGCCCTCCCATTGAATGGAAAGCCTTCTTGAAGTTATTACAATTGTAAGGGTTAGGGCATCTCATTATTTTAAGGAGTTTGTAATGATGAAATTGATTTTAGGTAAACTATACAATTGTGGATATGAAAGATGTGAACTACTTTGGGGGTTGGAGCTCAAGAGACTATGAGGATTCCAAAACTGGCAAACTAAATTGCATTTTATCAAAAATGATGGAAATTTTGGGACAACAATCTTAATATGACAAAAAAATTTGTAAAATCCTTGTTCCCACTTAAGATTTTACTAATTTTTTAAGAATGATTAATCTAGAAGCTAAATTTTTAAATGATAAAGTTTTTTTTTAAATTTTTATGACACCTTTCACATGACGTGGTTTTAACCCTTTTTTATTCAAAGAAGGTGAACTTCAATCATGACCTGATTTTTGCAAATTTAAACAAATTTTGTAATCATGACAAATAATACTTTGAACCCTAAAACATTTAAGATGTCTAGTTTAGAATGTAAATACTAGTGGATAAGAGATGATTTTTTGCCACTTAATGCATTTATGGCCTTATGTGATGCCAACAATAAAGGAAGGACAATTATAGTCAATTACCTTTACCAAAACTATGTTTTCACTAATGTTGATATATGAATAGTTTTTGAACATATTGGTTTTGTCTTGGAACATTTCCAAGGCCAATTTTTTACGCCATATGAGGTGTAGAAGTAAACATGCTATTGAAATTAGTATAAGGTAGGGGTGCAAACATGATAACATGAAGTGCACCCACATGTTTTTGGGGGAATATTTGTAAAAATATAAATTAAAAATTCTTCAAAAAACTTTGAACTTTTTTTTGTATTATCAATATGTCATAAAAAAATCTTATAGTTTCAACACAAAATTAAATTACCACTTCTAAACATGAAAAACTAAGCACACATTACACTTGCTTTAGCTCTTGTTCATGTGACTACACTCATAGGTATATATTTTTTGTTTTATTTTCATGTCCTTATTAGGACATTATTGCTATAAGGTTAATATTTTGTTAAGTCTAGGATCCTTAGTACCTTGTTGGTACAAGATGCATGCCCATATATTAGTCCAACATGATATGGTTTTAAAGTTTAACCAAAATTGTTTTTTTTTTTTTTTGAAAAATGGAATATTTTAAATGGCAATAATTCATGTCATGGTATCAACATGAGAAGTTTAAATTAAAAAAGTGAAAATAAATGTCCAAAAGATTAAAGAATGAAATATATAGTTCACATGTATGGTGAAGTAAGGGTAAAAACAAGTTGGTTACAAGGTATGGTGGATCATTTTTGGTGTCGCACAATAAATTTTGTTAAAAACATGTCATATCAATGTTTATGACAAGTAATGTAACCTTAAATATTAATTTAATAATAGAAAATTTTACATGTTTTTGCCAAATCTTTCTATTACTAAGTACGATGTGGTTAGATTACTTCAAAGAATAGAGTTTGAATGCTTTTGAATCTATTGTCTTAATTTTACTCTCTACTTGCAATATGCTTTTAATGATATTGGCTTATGATCTAATTGCCATGTATTTAGCTATTGAGCTTTTAATTGATGATAACTTTTAGATTAACAATTTCATTGTGAATATATATGGGTACTTTAAATTTTAGAATAAGCATACTCAATTTTGATAATGAACTTTTAATACTCCAAAACACGAATTAGTCATTTGACTAGACTATCATAAATTTGAAGTGTTATTATTTATTTTTCTTCCAAATAGTTTATAGCAATAAAGTATGTATTATAATGTGAGCTAGCAGACCAATATATGGAAACCTTCCTTGAAAACATTAAATAGAATATAGTGCTAGAGTTTTAGATTGTCAAGATTTGACATATTAACATCTTATAGATAAGTTTTCAAGTAGCTTTGGGAGGGTTTGTAGGTGGGAAAACCACCAAAAATATTAAATTACAAACCCAATGTGTGGGATTTCTCAATTGTTTTACACACATTCAAAGACATTCAATATTTATGTGTTAAGAAAAAAATAGATCTGCTCCATATTTCAAACCCAATAGAAGTTATGGAACATTTGTTGAAAAGTCATCATTGTTACTACAAATGTCTACATTTTTCAAACAAAAGCTTGTGAAACATTGCAACCATAGCTACCACAAATGAATATTTGTTCATAACTATTCCTTATCACAAATGCCCAAAAATGTTGTGCATAAATGTTGTGATCAAACTTTGTGCTCATACCCAATTATCTTTGCATTATTTGAAGACTTGCTAGAGGAAATAATCTTGATGTATTTTGATCATGATATACCCATTGTTAGCATTAAAATAAACTTTAGAATAACAATTTCACTAATGCCATCATCTTCAACATGGTCGTAAGCATGAGAAACGCTCTTAAAGTGCTTGTGACTTAGTTATGACAATATTTTTTGTATTATAATACTAATCCTTGCATGCTAGGATATTTGTTAATGTTGGCAAATTGAATTATATTTTATAAACATGTTGGTGATATACATGATTATTTTTGGTTTCAAAGGAATGAATCTATTAGGGGTTTGAATTTACAAATGTTATGTTGTGCATTTTTCCATTCTTCATGTTGAAGTATTCAACCATGATTGATTTTCAAGAAGCTTATAACAATACAAACTAAAATATGTCAAAATTCACAACATGTTAATTCCATGTATCATATTTCATTTTGAGTCTTGGTCATGATCATATGTGAACTTGTACACACACACGCATACACGTTGTCTTTTAAGGGTTTTTGAATCCAATTTATCTGCCTAGAAAATGAATACATAAAAATCACATATCGTAGTACCTTTTAGGTTTGTGGTCATTATAATGCTGATTTTACTAGAATTTAACTACCCAAAACATCGAAAGTGAAGGAAATTACAAATTTTGGATGCCACAATTTTGGGGAATTTGAAGCAATTGTGCAATGTAGGTTTATTTAGGGTTTTCTGGTTTTAGTACCCATAAGTTGGTGATTTACTGGTTAATCATTTACTTATTTATTCTTATCAACAACTCCCTATCTTGAAATATGAACTCCTTAATGCTTGCATGGAGATAATTATGACATGGTAAGATTATTACTAGATATAAAGTTGCAAAATTAGAAGATTTTGAGATTGCATGCAAGATTCACTTATGGATTCCATAAGGTTCACATGCAAATGTTGTAAGATACCTTAAATTAATGAAAACATCTTTGCAATTACAATGAAGACCTTGGAGTGCTTTATGTATTTCTTAATGGTCTTTTCCTCATAGTCTTAGATTTCCTTGTATGGATCAAATGTCACATTTAGGTACCAACAAAATAATAATGTCAAGCTTAATCTTCTTTAGAATTTATTGTGGTTAGGGTTTTTAGATAATGGCGTGATTAGCATATATTCATTATATACAATGTATAACTTTTTTTTTCTTTGTAATTTGGAAATGAATACAAATGCATTTATTTGAAGGCTAAGTTATGACATTTCAAGATAAACTACACTATACTAATGCAACTCCATGTTGTCCCTATAGCCTTGATGTGTTCACTTGTAAGCTATGTGGGGTATTATAGTTTTTGCTTCTTTGCTTGTAATTTGGATTTTAGAAGAAAAAGGTTAGATTGATAACAAAATAAAATTGAAAATTCCCTAAGGATGCCAAATTACTCACAATAAATCTCATACTTTGAATTAAACAAATTCAACAATGTCACTAAAGATATCATGTCTTATCAATGTTTTTCCTATTGGCAAAACTTTTCCAATTGATGACCAAAAAAAGGAATTTGATTTGCACAAAAGATTTTGTGAAGAAAAATCTTTCAAATTCACACTTTTGGAGGAAAATATGGCTGAAATTGCCATTATTATCCTAATAATTCTTGCAACACTCCGACAAATTGGAAGGTTTCAATAAAAATTTCTATTTCTCTTTCACATGTAGCCAAAATGGCTCAAATTCTCTTGTGGAGGATCATCAATAATGTTCCAATAATAACACAACAACACTCCTCATGAAATCAATGTCATTCGCATAATGAAAGACAATATTACAAATGCTTAAATATTGAAGTCATATTACACCCATTTCACATGTCACCAATGGCCTTTTATCCTTTTCTTCTATAATTGCTACAATTTCAACTTGCAAAACTAGCAATGGAATCAAGAAAAACAAACATGGTTAAACTAACTTTCAAGAAAAATTGAACACATAATTTGCAAAACCTTCATTGTAACCTCAAGAACACATGTCACACACATAATTGGTTCACAATATAGTGCAAGTTAATAACATATAAAACCAAATTTGTAAAATGTTAAGTAATGTTCCATCTCTTCAACATTCATGTTCTTCACACCTCTTCATACCAAAATGTTGACATACTATAAATGCTTATAAAATGGATGTTACATACATATTCTAAACATATCCATTATGACATTGGACTAGGTGTCAAGCTTTTTATAATGAGTTGTACACCAAATTTTGGGCTATGAACAAATGGATTATGGGGACAATGTTTATAACTTGGAGAAACTGAAAGTTGGAAACGTGACAACACACTAGCAACTACAACTTTTGATTCCATCAAGGAAAAGTTTTGGCCAAGGCAATTTCGAGGCCCGAAAGAAAAGGGTATGAAACTTTGTTGATGTCGACAAGCTTTTGACACACCTTTTGCAAACCTATTGGGATCAAACTCCATCACATTCTCCCCCCATAGTTGAGGATCATGGTGCATATGAAGCACTGGAATTTCCAAGACTAAGCCCTTCGGCACAAAATGTCTTTTAGTTGCATATCCTTTGATGCCACCCTTGTTAGTTGTGGAAGAATAGGGAATAACCGATGTACTTCGTTCAATATCATCCCCACCTATTTGAAAACATGTCATTTGAGAACAATTTGAATATGGCAAAATTGACACCTAAACCTTTTTGTGCATTTGAATTGGAATTTTCATACAAGGTTTATACATAACTTAGTGCTTTGATAAACACATAACATCCTAAAACCTTATTACCAATGCAAAAACATTGTTGAATTAATTAAATTCAACGAACTTTAAACCTTCTACTTAATTTGGGTATGCTCATTTTATGTCCTTGGATCCATCTATGCCTAGTTCTTATTTATGATGGAAGCATTATCATTTGACACATATATTTTTTCATGTAACAATTATTCAAATTGCATAAAATTTGAAAGCTATAAAAATTAGGTACTCACAATTTTCATTTGGTTGAGTTTTGTAACATCCATGTCATTGTTGAAACCACAAACCTCCCAAATTTCTATTCGAGCACGTTCTTGCCATTCGGGGTATTCAGCTAGAAGCAACATTGTCCATGTCAAAAATGAAAATGTAGTTACATAACCTGCTAAAAATAAGGTCTTGCATTCATCAACAAGATTTTGAATGCTTAATTGGCATGTAGTCCCATCGAGAACCTTCCTTTTGTCATTGTTACAATTAGTTGACATCATCAAGTCCAATATGTCTTTTGCACAAAAATGTTCATTTGTTCTTGCTTGCTTTTGTCGAATGCGAATGACTTGTTCAAGTATTTTTTCATTTTGGTGTATTAATTTATAGAAACTTTGATTTCTTGTAGTGGGGAAAAACCTGCATTGAAAGACAACACATATTTTTAAGTCCTTGTACAAAGTAAAGCTTAGATGTAATACATATATACTTGTTGAGTAATTCCTCTTTAGTCAAATGTAATTTGAACTTTTAAAAAATAAATTGGCTAGCATAAAATTTGGATTTTTCCTTGCTAATACATTTTCATTAAGTGCAACACAAACATGTGGGTTTCTTCCATGATAAACATAAACAACATATAGTTATCATTAACCATGTGTAGCACGATGATATTGAAAATTGTGTTATCAACCATAATGTACCTTGTTGTATGTCAATTGGAAATCCATTCAAAAATGCACACATGTGACAATGTGAAATATTGCATCTTCATGAAAAGAAAAGAAAAAGAGAAATAACCTAAATCCAGGTAAGAAAAAAAAAGGATTTGTGGCAAGTTCAGCAATAATTCGAACAAGGGCTTCCATTTGTTGAAACATTTGTTGTCCCTCCTTGTAGTTGTTGCCAAAGATTGTGTGGGAAATGACATGTGATGTTATGGTCTTCATGTCATTGTTAATATCCAATTGAGTTGAACCTCTTGCATTTCGTACTTTTTGTTCCCATGTATCCAACACTGATGTGGTAGCTTTCACCATTTTATTAACCATTCGCTAAAAACCTCCACAAGTAAGTTTTGATGATGAAAAGCTTTGAAAAATTAATATATGGGTGATTTCTTGGAATATATTATATGATGTTTCCTGAACAATTCCAAAAACAATTCAAGAAGCAACTACCTTTTTTTGGTTTTTCTTAAGAACTACCTCTTTTCCTACTAAGTTTCCTAATAATTACCTTCCTCCTTTTCTAATGTAACTACATTCATGTTTATATATAATTACCTCACTACTTTCCCTACCCACCAACATCAATATGGAAAAACATTGAACGTGTCTTTTCATATCCATGAATTTTATTCTCATTGAAATTAGATTTGACATAAATAACGATGAATTCTTAGAATAATGTGAACAAATAAAAATAAAATAAAATAGTTGATCATCACTAGTAGTGCATAGCAACATGGAGCCCAAATCCATGTTAGGATTTACAATTTGTAGTTCCCACCCAACTTGCCTTGATTTCCTTCCTTAGTCGCATGTGCCAAAGACTAATAATATGAAAATTTGACTTTAGTTCATTAGCCACATGTGAAGCCATTAATCTAACTACTTGCTAAAAGTGAGGGTTATCAACTTATCAATAATTACGAATTTGAATAAGGGCTAAATTTGAGCATAGATCTTACCAATGACAATTACCAATTACCTAGTTAAAACTTGAAGAGTTGAAATACAAATCATCTTGAAGTCCCATGGTTTGGAATAAGCTTTGAAAAAGGAGGATTATGAATAAATTAGCCTATTAGTATGTTAAATCTTAATTTGGTTGAAATGACAATTTGAATTCTTTGACTATATTCACAAGTAATCAATTGCAAGACGTAATTACTTTCAAACTTTGCCCCCATATTTTCATGTCCACCCAAGAGGACCTTTTTTTTGCTTTATAACCTTTTGGTCTTGGTCATCTAGCTAAAATGGGCATTGAACTAGGAGGAAACTTGCAATTTATTTTTTATTTTTTGAGTGTCACCACCCAACAAAAAATGATTTCATTGGACCTTACTTTGGAAGGTTCAAGGCACACTTAAAATGTTTTCATTGAAAACTTTAAAAGAATGATTTGAAAAATTGGAAAATCCCTTTGCAACACATTCGATTATATTAGTAATACAACTATCTTCATATTAAGAAAATTACATTTGAGAGCATAACATTTTTCACTTAATAGATTTTTTCTATCATCTTTGTTATTAATGGTTTAGAATGTCACCTTGAGGGCTTCATGGTGAAAAGCATGCTCCATAATTTGACGACGTTCGGCCCAATTTTTACCATTCATTGTGAATAATCCTTCTCCAAAGAAAGCAAGTTTTGTCATGAGAGTTGTAGGTTCTTTGTAATATAACTTGTTTGTTAAGATCTCTTTCACAAGATTTGGATCTGTGACAACAATTCTAAACCTGGGGCCTCGAGAGTAAAAAAACTTGTCACCTGCACATTTGTCACAAAATCAAAGGTATTCAAATAACAACCACAATTGAAAATAAATGAACGAAGGTTTAAAGTTTTATGAATCATTTGGAAATAAATGCATACTAACAAATAGAAGAATTTGGGGTTGCACTTTCTTTGAATTTGTGTTGTCAATTAAATATAAGTTCATTCCTTTTCCACTATCAATCTTCACATTATATTCAATATAACATTAGTACATGTAATTGGGTTTAAGACGAT
>Ga0116230_10001101_pt1 | contig 25068 bp, 21 predicted proteins | sample S1TSphfallax_3_FD_88678 | JGI IMG/M metagenome (GOLD analysis project Ga0116230, IMG submission 88678) | Host-associated microbial communities from peat moss isolated from Minnesota, USA - S1T2_Fd - Sphagnum fallax MG | ecosystem: Host-associated > Plants > Peat moss > Unclassified | place... | reverse complement strand
GGGCGCCGGGATTACCGGTCACCGCGGATGGAAACAAAGCAGAAAATCGCTACAACCGGCTACGGCGCAGCGTGATTATGCGATGATGCGCGGACTTCGCATCGACAACGTCCGGTCAACCAACATAGGCGTCTCCCAATTGATCCCGGTCCGAATGGACCGACTCTCGACCTACCAGGATGCGTCTCGTCGTTGCTGTACCCAAGCCAGGGTTCGCGGCACGTGCGATGCATCGCGCCTCACAATTATGGCGAGGCGAAAGCAGTGTCTACGACGAAAGTCCGTCGACGAGGCATGCTAATTGCGCATACCAACTCCCTAATTTCATGCGCTTTAGGCATGACAGATGGGATAGCGTCAACGAATTAGGCTATTTTCTGCACGATCGATTTTCGGTTAAAACGAAAAAGCGCCGATCTCAACCGGTCTAAACCGCGCCGACGACGTAAGCGCGCAAGCTGTCGACTTCATGCTCTTGCTGGGAAATTCGCGCCGCCACGACGTCGCCGATCGAAACCAGTCCCGTCAGACGTCCATCCTCGACGATCGGCAGATGCCGGAAGCGGCCGTTTGTCATGATCTGCATCGCCTCTGCCACCGAAATCTCCGGTGACGCCGTCGTCGGGTGCGGGGTCATAAGTTGGGCGGCCGTCAGATTGAGCGTTTCAGCACCCCGCTTGGCCAGGCTGCGCACAATGTCACGCTCGGACAGTATCCCGGTCAGCTCTCCATGATCGACGACGACAACAGCACCAATCCGCTTTTCGCCAAGGACGTCTACGACCCCGCTGATGAGCATCTCTGGCGGTACAAAGATGAAGCCCGCCGGTTTATTCTTCAAAATTGACTTTAAAGTCATGAGTTGTTCCTCCAGATTTTCATTATGCTTGTAGTCGGCACGGCAATCAAACAAATTCTCCCGGCCGGAATCCTCTTATACAACCTTAAGCCGTTGGCTACCAGCGTATTGATCAGGCCGGTGCGCCGACCATGATTTGCGTCTCCACCAAGGTGGAGAAATTGCCGCCAGCCGCTAACAATTGGGAGAAACTGCCGCGTTCGACGATGCGGCCATCATCGAACACCAGAATCTCATCAGCATCGCGGATGGTGGATAGCCGGTGCGCGATGATGAAACTGGTGCGGCCGACCATCAGCGCGCGCAGGGCCCGTCCGACCTTGGCTTCCGTTGCGGCGTCCAGCGCGCTGGTGGCCTCGTCCAGAACCAGAATGGGCGGATCCTTCAGAATCGCACGGGCGATCGCCAAGCGTTGGCGTTGGCCGCCGGAAAGATTGACGCCACGTTCACCGATCATGGTGTCGAAGCCCTTCGGTTGCGCCAGGATGAAATCCAGCGCCTCGGCACTGCGGCAGGCCTTTTGCAATTCCAAATCTGTCGCGTCCGGCTTGCCCACCAGCAGGTTTTCGCGGATCGAGCGGTTAAACAGAAGGCTGTCCTGAAAGACGACGCCAATCGCGGCGCGCAGGCTGTCGAGCGAGACGTCGCGGATGTCCTGGCCATCGACCATGATGCGCCCGCGCGTCGGATCCCAGTAGCGTTGCAGCAGGGCCATCGTGCTGGACTTGCCGGCGCCGGTGGCGCCGACCAACGCGACCACGCTGCCAGGTTGCGCCGTGAAGGAGATGTTGGCGATGGTGGGGATCCCGGTCACATATTCAAAGCTCACATTTTCGAAGCTTACTTTGCCCGCCGTCACTTTCAGCCGCGGCGCGCCCATGGGCTCAAGGATCGTGCTCTCGGCGTCGAGGATGGCGAAGAAATCGATCAAAGTCGGCATTTGCAGGAACAGCCGGGAGATGAAGCCCATGGCACCGGTCAGCCGGCCGATCAGCAGCGTGGCGAACCCCATGAAGGAGACGATCGCCCCAATGCTCGCGGCACCTTGCAGATGCAGGATGGTGCCGATCATGAAAATGGTGATCACGGTGATGGTGCTGGCCGCCGAAGTGACAACGCTCAACACGGCCCACCAGTTCAATACAGGAAACTGTTTCTTAAGAACCATGTCGCCGGTCGCGCGAAAATTCAAGGCTTCCGCGCTGAGGCGCGTAAAGGCCTGCACCACCAGCACGTTTGCCAACGCATCCTGAGCCGTGCCGGCAAGCGTTGAATGATAGCCTTCCACTTGGCGTTGTGCCGTCTCTGTCTTGCTGATGACCAGAATCGTGAAGGTACAAAATATCCCGACCAGCATGATCAGCGCGAGCGCGAGTTGCCAGTTCAGCATGATGGTCAGCGGCAGCAGCACCAATGTGGCGAGCAGCGTCGCCAGATGTTCGCGGAAGAACGACAGCCACATCCAGAATAGGCCGTCCGCGCCGGACAGCATCATTTTCAACAGCCGGCCGGATTGCCGGTCGCGATGGAACGCCGGCGGCAGGGACAGGACATGGCGGAAGTAGCGCGCCATCGCGGTGAGCCGATTGCGGTGCGCCAGGCGTTCGGCCTGCACCGCCAGCATGATATTGGCGCCGATGCTGATAAGCCCGATCCCGGCCCAAATGGCGAGCAGAACAACCGCGCCATGGATGACCGATTTATTGGTCATCGTATCTGAGAGAGTCAGGAGGTTGATCACCCGCCCGAACAGCACCGGTTCCGCGAACTGGAATGCCATGACCAGGAGGTTGGCGACCACAAGACCGACCGCGATTTCGCGGTCCGGACGCAGCAAGCCAAGCACCCTCGCATAGACTTTGATAAACCTCACGGCCGAACCATGCTCAATTCTAGTCCACGCACCATCCTAAGCGAGCCTCGCACGATCACACGGCTTTAATAGGGATTTCGATGAGCGCTTTTAAGGCCAGAATGTGCTCAAGATTTGGCGCGTCAATCCGCCAGGCGTAGCGGCTGCAGGGCTTCCCACAGGTCGACGGGATCCGGGTTACCGGTCGCCGACGCGCCGTTCAGATGCCGAATTGTGCCCGCCACCGCGTTCAGGGCGGTGGAAATGGCCCCTTCCGCCCAGCCCGCTGTCCAGGATATGTCGTCTCCGGCCAGGAAAATGCCGCGTTGGTGCGCGGGCAGGTCAGCCTGCATAAAATGGCTGAACAGCCGCCGCTGGTAGCGATAGTGGCCTGGTAAATTCGCCTTGAAAGCGCCCATGAAATTCGGGTCGAACTCCCAAGAGATCGTGATCGGTGAACCAATAATATGCCCGGCAATGTTTACCTTTGGGTAAATCTGTTTCAACGAGTGGAGCATCAGCCGCACCCGCTCGTCCAGCGGCAGCGAAATCCACTTCATCGCGTCGTCGTTCCAGGTATATGACAAACAAATAACGCCGCGTTTATCCGGTCCGTTATCGATCAGATACGTTCCGCGCGTCATCCGGTCCGACAGGGTGACGCTCATGACGTCGCGGCCGGTGGCGGGGTCGGCGTCGCGCCAGAACGGCCGGTCCACCATGACGAAGGTTTTGGATGATTGCATATAGTGGCTGCGTTCCATCGCCATCCACATGTCGTGGTGGAACAGCGATTCGGCGCAATCGATCCGGGCGGATAGCAGCCAGACCTGGCACGTGACGACTGCGGCGGGAAATGTACCGGTGTTGCCGTACCGGTCGGTGATCGCGATCTGATGGCCCTCCGCCGGCGCAATACGGGCGGCGCCGGGCCGCGGCGTACCACCATGCAGCGTCGCGAGCGTGGTCCCGTCCGGCCAGTACGCCGGGGCCACCGGCGCATGGTTCCAGAGCCGCCGCGGTAACTGCTCGATCCCGCCGATCACCGAGCGATGGTCGTCATCCGCTCCGGTCGCAACCACCCGCAGGATTTCCAGAATTGAATTGGGATAGTCGGTGTCCCAGCCGCCGGTGCCGAAGCCGACCTGGCCAAAGATCTCGCGCGCGCGGAAGCCGAGCCGCTTGAAGGCGGTAGATTTTGCAATGAAGCCGTAAAAGCTCTCCTCGTCGAGCCGTTCGACCAGCGGGTTCCAGATGGATTTCACCGCGCGCGGATTGCGGGCCAGAATCGCCGCTTGCAGGGCCGCGAAATGCGCGCCCTCGTCCAGCGCCTGCGCCCAGGCTTTCTCGACATCCTGAAACACGGGCGGAAGATCGGACGGCCGGCGCGCATAGTATTCCTGGCCGCCGAGCTCAATCAACGTGGAATGCGCCGCGTCCGTCAGCGGGTTGGGAAACGGCTTCGTCTCCAGGCCGACCAGATCGAGATAGTGGAATAGCGCCGCCGATGCGGGCGGAAACCGCATCGCGCCGAGTTCGGCGAATGCGCCATCACCGTCCTTGAAGGGCTCGGACCGCATGCGGCCACCGATCCGGTCAGCCTCGTAGATGACCGGCTTCAGGCCGAGCTTCATCAACTCATAGGCGGCGACGATGCCGGCGATGCCGGCGCCGATGACCGCGACCTCGGTCCCATGCGCTACCGGCGGGATGCTGCCGAGCCCGGCAGGGTGCTTCAGAAAATCGTCATAGGCAAATGGGAAGTCGGGACCGAACATTGAGACCGGGCGCATGATGCGGCTCGATCTCAATAGAGGCGTGAATGGCGGCCGGCGCCGCCATCACGGGGGCGGAAGGCCAGCGGCGTCACCTGGCGATCGGCGCGTACAATTCCGGCCGGCGGTCCGCGATCAGCGGGTCGACACGCCTGACCTTCGCGAGGTGGTCCGCGTCGCAGGTCGCGTAAATGATTTCCTCGCCCCGACCGGCCGCGGCCAGGACCGCGCCGTCCGGGCCGCATATGCTGGAGAGGCCGATATAGTCGAGGCCGTCAGAAGCGCCGGAGTGATTGGCATAGGCGACGAAGATCTGGCTTTCATAGGCGCGGGTCGGAATCACGTGCTTCGCAACCTGTTCATAGGGCGCCATCTGCGCGGTCGGAATCAGCAGGATGTCGGCTCCCGCCAGGGCCAGCCGCCGCGCCGGTTCCGGAAATTCGATGTCGTAGCAGATCAGGAGGCCGATCTTGAAGCCGCCGAGTGTGGCCAAGGGGAAATCGCTGCCGACGCTTTTGAACATCGCCCTGTCGAGCTCGCCGAACAGATGCGATTTGCGGTAATTCATCATAATCTCACCGTCCGGGCCGATCAGCACCGCGGCATTGGCGACGGTGTCATCCACCAGTTCCGGATAGCCGAACACCAAGGCGATCGCATGATTCCGGGCAATCTCGCGCGCCGGCGTCAGGCCCTCCGGCGTCACTGCCAGCCGCCGCGCGGCGGCCGGACCGATATTGTAGCCGGAGAGGTACATTTCCGGCAGGAGCAAAAGATCGGCGCCGGATGCCTTCGCTTCGGACGCCGTCGCCGCCATCAGATCAAACGCCCCGGCAACATCCTCGATCCGGCCGGGGCCCTGGTAAAGTGCGATTTTCATCGCCTTAGGCTAGCGTCAAACGTTGAACCTGAACAGCAGAACGTCGCCGTCTTTCACGACATAATCGCGGCCTTCAACCCGCAGCTTGCCGGCGTCGCGCGCCCCGGCCTCGCCCTTCGCCGCTACGTAGTCTTCGTAGCCGATGGTTTCGGCCGCGATGAAGCCGCGTTCGAAATCGCCGTGGATCACGCCGGCCGCACCCGGCGCCTTGGTACCCCGGATGATCGTCCAGGCGCGGGCTTCCTTCGGCCCGACCGTGAAATAGGTGATCAGGCCGAGAAGGCCATAGCCGGCGCGGATCACGCGGTCCAGGCCGCTATCCTCCAGCCCGAGATCGGCGAGAAAACCGGCGCGATCGGCTTCCGGGAGCTGACTCACCTCCGCCTCGATCGCCGCCGAAACGATGACGTGCGCCGCCCCCTCCTCCCGCGCCATCGCCGCCACCCGCGCGGTCTGGGCGTTGCCTTCGGCGGCGTTCGCCTCCTCGACGTTACAGACATAGAGCACGGGCTTTGCGGTCAGCAGGTTCAGCCGGTTGGCCGCCGCCGCGTCCGTCGCGGCGATTGCCGTACGCGCCGGCCTGCCGGCTTCCAGCGCCGCCAGGATCGGCTCCATCAGCGCCACGTCCGCCGCCGCGTTGCGGTCATTACCCTTGGCTTTCTTCTGCAGAGCCGGTAGCCGCTTCTGCAGGCTGTCCAGATCGGCCAGCATCAGCTCGGTCTCAACCGTCTCGGCGTCGCGGATCGGATCGACGCTGCCCTCCACATGGGTCACGTCGTCATCCTCGAAACAGCGCAGGACGTGGACGATGGCGTCGACCTCGCGGATGTTGGCCAGGAACTGGTTGCCCAGACCCTCCCCCTTCGAGGCGCCGCGGACCAGGCCCGCGATGTCGACGAATTCCAGACTGGTGGGCACGATTTTCGCGGATTTGCCGATCGCGGCCAGGGTCTCCAGCCGTTTGTCGGGCACTGCGACGCGGCCGATATTCGGCTCGATCGTACAGAACGGATAGTTTGCCGCCTGCGCCGCGACGGTGGCCGTAAGCGCGTTGAACAGCGTCGATTTGCCGACGTTCGGCAGCCCGACGATCCCGCAGTTAAACCCCATTTTTCTGGTCCTCTCGGCCCTTCATCGCCAGGGCAACGCGCGTCATGAAATCTTCCGGTTTGCCGGCTGCGAGCAAGGCCGCCTGATCTGCCACAGCGTCCAGACAGGGCAAAAGCCAGTCCAGGTCGGATTGCGCAAAATCGCTGAGCACATGGCCGTGCACGCGCGCTTTGTCCCCGGGATGGCCGATGCCGAGCCGGACGCGCCAGTAATCCGCCGTGCCGAGTTGCTGGTCGATACTGCGCAGGCCGTTATGGCCCGCCGCCCCGCCGCCCCGCTTCACGCGGATTTTGCCGGGGGCAAGGTCGAGCTCGTCATGGAACACCGTGATATCGGCCGGTGGGATTTTGAAGAAGGCCGCGGCGGGCCTCACCGATTCGCCAGAGACGTTCATGTAGGTCATCGGCTTCACGACCAAGACTTTCTCGCGCCCGATCGCGCCCTCGGCGCAAAGACCCTTGAATCGGGACCGCCAGGGCGAGAAGCCATGCCGGCGCGCGATCACGTCCAGGACCATGAAACCGATATTGTGGCGGTTGCGCGCCATGCCCGGCTCTGGATTGCCAAGTCCAACCCAGAGCAGCATGGCGCGCGCAGGCTACTTCTTCTTCGCGGCCGGTTTGGCGGCGGGCGCGGCTGCCTTGGCGGGCGCCGCACCCTTTGCGGGAGCCGCGGCGGCTTTGCCGGGTGCCTTGCTGCCGCCCTTTGCCGCGGCCGCCGGCGCCGCGGCGGCGCCAGGCTCGGCGGCGGCCTCGACGATCACGGTCGGCGGGGCGATCGTCGCGATCACGAAATCCCGGTCGACGATCACGGGCTTCGCGTCGCCGGTGCCGATCAGATTATGCCAACGGATATTCTCATTGATGTCCAGGGCGCCAAGATCGGCCTCGAATTTTTCCGGAATGCTGTCCGGGTCGCAGGCCACCTCAACCGTGTGCCGCACCACGTTCAACACGCCGCCGCGCTTTATGCCGGGGGACGTGGCGTCGTTCAAGAACACGACCTGGACCGCGACCCGGATGCGCTCACCCGGTGCAAGGCGTTGAAAATCCACATGTTCGGGTTGGTCGGTGACCGGGTGGAACTGCACGTCGCGCATCAGCGCGCGGGTTTTCTGCTCGCCCAACTGGATCTCGAACAGGCGCGAGCGCCAGCCGCCGCGCTTCAACTCCTTCATCACCGCGCGCGGGTCCAGCGCGATCAACGCCGGCTCCTGCTTGGCGCCGTAAATCACCGCAGGCACCTTGCCCGCACGCCTTGTCGCCCGCGCCACCCCCTTGCCGGCCCGCGAACGCGACTCGGCTTCAATCAGCTCGAAATTCGCCATGTTCCGCTCCTAAAAACAACAAAAGCCGGCCTCCAGGGGTGCCGGCGGGCGGGGTGTAACCTGAATGCCGCGAAGTTTCAACAACGCGGCGGACTGATTGATTTTTTCGTCCTGCCTCGCCAAACGGTAAGCTGGTGTTCGGGTCTGTCGATGATCAAAGCGAAGCGAAGTCTCATTTTCATGCTTGCGGCGATCATGACCGGGTTGATCGCGATCGCCTTCGGCATTGGCGTGGTGAACGCTCATGATCTGTTTCTCGCACTCACGAATGGCCGTCCCTGGCTGCCATTGTTTCTATGTCCGGCCGGCCTTACCGCGATCGTGTATCTGACCCGGCGCTTCTTCCCTGGGGCGCAGGGCAGCGGCATACCGCAGGCGATCGCGGCGCTGCAAATGCAGGACCGTGGCGATGTGGACAGGGTGCTATCCTGGCGGGTGGCGCTGGGCAAGTTTTTGCTCACGCTGGCGGGCTTCGCGGTCGGCGCCTCGATCGGCAAGGAGGGGCCAACGGTGCAGATTGGCTGCACGGTGATGAATATATTTGGCCGGATCGGGCTCGAGCGGACCCGGGCGCTGGAGCGGCTGCTGATCATGGCGGGGGGTGCCGCCGGAATTACCTGCGCGTTCAATGCGCCGATCGCCGGAGTGGTATTCGCGATCGAGGAGATGTCCCACGGGTTCGACGCCGCGATGCTGCGCTCGATCATCCTCGCCGCCTTCATCAGCGGGATCACGCTGTTCGGCGTGCTTGGGTACCAGCCCTATTTCGGCCACTCGCCTCAGCAGGTGGCGTTTGGGGCCGAGTGGCTGGTAATCGCCCTGTGCGCCGGCACGGCTGGGCTGGCCGGCGGGTGTTTTGCGCGGGTGATCATCGCGCCCGCGCGCGTGCTGCCGAAAGCCGTATCCCGGTTCGCCGTGCGCAGGCCGCTGGCGTTTGCCGCGATGTGCGGGTTGGCGCTGGCCGTGATCGGCGATCTCTCCGGCGGCCAGGTATTCGGGTCGAGCTATGCCGAGGCGCGGGCGGCGCTACAGGGGCAGGCGTTACCACCGATGGATTTTGGCGCCCTGAAGTGGGCGGCGACGATGGTTTCCTATTTGTCCGGCATTCCTGGCGGCATTTTTGCCCCGTCACTGGCGGTGGGCGTCGGCGTCGGCGTGATGTTTGCGCATGTCTTTTACGGATTGCCGGTGGCGGCGCTGGCGATGGTTGGCATGGCCGGATATTTTTCCGGCGTCGTGCAATCGCCGCTGACCGCAACGGTCATCGTGATCGAAATGACCAGCGACCCGGCGATGACGGTGCCGGTGGGGCTGGCGGCGCTGATCGGCGCGCTGACGTCACGGCTGCTGTGCCCGGAGCCTGCCTATCACGCGATGGCGGCGAATTTTTTACGGGCGGTGGAAAGGAATCGGGCGGAGGCTCCCGCGTCGGTGGAAACTACTCGTCTTTCAGAGAACGTCCCATGATCGACCCCACTGTCTCGGCGACGTTCGCAGCACCCGAGAGCAGCCCGGTCACCGCTTCGGTGATCGGCATTTCGACGCCGGCATCGGCGGCGCGCGCGACCAGCGCGGGCGCCGTCGCCACACCTTCAGTGACACTGGTCCGCTGCCGCAAAATGGCCGTGAGCGTGTTGCCCTGCCCTAGTTCGAAGCCCAGCGAGTAGTTCCGGCTGGCAGTCCCGGTGCAGGTGAGAAGCAGGTCGCCCAGGCCGGAGAGGCCGGAGATTGTCTCGGCACGGCCGCCGGACGCGACCGCAAGGCGGGCGATTTCGGCGATGCCGCGGGTGATCAGGGCGGCGCGGGCATTCTCGCCGAGGCCGGCACCCATCACCACGCCCGCGCCGATCGCGATGACGTTTTTCGCGGCCCCGGCCAAGGCGGCGCCCGTGATGTCGACGCTGCCGTACAGGCGCAGGGTATCGGTGCGCAGCGCCGCCATCAGGTGAGCGCGCAAATCCGCGTCCGGCGCTGCGAGGACCGCGGCGGCCGGCAGAAACGCGGCGATTTCATGGGCAAAGTTTGGTCCGGTCAGCAGCGCCGCCGGCCGTCCCGGATGCAGTTCCGCCGCCAATTGCGGCGGCAGTCGCAGCGTGTTGGTCTCCAGCCCCTTGCAGCACAGCACCAGCGGCGTGGCGCCCGCCGGCAAGCCGACCAGAACCTCGCGCAGATGCTGCATCGGCACGGCGATCAGGAGGATTTCCGCCTCTGGGAAGGCGGTCACGAGGTCTAGGGCCGCGGGCAGTTTCACGCCCGGCAGGCGGGGATTTTCCAGATCCCGTTGCATCGCCGCGACGCGCGCCGCGTTGCGGCCCCAAAGCGCCACGCGCCGGCCGGCTTGCGCGTTCAGCACCGCCAGCGCGGTGCCCCACGCGCCGGCGCCGATCACGGCGATATCGTATGATCTACTCATCGATCAGCCGCTCCACCGCACAGCCTGCGCCCGGTTCACCAAGGACAGTGACAAACGCCTCCAGCATGGGCAGCGCCGCTTCCGCGAACCGGAACGGCGGATTGACGATGACCAGGCCGCAGCCGTTCAAACGGGCGGGGTCCAGAGGTTCGCGCAGCCAGAACGACGCTGCGATCACGTCCTTCATCCTGGTCAGTTTCAGCGTCTCGAAAAACGAGCGCGCCGGGGCGCGATGCTTGATCGGGTACCACGCGGCGAACACGCCGGTGGAAAATTTTTCGTGGGCGGTTTCGAGCGCGTTCGCGAGCACGGGGAACTCATCGGGGCGCTCGTACGGCGGGTCGATCAGGATCAGTCCACGGCGTTCGGGTGGCGGCAGGAACGCGCGCAGGGCGGTGTACCCGTCCCGTTCATGAACGGCGACATTCGGCACGCCGGCAAATGCCGTTCTCAGGGCCTTGGCATCCTCGGGGTGTAGTTCGCAGGCAACCAGCCGGTCGCCTGCCCGCAACAGCGCCGCCGCGATGGCGGGCGAACCAGGATACAGGCCAAGCTGGTCGATCAAAGCGACATAGTCGGAAAGCGCCTCCGGCCGCGCCGCCAGAACCTTCTCGATGCCGTTACGCCATTCACCGGTCCGCGCGGCTGGCCCGGCGGATACATCGTACCGGCCGATTCCGGCGTGGGTGTCCAGGATCAGAAACGGCTTGTCTTTCCGCGTCATCGCCCGCAGCAGCGCCACGAACAGCGCATGTTTGACACAATCCGCGAAATTGCCGGCGTGGTAGGCGTGTCGGTAGTTCATGCGGCGCGCGTGTCCAGCGGCCAGCGCGGCCGGCAGGGGGCCGCCAGATCGCCCGCCAACCCGGCGCGCAGCCGCTCGATCGCGGCCCACGCAACCATCACGGCGTTGTCCGTGCACAACCTTGGCGGGGGGGCGACCATGGGCTTGCCATGCGCGGCGGCGACCGAAGCGAGCCGCACCCGCAGAACGAGATTCGCCGCGACGCCGCCGGCGATGACGATGGCGCTGGCATTCGGCAGCATCGCCAGGGCGTGATCGACCCGATCCGCCACGATCTCCGCGACCGCCGCCTGGAAGCTGGCGGCGATGTCGGCCGCCAGTTGGCGGGGCAGTGCTTCGTCCCCCCGCGCGATCACCAATTGCGCCACCGCCGTCTTCAAACCGGAAAACGAAAAATCGCAGCCATCGCGATGCAGCAGCGGGCGCGGCAGGGCGAACGCCGTGGCATCGCCCTCGCGCGCGGCGGCCTCCAGCGCCGGGCCACCGGGATAGGGCAGGCCGAGCAACTTTGCCGTCTTGTCGAACGCCTCGCCCACTGCGTCGTCCAGCGTGCCGCCGAGGCGCCGATACGCGCCGACTCCGTCAACGGCGAGGCACTGGCAATGGCCGCCCGACGCCAGCAGCACCAGATACGGAAATTTTGGCTGAGGATCGGCCAGTCCGGGGAGCCGTGCCGTCAGAGCATGCGCCTCCAGATGATTGATCGCGAGATATTTTTTCCCCGCCGCCAGGGCCGCGCCTTTGGCAAAGCCTGTCCCGACGAGCAGCCCGCCGATCAGGCCTGGCCCCGCGGTCGCGGCGATGGCGCTCAACGCGGCGAAGCGGAGGCCGGCAGCGGCGAGCGCGTCGGCCACCAGGGGCCCGAGTGCGGCCAAATGGGCCCGGGCGGCAATTTCCGGAACCACGCCGCCAAAAGCGGCATGGTCCGCGATCTGGCTCAGGACCCGCTCCGCGAGAATCTTGCCGTCCGGCGCCAGAACCGCCACGGCGGTCTCGTCGCAGGAGCTTTCGATCCCGAGGACTGGGCCGGCGGGCGTGACTTTTCTTTCCATCTATGTCGCTCTAGAGCACGCTCGTGATGTCCGAAACACCCCACGTCAAGCCGCACCGGCGGGCGCTGCCCCTGCGGGTCGGCACGCGGGCATCGCCCCTCGCCCGCGCGCAAACCGCGAAATTCCTGGAATTGCTGACCCAGTTCTGCCCGGTGCTGCGTGGCATGGAGGTGTTCGAGGAGCATATCATCACCACCACCGGCGACGCGGTGCAGGACCGTGCGCTCGCGGAGATCGGCGGGAAAGGCCTGTTCGCCAAGGAGATTCACGAGGCACTGCTGGCTGGTCGGATCGATTTCGCCGTGCACAGCCTGAAGGATCTGGAGACGACGCTGCCGGCCGGGATCACGCTGGCGTGCACCCTGAAGCGCGAGGACGCGCGCGACGCGCTGATCCTGTCGCCCGGCCATGCGGCACCGGATCCGGCCGATCCGTATGCGGCCTTGCCGATCGGCGCGGTGGTCGGCTCCGCGTCCGTGCGGCGGCAGGCGCAGTTGAAGAACGCACGGCCGGATCTGCGCTTTGCCCTGTTGCGCGGCAATGTCGGCTCGCGGCTCGCGAAGTTGGCGGCCGGCGACGTCACCGCGACGCTCCTGGCCCTCGCCGGCCTGAAGCGCCTTGGTCTGCAGGCGCACGCCAGCGTCGTGCTGAGCCCGGATCAAATGGTGCCGGCGGCTTGCCAGGGTATTGTTGGCGTCACCGTCCGTACCGCGGATGCCGAATTGTTGTCCTTGCTCTCCGGGATCGAGGACCCCGAGGCAAAGGCGGTGGCGACGGCGGAGCGCGCGCTCCTGGCAGCGCTGGACGGATCTTGCCGGACGCCGATCGGCGGCTATGCGAGACTGCTGGACGACGGCGCGCTGCATCTGACCGGTCTGGTCGCGCGTCCGGACGGGTCGTTTCTGCTGAAGCGCACCGCGACCGCGCCGAAAGCGGCGGCGGAGACCCTTGGCCGCAACCTCGGCCTCGCGCTGAAGGCGGCCAGTCCGTCCGATATTTTTACGCCATGAACATTCTGCTGACCCGGCCGGAGCCAGGTGCCAGCGCCACCGCCGCCAGGCTCTCCGCCCTTGGGCATAATCCGTTCAAAGCGCCCTGCCTGACCATCGTGCCCAGGCCCACGGCGCTGCCGGATGTGCCGGCGGCGATCATCATCACCAGCGCGCAAGCGATTCCGGCGCTCCCCGCATCGTTGCAGGAGGTTCCGGTGTTCTGCGTCGGGGATGCAACGGCCGGCCGGCTACGGCAGGCGGGTTTCATCTCGGTCACAAGTGCCGCTGGCGACGCACGCGACCTGTTCCGATTGATCACGGCGCGCCGGCTGCCGGGACCGCATCTGCTGGCGACCGGCGAACGGCACGGCCTGGCGCTGACCCGGCAGTTGCGGGAGGCGGGTATTTCGGTCCAGCGCCGCACCGTATACGCGGCGCGGCCGATCCGGGCATTGCCGGAGCCGGCGCGCAGGGCGCTCGCCGACAATGAAATCGCAGCGGCATTATTCTATTCCGCCGCGACCGCAACGGCGTTCTTCCGCCTGCAGCCGCCCAATATCGCAAATATCGACGCCTACGCGCTAAGCCCCGCGGTGGCCGCCGCCTTGCGCGCCTTGCCCTGGCGGGCCATCCATACCGCAGTGGCCCCGACAGAGGCGGATTTACTGGCATTGCTGGCATGAGCGAGAACACCGAAACCCAAGCCGAACCGGCGCCCGCGTCCGATCCGGCCGCGTCGGCAAGGATACCCGCAGGCGAGGCGCCCACCTGGTCGGCGCCCGTAGCGGTCCCGGACCGCCGGCGCTCACTCTGGCCGGCGCTGGGCCTCGTCGGTTTTCTGGTGCTCGCCGCCGGCGAAGGATATCTTTATCATTTGGATCAGACCGCGGATGTCGAGAGTGGACGGATCGCCGCGATGCAATCGCAGATCGCCGCCCTGCAACAGACATCCGCGTCTGGCGTTCCATCCACGCCAGATGCGGATGTCGATGCGCTGGGGCCAAAGCTCGCCGCGGTTGCGGCGCAGGTCAACGCGCTGCAAACGTTGTTCACGGCCGACCATGGCGCACTGATCGCGCTACAAGCCAACGCCACCGACCTGACCAAGTTGACCGCGGACGTGAACGCGCTGCAGGCGCGGGCTACCGCCGACCACGCGGTGCTGACAGGTCTGCAGGCAAGCACAACCGACCTTGCGAAATTGACCGCGAAAATCTCGGTGCTGGGCCGCCTGGACGCCGCCCGCATCGCGCTGGATGCCGGCCAGCCGCTCGGCGACCTTCCGAATGCGCCGCCGGCGCTGGCGAAATTTTCCGCAGCACCACCGCCGACTCAGGCCGAACTGGTCCTTAGCTTTCCGGCCGCCGCCGCAGCGGCGGAATCCGCCAGCGTTACCAGAGATGGCAAGCGGTCCTATTGGTCGAACGTGCTGGCGCGGCTGGAGGGGCTGGTCACCATCAGCAACGGCACGCACGTCATCGTCGGTGCGCCCGCCGCCGCCGTGATTGCCCAGGCGCGCGCGTCCCTGGACGCCGGCGACCTTGCCGGCGCGGTCGCCGTTCTGGATACGCTCAGCGTCTCGACCCAGGCTGCGATGGGCGACTGGCTGAGCCAGGCGCGCGACCTGCTGGCGGCCCGGGCGGCCATTGTGAGCCTGGCGGCGAACTAGATGCTGCGCGCGGTCCGTTTTCTGGTCATCGCGGCGGTTATTCTCGCTCTCGCCTGGTGGATCGGCACGATTCCCGGCACGTTTACCGCGCAATCCGGCAGCACCACGGTGGAAACCTCGATTCCCGCCGCGATCCTGATCCTGTTCGTCATCGCCATCCTGCTGACGATGTTGCTGCGCGTTGCGGGGGGTCTGCGGCGCGCGCCGGGCGGCTTCCTGTCCTGGCGTGGGGCACGACGGCAGCGTCTGGGAGAGATTGCGACCCAGCGCGGCATCGTGGCGCTGGCGGCGGGGGACGCCGCGGCGGCCGATGCGGAAGCGGGCCGCGCCCGCAAACTGCTCGGCGAGACGCCGCTGGTGCTGTTGCTGACCGCCGAATCGGCGCGGCTGGCCGGCAAACATGATCGCGCGACCGCGGCCTTCGAGAAGCTGACCGCGCATCGGGACATGGCGTTTCTCGGCCATCGAGGTCTGCTGCGGCACCATCTGGCGCAGGGCGACCACGACACCGCACACGCGCACGCGCAGGCGGCGGAGCAGAGCTATCCGGGCAGCGCCTGGCTGCGAGGCAAGCGGCTCGACATCGCGGTCAAGCAGGCCGACTGGCCGGCGGCCTTGCGACTGACGACAAAGCCGGCGGAGGTGGCAGCGCTCGCGACCGCTGCCGCGATGGCAAGCACTGACGATCGCAAGGCGGTGGGCTTTGCCAAACAGGCGGTCCGCGCGGACCCTGCTTTGGCGCCGGCCATTGTCGCCTATGCCGGGGCGCTGCGAAGGACCGGTCGGCTCCGCGCCGCGCGGCGCGCGCTGATCGCCGGGTGGCGGCAGGCACCGCACCCGCTGACCGCGGAGGAATTTCTCAAACCGTTCGCCACGCCGATCGAGCGCGCCCAGAACGCCGCCGAGCTCGCCGCCGCGAAGCCCGGCCACCCGGAATCCGAGCTGTTGCTGGCACAAACGTCGCTCGCCGCGCGGCTGACCGGCGAGGCGAAGCGGCACGCCGATGCGGCGATCGCCGCCGGGCTGACCGACGGACGGGCCTCGGAAATTCTGACAGCACTGGGGGCCGTGGCACCCGCGGCGACCACCGCGGCGCCAGCCTGGATATGCGACGCGTGCCACCACAGCCACCAGATTTGGCAGCCGGTCTGTCCGCTCTGCCAGAAGCCCGGCACGCTCCTCTGGCGCGCCACCGGCATGGCGCTTGCTTGATTTTCCCGCGTAAAGAGACAATTAGGGGGCCGCGCGGCGGATGCTCAACATCTGCGCATTGCGTTTGCCGCTAAAATTTGCAGAAGGACAACGCATTGGTCACGACCACCGCAACCGGCCGCTATCCCTCCTGGGAGCCGCCCGAACTTGGGACAGGCAAAGCCACAATCGCGGCTATTCTGCTGGTCGGACTGATCGTCGCCCTTTGCTATTACGCCGCGATAGAGCTGGGGCCGAAGCCCCAGCCGGTCGCCATCCAGGTCACGCACGCGACGTTGACGACGCTGCCGAAACCAACCCCCCCGCCGCCGCCAAAGGTGATCCCGCCGCCGAAGCCGATCCCGGCCGTGGTGCCGAAACCGCCGCCGGTGCAAAGCAAGATCGTCGTTGCGACCAAGCCGCCGCCGGTGATCCGGCATATTTTCAAGCCGGTTCCGCATCCGATCATCAATCACGCCCCGCCCCCGCCCACGCCGTTGCCAGTATCGAAGGCGCCGCAGCCGGTGGCGCCGCCGGCCCCGCCGACCAGCGGCATTCCGATCTATGGCAGCCAGATTCACGACATCATCCAAGACAACCAGAGCGTCCCGCCGGCGCTGGCGCAGCTTGGCGTGTCCGGGACGGCGATCATTGAGATCACGGTAGCGCCGGACGGCAGCGTGATTTCCGCCCGGGTCTACAAGTCGAGCGGCATTCCGCTGATCGACCAGACTGCGCTGGACCACGCGCGGCAGGCGCAGCTTCATGCGTTCAACAACCAGATGCCGAGTGCGCCGCAGACGTTCATCGTCCCGGTGGAGATCGACGCGTCGGATTCCGGCGACTAAGTCTCTTCGCTTAAAAACTGGGCATTTATGTGTCCGATTGTTCATAAATGCGGCCGCGGTGGATGAGTATCGCGCGATCGAAGCACGCGATTACCGGCCCGGCAGGATTGTAACGAGACCGCGACACAAACAAACAAAGATACAGCCTGAGTAGAATTATTCTATTAAACTCCGCGTTGACATACAAATCTTGTTATAACCTATCTCTTTTGTAATTCGATTTGGCAAATCCAAGGTTTTGGCATTAACCTTGCAGTCACAGTTCCGACATCGAAGGTTAACGTGCGACTCTTCTGGGGAGCCACCGTTGGCCCGTTCGATGTTGCGTATCAACTTGGTCGATTGAGGGGCTTCATGATGAAAAAGACGCGAACCAACCTGCGCGGGCGCTTGCTTTTGTTTACCGCCTTCACCGCGACGGCCGCGCTGGGAACCGGCTTGGTCGCGCGCGCGCAAACCGCCAGCCCGACGCCGGTGATTGTGCCCGGCGAAGGGACCAGCGCCGATCTGAATGCCTATCAGATCCAGAAAGTCCGGATTATCTACAAGAAGCTCCTTTTGAAAGAAAAAGATCTGCCAAGTTCCGTGACCGAGCTTGGCCAGAAGCAGATCCAGCAGACCAATCCGACCATGGGGTCGGTCCAAACTTTGTTAAAGCTCGCACCTTCCGTGCAAGCCTACAGCCAGGGCCCCGGCCAGAGCGCCCCGACGCTGGCCATCCGCGGCGTCAAGAACGATGAGTTGGCGGAAACGCTCGACGGTATCCCACTCACCGATCTCCAAGGCGGCACCGGCGATTATCTCTCCAACAATATCGGTTCTCCGATATCGCTGAACGAAATCGATGGCGTCAACGTTTACCCCGGCATCGCGCCACCGGAAAACCAGGGCTTTGGCACGGTGGGCGGCACCATCGCCTACACCACCAAACAGCCGACGGACGACCGCTACGCAGAGCTCGAGGGCGGTATCGGTTCATTCGATACACAGCACATCGGCTTTACGATCAACACCGGCAAAATTGGCGACGGCATCGACGCTCCCAAGGCATTGATGTTGTATGACCAAAGCCAGACAGCCGGCTTCGTTTCCAACACCAACGCGCAGTATCACGACTTCTTTTTCAACGTTGAAAAGCCTTACGACAACGGCCTGTCGAAACTTGGCCTCGTGGTTATTTTCAACCAGGGCAAGGGTTTTGTGCAGACAACGCCGACGCCGGTGGCATTGATCGATTCCAACAAATTCACTTACAACTTTCCAAAGGATCTTGGTTTCTACAACCAGGCCGGTCAGTTCCTGACAACGATCCTCAGCGACGAAACCTACATCAATCCTCATTTGATATTTGATGGGTCGTTGTTCTATGAGCATGCGTCAGATACCATCGACAGCTATGCCGCCGTGTCGACTGTCAACGGAACGTTCCCATATTCGGTGAACGTGCAGGCACCGGTGAACTTCTATGGCGACATCGGGCCGAGCACTTACCATTACTCCCCGGGCTTCTTTACGTATGACCCGACCGCCGTGTTCGGCTCGCCGGCCGCGGGCGAATCTTCCGAATATACGGTAGGCCATACCAATACCATTGGCATCACGCCAAAACTGAACATCTTCCTGCCTTATAATACGATCGCGATTGGCGGCTTGATCGCCAAGGACAGCGGCAGCGGTTCTCAATATATTTACGGTGGCACGTTTGCGCAGGAAAACCAGATCAACGGTTACGATTCATTTGTTCTGGGTGGTGGCGCGCAGCGGACCGTTTTCGTCGGATATATCTCCGACAAAATCGATCTTTTGAACAACACCCTGCATATCGAACCGGCGGCCCGCGTTACCGCGGCTTATACGAGTACGATCACGCAGATGAACAGCTATTACCAGAACGTGAAATACCAGAACTTCACCAAGGTGGGTGAGCCCTATATCGGTGTTTCATACGACGCTCCGTTCCATCTGATTCCGTTCGCCAACGCGGGCAAGGGGTCCTTGTTCTCGCCAACGGCCGACTATGCCGGCGGCCTGAGCGGGCTGCCCGGAACGACACATGCGCCGACGCCGGAGATTATCCATGCGTTCGACGCCGGTATCAAATACGACACGCCTCGCTTGTATCTGAGTGCCGACTATTACTACCAGCAGGTTTCGGACGCGTTCTCCTTTTATGAGAACTACGACCTGGGCCAGTTCTACTATGCCAACCAGGGCGGATTCCTGTTGCGCGGCGTGGAAGCCGCCGGCGAAGTGCGGGTCACGCCGGAAATCGACGTGTCCGGGAATATTTCCTTTAACAGCACGAAGTATACGAACAGCGACTTTGCCTTCGTGACGTTGGCGAACGACCAGTTCGGTTATGCTTTCAAGGGCACGCCGTTTTCCAATACGCCGGACGTCCTCGCCAACATCTCGGTCGAATATACCAAGGGTCCGTTGTCGGCGACCTTGTCCGGCGAGTATACGGGTACGGAGAACCAGACGACGGACATTTTGACGCCGAACGATCCGGGCGGACAGTTCAGCGGTGCCACCATCACCGATTTGAACAACGCAAATAACCCTGACTTCATCGCCAACTTTACGGCGAGTTACAAAATCCCGATCCAAAGCCACCATATTCAAAGTCTGACCGCAACGTTTACGGCGTTGAACTTTATCGATGTGAAATATTTCGAGGACAAGTACTATTCAGAAATTGCTCTGAACGGCGTGTATAGCGTTCTGCCGCAATACGAGAGCGGTCTGATCGGGCCGCCACGCTCGCTGCAGCTCGATCTCACGGCCAGATTCTAAGTACAAAAGCCTCCCCCGGCGGAACAAAAATTCCGTCGGGGGATCGCGAACTTTCCAATTATTATGAAGAGAATTTTAAATCGACGGCTCTTGCCGTCGTTGTGCGTTTCGGGTCAATCGCCTCCATGAGATTTGGCAATTCTGCCCTGCATGTTTCGGCAGGCCTCCTGGCGGCGGCGTTGCTCGCCGCTCCGGCGCCCGCCGCCGATCCGGAAAATTGCGGCACCGTCGTCGTCCCGCCCGGGGTCGGGCTGGGTCCCGGTGCGGACATTACCTCCTTCAATCCGGATCTGATCACGTCCGCCTACAATGCAGAGGCGGCCCAGTTGCTGTTCCTGCCGCTGATCTGGATCAACCGATTCCACACCATCGACTATACCCGCAGCATCGCGAGCGCGGTCACCACGCCGGACAACGGCAAGACGTATGACGTGACGCTGCGGAACTGGCTCTGGTCGGACGGGGTGCCGGTCACCACGAAAGACATCGTCTACGCTTTCAACTTGATCAAGCAACTCGGGACCACCTATTCCGGGTACGGCGCTGGCGGGATGCCGGATATTATCTCGAGCCTGACGGCAACGGATGCCACCCATTTCACCGTGGTGCTGAAGCGGCAGGTGAACCCGGACTGGTTCATCCTGGACGGGCTTTCGCAACTGGAGCCGTTTCCGGCGCATGTCTGGAGCCACTACAATCTGGACCAGATGTGGCAAGAGCAGAGCGACCCGGCGTTCTTTCATGTGGTGGATGGCCCGCTGATCATCCAGAAACTGGTGGTGGGCGAGGATGCGGTGTTTATGCCGAACCCGGCCTATGAGGGCCCGAAAATGCATTTCGACCGGTTCATCATGAAATTCGAAAATTCCGAAGGCCAGGAGTTGCAGGCGGTCGAGTCCGGCGACCTCGACATGAGCAACGTGCCGTTCGATCTGTACGACAAGGCGCAGCATCTGCCGGGGACCTACTTGGTGACGCTGGCGCCGACCTATTCCTGGCACCAGCTGATTCCGAATCTGAATGATCCCGCCACGCCATTTTTCAAAGATGCGCGGGTGCGGGACGCCGTCGCGGACGCCATTGACCAGGCCGAGATCATTAAGCTCTCGATGCACGGTCAGGGCGTTCAGGATCATGGGCCGGTGCCGGTCTATCCCGACGTATTTTTGTCGCCGGCGGAGAAGGCCGGTCAGTATCCGGTCGGATATAACCCAGCGCAGGCGCAGGCTTTGCTGGCAGCGGCGGGATACACGCCGGGCGCGGACGGAATCATGCAAAAGGGCGGCGCGAAACTTGCCTTTACCGTGATGATTCCTGCCGGACAGCCGCTGCGGATCGAGATGGCGGAGACAATCCAGCAGAATTTGCGCGCCGTCGGCATCGAGATGAAGACGCATCAGGTCGAGCTGAACCAGATTTTCGCCCTGGTCACCAGCAATTCCACGGACTGGGAGGCAGCTCTGTACGCCCAGGACGTGCCCGCCTATCCCTCCGGCGAGGGATTGTTCGCGACCGGCGCGTTCTACAATGACAATGGCTATTCCAACGCAACGATGGATAAGGACATTGCCGCAAGCACGGACAAGCCCGGTCTCGCGGGCCTGTTCGCGTATGAGGATTATGCCAGCGCACAGCAGCCGGTGATTTTCCTGCCAAATGAGCAGTACAGCGTGCTGGCGCGGGACGGCATCCATGGCCTGAACGACTTCATGAGCCCGATGACCAACTGGTCCCCGGAGCAATTATATTGCACGGCACCTGCGACATGAGAATCTTGGCCCTCCTGCTGGCGCTGCTGGTCGCCGCTCCCGCCGCCGCGGCGCAAAAGGGGGATTGCGGGACGATCGTCATACCGACCGGTGTCGGCGTTTCGTCGAGCGCCGATATCACGTCGTTCAGCCCGCTGTTCGGCACCTCGCTGTACAACGCCCAGTCGGCGGCGCTGTTATATCTCGGCCTGATCTGGCTCAACGCGGACCGGCAGATCGACTGGTCGCGCAGCCTCGCGAGTTCGATCACCACGCCGGACCAGGGGACCACGTATCTCGTGACGCTGCGCCCGTGGCACTGGTCGGACGGTGTGCCGGTCACCACCGCGGACGTCACGTACGCGTTTCAACTGATCCAGGAGATGGGCACCACCTATCCGGGCTATGGCACGGGAGGGATGCCGACGATCATCAAGCGCCTGGACGTGATCGACGCAACACATTTCAAGGTGGTTCTGACCCGGCAGGTCAATCCGGTCTGGTATATCGACAATGGCCTGTCCCAACTGGAGCCGCTACCGCGGCATTCCTGGTCGCATTATACGATGGACCAGATCTGGCAGTCGCAGAGCACGCCGAGTTTCTTCAACGTCGTCGACGGGCCGCTGAAAATCCAGCGCCTGGATGTCGGGCTGGACGCTATCTTTGTGCCGAACCCGGCCTATGAAGGGCCAAAAATGCATTTTCAGCGGCTGGTGTTCCGGTTTCTGGAGAGCGACGGCGCGGAGATCCAGGGGGTGGAGTCGGGCGATCTCGACCTCGCCGATCTGCCGGACGCGCTGTGGAACACCGCGCATGATCTGCCTGGAATCTATACCGTGCAGCTCCCCCCCTCCTCCGGCTGGAACGAAATCCAGTTGAATTTTCGCAACCCGCAATCCGCCTTCCTGAACGATGTCCGCATCCGGGACGCGATGCAGGACGCGGTCGACCAGAACCAGATCATCAAGCTGGTGTTCCACGGCGCCGGCAAGGCGAGCTATGCGGACCTGCCCCCGCTGCCGCCGGACTTCCTGTCGCCGGCGATGCGCACGGGGCAGTACCCGGTCGGCTACGACCCGGCGAAGGCGCGGGCACTGCTGGCGCAGGCCGGCTATACCCCTGGGCCGGACGGCATGATGCGGAAAGACGGCAAGCCCCTGATGTTCACCGCACTGTTCAGCACCGGTGATGCGGACATTACCCAAGAGGTCGAGCTGATCCAGGCCGATTTGCGGAAAGCCGGAATCGACATGAAAGTCCGCCAGATCGAATTCAACCAGCTGCTGGCTCTCCTGTACGGGCCGCCGGATGGCTGGCAGGCGGCGTGGATCGGCGAGACCACCGGCGCCTATCCATCCGGGGAGGGTTCCTACGCCACCGGCGCCGGCGAAAATTCCGGCGGATATTCAGACGCCGAGATGGACAAACTGATCGATGCCAGCATCTATCAGCCGGGCCTGAACGGCCTGTACGCCTACGAGGACTATCTGTCCGCCCAGCAACCCACGCTAACCTTCGCGGAGGCGGATGTCGTGGTTCTCGCCCGCGACCGCATCCACGGCGTCGATAAATTCATCGACGCCAACGCGAACTATTATCCGGAACAGCTTTATTGCACGGAGGGTTCCACTTGATCCGCATGATCGCGACCCGGCTGGCCTCCTCCACGCTCACCATTTTCATTCTGGTGACGCTGGTATTTTTCATGGCGCATCTAACGCCCGGCGGCCCTGCCTATTCGATTTTGGGCATGAAGGCGACCGCCGCCTCGGTGCAGCAACTGAACGCTCGGCTTGGCCTGGATGCGCCGATCTGGAAGCAATACCTGATCTGGTGGTGGCATCTGTTCCAGGGCAAGCTCGGCTATTCCTATTTGTTGAGCCGGCCGGTCGGCTCGCTGCTATGGCAATACGAAATCAATACGCTGGTGTTCTATACGGTCTCAATCGTGCTCTCGACCGCGCTCTCAATCCTGCTTGGTCTGGTACAGGGCGTGTATTTCGGCTACTGGCCGGCGAAGTTGATCGGCGGCTTGCAGCTGGCGGGCTATGCGCTGCCCGGGTTTTTCGTCGCCGCCATGCTCGTGCTGTGGTTCTCGGTCGAGCTGCACTGGCTGCCGGCCAGCGGCATCAGCAATCTGCGCGAGGTTCATCCCGGCGTCGGCAGCTACGCGGCGCATCTGGTGTTGCCCGTGGTCACCGTCACCATTCTCACCGTCTCCGGCCTGTCGCGGTATTTCGGCGAGGCGGTGCACGAGGAACTGGGCAAGGACTATGTCCGGACCGCGCGCGCGAAGGGCGTGAGTTTCCAGGCGATCCTGTTCGGCCACGTGATTCGCAACGCGCTGCGGCCGCTGGTCACCATCCTCGGCCTGTCTTTCCCGTATATTTTCACCGGCGGTGTCATCGTGGAATCGGTCTTCAATTATCCTGGCCTCGGCTGGCTGATGTGGCGCTCGGCACTCAGTCAGGACTATCCGATCCTGATCGCGATCGTGCTGATCATTGGCGTGCTGACCATTCTCGGCAATCTGCTGGCGGACATCGTCAACGGCCTGCTGGACCCGAGGGCGAGCTATGAGTGAGCGGGCACTTCCAGGCGGGGGCATCGCGGCCGGCATGCCTGCCGCCCCGCTGGCGCGGATCTTCGGCTGGCTGGCGCTGCGCGGCACGCTGGCCACCGGCCTTGCCATCAGCGCCGCCATTCTCTTCATCGGCTTCGTGTTGCCGTTCCTGTACCCGGTCGATCCGTTCGCGATCCATCCGGACCACGCGCTGCAGCCGCCCAGCCTGATGTTCCCGCTCGGCACCGACGAGCTCGGCCGTGACGAGCTCGCCCTGATGCTGTCCGGCGGGTTGGCAACGCTGGTGGTGGCGCTGCCCTCGGCGTTGCTGTCATTCGTCGTCGGCGTCGCCTACGGCCTCGCCTCCGGCCTCGGCCCGGCCTGGCTCGACCGCGTCCTGATGCGCTTGCTGGACGCCATTCTGGCGCTGCCAAGCCTGATCATCCTGATCTTTTTCGCCTCCCTCGTGACGCTGAACAATACCAGCCTGATCCTGCTGCTCGGCCTGATCGCCTGGCCGTCCCTGGCGCGACTGGTACGCAACGAGACGATCGCGCAGCGCGGACGGGATTTCGTGCTGGCGACCGAGCAGCTTGGCGCCGGCCGTATCTATATCGCGCGCGTCCACCTGATCCGGGTGATGGCGCCAGTGCTGGTCGTGAACGGGACATTCATGGTCGGCGATTCGGTGTTCGCGATTTCCGGCCTGTCGTTTCTCGGCCTCGGCGTCCAACCGCCCCAGGTCAGTTGGGGGAGCATGCTCGAATCGGCGCTGGACATCGTCGCCCTCGATCCCTGGTGGCTGATCATTCCGCCCGGCCTGCTGATCTTCGGCTCTCTGCTGGCGGCGTCGCTCACCGGCCAGGGCCTGCTGGCGCGTTATGGTGGCGGGCGATGAGCGCGGTTCTGAAAATCGACAATTTGTCCGTCTCGCTGCGGCGCGGCGGCCGCGCCAATGTGGCGATTCTGGACCAGCTGAACCTCACCGTGAATGCCGGCGAGATGCTGGCGCTGGTCGGGGAATCCGGCTCCGGCAAAACGATCGCCGCCCTTTCGATCATGCGGCTGCTGCCGCCGGGCGCGCGCCTGGACGGCCAGATCTGGCTTGGCGATACCGACCTCGCGGCGCTGGACGAGCGGGCGATGCGCAGGGTCCGCGGCCGTGACGTCGGCATGGTGTTCCAG
>Ga0116230_10001100_pt1 | contig 25071 bp, 24 predicted proteins | sample S1TSphfallax_3_FD_88678 | JGI IMG/M metagenome (GOLD analysis project Ga0116230, IMG submission 88678) | Host-associated microbial communities from peat moss isolated from Minnesota, USA - S1T2_Fd - Sphagnum fallax MG | ecosystem: Host-associated > Plants > Peat moss > Unclassified | place... | reverse complement strand
CAACTATGATTTCATACAATTTACTAAAGTATGGAATGTTTGGATGGAAGAACTTTTAGCAAATGTCACAATGTGCTTATTAATCATCTGATTATAATTATGATTTCATTTGTACTTCATTTATGGATAAATGTGTTTATATTCATGGTCGATACTTGGCCATCCTCCCACATTAATTCCTTGGTTGACTTTGCATGGTTTGTGACAAGGAAGATAATAATGTTTATTTCTTGTCAAAGTTGCTCCTTGAAAATAAGGCCAAATTTTGGGAGATTTAATATTTCTTGTAGTTTTATAATCTTCCCATGCTTTTAACTTATGATCCCACCAATGATTTTTTGATTTATATTTGAGCATTGAGAGGTAGGAATGGGTTTAACTTGTTTAGTTGTGAACCATTTGGAGACTTAGCTCTATCCAACCATGAATAATTGGATGTACTAATTTTAGGTAAGTAATTTCTATGTTTATGTTTAATAAATGAGCTTGTGCATGAGGCTTTGGATTTAAAAGCAAGCAATTGCCAATGTCTTAATCTCTCCCACTCCAAAGACTTAGGATCATTAGGAAAAGAGCTTGGGTGCGAAGGAATATTCTTGATGGATGAATTGTGTTTGTGGGAAAAAACTCCCACGTGAGCCATTGAAGCATGTTTAATGGGTTGGGAATGTGGAAAATCATTTGATGGAAATACAAAGTCCATACCAAAATTGTAAACACAATGAAAATGTTTTTCCTTAGGTGTAAACTTTGTCAAAATATCAGTAGTCATTTCAACAATATAAACATATGTAAATTGAATCTGCTTGGCATGAAGTTTTTCCCTAATAAAATGATATTGTGTATTGACATGTTTACTCCTTGAATGAAATTTGGGATTGGCACTTACGGCTATAACACTCTAACTATCAAAATAAAAGGTGGTTGGCTCAATTTGTTAAAAAACAATGTTTTGTAAAAATTGTTTCAACCAAATTGATTTTGCAACAACTTTAAAGAGGGCCATATATTCACATTCTATGCTATAAAAGGCAACTAAGGTCTATTTTTTACTTGCCCATGAAACAACTCTACCTGCAAACAAAAAATAGTAACTAGAGGTGGATCTTTAAATATCTTTGTCACCTACCTAGTTTGCATCCAAAAATCCAAACAAAATATGGCCATCATCATGGCGTTGATATTGTATACCCACGTTGATTGTGCCTTTCATATACCACAACATTTGTTTAATGCCTTGCAAATGTGAAATGTTAAGATTAAACATGTATTGGGTAAGATTGCTAACAGTGAAAGCACAATTTGGTCGACTATTTATAATGGCATGCATAAGACTTCCCACAACTTGGGAATAGGGATAGGAGACATGTGGGCTTTATCAATTGGTGAGTCATGCTAGTCGTTTTTGCTGAATTTTATTCTAGATTCCATAGGTGTGGCAGTAGAATCAGTAGCATCCATGTTATAGTGATGTAATATGCCAAACAAATATTATGTTTTATACAAAAGGATCCACCCTTCATGTTGATTTCGAATAATTTGATTAATTAAACAATAATGAATAGGACCTTTGTTAGTCATGTCAAATTTAGTAAGAATAATAGTCTTGAAATCAATAATTTAGGCCAAACAAGTACACAATCATTGACATAATGACAAGGATTTAAATCCATGTCACCTTGCACAATGGTTTACAAGGTGGTTTTTAAACTATTTTGTGACCTTCAATTGATTCAATTAGTCATTGTGGCTTCTTAATTTCCCTTGATGATTTAGTACAAGTAATTGATGATTGTGGAAGGTTGGAAAAACTAGGTTGAGGAGGAAAATCATAATGAGAATCTAATTTCTTTCTATGATCAATTTGGATTAAAGCTTAAGTAGTACAACCAAATATTTTGAGGTGGGATAAATTAGGTTTATAACCCATCCACAATTCATAGGGTGTTTTATAAGTATCTATAGACTTGGTGGGAGATCAGTTTTGTAAATAATTAGTCGTAAGGATTATTTTTCCCCAAAATGCTTTAATGAGGCCTGATTGTTGTAGCATAGTTAATATCCCTCCCACTAAGGTTCTATTTTTACATTAAGATCCCATCGTAGCAAGATTAACTTTTTGAATTTTATTATTTTTAATAGTCTCACCCAATTTATATAAATCAAACTCCATATTACAAATAATTATTGTTTGACCTTGAACATTTTTAAGGGTACATTGCCATTGTTTGATGACAATTTCACCACCATCCAAATCAAGTTTTTTTAAAAACTTGGGACATGCAAAACATTTGGAATGTCCCATATTTGACCATTTTCTAATTTAATAAAAACTTTGCCTTGACCAAATATTTGATGTGTAATGTTATTGCTTAAATACACTATTTGATTATTGGACAATTTTTTTATATGTCTTAAACGACTCTATGTTATGGGACATATGAGAGGTTGCCCTAGTATCCACATACCGAACATGATCATTGCCTTCTTCTGTAGTTCAGGTCGCCACATGTTCAATTTTTCATTGTGGGTGGCAATATGATTGGATTGTTGTTTTCCAAATGTTGTTTCTGTGGCAATTCTCTTATTTACAATCCTTAATTAAACATGTTTTAGTTGTTTTAATTGTATTCCTTTTATCAAAGAAGGTATGTAGGTCTATGCCTTTACTTTGAAAAGAATTCTTCATTAAAAATTTATTATTCTTGAATTTTGCAGGGGTAGGCCTTTTCCTACATCAAGTGTTTTCAGATTATTTGAGGCATTTCCCAAACTTTTCATAAGGGTTTTTTCTTGTAATAGATCGGTAATTAAAGATTACAAGGTTAAATTGGGTTGCCATCAAAAGGAACTTATGAAAAGTCTATAACTTGTAAGCATATTTTTCATAAGAAATATTATTGCTTCATCATTTTGTATAATAGCTCATGTAGTAGTGAGTTGTTGTAAAAGAAACTAGAATTTATGAATATGCTTAGTCACATTTTCACCTTCTTTCATTTTTAATGTTTATAACTTGTCTTTTAAAAACATTTTAGTTATTGCATCTTTTGATTCAAATATTTGGATTAATTATAACCATGCTTCATTTGATGTTAATTTTGATTGGAAACACAAGATTATTACACTCAACCCAATCACTTATGTTGTTAGCCCCTATGGTTGGTAAAACAAGGGTTCTTTTAATAATTTGAGTTGCTGTAGGAGTTATTGGCTTGGCTTCTGTTCCTACAACAATTTGCCAAACCTTTTTTTGTTAAACACTAATGCAATTATGTGTTTCCACACATGAAAATATTGTACATCAAATTTAGTAATACGATTCACATCAACTTTATTATTATCAATCATCTTTCAATTATGATTGAAATTCAAGTGACTTATTTGAAATTTAAGTCACTATCGATCTACAATTTGATTTGGCCATGGTGAAGATTGCATCTTCCAATGCAAGAAAACATTGTCATCAATGTGAACATTTATTGAAATTAATTTGAAATTTTAAGACATATTACTTGATAAATGTATATGAACCATCTAATTCATTAATTTTTCATTAGCATTAATAAGGAGCCACATTTTGTTTGATTCATTGACTTTGACTCCTTTATATTGATGGAATTTATGACCTTCACCAACCAAGCTTTGATACCATGTTTGATTTATTGATATTAAAGAATTAATATAAAGAGAATTGCTTTATTGAATAAGACAAGGTCTTGATAAAATAACATAATTTTTTTAATATATAACTCTTCATAGATATTTGAAGAGATTGGATACTATAAGGTTTTGTTTCAATACATTGGTGAACTATATATTGTATTCATACAAATCTACATACAATATTTTTACAATCCCAACAAACTACATTCAAACTGTTAAAAAAATGAGACCCACATATATTGGATTTGGGGTCAAGTTGATTAGAAGCACATTAACAATAGCAATGGGTGAGTTTGGGCTTTTTCTTTTACTTGTCATGACTTAGTTTTGAATACTAAGTTGTTAACGAACCTTTTCTTAATCTTTGCCAGTGATGTTTTCTCCCATGATTGCATGCTTCTGTTCATATCGATTCTAATGTTTCAAAGTGATGTAATAGCTCATCAAATTGACCCCATTGTGGGATGACAATGATAATTTAGAAACCATGTCAGATGGATATGAAGTTCATAACATTAACAACAATAAAGGGATCTAGAGGTCTTATACCGAAATGGAAGTTTTTAAAATATGTAGTCTTTGCTTGAACAAAAGGTAAGAATAAAGTGGTGCTCAACTTGCCCATTTGAGCCATTTGCAGCACATAGTTGGAGACCTTTTTACTCGTTGCTTCCATACTTGTGGATTGTTGATTCAATGTATTATGTTCTCTTGTAGGCTGATTTCCTTGCCAAACACATACAAGGGAGAAAAGATATTGACAATCAAGTAAGGATCTTAGTGGAAATTGGACATGATGAAAGTTAAACCATGTTCATGCTAGTTGCTTGAAATATGATTCACAAAACTTTCATTGCAAACAATGATCCACAAAAGCCCCACATGCGGTGATAATAAAATTTGCAAGCAAAGCACAAATATGCAATAGGAGTATATATACCTCTTATGTGAATGAGATCAGACCAAGTAATGGGAACACACCCCTTAGCCCCTTCATCAAACTCCTTTAGATCTTCAAGCAAGTTCATTCTTTCTCTTGACCCTTGGTTTTCTGGCCTGCACACCATTAATGTAGGCAAGCCTTTTAGCAAGCAAAACAATTGGCAACAACAAACTCATAGACAAACTTCAAAGCTGCTCATTGAGGAGAAATGTTGGCATCACAGAGGATTGTGAAAGAGGAGATTGAATTTGATTCTTCAAGGGGGAAAAACCCAATATTGCAAAACTTGAGAAATGCTTCAAACTCAAGAGGAAGAAAAATCTTCGTGCGCGAGGAAAAGTTATATGTACTTGGAAATTTCAATCGCTGTTGTTTCTGAATCAAGTCAGCAGCATTTGCTCCAAGGTTTAGGGTTTAGGGTCAGCATAAGTTGAATACAAAATCTGGATGGAATGTAAAATTGCATCAATCTATAGAAGTTATAAACCACAGTTGAGCGTGTCCAGAGCAGGGTTGTTTTGTTTTCCCCACTTGTTTACATCATGTTCCCATGGGATTCCTCAAGTTCCCAACTTGTTCCCCTTATACATTGCCAATAGAACCTCAGTTTTATCCCATAAGGTTTGCCCAAAGTTCAACTCCCATGGCTATAGTGTAAACTGAAAAGGTCACCTTTATGGTATATATTTCGATTGTGGGTCGAAAGAGGTGCTTTTCTTGGGGGACGGGGGTTTGTGCCCAATGTTCCAGTAAAGTTGCTGATGGGCCTATTAATATGGCTCCTCTTAAAAAAAGGAAAGTGTTGTGAGCGGCATCCGTGATCTACTTAATATGAATCACACTAGGCCTATGTTCCTACACTTCTTAGGAAAAGATATATTTTTATTCTTGTTTCAATGCACCATTATTTAGAACACGTGAAGACAATGAAATAACGATAATTAGGTGTGCACCTAAGTAATTACTTCTTTTATCTTCTGGAACATTTCAGATCTGTATGTTCAAACGTTGTTGACAATGTTCCCAATGTTCCTTGAACTAAGGGCCTTTAAATCTGAAATTATTATATAGTCTCCCCCGCCCCCTCACAAAGGGCCAGAGCCAACATAAAAGTCAAGACAATGGGGGTGTAGGTACCATTTGCCAAACTTCAGTGACTGGGGAGGTCATGCACCAGAGGTTCTTTGATAATGGACTTACACTAGAAAAACTTGAGGGATTCTTTAAGAAGAGGCCCTTAGACGGCAGGGCTGTGTCGTGTGACATATTTCATTTTATAATTGATCTAAAAATACACTAGTAAAAAACGAGGAATTCTTTACCCATGCATGGAAAGAGGCCCTTAGATGGCAGGGCGTGCGCAAATTTAGAGGCCCATCATTAGCTTACTGTGTCTTGCCAGGCCCGTCACTTTTGCGAACGCCCCCGTTGAGGGACCCGTAAGGGCTCCTTCCACCCCTAACTCGCTTGATATAACTGGGGAATCGGCCATTATGACGGTGAAAATCTGGACCCACCTGGACCCTGCGCTTCCCGCCAAAAACCCGCCTCTCCTTTGCCTCTATTCGCTGATGCTTTCTCCTCCCGCAAATGCTTTTGCTGCAACGATCTTGGAGCTTGGAGAGCAAGAGCTTCATCGCCAGTGTCCTCCTTGATCATCGTAAGTGCTCTTGTAACCCTATGTGTTTTTTGGCTCGCCAATGCTGCAAAATAACCTCTGCTTTCTCTGTTTTTCCCCCTTCTTTCCTCCTCTCGCATTTCCCATTTTCCTTTTGTACCAGCGAAAAATGAGCCGCGCCCGCAACTTTTGTCTCACGAGGCGTGGTTTTTTCTGCTCGAATAAATATATTGCTCTGCTCTCGTCTGTCGTCATTTTGAGTTTTTTTTCCCTCTCTCCTTGCGTCTTTTTGATGTATTATCTGGTGAACTAGAGAACTACAAGGAGCTGAAGAGTTTATTTGGACTTTCTGACCTTCGTTTCTCCTTTCCTCTTGTTATATCGGCGCTGCCGTCTCCATCTGTGTAGCCTGTGTTTAATCCTACCTTTTCATGTCTCTTAAGTATCATCGCAGGAGTAGATTCTGCTGAGAAGCTATGTGTAAGCCTAATGGAGGGAGGTCATTCGTTGTCGTTTCGAAAAGTTCCTTTTGACTCTGTTATCTTTCTTAGGAGCTTGTGGAGAATCTGTTTGTTGAGTTCCTGTTTTTGCTCGTTGTTTTTTCTCACACTGTCTGAATGTCTCGGGTTTATTGTGTGCCTTTGGACCTCGTTTCACTTTCTTTATGTGCTTCTCTTTATCATCTTGTGAGACTTATCCATGTCTCAAATCTTGGTTGCATCCTCAAAATCTTGAACTGAAATTGCTCTGTCGCCCCTCTCCATATGCTCCTCATGGTCTACTACTGCAATGACAGCTCATTTGTGATATGGAATCATTGTAGGTTCTCAGGAGAATCGGTAAAAGGACAGTATGTCGCGTGATGCTGAGGACGTTCTGTACAATACGGGCGATGAAGCAGCAGGAGTACTGGTGAAGAGACAATTTCTGGAGTTTCTCAACACGTAAGGATACCCACCAACAACCGCTTCAAAATCTTAATCCCTTGCAGTAGTAAACTTGATAGCATGTAACTGACCAACCACAAACAGTGCTGTGTATGTATAGAGATGTTACCAGTAGCCCATTAGTAGCACACCTAAAAGCAAACCAAAAATCTTACAAGCAGAATGGTAGGTTGAGAATGGTAAAGAAGGAAAATATTTGTCAGCCAGCTGAGAGAGAGAGAGTATAAGAGGGAATTGATATGGGAAATTAGAGTGCTACAGATTTGCTGCAGAGCCTGCATCAACAGCCAGTGATGACATTGAAGTGGGAAGAGTAAGGACATATGTGGAGGAGTACGAGAAGATGAAAGCTGGCCAGTCAACCACTCTGCCTATTGACTTTGGTCACCTTATGCAGGCTAATCCTGTTCTACAGCAAGTCATATCTGAACAATATCTGAGGTATTTCTGCTCACCACACATTGTGCTTGTCCATTTCTGGTAGTTACAATACGTTCCAGAGCTTCAAAGGCCGTTTCAGAAACAGGTTGGGTTGTCTGTGGTGCTCAGGTATTGTGGAAGCATGGTGCTGGATTTGAGATGTCCATTCATCTGTTTCTGCAGCAATTTTAATGTAATGTATGCTATTGGAGAGGGCATAGATGGTATCCCATGATACTTTCTTTCTCATAGCCCTTGATTTCATGTCAGGTTTGAGCCTCACTTATTGAGTGCCTTGGAGCAATTTTCATTTCAGCATGAAAGACCTGGATACATCAGCAATGACAAGAACAAGAGGCTTTGGCTTGCCTTCCACAGGCTCCCTCATATATACAAGTAGGTTTTAACCATCCATGCTTTTCCATCCTTGGTGTCTGATTGCCTCCAGTACTTGCAAATGCAGCGACAGTGGACAGTCCCTGGATGACTCATACTTGTCCTGAGAGAGAGCCATTCATTGAAATGTTCTTGAGGTTATTATCAAACTTCAAATTGAAGCAGTTCATGCCAGTGGAGGTTTTTGAAAGTGTAATTCCTGAAATACAAGATAATGCATACTGTGCAGATCATGGAAGTACATTGAGTACTTACATATTCTTCTCATTGTGCAAAGAATTTTTTCCCACAGTGTTGTGTTGTTCTGTTTGCAGTAGTCACCAGATAGAGGCAATGTATTTTCTCAGGGAATTGACCAGCTCACTGGCTCACCAGCTCATAAAATCTTTGCAGGCTAAGGGAGCTTGACACTCGTCAAATAGGGAGGCTGATTGCAGTCAGTGGAGTGGTCACTCGGACCAGTGAAGTGCGGCCTGAGCTGCTTGAAGGAACATTCAAGTGCTTGGATTGTGGGACTATAATCAGAGATGTTCAGCAACAGTTCAAGTACACTCAGGTCTGGAGATCACATCTTCTTATGCACCTTGCTCCCTTCCCATCTGCCTGTAATTACCCTCTTTCTGTCATGCTGGATACATTGTCTGCTACCTAGATCAATTTGTGTATGGAAAGTTTTTACCATCTACACCCTAGTTTTGCATCATAGGGAAGTTGAGTGATGTATGTGATCAATTCTTATGAGCAATGGTTACTGAAATCATGGGTATTCAAATCTGTTGGGCAGCCTTTGGTGTGCAAAAATGCAACCTGTTCAAATGCCGAGAGATGGGCGTTGTTGAGGCAGGAGAGCAAGTTTGCAGACTGGCAGCGTGTGCGCATGCAGGAAAACTCCAATGAGATTCCTGCAGGTTCACTGCCCCGAACACTTGACATAATTCTGCGCCATGAGATTGTGGAGATTGCACGTGCTGGTGACAAGTAAGCTGTGGCCAGTGGCACCCTTGCAAATCTCTTGTCCCTGTCATGATCACATTTGTGTGCCTTAGCATAGATTGTGCAACTAGAGGTTTGTGTCTTCCTTGGCAACCTATCGGAGTGTATAAAATCCATTTGTGCTCCTAGTGGAGAGTAAGTTGCTGTCTTTGTATTGCACTATTTGGTAGCAACAATTTCTTCATGTTTGGTGCAGGTGTATATTCACAGGAACAGTTGTTGTGGTACCTGACATAGCAGCAATTTCTGCACCCGGAGATAGAGCAGAGTCTATGAGGAAAGCAGGGGATGCAAGCAGTCGAAATGGGAGTGCAGCAAGTGAAGGTCTACGTGGTATTAAAGCCCTTGGAGTTCGAGACCTCTCTTATCGTCTTGCATTTATTGCCAATTCTGTCCAGGTATTATTTGTAACTCTGGAACGTTAATATTGTCTCTGCTGGGCTCTGAATGGATTTCATTCACACTAATACAGCATGGAGGTCTGGGTGGTCACACTTTTTTGCTATTTGGCTGATCCTGTTGCTTTTATTATTTCAGTCGGCTGACAGGAAGCAGGATGGCATTGATATTCGGGCAGTAGGAAGAGACAACGCTACTAATGATGAAGATCTTTTTGAGCTGAAGGTTGGCAACTCTATCTTTTCAATCACAAATACAGGATTTGCTGACAGTTTTAACAGTTATGAACTGCAAAAGGAGAGCAATTGTAAAAAATGGATCAAATCTTCTCAAAATAATTAAGTAAGAGATGAAGAATTGCTGAAATCAGTGTCCCTTTGCCTATAGAATTCTTTGTTTGTACTACATGAGAGTGTACATGTATGCCTAATATTGAGCTGTGGTGCCTTATGCAGCAAAATTTATTAGATGAACAGACTAAATTATTTACATAACCAGATGTGTGGATTCAGGATAGGGACAAGGCGGAGGTAGACCAAATGTCTCAATTGCCAGGAATATATACCCGCTTGGTCAACAGCGTGGCTCCAACTGTGTTTGGGCACCAGGACATCAAACGGGCAATTTTGCTCATGCTCTTTGGAGGTGTTCACAAGAAGACACATGAGGGCATCAATCTGCGAGGGGACATTAATGTCTGTATTGTGGGTGACCCCAGTTGTGCCAAGTCACAGTTTCTCAAGTATGCTTTCTTTTAAAATGGTAGTTCTCTGTTTTAAGTTGAGCTTGTCTGCTTCAATGCTCTCATTGTCATAGAACTTTCAACCATTTATAATAAGTCTTTTGCCCTTTGATCTTTATCCTGTACCCCTTGTTATTGGCATTGACATTCTATACATGACATTTTTGGCCAAATTTTTTTGACTAAGGAAAAATGTTTGATAGGTATTTCACATGTCAGAATTGATGGAAAATCAAGACTTCTGTTCATGTGACAGTGACTGGCATCTCTTCAACTGTATCTTGATGTCACCAGCTTGCTAACTCCAGAATCTTGGGTGTGTGCCTGAATGCAGGTATGTTGCAGGGTTTCTTCCAAGAGCTGTTTACACATCTGGCAAGTCAAGTTCAGCAGCAGGTTTGACAGCAAGTGTTGTAAAAGAGCCTGAAACTGGTGAATTTTGCATTGAGGTTATACCCTACTCTATTCAGTCGGTTCCGTACCATATTTGCTGGATTTGCATCTGGTTGCAGGCTTTGAAAGGTGTCATCAAGTAGGCAATTAGATCCAAATTAGTGAGGAGATTGTGAGATCTGCTTTGATTCTTAGTAAATATTTCTGTCCACACCCCTAACCCTGTTCGTTGAAGCTGGCAAGACTTGTCATGAATGTCCAGATTGTTGCATGACTGGTGAGAACTCTGCAGGCAGGGGCACTTATGCTAGCAGACAATGGAATATGCTGTATTGATGAATTTGACAAAATGGACATCAAAGACCAGGTATGCTGTCCTGTTATCTAGGCCTCTCCATGCCAATGGCTTAAATGCTTTCTTTTAGAGGGACAAGCTGAAATGAAATGAAACTTACCCTCACAAGCTTTTCATGATGAAGGTGATGGTCGTCTGACACTTTGTGAGTGGCTCTCATAAGGTTTTCACTGCACTCATTGTTGTGTTACCTTCCAATTGTTGTTGTGGAGATTTCTCTGCAATTTCATAGATATTTGTTCTTCATGACTGCATAATAGAGTGCCAACTGCTGGTCAGGGAAAAAATAGTGATTGAGGGTCTAAGTCTTTATGCTTGGCCTGCAATATACTGCTGCACAGGAGTACACAATGGACAGAACAACAGAAGCAAGCTGATGCACTTGAGCTAGTCTTGCTTTTGAAGCGTTACTAAGTTCTTTGTGGTTTGTGCATCCACAGGTTGCCATTCATGAAGCTATGGAGCAGCAGACAATAAGTATCACAAAAGCAGGAATCCAAGCTACTTTGAATGCACGCACTTCTATCCTAGCAGCTGCAAATCCTTCTGGGGGTCGTTATGATAAATCAAAGCCTTTAAAGGTCAGTGGCTGCAATGTGTTAGTGTCTATTTTGCTCCATTGAGTGCTTTGCTGCTGCTATCATTTTTGATCTGATATTCATGCTCTTTCTTGCTTGTCTCGCAGTACAATGTTGCACTGCCTCCAGCCATTTTGTCACGATTTGACCTGGTGCATGTGATGATTGATGAACCGGATGATGTATTAGACTACAATGTGGCCCAACATATAGTGAAAGTGCACCAACTCAAGGAAGAGGCTATTTCTCCAGAATTCAGCACTGTCCAACTGCAACGTTACATTGCATATGCAAGGACCCTGAAACCTCAGGTTTGTTGGTGACATATTCTGGCTCTTTTTTCTCAGATGTGAACTCCTAACCCCTACAGGACCTTTTCAATCTCTTCCCTCTTGCTAGTTTAAAAATCTTTGAGGTGTGTACGAACTAACAATGATTGCTGGCTGGGTTTTTGCATAATGTGCTGTTGACTTGTTTAGCCTCCAGAAGGAGGATTCTTGTAATCCTTGTGGATGAGTTGATCTATTGTTTGTACTCTCAGAATGAGAAATAGGCGGGTGCAGCATAAAGCCTCCCTGGATGTTTTCAGCAGTAGTGGATTTTCTGACTGCCATCCTAGTCTCTTTTCTCATCTTAGATATATGTGTGCTATATGGTGCAGCTATCAGTGGAAGCAAGGAAGGTGCTAGTGGAGGCATATGTTGCACTTCGGCATGGTGATGCAGTTCCAGGGAGCCAAGTTGCATATCGTATCACAGTACGACAGCTGGAGGCTCTTATTCGCTTATCAGAAGCTATTGCACGCTGTCATTGTAAATCTGAAGTATGACTTGAGCTTCAAACCCATTTTTTCTGCTGCAAACCCTTGTTACAGTGCAGTCTTTCGAATCAATTGTTTGAGTTGTCTAGTTAAATATCCAGCTTATATTCATTCAGCTAAACCAAGGCTCTTTTGGCGGCAGTGTAAACCCAAAAACATCTTGTGAGTTGAATTGTATCTCTAAAGGCTTCTCTTTTAATTTCTTGGATCTTGCTGTGAGACAAATTCCTCAAGGTTTTTCCTGTGACATTTTTGACAAACGCTCTCAACCAGAGTATGCAGGTATTGAAATGATTAGAATGCCTCATGTTCATTCCAATATCTCAATTACTGCAAAGCTGGGGGTTATCAATAGTCAATTTTACAGGTTCTTGAGACTTTGTAGTTGTAAGAGGTTTTTCGTCTTTCAGATTGTCAGTCTTATTGTCCTTCTGAAGGTAAAGGCTACCCTTAAAAAATTCTTCTAAAGAGAACTAGAGGGTTGCTTAATAAAGAAAAATTCCTCTTTGGAACTTCTGCTTTTGGAGTTTTCAGAATGATTTTGTGAGTCTTGTAAGTGGGGAGCTTCTTTTAGGCCCACTTGTTCTTTATCTGTTCCCTGCTGTCCCCTTTCCTCTAAAGTTCTGCTTTTCCATTTCTGTTGGTCTGTTTTTTGTCCTGTCCTTGTGTTGTGGTTTGTTGCTAGCTATTAGTATGGCTGAGTCTTCCTGTTGCTTCCTGAATTGCAGCAGAAACTCAGTTTGTAGGTTGGTGCTTGTCACTGGCCTTTACCCACTGTAGGGAGCTGATGAAGTCAGTGGGGAAGTTGTGGTGGTCAAGTCACTATCGTGCATACTACTGTTAATGGTCCCTGAACAAGTGGGACTGGCACTTTGGTTCATATGGCTGTTTTTTGTTTTTTGTTTCTTGTTTTTCTGTTTTGTTTTGTTTTTGTCTTTCCTAATCTGGATCTTTCTGTGGCTTCTTGAAGGAGTGTTAACCTTGCTGGGGGTTTTCTCTTCATTGTGAGAATGGAGATTTCTCTATTCTTATCAAAGATAATATATTCATTCAAGTCAAAATGCCTGCCATAGGAAGAGTCAAGACATTACAAACAAAAGTAATACTAGTCACATGTAATACAGGTCAACTTGGAATTATAGCAGTTCTACTTGACTGCTATAATTCCAAGTTGACCAGTATTATGTGACCAAGTTGCATGTCTATCAGTGATTGTGTGTTCATGTGTATCAAGCTATGTCTCTTGAGTGCTAGCCAATATCCTTTGTGAGTCTTCACATTGCTTCCAGGAATGCAACAGAAACCCAGGACACAGATTTTCTAGAATGGTTTGCCCAAATTTTGGGCAGATTATTATTTGCTCATCTACATCCACCAGAGCTGATGAAGTTGATGGATAGTCAGGGCAGTTTGTCCCTGCTATTCATGATGAAGGCAATTGTTTGATACTTTGCGAGTACACTCAAAGATTATGACTGCACTGATTGTTATGTTACCTTCAGAATGTAGTTTTGGAGATATCTCTGCAATCTCATAGATATATGTTTCAAGCTCTGTCCGCAAATGCCCATGAAAAAGTGCCTGATAAAGTGATTTGGGCATTTCAGGTCAGACCAGAACATGTAAGGGAGGCAAGGCGTCTTTTGAGTACATCTATTATCAGGTGAGGGTTGTCTCAACTTTTTGATTTGAGGTTCTTAATGCTTTTTGAGCTGGCAGTTTGGTTCCATTCAGAGAATGTAAGACTAAGTAGTTAATAAGTCAACACTATGTATGCCAGTTTGATTTGTTTGTTCTGCAAAGTAGAGTTTTCTGTCACCAGATGATCAGTTTGCCATTTATAGTGTCAGAATAATTAAGATTTCTGTTGTCATCATGAGCACAGGGGGATCAGGGTTTAGGATTCTCAAATCTTTGGGAAAAACAAGAAATTCCCATCGGTCTATGTGTGATTGAGCTAGGATGGGTGGATTCTTCAGCCCATCAAGATATGTGAATGCATATGATCATACTTATATGTTTTACAAAGCATTCCTGGCTCTTTGTTACTTTTGTGCTTGTGGACTGATTTTGGTTTCTTGCTGACAATGCAGTGTGGATACACATGAGATTGAACTCGATGAAGTACTTGATGATGAAACTAGGGAAACAACAAATGGAGGTGCTGGGCCCATGGAGGACAGTGAGGGGAATGCTGCTGGGGCCATGAATGTGGACATGCAAACAGACAACCCTATCACCACTGGTACTGGAGAACCTTTAGGGTCTCCACTGGTGGCAAATGAAGGTTTGTATTTTGATGCAGAGCTTGCTTCTCTATCTTTGTTCCATTCACTGACTATAGAAGTTGGATAGCCGTTGATCTTCCATGAGTTCACAAAGTGGAAAAAAGTGGACAATGGAGAACTACAATCAGAAAGGGTGCCTTCTGGTTTCACCATAAACTACTTTTGTTTTTGATTTTTTTTGGTTTAAGTTGATCTGTTCAAGACAGCACTAAGGCTGTCAACAGTGGATGATGCATGATTTTGGAACTTTGAGGTTAGACTTCAGCTGACTGGGTTTCGGATAACAGGTTCTGAGCCACAAAAGAAGAAGGTGGCTGTAACTTTTGAACAATTTCAGAAAGTCACTCGAGCACTTGTCATGCATTTGCGTCAGCATGAGGATTCTGTGGAAGAAGGTATGTCTCTTTGTGGAGTTTTTTTTAATCACACATGTTCTAAGAGAAAGAGCCAGGTGGGTGAAGTTTCTGCTGCGCTTGATGTATTGTTACTCAATGCAATACATTCTTTTGTACTTAACCCATGTTTACGAACATCCTATTGAGCTGAACATCGTTCTGACATGAGTATCCATCTTTCAGTTGGTGGAATTGCTGGATTGAAGCAACGAGATTTGCAGAGCTGGTATGTCAAAGAGCTCCATGAGAAACAGCATTTCTCTTCACTTGCAGAGATGGCTCAAGAGTTGAAACAGGTTAAAGCTATTATTCAGGTACTTTTCCCTGACTTGTACAAATAGTTTGATTCTCAGAAATGCTCACTGTGATAAGCCTTTGGATGAAGCCTCCGCAATGCTTAGCCCAAATGAGTTAAATATGCTTATCCCTTACAGTAATTGAAGAGTTGTGGATAAGAGGTATGCAGTGGACTGTTGCATGCAATGAAGTTCAATGTCAAAACAAAGTGCTAAGTTGAGTATTTGACATTCTATCAATCTTACAAAATTTTGTGTTGTGTTTGCAGCATTTAATCAACCGTGAAGGAGTGCTGGTTGTGCTGGACGATGGCACAGATGCTGTTGCAGCAGCCCAGGCTGCCCAAGAGGCAGAAGTTGCTAGTGCAGCTGCAGAAGGGAAGACACCACAATCAAGACGCACATTTAAAGCTGAAGATGAGCGCATCTTAGCTGTGAATCCCAACTATGTTATTGAATAGCCATTTCTGATTCTTGAATCATCAACATGGCATATTTTAAGGCAATCAGTTGTTGAACCATCTTTGGGCTCAAACTGTCAGAATAGTTTCTGGGCATGTGGGCTGGATGGAGGTGAAGACAACTCTCCCAATGCCAATATGAATGTTGGGGTTCAGAAGAAAGCACATTGCTGCACCACATATTTGTGGAAGAGCCATGCTGGTTTATTTTGACCAAAACCAGCAAACCAGCTAACAAAAAATTTGAACCAGTTCCTTGTACCAGTAATTTACTCTTGCTCCATAAAGCAGGACTACTATCATCATTCCACATCAGCTTTTTGCTGTTACCGTCAGATCTGTTACAGGTGCAAACGAAGACCCTTTCTCTTGCTGCATGCTGATGAACTATTGAGTGGTTGCTGGCAATTGTCTCACGTGCTGCTGCTCAGTACACAGCTCCATGCACCAATAAGGTAGGCATGTAGACAACCACATCTAGAAAGTTTGGTAATTGTGGATTTGTTTTCACCAAATTGTGATGGAAAGCAAATGGCAACAGGATAATGTGGTTGAAGTATGTGAGGTACGTAAGACTGAAACTTCGGAGCACATTTATTGCAGATACTCCTTGCAAGTGAAATTACAATTCATTGTTAAGATGATGAGAATCTGCTAAAGCTAATTGCTTTTCATTTGGGATCACTCTTGATGGTTAGCATGATCTCCATGTTGTGTGACAGTTCATACACACTTGCTCATTTTTCATAAGAGTTACACAATTTAGACGTCTTGATCTGGGTGATGTTAATTATTTTACTTTTTGATGAGTAATCTAGAACTAGTTGGTTCCGAATGCTGTGGAAGTTTAAAGATAGCTAATTTTCCATGCTGAGCTGTTTGCTTTCTGCTTCCCATAAGAATGTTTGTATGGATTACTAGGAACAGTTGCCTAGCAACTGTCACTGATCAGAACCAACTTTTCTGCATGTGGCACTAATTCCATTTTGTGTCACAGAGAGTGTTTTTGGGTGGCAGGTTTGTAATAGAATGAGAGAAAACATCATTCTGCCTTATGAGAAATGAAGCTCTTATGAACAGCTTTAAATTTCTCTTCTTAACTAGGGGTAAATGGATTTTCATTGGGATTTTCCTACTGTTACACACCACTTTCCCTATTGCTGCACATAATTGTTCTCTATCCTGGAGAACAAGATCCCTACTATCTCACACTGGTCCTTCCTTCTTGCACAACAGCACTTAGCTTCTTTAGTAAACTAGTAATTTGGGGCTTATTATGTGAAATGGTAGGGTCTTGGTGTGCATGAGTGCATTTGTAGGGTTTTTTCTCCAATTATGTGTGCATCCGTGGGATAAATGGAAAATGCTAACTCAGATAATATGTATTTGCTATAGGTCACAGATTGGATTTGGTGGCTGACATAGTGCAAGTGCTATACAACAAAATTTGGCAAGAAATACTGTTGTTTGAAGATAAGACTTGAAATTGCAGTCTTGAATGTGCAATAACTGGGTCAGCTACACTACATGCAAATGACATGAAAAGAATGGGCAGAAATCCTTTATCCATGGTGGATCAGTACATGTCTCCTTACGCAGAGAAAAAATGGAGCTAAACTGAGTTCTTGTGCTTCCTATTCCTCACCATGCCTTTGAGTTCTTAAGCCAATAGATACTGGGGAAAGAGTAAGAGTGTGGACTTGGCTGTATGCCTTTGTGCATCTGACCAACAAAAAAGAAAAAGTTCTTCTATGGGAACAATTAAATTCATACCAAGAATTTGAAGACCTAAAAATTATACCCTTAAACTGGATAGCTAATGAATTGAATTTGAGAGTGGATGAAATACAATCTGAAACTAGATAATTAGTGCTATTATTGTGAACGTGAAGCTGTTGCAACTTGCGACCAGAGTTGGTGGCTTGTCACTCAAGAGGTTCTCGAACAGGTTTTGGGTAAACTGGAGTGTTGGCCGGTTCTCAGGTTCTCAATGAGGTTCAGGGTAACAGGACTTGCAGGATCAAACTTTGGTTCCATGACCTCGCGTCAAAATTTTCAACTGTGGGGAGCGTTAGGTACATAAGCATTTGACAATTTTACATGGCTCAAGGGAAGGAATGAACTGTAGCCCAAGGAAATCACATTCATGGCCCCACACAACCAATCCAGATTCTACAGTTATCACATTCTGTGCACGTTGCAATCTTGAAAAAAGTCGTTCCTTTGTGTGGATGTAGACAAATTACTCTCTTGGCTCTGCATGTGTTATGATGTGGGCCACGTGTTTCTTGGCATCTTGACTTTTGACCTCTATTTCAAAGTTCTCCAGATCTTTCTTTGGTAGGTGGTGAATGATGACAAGGAAGGTTGAAAAAGTTTGTCAAAAGTCCAAGAGAACAAGGAAATAGAAAATGGAGTAATGAGAAGTTGAAAAAGAGAACATGGAGATGGAAACTAGAGTTGTTAAAAGTGAAGAGAATAATAAGGAGAAGCCACCACATAAGGACTCTTCAGACCCAAAAATGGAGTTACAAATAGTCAAAGAGATAAAAGGACAAGTTTAAGCTATTGAAGAAAATAATCAGCATCATGAGCTTCTGAAAGTCAAAGACAACAAAGACAAGTTAGGCTACATCCACATATCTAGCTAAGAAATAAAGAAGCAGCTCATGGCCTTTTATGGGAGTTCAAAAACAATATCATGAGAAACAGCTGCAAACATCCCACTTATTGCACTTGCTCTGGGTAGCTGACCGTATTTATTGCAATTGAAAAATTCTCTTGATACAAAAATATTTCTTGGTGAAATTTGGTACATATGCTATTATTAGAGAGTAGAAACATTAATTGAATGTGCAAATACAATACAGACATGAAAATCTCTGATTTACAATAAATAGATATAATCTCAGATCACCATTTCTTATTTACCCCATGATTGCACACTTCATTGCATGGAAAAACGATCTAAGGCACTCAATTAGTGCATGCCTAGACCTTACCATTGTTCACATTGTACCAAGATTACTATTTCACAAGACCCTAATTATACTCAAGATTACTATTTCACACCTTTTGCCCAATGATTTTTTCTTCAATTTTTTGATGTTGCATCATTGATGAGCAACCCAAGAAAGATTTAACATTAAACGACAACAGGACAAGTAAAACAATAAGTTTTTAGTTAAAAGAAAATCCTGCCGCTGTTTGATGGCTGCAGGAGCAAGCCTTCTAAATTTGGCAAACCCAGTATAAAACCCGTAGTTTTTAGGTGAATTTTTTCAAAGTTTTCCAAAAACAGCCTTAGACATTCCAGCCCCAAAAACACTTTCACATTTTGGCAGAATTTTGCACCCCGAAAACAGAAAACGCTGCTTCCACCCAAGATTGCTATTTTACATGCAAGAACCCAAGTGCTATTGCACAAGCATAGGGTACACCAGTGTGCAACAAAAGGGTTTGATCAGGATTGCTATTTTACATGCAAGAACCCAAGTGCCATTGCACAAGTATAGGGAACACTGATGTGCAACAAAAGCATTTGCCAGGTTAGGGAACAAGTCCAAAGAACATTGTGTGTCAACAGGGTAATACATGTGTGCCAACATGTGTTGCACATATCTTGACTACATCCCCATATTGAGCAAAGAGAGCAAAGGATAGGGCCCTTTGCTCTCTAGGTCTCATGACTTTGTGAGGTATTGACTTTATGAGGTTTAAGTTGTTAGTCGTGTCTTATTTAGTCATGGCAGACCTACAGCCCACACCGTTGACTTCCACTCCACACATAAAAGTCATGTTAACAGTAACAAGGACTATCGGTACATCAGAAGGCTCAGTTTCTATGTACTACATCTACGACAAATAGCATATCATCAAGTGCTACATTAAACCAAAGGAATGGACCGTCAGGAGAGAAAAACAGTATAAGAGTGTGAACAAAAAATCATAGCATCAACCTAAATCTTACACTTACACAAAATTTCAGATGCACAACTAACAGTCACAGATCAGGCCAATGACCTGTTGGACCTGAAAACCCAAACTCAACTTTCAAAGTTGTAAACTTTGACTCTGGCATCTGTGGTGAGATTACTCAACATCAAATACTGCTACAAATTATTTGAAAGAATGTGAATTAAAGTTTTAAGTGCTCAGCCTCAATGCAAAATTTGACAAGGACACTTTCTGTGGTGTGTTGGCTATTTACTGGAACCCTGCATAGATGCCTCAAATCAGAAGTAGACCTTATCCATGCTATCCCAGAACCTTTGCTCAGGTCCCTGGAAGGCCTCACTTCACAAATACAATAATTCGACCTACTGCAAACCAACCATATGAATGCTAGGAAGAACTGAAGGAACAATATGCCAAGACACAAATGGGATCCTAAAAGCCGAAGAGTCCAATCTCACTGGCCCGTTCCTTATCAAAGGTTTCAAAGTATTGGTAGATGATGGTGACAGCTAATAGAATTCCTGTGCCTGATCCAATTGCGCCCATGAAATCAGCCACCACTGTCAGAGCTCCAATACACATTCCCCCAAAGGCAGCAGCAGTTGGAATATACCGGTTCAACTCCTTCTGCAAGTTGGACTCACGATGCCCTGGCATCACCATTTGTTGCTCCTGTTTGGGCACAAACAATAGATGGTGTCAATTGTCATGTATAATGAAGCTATAAACTACACTTCACATCCCAAAAACTGGACAGTCAACAGACCAACTAGCAGGTGTATGATCTGTCTCAGTTTCCTGGGTTCATGTCTGTTTGATGACATAGCAGACAACTTGTTCAGGTTCCTACTAACTCTTTAAAGTTCCATACCTTGAGCTGCCTAGCAACGTCACGTGCTGATGATCCAGAGACTTCAATCCATGTCTTGGAGAAGAGTGCACAAGCCGTGAGCATGAATGTCAAATAGAAGAGAGCATGGAAGGGGTTGGCAGCAATATCTCCAAAACTGCACATTAACGAACCATGCTTGGAGAACCAGTCCATAAATGTTCCTTATGTATGTTCACTGCGGTTGAAGAGGTCAACCAGAAAGTAGACATAACTCCAAAGAGCTGAGATGGCAAAAGCAAGTAATTCAATTGCAGAGCTGAATATTACCTGGTAGGAGCTGTAATGTAGTACACCAGGCCACCAACAGGAATGAGCTGACCACTTTGTGAATACTCTGATTCCTTCCACTTGCCAAGAAGGTTCACAACAAAGTTTGTACTGTATCTCTTGTATAACAACTGCAACCATCATCCAATACGCATGGTGTAAGCCACAAGAAAGCTTGAAAGGAGCACTTGCTCAATAAATAGGTGTTTTCTCCTTTTGGAACTCTACTAAATTGCTTATCAAAACTCTCTATTTGAGGATATAAATCACTGGTTAGGAACCTGTGAGATGAAGTAGAGGTTGGTGACGAGAGCACTCTGAAGGATAATAGGCATGTTGGAGGTATAGAACAGCTTGATAGGGTATGATCCCTGTTGCCCACGAGCACTTTTTGATCGAACAGGAAGAACCACTCGGAAGCCTTGAAAGTAGATAACGATCAAAAACACCAGCACAGTGGCCAACAGGTTGGTCACATTTGGCAGGTTTTGTCGGTAAAATGCCTCTTTCAATGCTCGAACCTTGTCAGTCCTTGTAATTAGAAGATGAAAAAGAGCAATGACAGCACCCTCAAATTCTGCTCCTCGCCCACTGTTGATGGTGGTTGGGCTGAAAGCCTTCCAGATGATGTTCTCACTGTCAAAACAACATTTGATTTGTCAACACAACATATACATTGTTATTATCTGAATTTCAATCTAAATGCACAATAGAACCTTCTATGCAGATGGGCTCTTTTAAGGCTTACCAGATATTGGTGGCAATGAAAAGTGAAATGCCAGAGCCAAGGCCATAACCCTTCTGCAACAACTCATCCAAACATATGACTATGATTCCAGCAAAGAAAAGCTGCACAATTATGAGAATGGCATTGCCAGCTCCCAAATCACGCACATTTCCATACATGCCCAACAAAACATATGCCACTGCCTCCCCAATTGTGATCAACACACCTAGCAACTTCTGTGCACCATTCCTGCCCACAATCCATCACCAGTCCCAATCAGAACTGTGCACCATTCCTGCCAACAATCCATCACCAGTCCTGATCAGAACTATGGTGTACCCATGGACATGTTTGATTGAAGGGTCATCATGCAGGCCAAACAAGGAATGTGCGACCTATCTGCCCTCAATTATTTGTCTGTGGGAAGGAGGGGAGCTGCCTGGGATCCTTGAGAAGGCTATGAGGTGGGCAGAGAGATACTTACAAAAGGGCGCGGTCCTCCCTGACACTGTTGTCAACCTCAATGAGCTTAGAACCAGCAAGGAGCTGCATGACAAGCCCTGATGTAACGATGGGAGTAATGCCAAGCTCCATAACCGTGCCTCGATTGGATGCAAGAATCATACGCATCCAGTAGAAAGGATCGGATCCAGTGGCCGAGTGAATACCATAGAGTGGCAGCTGACTGCAAACCAAAAAGATGAAAAGGGAAACTACAGTATACATCACTTTCTCTCTGAACGGGATCTTCCTGTCTGCTGTTTGAACCTCTGGCAAAAATGATAGAAACGGCCTGACAAGGTGTAGAACCCTGAAACCGCCTGCCATCTTGAAGCCTTTTTTGTGTCCCGCTCAACTGTGTGTATTGGTAATCGTCGACAGAAAACCCGTTGTCGAGCCCTGCCCTAAACCAAAGGAGCTAGCGTCCACCCGACAAAAGAACAGATCGTCGTTGATACACAGCCTCTTCCTTGCTTGCGGCACAATATATATATCCGCGACGCTATTCTCCAAATTGGAGTAGTTGTCCTTATTCCAGCGATGCCGGCAGAAACCTCGTCCTCTCCACACACTGCACACAGAGTACAACAAAAAAGTTAGTTCTCCCTCTCTCTCTCTCGATAGGTACAGATCCCGAACTCGGTTCCTTAAGCCAAACGGACACAGAAAAAAAAATCTCCTCACATTCTAGACGCTATGTACAGCCAAGACGAGAAGCAATTACAAAAAGACAAGCTTCAAGGTGAAATGCGGCTACCACAAAAACTCCTCACAAGCCTTCTCGAGGAAGCACCAAACTCAACGATCCAGACATCAAAACTTGCACAAGAGCTAGTAGATCTCGTTTCTCGTCTCCCAGAATTCCGATAAACATACCGAAATGCAAGAAAAGTAGAAAAACCAAGACCGCATCTGAAGGTTTATGCATCAACCAAAACCATCTCTGCGCGACACATGCAGAGCGATCTCTCTTAGTTTCTTCTTCTTCCTCTCGTGTCCTGACTCCTGACCAGTTCCCCACAACAGGTTTGGGGAACCCATGGGAACATGTTCTCACATTCCAAACACTCTTTGACGCGTTGTTGCAAACGTTCTCTATACAGGTACACCGGAGTTTGCGAAGTTCGTTGCGTTCTCATGTAGAAGTTCCCAGAGTTCTCTGTTGAGTGAACACGTTCCAGATTCGATCTACTTTGTTGCCATTTTATTCTTCATTGGTGGGTTGACTGCAGTCTACCTTCAGCAGAGTGGATGGATGAATGGTGGTGCAAGGAATGAAATACAGCTTACTGTCCTTTTTGGGATGAGAAATCTTCTGTACATGACGATCATCCAACACCGTGTTGTCATATTCGTTCCCCAGCTTTCGACGTGTTGTCACATGCATTCTCTAGTTCGCATCACCGGAGTTCGCTACGTCCCTAGAGTTCTCTGTTTCGTTCCCAAGTTCGAAAGTCGACATACGTTGTTCCCATTCTCCTAAACTATTGGTGGGTTGACCGGAGAAGAGTTATCAAAGCGAATGGATGACACACAGGCTGTTCCTCGTTTTGGATGACAAACCATCTGTAAACGAGGATCATCCAAGACGGGTGCTGTGAGATTCGACCAATGAACCATCGGACATGTGCAGTGCCGTTCTGTGAGGTAGGGGACAGTGAGCAAAATGAACCTTACTCTCACAAGCTTGTTGCAGCCTGAATGAGGATCTAACATTGATTTTTCTGATCAGCTCTATGTCTTTGTTGAATGAGAGCTAGCTGACATCATGACTGACTCTTCCAGTTGGCTCTGGAAGTGCTGTAGCAGCAGATTGGTTCTAGTTTGTCAGGGAAAGGTTGAATGTTTCTGGAACTCCATTTTCAGACATTCATACAAGCCACAAGAAATTTATGGAACACACAAACAGCACAAATCTGTGTATGTTTGTCACTGGGATGATGTGTGACAAAATTGAAATGAAGACTTGCTCAAATTGCAGCCTTAAGTTTGCTCGTAAACTTTCTGGCAAAAAGAAACATTAACGTAGACATAAAATTGCTGACAACCTAGAAATAAATTTACTGCATTAGCGTGCAAACTGAGCAGCAGCAGCATCCAAGGACTCTCTTGGTACAAGGGTCAAAAACTCATCCACCTTCTCCCGTGCAGCCTGTGAACAAGACAGTCAATGTCTAAAGAATGTCAGTGTTAGAAAACAAAAACCTTAAGTTTTAGATCCTCAACCCAATGATCAGAACTGTTGTGCATAGCACTGCAGTCCCACAAACAGACTACCATTTCGTTAGACGTATAATGGGACTAAGGATCACTCTTGTTAACCACACATAGCACTAAAGAATTTTCAAAAGTTTCTGTAGAAATTGAGCTTGCCTTAACAGATTGAACACTGAATTTGAGGAACTCCATCCTGCACAGTATAAGTTGCATTAGTCTTACCATAGTATTGCAGTAAGAACCAACTTTGATGATTACTAGCTAAATCTTCTGGCATCCAACACACCATACTTGAACAGATTATGAAAATCATGTCTTCAGACAATGACTGGGGAATCTGTCATGTGTTGCAATATAATCATAACTTCCAATGGGTGATGATATACATTCTCTGACAGTGAACCCATTCCTTTAGCTTCATCTAGTTAGAAGACAAACTAATAGAAAGAAAGTGTAAAAAATGATTACTGTTGTGCAGAGGTAGGCTTCCCATAGCTTTCAAAGTACTTGCTGTAATCTGCCTGCATGTTGAAAACAAGGTGTTAATTGGTGAGTAGTTGTGTGGGTTCCACTTACAGACAGAGAGATTTGTGAGAATCTGAGGACTTCATGCAAATATTCGTTCATTATATTCTGTTGTGAGAAAACTTTGTTGTGTTTGTGCATCAAAGTAACCGGAGGGCAGGAACCTGATCAAGATATTCAAAGATGCGGTAGGCTAGGGCAGAGGCTCTCTCTGCTTCATGACCATCCAGCCAGGCTGCAGCACTGCATCAATATCTCTGTCAGAAAATATACTT
>Ga0116230_10001098_pt1 | contig 25092 bp, 17 predicted proteins | sample S1TSphfallax_3_FD_88678 | JGI IMG/M metagenome (GOLD analysis project Ga0116230, IMG submission 88678) | Host-associated microbial communities from peat moss isolated from Minnesota, USA - S1T2_Fd - Sphagnum fallax MG | ecosystem: Host-associated > Plants > Peat moss > Unclassified | place... | reverse complement strand
GGGGCAAAGGGCGCGAGAGACAGCAGGCAGATGGCGGCCAGCGCGGCTGCGAATCTCTTTCGCATGGCGGATGCACTCCTAAATACGCGGTAGGACGACGATCGTTCTCGCAGCGCAGAGTATCACAGCGCGGGTGGGGCGCGCTTGCGCTCAATCCAGCGTCTACCCCGGGTCTTCCGTGTGCCGATCGTGCTTTTCTGTTTACAAGTCCGCAGGCTGTTGGTATCACAGAGGAAGTCTTTGATCGTTCCCCTATCAATCCAACCGAAGTCCCGGGATTTCCGGGATAGATGTGCCTGGAGGCGCGGACCATGGCGGAGTTCAGTGTTGTCGAGCAGATGCAGCACTGTGAAGGCATGACGGATCAACAGAAGTTTCTCTTTCAATCGCAGTACGCCGCGGCGCGCAAGGACCGCGTGGTTCTCCTGGTGATTTCGATTTTTCTGGGCGGACTGGGAATCGACCGGTTTCTCGTGGGCGACATCGGGTTGGGGTTGTTGAAGCTGCTGACGGGAGGGATTTGCGGACTCTTCTGGATTGTCGATTGGTTCCTGATTATGGGGCGGGTGGACGATTTGAACCGGCGCAAGGCGGGCGAGATCGCGATGGCAATCAAGATGTCCGGGGCGGGGATGTAGGGAATTTGCGGTCCCGCCCGAGCCGGAAAACAATGGCACGGCGAGGCTGGGGCACCCGCATCGGTCTGGGGTGGCACATCCGCTTCATTTGGGAAGCAGCGGCAGCAGCAGAGGCAGCATGTGCTCGGCGATCATTCGCGAGCCTTTTGCGGTGGGATGAATGCCGTCTTCCTGGATGGCGCCGGGGACAGTGTAGATGCCGTCGTAGATCATCGGCATGAGGGGGACGTGGTGCTTTTGGGCGGCTTCGCGGTAGATGGCGCTGAAGTTCTGGATGTATTCGGCGCCGTAGTTGGGCGGGAGCGTGATGCCCACCAGCAGGATGCGGATCTTGGCTGTTTGCAGCGTGGTCAGCACCTGATCGAGGTTCTTGCGGGTGGTGTCGAGCGGCAGGCCGCGCAGGCCGTCGTTGCCGCCGAACTCGACCACGACGGCTTCAGGATGCAGAGCGACGATGGATTTGACCCGAGCTAAAGCGTCCTTCGTCGTGTTGCCGCTCACGCCCTGGTTGACGACGCGATAGGCGTAGCCGCGCCTGGCCAGCAGCGCTTCGAGGTCGGCGGGATAGCTTTTGTCCGCGTCGAGCCCATAGCCGGCTGTGATGCTGTCACCAAAACAAACCAGCGTCTTCTCCGGCGCGGCGGCGCGCAACGCGGCTGGGATGAGGCACACTGCTAACAGGACGCGAAGAATGCGGAGAGCGATGGCGGTCCGGGGCTTCACCAGACGAGTGTAGCAATTCTCCGGCGCGCGGCGCGCCGGGGAACCTGTTCCAGAAAAACCGCGTAGCATCAGGATAAGCAACGGGCCCGAAATTGTTGGAAAATACAGAGGAACTGGATGATCGAGGTTCGCGGCGTCAGGAAGTGGATTGAAAACGGTTCGAGACGCGTTGAAATTCTGAAAGGGATCGACCTGAGCATCCCTTCCGGGCAGTTTGTGGCGATTGTGGGGGCGAGCGGAAGCGGCAAGAGCACGCTGCTCGGCCTGCTGGCCGGGCTGGATACGCCCAGCGAAGGCGAGATCTGGCTGGACGGCACGCCAATTCACAATCTGGAAGAGGAGCAACTGGCCAAGGTGCGTGGGCAGAAGCTGGGATTCGTCTTCCAGTCCTACCAACTCATTCCCACCCTGACCGCGCTTGAAAACGTTCTGCTGCCCTTTGAGCTGAATTTGCCGGGCAGCGGCATCGCCCGCGCGCGCGAGCTGCTGGCGCAGGTGGGCCTCGAAGAGCGGATGGATCACTATCCGGTGCAGCTCTCAGGCGGGGAACAGCAGCGCGTGGCGCTCGCGCGGGCCTTCATCATCGAGCCGCCGATCGTGATGGCCGACGAGCCAACCGGCAATCTGGACTCGGTAAACGGGCAGAAGGTCCTCGAGCTGCTGCTGACCCGCAACACCGTGGCCGGGACGACGTTGGTGCTGGTCACGCACGACCCCCAGGTGGCCGCTTTGGCCCACCGCAAGATCGTCCTGCGCGATGGCATGGTGGTCGAAGATGTGCTGGCCGCGCGGCGCGTCGTCGTCGGAAGCGAGGAGTACTGAATGGCGGCGCGGTCTCTTACCTGGCGGCGCGCGGCGGTCATTGCCGGGCGCGATCTGCGCTCGGCTCCGGGCAAATTTGTCTTTGTGGTGCTGTCGGTCGCGGTCGGCGTGGCGGCGCTGGTGGGTGTGCGTGGATTTTCAGAGAGCTTTCGCGCCACGCTGACCCGCGAGGCGCGTTCTCTGATGGCGGGCGATCTTTCGGCGCGCGCCAACCAGCAGCCGACCAAGGATGAGCGGGCCAAGATCGAGACGTTGAAGGCGCAGGGGATTCGCGCGACATGGGTGACGGAGACGATTTCAATGGCCTCGGTGCCGCCCGATCCCGTGCCGATTCTGGTTTCTCTGAAGGCGGTCGATCCGGCGGAGTATCCGTATTACGGCAAGGCGCAGCTCGATCCGGAGATGCCGCTGACCGAGGCGCTGGCTGGCAATTCAGTGGTGGTGGCGGATGAGTTCTTGATCCGGCTCAAGGCCAAGGTGGGCGATACGCTGCGGCTGGGCGGCCACAACTTTCGCATCGCGGCCAGGTTGGTGCAGGAGCCGGACCGGCTCACCGCCGGCGCCGGGCTCGGACCCCGCGTGCTCATCTCGCGCGCCGGGCTCGACGCAACCGGACTGCTCGCTCAAGGGAGCCGGGCCAACGAGCGGCTCCTCATCGAGCTGCCGCCCACGATGAAGTCCGCCGCGCAACTGGCCGCGGTGCGCAAGCAGGTGGAAGGGATGCTCCCCGAAGCGCAGGTGATGGATTACCGCGAGGGCAATCCGGCGCTGACCGAAGGACTGGATCGCTCAACCGCGATTCTCAGCCTGATTTGCCTCGTCGCCATGGTGCTCGGAGCCATCGGCGTGGCGATGAGTATGCACGCCCATCTGGAGCAGCGCATGGACGTGCTGGCGATTTTGAAGGCAATCGGCGCGGGTTCCGGGGATTTGCTGCGGATATTTCTCCTTCAGACGATGGGGCTCGGGCTGGCTGGGGCGCTTTTGGGCGTGGCGGCCGGCGTGGCCGTAATGCTGGCGCTGCCGGCGGTCTTTGGGGATCTGCTGCCGGTCCATGCGCGCCTCGAGTTTCCGTGGCGCTCCGCGCTGGCGGGCCTCGCGACTGGGCTGCTGACGACGCTGTTGTTTTGCCTGCCTCCGCTGCTCGATGTGCGCAAGGTGCGACCGATTCTGGTGCTGCGCCGGGTGGTCGAGGAAGCCGAGTGGCGCGGCTTTGCGGACTTCTTGCGGCGGTGGGGACAGCGTAAACTGCAGCTCGCCTCGGCGGTCGTCATTCTCGTCGCGCTCACGGCGATTGCCGCCGCGCTCAGCGATTCGGCCAAGGTTGGGGTGTGGTTCGGCGTCGCTTTGGCCGCGATTCTGGTGGTTTTGCTGCTGCTTTCCGCAGGATTCTTGAGGCTTCTCCGCTGGCTGCTCGGCTTGGTCCGCCTGCGCCTGCCGCAGTTTTTGCGCCAGGGATTGGCAAATCTCTACCGGCCGGGCAACCAGTCTTCCGCCGTGCTGGCCGCTTTGGGAACGGGCGTGATGCTGATTCTGGCCGTCTACCTGATGCAGTCCCAGGTGCTGCGCGAGATTCAAGAGACGGCTTCGCCCAATCTGCCCAACATCTTCCTGGTCGATGTCACAACCGACGAAGTGGCCGGAATGAAGGAGTTTTTTCAGCATCAACCGGGCGTGAAAGCGGTCGACAACGCGCAGCTCGAGCTGATTCCGGTGATCAGCGGGCGGTTCGTTTCGCTGAATGGGGTGCCGCTCGAAAAGCTGAAGGTGGAGCATTTTCCGCGCCGCATGCTCGAGTCGGCGACCTTTACCTGGGCGGATACCCTGCCGGCGGGGGACAAGATTCGCCAGGGCAAGTGGTGGAGCGGCCCCAATGCGCGGGAGATCGCCATCAGCGAGGGGATTGCCGAGCGTATCCATGTGGGGATTGGGTCGGCGGTCGCGATCGAGGTGGGCGGCGTGGAGATGCCGCTCAAGGTGACGGCGACCTTCCGCGCCGATGAGCAGCATTTGGGCGGCCGCAGCAGCTTCTTGCTGCCTTCGGGGCTCCTGAAGGATGCGCCGGCGGTTTGGTACGGCGCGGCGCGGGTCGATCCGAAGCAGGTTTCCGCGGTCGAACGGGCGCTGTTTCTGGCCTTCCCGACGGTCACCGTGATCAACCTCGCCGACGTGCTCGACCGGATCGAAAGCGTCGTGCGGCAGATCACCTTCGTGGTGCGGTTTCTGGCGGGGTTTTCGATCTTCGCGGGGTTGATGATTCTGGCCTCTTCGATCGCCAGCACCCGCTTCCGGCGGACGCGCGAGGCGGTGGTGCTGAAGACGCTGGGCGCCACGCGCGGGCGCATCATTCGCATCTTTTCGGTCGAGTTCAGCGTGCTGGGCCTCTTGGCCGGGACGGTGGGCGCGGTCTTCGCCAATCTGCTGACGCGGGTGCTGCTGCGGCAGCTTGAGGCGCAGTGGCATTTCGAGTGGATTCCGACCGGGGTTGCGCTGCTGGGGACGGCAGTCCTGGCGGCGGCTACCGGGTGGCTGGCGAGTTATCGGATTCTTGGGTTGCGGCCGCTGGAAGTTTTGCGCGAGGAGTGAGCATCATTCCGACAACTCTCGCCCATGCCTGACTGCCGCGATCACGACTTTCTCTGCGTCAATGCGGTACCTTGCCACATAAGCGGACTTCCCAAATTCAATAATCCATTCGCGGATGTTCGGCGGCAATCCCTCAATGGTGCGGCCGAGTTCCGGATGAGTTTGGAGTATCCGTACTCCCCTTCGGATTGCCTGCACAGCGCGACGGGCGACAAGCGGGCTTTTAGGCAGTAAGAATTCGCGGAGTCGAACGAGGTCGAGTTGGGCTGACCGGGCCCACTCTAGGCGTGGCATTCGGGTGGCGGCACGTCTTCACCGGCCTCCAACTTTGCTAGCCACTCGTCGACTTCTTCGCCCGAAAGATGCAGACCTGTTCGGTCGTAGTCTTCCAGAGCCGTCAATGTCTCGAGGCGGAACTGCTCTCGCTTATCTCTCCGCTCCACGTATTGCTCGATTGCCTCGCTCATGAGAGACGCGGGCGTCTGGTGGCCAGCCGAGGCGAGATTCTCTACGCGCTTGTGCAGCGCCGATGTGAGTTTGACGCTGGTGATGACGATTTCCGAGGCAGTCTCCATCCGATTCACTCCCCTAATTTCCTGAGCTTGACTATAGCACCGGGAACGATCGTCGCGTCTCTGCCAACTTCCACGCCAAATCGACCAATGACCGGCCGAAAAGCTCGTGGAAAAACCCGCCAATCCAACGCTTTGTCGCAATCAATCTCGATAGCATTCCCAGACGGATTCAAGATCCATGACGAAGCCGTCGACAGGGCTGGCCGCGGCCAACGACGGCCCGGTCGCTTCCCATACCGGTTCCCCTGGCTGATACACGAACACACGTCTCTGGTCGGGATCGATCAGCCAGCCCAGCAGCGCTCCATTGGCGATCCAGGACTCCATCTTCTCCTGAAGCTTCTTAAGCGACTTATCGGAAGGAGAGCGAAGTTCGACGACAAAATCGGGGCATCGGTAGACGAAATGTTTCCTGTCTTCAGCGGTCAATCCAGCAAGGCGTCCTGGGGAAATCCAGGCGGCGTCCGGGCTGCGCATGGACTTGTCGGGAAGATTGAATCCGGCACTCGATCCAAGAACTTTGCCTCTCTTGTGAGTCGTCCACCAGTTTCCCAATTGCCGGTTGATCTCCGATTCGCCGCTTCCAGTCGTCAATCCTACCGGAGGATTCATCTCGATTACGCCTTCCTTGGTTCGCTCGATCCTATAGTCCGATTCGGCGCAAAACGCCTCGAACTCCTCGTCGGTCAGGGGAGGATCGAAGATTAGGGTGCGCGATACTAGGTCAAGTTGGGGAACGATCAAGCCCATGCGGCCTCCCATTTGCCTCCCATTCTACCGCACTCCTTATGCGTGGCCGTCCGGCGGCCGCTAAGCCGGCAATTCGAGGGACTCCTCCAGTTTGCTCAACCAGTGGTCGAACTCCCGCGCGTCCTGAGTTATCTCGGACGTCTCGTAGTTGTACCAGGAGCCGGGCAGTTCTTCGCGAAATTCCCCGGTTCGTTCCGAGTTATCCAGAGTTGGATGGCCGTTGCGCATAGTTAGAACTCCTCGTCGCCCTCGACTTTGGGCAGTTTGTCGTTGTCGCCCGCGAACATGACATAGAGCGTGGGCAGAAGGAAGACGCCAATGGCCAAGTTGGCAAGCAGGCCGCCCACGATGACGATGGCGAAGGGCCGCTGCGAGTCCGAACCGATGCCGTGAGAGAAAGCCGCCGGCAAGAGGCCGAGCGTGGCGACGAGCATGGTCATCATGATCGGCCTAAGTCTGAGCACCGCGCCTTCGACCGCGGCCTCGACGATGTTGCCCTTCTTGTCTTCCTGCATGCCTTTGCGGCGGGCGCGCAGTTGGTTGATGTATTCGAGCATGATGACGCCGGTTTGCACGGAGACGCCGAAAAGCGCAAGGAATCCGACCGCCGACGAGACGCTGAAGTTAGTGTGAGTCAGGTAAAGCGCGAGCGGCCCGCCGATCGAGGACATGAAGACGCTGGCCATAATCAGGAACGCCCATTTGAAGCTGCCGAACATCATATAGAGGATCATGAAGATAGCCGCCAGAGTTACCGGGACGATAATCGCCAGGCGGGCGTTGGCGCGCTTCTGGCTCTCGTATTCGCCGGCCCATTCGGTGTGGTAGCCGGGGGGTAGCTTGACGTTCGCCTCGACCCTGTTGAGCGCTTCTTCGACAGTCGATCCGAGGTCGCGGCCGCGCACGGAATACTTAATGGCAATGTAACGCTGACCGCCTTCGCGATAGATTTCCTCGGCTCCATCGTCGGTGGAGACATGGGTAAGTTGCACCAGGGAAACTCGCTCCCCGCTAGGCGATAAGAGCCGGATGTTTTCGATCGCGTCGCGGGTATCGCGATACTTAGGCTGATAGCGGACCGTGACGTCGTAGCGGGCTTCGCCCTGTTGCACCTGGGTGACGGCGTTGCCGCCGACCGCGGTCTGGATGGCGTCCTGCACATCGGCGACGTTGATGCCGTAGCGCGCGCAGGCGGCGCGGTCCACCGTGAAGTTGAGATTGGGCTGGCCGATGATGCGGAAGATGCCGAGGTCGGCGACGCCGGGGACTTTGCCCATGATATCGACGATTTCCTGCGCCTTGGTTTCGAGGGTCTTGAGGTCGTCGCCGTATAACTTTACGGCTAACTCGCCCTTGACGCCGGAGACCGCTTCTTCCATGTTGTCGGAGATGGGCTGGGAAAAATTCCAGATCACTCCAGCGAACTTACTCTCCAGGTCTTTGTCGATCGCGGCGATCAGGGCTTCCTTGTTCTGATGGAAGACCGGACGCCATTTCTCTTTCTGTTTGAGATCGACGAAGTATTCGGTGTTGAAGAAGCCCGTGACGTCGGTGCCGTCGTCCGGTCGTCCGGTTTGACTTACGACTTGAGTGACTTCGGGAAACGCGGCTAGAGCCAGGCGCGCACGATTGGTGAGGTCGATGCTGGCGGTCGGGCCTTCGCTGGGAGCAAGGGAGCCGCGCACCCAGATGGCGCCTTCGTCGAGGTGGGGCAGGAACTCCGAGCCGATCACGCCGCCGAAGTTGAGCCACATGGCGGTGGCGAAGATGACCAGCGCGATGCCAACGGTGATCTTGCGGTTCACGATGGCCCAGCGGACGCTGGTCCGATAGTGGCGGACCAGGAAGCCCATGATCGGGTTCTCCCACTCTTTGGCGCCTTTGCTGAAGAGCAGGCTGGCTAGCACGGGGGCGACGACGATCGAGAAGGTCAGCGCGCCGAGCAGGGCGAAAGCGACCGTCCAGGCCATGGGCTTGAAGAGGCGGCCTTCGACCGCTTGCAGCGTGAAGATGGGCAGATAGGCGGTGATGATGATGGCGATGGCGAAGAAGACAGGCCGCTGCACTTCCTGCGCGGCATCGCGAATCTTCTGCTGCGGCGTGTGCGGATCGTTCTTGTGGGCAAGATGGCGGATGATGTTTTCGATCATCACGACTGCGCCATCGACCACCATGCCGAAGTCCAGCGCGCCGAGCGAGAGCAGGTTGGCGGGGATGTGATTGAGCTTGAGAAGAATCGAAGCGAACAGCAGCGAAAACGGGATGGTGAGCGCGACGATGATGGAGCCGCGCACGTTGCCCAGGAAGAGGAAGAGGATGATCGAGACGAGGATGACGCCGTGCAGGAGATTCTCTTCGACGGTATCGACGGTGTGATCGACCAGATCGGAGCGGTCGAGGAACGGGACGACCTGCACGCCCGGCGGAAGGATATGCTCGTTCAATTCCTTGACTTTCGCTTCGATGCCCTTGAGCACAGGGTCGGAGTCTTCTCCCTTTTGCAGCAGCAGGACGCCTTCGACGGTGTCGTCGTTGTCGACAATGGCACCGTCGGGATGATGCCAGGCGCGGCCGATCTGGCCGAGGCGAATCTTGGGTCCTTGCGAGACGGTGCCGAGGTCTTTGATCTTGACGGCGGTGCCGGACTGCGTCTTGATGAGCGTGTTTTCAATGTCGGCGGTGTTGGTGTAGAGGCCGACCGCCTGCACGTTGATCTGCTGCGCCCCTTGCTCGATGAAGCTGCCGCCGGCGTTGGTGTTGTTGTTGGCCACCTGCTGCTCCACCTGGCCGATGCTCAGGCCGTAGGCGACCTGCTTGTCGGGGTCGAGCTTGATCTGGTACTCGCGCGTTGGGCCTCCGAAGCTGGCAACATCCACGACGCCCTTGACGCTCTTGAAAGTCTTTTCGAGCGACCAGTCTTCGAGCGTTTTCTTCTCCATCGCGTCGTAGGATGGGTTCTTGCTTTCGAGGGTGTACCAGTAGATTTGGCCGACAGGGCTCCAGTCGGTGCCCATCTGGGGCGTCAGGTTGGCCGGCAGCGTTACTTGCGAGAGCCGCTCCAGCGTGTGTTCGCGATTGACGTCGTTGATGGATTCGTCGTCGAAGGTCAACGTAAGGCTCGAAATTCCGGCCAGCGAAAAGGAGCGCAGATGGGTCATGTGCGGGATGCCGGCCATCTGTATCTCAACCGGGACCGTGACCTGGCGCTCGATTTCCTCCGCCGAGCGGCCGGGCCATTGGGTGATGATCTGGACGTAGTTGTTGGCGACGTCGGGGTAGGCTTCGATCGGCAGATTGCGAAACGAGATCACGCCCCACGCGGTGAGCACGACCACGCCGCCCAGCACCAGCCAGCGGTTCTTGAGTGCGAAATCGACGAGTGCGCGGATCATTACTGGCTCACCGTGCTTTCGAGGTCAAGGGCGTTGGTCACCACTTGCTGGCCAACGTCGAGTCCGCTCAGGACTTCCTGCTTGCCGCTGGGAAGGATCTTGCCGCCCCGGACTTCGGTGCGCTTGAAGTTGACTCCGCCGGCCGGCAGGAAGACCCAGTCCCGATCGTGCAAATGCAGCACGGCCGTCGATGGGACCGCGGTGTAGGTCTGCGGCCTGAGGCTGTCGAAGGTGGCGTTGACGAACATGCCCAGTTTGAGCCAGCCCGGGTTGGCTACCTGAATGCGGACCTTCGCGGTGCGCAGGCTGGGGTCGAGCACCGGGCCAATGTCGCCGATGCGGCCGGTCAGGACTTTATCCGGGTAGGCAAGCACATGAATCTGCGCAGTCTGGCCGAGTTTGATCTTGGCGATGTCGTTTTCAAAGACGTCGCAGACGATCCACACCTCCGACAGATCGGCAATGGTGAAGGCCGTGGCCGAACCCGAGAGCGTGACCCCGGCCGCTGCGGCCTGGGTCACATTCTGCGCAATGATGACGCCCGAAGTCGGCGCGTAGACGTTGACCGTGTTGCTGGGGTGGTCCTTGTCGACGCCCAGAACCTTCAACTGTTCTTCGGCCGCGGTCAGGTCGGCTTTGGCGTCTTTTTCGCTGTCCTCGGCCTGCTCGTACATGGCCTGGGAGATGGCGCCGTGGTCGAGCAGATCTTTGGCGCGGACGAAGGCCTTGTTGGCCAGTTGTTCGTCGTTAACCGCCTTCAGATAGGCGTCGAAGGCGTTGGTGACGTCCGGACTCTGGACCGTCATCACCAGTTGGCCCTTCCTGACATTATCGTCGAGGCGCACTTTGATATCGACGACGCGGCCGTTGGCCAGCGAGATGACCGGGATTTCGCGAGAAACGTCGGGAAGGACGGCGCCGGTGGCGGTGACCTGCGACGGCTCCTCCAGTTTTTCGGCAGGCGCCAAGGGAAATTGATGCAGGGTCTTCGGATCGACGGAGATCAGGTTCATGTCGGAGACGTGGGTGACCGGTTCCTGCGGCGGAGCGCCGTCGCCGGCGGCTTCCTTCTTGCATCCGGTGAAACCCGCGAGCGAAAGCGTGAGCAGGACGATAAAACAAGAGCGATCGACAGGAAGCTGCATCATGGAATCACCTCGCGTCCAACTGCCATATTCAGTTGGCTGGCCGCCGTTAAGTACGTGCCGATCAGTTGCAGATAGGCCAATTGCACTACGCGATAATCGCTTTGCGCGTTGAGGAAGTCCATCAGCGAAGCGCCGCCGCGCTGATAGGCGAAGGTGACCGTGTCGCGTACCCGCGTCGACTGCGCCAGATACTTGTCCTTATAGGGCTTGAGGAGCGCCACGTCGCTCTCGACCTGGGCGTAGGCTGAGTCCACATCGCTGAAAACCTGAGCGCGCGCCGCGTCCGTCAACTGCGTCGATTTGTCGATGTCGATCAGCGTGCGCTGCTTCTCTCCCTGGTTGCGATCGAAGATGCGCAGGGGAATGTTGACGCTGAGGCCGAGAGCATCATTCGCGTTGGGATTGTTGTAGGAGCCGTCGTGGGTGAACCAGCCGCTCAGGGTTGGGTCGGTTGAGCCGTTGGCCCAGGCCAGCTTGTGGGCATCTTTCGATTCCTGGATGCTCAGCAGGGCCGCGCGCAGGTCGGGACGGCTGTCGAGCGCCGTCTGATGCAAATGCTCCAGCGGCGTCAGTTCTTCGGAAAAATCGAAAGTGCCGCTGACGTCGAACTGTTCGACCGGCGTGCGCTGGTCGAGCAACTGCAACAACTGAATCTTCGAAGTGCGCAGGTTTACGAGCGCGGTCTGCAGTTCGGACTCGTATTGGACCCGCAGCAACTCGATGCGATCGAGGTCGACCTGAGCGATGTCTCCGGCGTTGAACCGGTCGCGGCTGATCCCGATGATCTTGTCGTAGTACTCCAGATCGTCCTGGGCCAGTTTCAGAACGGCTTTGGCCTCGAGCGTCTGGACGAAAGCCGAGCGGAGCGTGAACACCAGAGTCCGATTCAGATCGTCGTGTTGGCTCTCGGCGACATGGGTTGCGTCCTTGGCGGTTTCATAGCGCAGATTGCGCTTGTTCCGGCGCTCCCAAAGGTACGCCAGATTGGTTTGCTCCTGCACGCCGCTGAGGGGTTGCCAAACGCCATTGTGCGGAGCGATTTGCGCCCCGTCTTCGGAGAAGGTGAACTGGGGGTTGGGCCGCAGATGGGCGGTGATTTCTTCGGCTTTCAACTCGTCCACTCCGAGTTGGTCGGCCTTCAGCGTGGGATTGACCGCTTCAAAGCGCGCTTTGACCTGCTCCCAGGTCATCGAGTTCGGCGTGGGAGCCGAGGTTTGAGCCGCGACCTGCCGCGCCCCCGGCGACGCTTGCGGCGCGCTGAGTGGCGCCTGCGCGTAACCGGGCGAAGCAGTCAGCGCCAGGGGCAGCACAAGGGCTGCATACATCGATCGTATGGGTCGTTTCATGGCATCCTTCGGAGCCGCAATGTGGGCGGCGAGCCGGATATGACCGCGCGAATTGAGGGGAACTGGAGGGAATCGGGATACAAACCCGATTCGCGAAGCCAAGACTCAGGCCCGAGGCGGCGGGCGGCTGTCGAGGGAGCGGGGAAGGGGAGCAATTTCCGGAGAAATCCGGTCGCTTTTGAGAGCGAACAGCGCGTAGCCCCTCGACGAAACCTCGGTGACCATCGGGGCGGGGAGCGCCCAGGACGCCGGAGTGAACGACGGGTGCAGATCGCTCGGGTGGAGCGATTTGCGCAAGCAAGTGTCCGTCTCCGCAGGTCCCTGCATGGCCATCAGGTCGTCGCTGAGGGAGATCACCGGCAGCAACAGCAGAACCACCATCGCCAGCGCCAGCACCTGAGTGCGCCGCGAAGTCCGATCCGCGCCCGGTCCCGAACCCGGTCCCGAGCGGGCGCATCGAGCCCAGAGCAAAACCAGTCCCAGGGAGCAAACCGCCCAGGCGATATTGAGGATCATCTCCATCGTTAATCCAGATTCTACCTCAGCACAGCATTTCCCGATTGCGCCGGCCTTCACTTTCGACGGCCCGCCGCATTAAGTGTTAGTTTGCACGGCTGTCGATAAGCGGGCGGTAGGGAATTCGTAAGGAGTTGGTAAGCTCCGGTTTCGCGGACTTCGCCGCAAGCGTACCCCCGGTTTCTTGCCGGAGCGTGAAGCGGCGGAGCCGCGCGAAATTGACCGGGCGCGACGGTTCCAAGTATCATTAGGAAGTCGGCGGCGCCGGTGAGACTCCCGTCCTCACCCCGGCCTCAGCCACCCGCAAGCCGCTCCCCGCGCGCATTGCCTCGTCGTTCAATGGTAGGACAGCTGACTCTGACTCAGCATATTGGGGTTCGAATCCCTGCGAGGCAACCAACTCGAATCTCTAGGTCTTCGTCCGACGATCCCGATAGTCGAACTCGCCGTCGCCCTCGGACTCGAAGGCAGGATGCGCCTGAGTTCAAACCAATGGCTGCCGCATGCATCCAAGTACGCAGATCCGATTTTTTCGTTCCCCTTAAGCACCAGGGACGATTCCCCGAGGCATTGCCGAGCGTCTTCCGCTTCCGGAGGCTTTCGCTCCGCGCCACACCGATGGGCCACACCGGTGGGCCACAAAGGTCCGCCGCACCAAGCCGTCGAATTCCGGTTGCCAGCGCGAACACGGCCGCGATGTTACTTTGAAAGCAGTTCTGTTGCTTCGGTTTCGATTGCCGGATTTCTTGCGGTTCCGGCCAACGTCCCCGCATCCGCTCCCTGAAAGGTCCCCGGTCCCCTTCATGCCCTCAGCCAGATTTGTACGCCTCTCTCGTTTCCAGCCTGCTTTCTCCGCCGCCGTCCTGGCGTCGATCGCCATCTCAGGGCTGCTGTCCTGCTCGCCGGCGGCACTGGCGCAAGGGTCGCCGGTTGCGCCGCGCATCGCGGCTGAGGCCGACGATGCCCACCGGACGACACTGTCCGGCAATGTGCCGTTGCTGGCGCGCACACTGGCGGGAACACCCAGCGATCTTGGCGAAGCCGCCCCGGCGACGCGGATGACCCACGTTCGACTCGTCCTCTCGCGCAGTCCCGAGCAAGAGGCGGCGCTCGACAAGTACATGGCCGAGTTGCAGGACAAATCGTCCCCGAACTACCACAAGTGGCTCACTCCCCAGCAGTTCGGCCAGCTCTACGGCCCGGCCGATTCGGACATCGCGGCCATTGTCGCCTGGATCGAATCGCGCGGACTCAACCTCGAACAGGTTTCCGCTGGACGCACCAATATCGCTTTCTCGGGAACGGTAAGCCAGGTCGAAGAGGCGTTTCATACGCAGATTCACTCGTTCGAGGCTTCGATTCACGGCAAAACCACGCAGTTCTACTCGAATACCTCCGATCCCAGCATTCCCGCGGCGCTCGCGCCCGTGGTCCAGGGCGTGGCCCATCTGGACACGCTGCGCCCAGTTCCCGCGCACACCGCCGGCCCGGCGGGCCGCTTCGATCCCGAAGCCAGGCGCGTCGTCCCAGTCAATGCCGCTGACGCCAAAGGGCTCCCGGCAAGCCTGCGGCCAAACCTGACCACTGGTTCGGGCACCTCGTCCGACCCCTATTTCTTGTACATCGTTCCGGGCGACGCGGCGACCGTCTACGACACGCCCAACACCACCTTCAACGCCAACTACACTTCGGGAACCAGCTACACCGGCGCCGGCGTCACCATCGGCATTGGCGGCGATGCGGCGATTCAGACCGCCACCGTGGTCAACTACCGCACACTGTTTCTCGGCAATTCTACCGCCCCAACCGTCTCCAACGTGGACGGAGTGACCAGCACCGACGACGCCGACGAGGCCTACATCGACACGCAGCTCTCAGGTGGCCTGGCCCCCGGCGCGGCGATCCACTACTACACCTCGACCGATCTGTACTCGGCCGTCGATCAGGCCATTTCCGATAACACCGTGGACATTTTCAGCCTCAGTTTCGGATACTGCGAGCTGGGTTTTACCACGGCTGAGAACGCGGAGTTCAACTCGGGCTGGCAGCAGGCGTCCAGTCAGGGGATCGCGGTGGTGGTCGCGACGGGCGATACCGGCTCCGCCTCCTGCGACGCCGGCGACTCGAGCGGTACGACCGAAGCGCAGTACGGACTCTCGGTAAGCGGACTGGCCTCGACGCCCTACAACATTGCCGCCGGCGGAACCGACCTCTACGGCCTGAACAGCTCGTTTTCCCAGTACGTTAGCCTGAATGAAAGCACGTCGGCCAACTACTTCCGCACCGCTCTCAGCTACATCCCGGAATCCACCTGGAACGATTCCAGCGAATTCGACACAACCATCGGCGCGAACGTCCCCTGGACCGCCGTCGCGGGCGAATCGAGCGTGGCCAATATCACCGCCGGCAGCGGCGGCCGCAGCAGTTGCTCCACGAACACCGGCACCGACTCTTCGACCGGAGCCTGCACCAGCGGCTATCCCAAACCCTCATGGCAGCGCGGCGCGGGCGTTCCCGCGGATGGAGTGCGCGACCTGCCCGACATTTCGCTGATGGCCGGCAACGGATTCGATCCCGCCACCTGGCTGGTCTGCACCGACGCCACCTACTCGAGCGGCGGCGCGACCTACACCGAAAATTGCGCCGTGGATGCGAGCGGCAACTTCAGCGCCGCCGGTTATGGCGGAACATCGACGGCCGCGCCGGCCTTCGCGGGCATGCTGGCTCTGGTGCAGCAGAAGACCGGATCGCGGCTCGGCCAAGCCGCGCAGGAGCTCTACAACCTCTTCAACGGCGCCCATGCCAGCGTCATTTTCCACGACACCACCGTCGGCAACAACTCCGTTCCATGCGTGAGCGGCACCCCCGACTGCGTGGCCAATTCCGGCGGCTACTACTTCGAATCCGGCTACAACACCACCGCCGGCTACGACCTGGCCACCGGCCTGGGCAGCGTCGATGTGAAGCAGATGGTGGCCTACTGGGATAGCTCGACCGGTAGCGCCAAGGCGACCGTGACCGTGACGCCCTCGGCTACCACGGTCGCCAGCACGGCCAGCTTCACGGTTGCCGTCACGGTTTCCGGCGGGTCGGCAACGCCTACCGGCACCGTCACGCTAACCAGCGGCGGCTACACTTCCTCAGCCGAGACGCTTTCGGGCGGATCGTTCACCTTCCATGTGGCCGCCAGCGACCTTGCGATCGGCGCCGATACCCTCACTGTCGCCTACAGCGGAGACTCTAGCTACGCATCGACTACCGGCGCGGCGTCCGTTACCGTCACGGCGCCCGGCGCGGCAGTTTCGCCCTCTTCGCTCACGTTTGGAGCAACCCTGGTAGGCTCCTCCACGGCGGCGCAGACCGTCACCCTCAAGAACACCGGCGATTCCACTCTGACCCTGCAGGAATTCACGCTGACCGGAGCCGGCTTTTCTTCGTATTCCGTCCAAACCAGTTGTTTGAGTACGCTTGCGGCCGGCGACTCATGCCACTACCTCGTCACCTTTACGCCTCTGGCGGCCGGTACGCTCACCGCGACGCTCGGCATCGTAGATAGCGACGCCACTTCGCCCCAAACGGTAAGCCTGACCGGCACCGGTGTGACGCCAACTCCCGCCATCAGCCTGTCGCCGGCTTCGCTCACCTTCGCCAGCACTACGCAGGGTTCCTCGGCCGCCGCGCAGACCGTCGCGATCAAGAACACCGGTACGGCGGCGCTCACCATCGGCGGCATCTCCATCGCCGGCGCAAACGCCTCATCCTACTCGCAGACCAACACCTGCGGTACGGGGCTAGCGATTGGCGCCTCTTGCGCGGCGACGGTCACCTTCACGCCCACCACCTTCGGCACGCTCACGGCGTCGCTTAGCATTGCCGACAATGCCCCCGGCTCGCCGCAAACGGTTTCGCTCAGCGGGACCGGAACGGAAGCCGGCTCGTACACGCTTGCGGCCGCCGCGGTCACCGTGGCGCCGGGAGCCACCGGCACCTCGGCTATTACCGCCACCGGCAAGAGCGGTTACGCCGGGCCGAACACCATCACTCTCAACTCCTGCACCCTGGCCACCTCCCCCTCCGGAGCAACCGCGTTGCCGACCTGCGCCATTACCGGCGCAACGGTGACCTTCGCCGCCGGCGCGACGACCGGATCGGGCGGTTCCATCGCGATCGACACCACGGCCGCGAGCACCTCCGCCGTGAAGTCCGCTCCGCTGAGCGCGCAGGGCCACGCCGGCCGCTGGGCGGGCGCGGGCGCCGTGGCCGTCGCGGGACTCCTGCTCTTCGGCATTCCGGCGCGCCGCCGCAGGTGGAGGTCGCTGCTTAGCGTCTTGCTCTTTGCGGCAGCCTTCGGCATCCTCTCCGGTTGCGGCGGCGGCTCGGGCGGCGGCGGTACAACGATTCCAGGAACCTCCGCAGGCGCGTACACCTTCACCCTGACCGGTACGGACGCCGATGGAGTGCAACAGAAAGTTATCGTGAACGTAACCGTCAGCTAAACGGAGGCAGCGAAACGGCGGCAGCTTGGCGGCGCAGGCGGGCCACGGCGGCCAACGGCTCCCGAAGCACACGGGAGCCGTTCGCCGTTGGGGCGCGATTGCGGGGCCAGTTCGCCCCATTCGCAACCGATGCTCCTGACGGCCTCAACGGAAGTTCGTCACGCTTCCGGCGCTGGAGCTTCCGCCTCGCTCCAGCCCTCCGCCATGAACCGGTAACCGACCCAGGGTTCGGTCTGGATATACTGCTTGCCCGTTTCGGCTTCCAGCTTCTTGCGCAACTGGCCGACAAAGACGCGCAAATACTCCGGCTGATGCGCCGATTGCGCTCCCCACACGGCCGTTAACAGCGCGCGGTGGGTCATCACCTTGCCGGCGTTGCGGGCCAAAAAGAGCAGCAGGTCGAACTCCTTCGGCGTGAGGTGAATCAGCTTGCCCAGCACCGTGACCGAGTGCGCCGGCGCGTCCACCACAAAGTCTCCCGCCTCGATCGCGTGCGTCGCCCGCTCCGGCGCGCGCCGCAGATGCGCCCGCACCCGCGCCAGCAACTCCTGAATATTGAAGGGCTTGGTCACATAATCGTCGGCGCCGGCGTCGAGCGCCTCCACCTTGGACCGCTCGTGATCCCGCACCGAAAGCACCACCACCGGCGTCGAGCCCATAATCCGGATGGCGCGGCAGACGTCCACGCCGGTCATCGTCGGCATCATCAGGTCGGTAATCACCAGGTCCGGAGACCACTCCCGGTAGACCTGCAATCCCTCTTCCGGGTCGTTGGCCGTTCGAACCTGGTAGCCCTGCGCGGTCAGCGAGGCCCGCAACACGCGAGTGATCTGCGCCTCATCGTCAATGACTAATATTCGTTCCTGCATGGTCCTCTTGCCGTTTCTCCGGTTTCTTGCGGGCATCCAGCAATTGCCAGCACCCAACTTGAACGATACAGTACGCGCGGCTGCGCATTCGGGACAGTGGCCGCAATCCGTTCTGAGGCTGGGTCAGGTTGGAATTCCAAGCCGGAGCGAAAAAGCGGCTATCATACAAAGCTGATGCCGGAAATCAAGCCAACCCCGCGGCTACAGACCTCACTGCGCTGGTTGTTCAGCTCCTCGATCGCGGCGCTGGCCACGTACATGCTGGTTGCGCTCAAGGCTGACCCCAGCACCGCGGGCATCCTCTACCTGGTGCTGGTGGTCTGGGCGGCGACGCTGGCCGAACGGGCGCTTTCCATCTATCTTGCCGTGCTCACCTCGTTCCTCTTCGACTACTGTTTCCTCCCACCGCTGCACACGTTTGGGCTTTCCGGATTCCAGGCCTGGTTAGCCATGATCTCCTTTGTCGTCGCCTGCGCCATCGTCAGCCGGGTCGCCGAGCGCGCCCGCCGCCAGACCCAGCAGGCCGAGCGCCGCCGCGAAGACGTCGAGCGGCTCTACGCCCTCAGCCAGGAGATGATGCTGCACGAGGACGCCGCCGGCCTTATCCGCGAAATTCCCCGCCTCGTCGCGCAAAATTTCGCCCTCGAAGCCGTCTTGCTCTACGTCCGCGACGAAGACAAGCTCTACTCGTCCGTTCCCAACTCGCCGGACAGAGGAAACGTCCCGGCATTCTCGCCCGAATCCATGCGCCGCGCCCTGCGCGAGGTTTCCTCGGCCTGGGAGCCGAATTCCGAGCTTTCCCAGGGATACACCCCCGTCAACCTCGTCTTCGGCATGAGCAGCGTGGGCACACTGGCCTGGAAGCCGGCCACGCTCGGCCGGGAAGTGGCCACGTCGGTGGCCGCACAAGTGGCCATCGCCATCACCCGGGCCAACGCCATCGAAGCCTCGGCGCGCCTCGAAGCCGCGCGCGGCGCCGACCGGCTGCGCACCGCCCTCATCGACTCGCTCACCCACGAACTGCGCACCCCCCTGACCGCCATCCGCGCCGCGGCCACCACCCTCGTCGATGGCCGCGGCCTCGACAGCGAAACCCGCCTCGAGCTGGCCACCATCGTCGATGAAGAAAGCTCCCGCCTCGATTCGCTCATCGGAGAAGCCATGGAAGTGGCCGAAATCGAGTCCGACGGCATTCGCGTCAAACCCGAGCCGCTGCATACGGCCACCTTTCTCGAGCACGCTGTCGAGCAGTCGCACGACCAGTTGGCGCATCGCCGGGTCACCATCGTCGTCCAGCAGCCGGACAATCCGGTCTGGTTCGACCAGCATCTGCTCGGACGCGTCTTCCGCCATCTGCTTGAGAACGCCGCCCGCTACACCCCAGCCAACAGCCGTATCGTCTTGCGCAGCAAGCGGATACACGATCGCGTCGAGTTTCTGGTCGAGGATGACGGACCGGGCATCGACGCGCGCGACTTGCCCCTGATCTTCGAAAAGTTCTACCGCGGCCGCCAGCGCATCAACGCCGCTAAAGGGTCGGGAATGGGACTTTCCATCACCCGCGCGCTGATGGCCGCCCACGGCGGGGCCATCGACGTCACCAGTACACCCGGCCGCGGCACCACCTTCCGCCTGTGGATACCGCTGGTCGAAAAATCTCCCGCAATTGCCGCGGAAAAGCCTTCCTAAGCCGCCTTCCACCTACGGCAACGGCAACCAGGCATCCAATCCAGAAGCGGCCAAATCCCGCCGCAACTGCTCCACCGTCGAAAATTGCAGCCCGACAATGCCGAATCGCCGCGCCGCTTCAATATTCTCCAGCTTGTCGTCGAGGAAGAGCGTCTCCTCCGGCGCGGTCCCGAGCTTCTGGAGCAGCAACTCGTAAATCGCCGGCTCCGGTTTGGCCATGCGGTGCCGGTAGCTCCAGATAGGCACATCGAAGTCCGCGATCCAGGCGAAGCTCCCGGCAATGCTCTCCATCACCGCATCGCCCATGTTGGAAAGAATCGCGGTTGCAATTCCGCGCGCCTTCAGCGCCCGATGCCACGCGACCATCTCCGGATTGCAGGTGGTCCACATGCGCGCGTCCCAGCCGTTCAGTTCGGCAATGGTCTCCGGCGCCAGGTCGAGTCCGGCATCCGACGCCAATTTCCGCCAATAGCCAAGGCCGGTCAGGTCGCCGCGGTCGTAGGCGTGGCGGTCCACCCAGTAGAGCGCTTCAAACGCCTCGTGCGAAAGCCCGGTAATCCGCCGCATCTCCGCATGTGCCGCCGGATCGGGCAATCCGCTCAGCACCATTCCGTAATCGAATACCACCGCTCGCAAAGGCAATCCCGTTCTCCTGTCCTCTCACCAGTTTAGAGTGGTCCTGGCGGGGGCTGGCGGTAAACTGCGATGAATTTCCGCCAGAATTGGCCTTTCGATAGCCTCGCCGGTTACGATAAAACCAACCGAATCAAGGAGTTCTGTGGAATTCTCCCAGCGTACCGCATGGAATACCGAAGAGAGCGACCTGGCGCGCGCGCATCGCGAGCGCGTCGCCGCGGGCCTGCCCGTCGCCGATCTCACCGCTTCCAACCCCACCCGCTGCGGATTCGAGTACCCTGCCGACCTCCTTTCGCCCTTGCTTGGCCCCGGCGCGTTCGACTACGACCCCAATCCGCGCGGAAAGCTCGAAGCGCGCCAGGCCGTCTGCCGCTACTACGCCCGGCACGGGGCCCGCGTCTCGCCGGAACAAATCCTGCTAACCACAAGCACCAGCGAGGCTTACGGCTATCTCTTCAAGCTGCTGATGAATCCCGGCGACGCGGTGCTCGCCCCCCAGCCGAGCTACCCGCTCTTCGATTTTCTCGCCCAGGCCGAGTCGGTCAAGCTGGCCCCCGCACCGCTCGTTTACGACCACGGCTGGCAGCTCGATCTCGAAGGACTACGCCGCCAGATCGCCCCGCGAACCCGCGCCGTGGTGCTCGTTCACCCCAACAATCCCACCGGCCACTTCACCAAACTGGAGCAAGCACAGGAGCTGGCGGCCATTTGCCGCGAACACGATCTGGCGCTGATCGTGGATGAGGTTTTTCTCGACTACGCGCTGGAGCATGAGGCTTCCGGCTCGCATCGGCCCTTCGATCGGCCTTTGGACCGGTCCAGTTTCGCCGTGCGCCATCTGGCTTGTCCGGTCTTTATCGTCAGCGGAATCAGCAAGATCTGCGCCTTACCTCAGATGAAGGTTGCATGGCTGCTGGCGCTTGGACCCGGCTCCGGGCAGGCTTTGGAGCGCCTGGAAGTCCTCGCCGATACCTGGCTTTCGATCAATGCCCCCATCCAGCAGGCGCTTCCCGTGTGGCTCGATGGCCGCGTCCACATTCAGGACCAGATTCGCCGCCGCGTCAGCGCCAATTTGGCCGAACTGGACCGCGCTCTCGCCGCCCAATCCGCCGACGGCGAGCGGGAGGGAGGCATCCTCGTCAATCGCCTCCTGGTCGAGGGCGGCTGGTACGCGGTTCTGCGCATCCCCGCCCTCCAGCCCGACGAGACGACCGTCCGGGAGCTGCTCGAACTCGGCGTTTGGGTCCACCCTGGCTACTTCTTCGGCATGGCGAATTCGGGCTGGCTGGTGGTGAGCCTGTTGACCGCGCCCACCGAGTTTTCCTCAGGTATCCGATCACTTTTGACTCATTTGCGCCAGAATCTCAAGAGTTACCTCTAACCGGGAAAACTCAAACTTGTACGCAAGCTGTCGGGCCCTAAATGGAAGAAGAATATACGGTTGCGCGGCGCGGCTTCGGTCGGGTTCTGGAGCCCTTTCGCTCAGTTCGGATGGCGTTGCGTTCGCTGGCTGTGCGCGGAGTGCGCGGCGCTCCACCGAAGCCGCCCTTGCGGGAGATCCCGAAAAGGAAGATACAACAGCAGGAATAGCGCCAGCGCGACGAACTCCGTCGCCACCAGGTACCACGGCCACGGACCGAGCAAATCGAGCAGCGACGCATTCCGCGGCTTCGCGCGCAGATACATGTAGTCGGTCTTGTAGACGAAGTTGAAAACGCCGATCAAGGCGGCCAGAACGTTCAGCACCACCATCGCCCGCGCCACCGACCAGGCGCGAGGACGCATCAGCCCCGACCAAGCCAAAAAGAGCACCGAAGCCACGATCAGCCCATGATCGACGAAGAACTGCACCGTGCCGAACGAAGGAAAAGGCTCCCAAAGATTCGGCGTCAAAAGCGCCATCGTCGCCCCGGCCAGCGCGACTACGGCGCCGAGGATGGCAAGATGCACCGCTCCAAAAAGCTGAAAATTGCTCGGCATGTGGATTCTCCCGTTGCTCCCTGGCAACTGATACCAATCGTAGTGACGCGCGGAGCGCACAGGCGGGCCGTTGTGACGCTTTCCAAAGCGTCCCAATGCCTCATAGCAAGTGTCCCCAGCCGAAAGTTCTTCCAACAAACGTTGTCATCCCAAGCCTGAAATCCTTCCAACAAATGTTGTCATCCCAAGCCTGGAATCCTTCCAACAAATGTTGCCGTCCCGAGTCTGAATTTCTTCCAACAAATGTTGTCATCCCGAGCCTGAAATCCTTCCAACAAACGTTGTCATCCCGAGCCTGAAATCCTTCCAACAAATGTTGTCATCCTGAGCGCAGCGAAGGACCCGCTTCTCGTCTTTAGAGTGCGAACGCGGTTGCCCCACTCTCGCGACGCCTTCCCCTTAGTTGCAAGTGTCCCCCAGCCTGAAATCCTTCCAACAAACGTTGTCATCCCAAGCCTGAAATCCTTCCAACAAATGTTGCCGTCCCGAGCCTGAAATCCTTCCAACAAATGTTGCCGTCCCGAGCCTGAATTTCTTCCAACAAATGTTGTCATCCTGAGCGCAGCGAAGGACCCGCTTCTCGTCTTTAGAGTGCGAACGCGGTTGCCCCACTCTCGCGACGCCTTCCCCTTAGTTGCAAGTGTCCCCGAGCCTGAAATTCTTCCAACAAATGTTGTCATCCTGAGCGCAGCGAAGGACCCGCTTCCCACAGATTTGCGCGTAACGTTATCCTCCGAATCCCGCAACGAATTGCCAACTCGGGACGCTCTTGAACAGTAAGAACAAGCGTTCCGCGACGACCGCCCGCCACTCTCCTCCGGATCCTTCCCGCTCGATTGAACCGAGCCTCCGGCGAACGAACGCGCACTCTCCCCGCCATTTTTCTTGGAGCCACGCGGGGCCACTCGCTATAGTCGGAACTACGTCGCGCTCGCCATCCTATACGACGCATGGGGTCCCGATGACTGCCGCTTCTTCCCGTGTTGCGCTTCTATTTGTTGCCGCTTCCGTTTCGGTTTCGCCTTCCTTCAGCCAGTCCAGCCCAACGGACTTGAAGTACCAGACCCCGCCGGAAGTTATGGTCAAGATGGTCGATGCGCCGCCGACACCGTCGATCAGCCTCGGCCCCGCGACCGCCTCCGGCCCGCGCATGATGCTCATCGAGCAGTCTTCTTCGCTGCCCACCATCGCCGATCTGGCCGAGCCGGAGCTGCGCCTCGCCGGCCTGCGCTTCAACCCCAAAATCGAAGCGCCCAGCCGCACCCGCTACTTCACTTCGCTCAAGCTCGAGGCGCTGCCGACTGCCAGTGCCGCGCCGAAGGAGATTGCGATCGCCGGACTGCCGGCCAAGCTCCACGTTCTCTACGCCAAGTGGTCCCCGGATGGAAAGAGCATCGCGCTGGTCAACTCAGGCGCGGAAGCACTGGAGTTGTGGATCGTCAACGTGGCCAAAGCGCAAGCCGTGCGCGTGCCAGCCGTGCGTCTCAACGCGGTCCTCACCACGCCCATCGACTGGCTCGGCAACACCAGCCTGGCCGTGCTCGCTGTTCCCGCTGCGCGCGGGGCCGAGCCAGTGAAGAGCGAAATTCCCACAGGCCCGGTGATCCAGGAAAACGACGGCAAAGCCACACCCGCGCCGACTTACGAGGACCTGCTCAAGAACCCGACAGACGAAGCGTTCTTCGCCTATCACGCCACGTCCCAGTTGGAAGAAGTGAAGCTCGGTGGCGCGGTGAAGAAGCTCGGCAAACCCGCCGTCTTCGCCACGCTGGAAGCCTCGCCGGACGGCAAATACATCTTCACCGAAGCCCTGCACAAGCCCTTCAGCTACAACCAGCCCTACGAGCGCTTTCCGCAGCGCCGCGAGGTCTATAGCGTCGAATCCGGCCAAGCCAAGCTGCTCGACGACGCGCCACTGATCGACAACCTGCCCATCGACCGCGACGCCGTCGAGCCCGGCCCGCGCAACTACGGCTGGCGAGCCGATAAACCCGCGACGATCTACTGGGTGCAGGCTGCCGACGGCGGCGACCCGAAGAAGGAGTCCGCCGTCCGCGATCGCATCGACACGCTCGACGCGCCGTTTACCGGCGAGCCGAAGGCGATCGCCGATCTCGCGCTGCGCTTCCGCAGTGTCGATTGGAGCACCGACAACCTGGCCATTGTGAGCGAGATGCGCTGGAAAGATCGCAAGATGATCCTCGCCGCCGTCGATCCAACCACCTCCAAAGTCACGCAGCTCTACGCCGGCTCCATGCAGGATCGTTACCGCAATCCAGGCACGCCGATGCTCGAGCGCAATGCCGAGGGCCAGCTCGTCCTTGAGACCACGCCGGACAAGCAGGGCGTCTACTTCTCCGGCCAGGGCGCATCGCCCAAGGGCGACGAGCCGTTCGTGGCCATCATGCCCGTGACGGCCGGCGAAAATCCCAAAGAAACCCGCATCTGGCAGTCGCAACCGCCGTTTTTTGAGACGCCAATGGCAGTGATCCAATCCGCAACCGCGACGGAAATCCTCGCCCGCCGCGAATCCGTCGAGCAAAGCCCCAACTACTTCCTCGCAACGGTCTCCGCAGGCGCAGCCCCGCAATGGGCCGCCGTCACCAGCTTCCCTAACCCCTACGCCGGCCTTCCCCTGCCCACGCATCAACTGCTCCACTACAAGCGCGCCGACGGTGTCGACCTCACCGCCGACCTCTATCTTCCCGCCGGCTACGACAAATCCAAAGGCCCGCTGCCCACGCTGATGGAGGCCTATCCGGCGGAGTTCAAGAGCCGCGCCGCCGCCAGCCAGGTGACCGGTTCGCCTTACGAATTTGTGCGCATCAACTGGGGTTCGCCGGTCTTCTTCACTACCACCGGCTACGCGGTGCTGGCCAATGCGGCCATCCCCATCATCGGCGAGGGGAATGCGGAGCCGAACGAT
>Ga0116230_10001092_pt1 | contig 25152 bp, 17 predicted proteins | sample S1TSphfallax_3_FD_88678 | JGI IMG/M metagenome (GOLD analysis project Ga0116230, IMG submission 88678) | Host-associated microbial communities from peat moss isolated from Minnesota, USA - S1T2_Fd - Sphagnum fallax MG | ecosystem: Host-associated > Plants > Peat moss > Unclassified | place... | reverse complement strand
GCGTCCGGTCATGCCCGTATCAGAAAGCCGGAGATGGAGTTTACCGATCGGGTTTTGAAATGTGTCGTTTGCGGCAAGGATTTCATCTTTACCGCAGACGAACAACGGTTTTTCCACGCAAAAAACTTTGTCAACGATCCCAAGCACTGCAAGGAATGCAAGGCGAAGCGAGCCGCCAGCGCCGCCCGCACGCGCCCGGAGACCCGCACTGTCTGCGCCGAGTGCGGAACGGAAACTACGGTCCCCTTCAAACCCAACCAGGGCAGGCCGGTGTACTGCCGCGCATGTTTCGAAAAACAAACGGTATAAACCTCGCTTCCTGAGCGGAAGCGGGGTCAATCCACATCGTCGGCAATATAAACCTGGACCGGCTCCGTAACCAGGAGCGGATCGACGACAAGCACCGTTCGCACTTCGCCTCCCACCAGATTGAATGCAGCTGAGGTATAGATCGTTGTGTCGGTGGTCGAGAGCGTCGTTCCCGTGGGCGCGATCACCATGTACAGCGTCGAAGACGGAATGGTCACATACCCGGAGGTTGCGCCCACGGCCAGCGCCGTAATGATCGGCTTGGCGGTCGCGTAGACGGTCGCGGATGTGCCGCTTAGAAAATACACATCCACGGCACCCGTGGATGGCGCCTGATTGAGCAGACGGAATTCCGAATGCCCACTCGGAGCTGGCGTCGCCTGATCTTCGAGCACGGTCACCTGGTAAACGGCATTGATGTCCGAAACCAGCACCGATTGGCTCGTGCCCGCGCGTAGCGAAGCGTTCGCGGTCACCAGGGCATTCGAGCTCGAGGTTGCCGTCACCTTGACCAGCGTATTGTTGGTGGGAACCAGCGTCGCGTAACCGGTAATGCTTCCCTGGCCCAGATTGCCGGCCAGTTCCGTCCCGCCGACGAACACGTTGATCGCCGGAGCATTGTACGAAGCGTCGATAATCCGCAACTGGCTCACCGATTTCGAGCTGGCAACCGTCTGGCAGCCCGATAGGAGCAGCGCCCCGGCCAGACTCACCAAAGAAGCCACAGCCAGAATCGGGAGCGTCCAACTGCGCCTCGCGCTCACGCCGTTTTCACCAAACGATCGAAACATTTTCCCCGTTACCCTACCGGTAATTTGACTGCACAGGTTCATGAACTCCTGAATCGAGAGCCAGGATTCGCAATTCGGCGCTTGCGCGGCTACTTCAGTAAGTTTACGGCCTCTGCCCGCGGTTGTCGCCCAACCGGAACGGGCGGCACCATTTCCGGCATCGGGCCCAGCACCGGGCCGTATGCCGTCAGTTTGCCGAAAGATACACAAACCGCACCAGAAACAGCGCCGCCAGCAGATACAGCAGCCAATCTTTCCTGGTAATTTTGCCTGCCGCCAGGTGCAGCACGGCCCAGGCAATGATCCCAAATCCAAGACCGTTGGCGATCGAATAGGTGAGCGGGATCAGAATCACGGTCAAGAACGCCGGAACGGCCACGAGCGGCTCTGTCCAGCGAATTTCCGTCACGGTGGCGAGCATCAGCGACCCCACCAGAATCAGCGCCGGAGCGGTCGCCGCGTCGGGCACAATGCCGATAAACGGCGCGGCGACCATGGCCACCAGAAACAGGAGCCCGGTCACGATCGCCGTCACCCCGCTGCGGCCGCCGGCCGCCACGCCGGCGGTCGACTCCACATAGCTGGTCACCGTCGAGGTTCCGGTCAGCGATCCGCCGATCGTCGCAATCGCATCCGAAAGCAAAATCCGGTTGAGCCGTGGAATCGAGTGATCCTGCGCCTGCAAGCCCGCCCGCTTGGTCACCGCGACCAGAGTGCCCAGGTTGTCGAACAAATCCACAAAGAAAAAGACGAAGACAATCTCCACGAGGCCGACTCGCAGCGCTCCCGGAATATCCAGCTTGAACGCGGTCGCCGTGAGGCTCGATATGCCGCCCTCGGCCCGCGTGAAGTGGGTCAACCCCATCCCCCAAGCCACGGCCGTCACCGTCAGCACGCCAATCAGGATCGAGCCTTTCACCTTCCATATCTCCAGCGCCACCATCAGCCCCAGCCCCAGCAGGGTGAGAGCGGCGGTCGGATTCTTGATGTCGCCCAGTTGCACCAGCGTGGCAGGACTCGCCACCACCAGCTTCGCTTTAGTCAGCCCGATGAAGGCAATGAAGAGCCCAATGCCGCACGCCACCGCCGCGTACAACTCCTGCGGAATCGCCTTCAGAATCAGTTGCCGTATCCCAAACGCCGTCAGCAGCAGAAATACGGTTCCGGAAAGAAAGACCGCGCCCAGCGCCGTCTGCCAGGGAATGCCCATCTTCAGGCAGACCGTATAGGTGAAGTAGGCATTCAGACCCATGCCCGGCGCCAGCGCGATTGGGTAGCGCGCGATTACCCCCATCAAAATCGACCCGAACGCCGCGGAAAGGCACGTCGCGGCCGTTACCGCCGGCAGCGGCATTCCCGTCTGCTTCAAAATCCCAGGATTGACCGCGACGATATACGCCATGGTCAAGAACGTGGTCACCCCGGCCAGCACCTCCGTGCGCCAGTTGGTGCCCAGGCGAGAGAATTCAAAGTATTTTTCTAAAGAGGTGCGCGCCGGCAGATTTCTCATACGATATGCCAAGAAAAACACACCCGCGCCAAATCCCCAAGCATTTTTCGAGAGAGCGTCTTCCAGGGCGGTTTCTGCGCCGGGGGCGCGGGATATATTTGCGCGAAGCTCTCCAACGCGAGTAAGCTCTCTTCCAATCGAGAGTGCGGCGAGAATGCGGCAATCCGCGGCATCGTTCCGCGCAACAGCGGGTCGTCCAACGGCGCCGAAGTTGTAGCCGTCTTGCAACTCCATCCCCGTCCTACCCGGCTTCCAAGTCGATCCTTCCCCCGGAGTTCGCCGCATGAAGAGTTGCCGTAAACACGCCAATGCCCTGGCTGGTCTCATTCTGGCGTCAGGGACGCCGTTGCTTGCGGCGTCCGTCAATCTGGGCTCGGCCACCGTCGGCCAAAGCACGACAACCACCGTTACGCTGACCGTCGCCGCCGCGGGGACGCTCGACAAGATCGCCGTCCTGACCCAGGGCGCAACCGGTCTCGACTTCACCGCGGCCGCCGGTGGCACCTGCGAGGCCGGAATCGAGTACGCCGCTCATGCCGTCTGCACCGTCGTGGTTGCGTTTCGGCCGCGCTACAGCGGCGCGCGCTACGGTGTTGTGCAATTGACCGATTCCAGCCAGCGCGTGATGGGCACAACTTACCTCCAGGGCGCGGGCGCGGGACCGCAGCTTGTCTTTCCGCTCGGCTACGAGCCTCCCACCCCGTCGGTGGACTGCGGCTCAGGCGACGAGCCACTGTCGATCGCTCTCGACGGCCGCGGAACGGCATTTGTCAGCGCCTATGAGCACGTCTACGAATACGCGCCTTTCGCCGGCTCCGGCTCCCCCGCGCCCTCCGGCTGCTACAACGCGTCGGTTTTTCTCTCGAATATCGACGCCAACGGGCTGGCCATCGACGGCGGCGGAAATCTCTACATCTGCCGCGGAAACATTGAGAAGGAAACCCTGCTGCCGGACGGAACCTACGCATCCAGCATTGTCGGCAGCGGCATCTCCGCTTCGTTCGGGGTCGCCGTCGACGGCGGCGGGAATGTCTACGTCGCGGGTTTCGCCATCGCGGAAAATACTCCAACCGTCTTCAAGGAAACTCTCCAACCCGACGGCTCCTATGTGCAAAGCACCATCGGCAGCGGATGGTCCTACCCCTCCGGCGTCGCCGTGGACGCGCACGGAAATGTCTACGTCTCCGACTACGGCACCGGAAATGCCTACAAAGAAACTCCGTCCGCCAGCGGCCCCGGCGGCTATGTTCAGTCGCCTGTCGTCACCGGGTACAACTCTCTCGCCGGCATCGCGGTCGATAGCGCCGGAGATGTCTACCTAGTCGATGCCGACCCCAGTTTCATGCAAATCGAGGGCTCGGGCATCCACGAGGAAATCCCGCAGCCGGACGGAACTTACGTCGAGATCGTGCTCCCGATCGTCTACAACGGCTCGTCGCCGACCAGCATCGTGCTCGATGGCGCCTTCAACCAGTACCTGACGGACCAATACGACGATGGCGCCTATAAGCTCGACCTCGCCGCCCCGCCGTCCCTGCTCACCTTTGCGTCCGGCTTGAATGGCCTAAAAGCGATCTACGGCACCAATCTCGTCGGCATCGCCAATGCGGGCAACGAGCCGCTCTCCATGGAAGCGATCGACTACCCCGCCGACTTCACCGCCTTCACGCCCGAACAGTCCTACTTCTGCAAGGCAAACACCGTGCTCGCCCCCGGCACCGGCTGCGCCATCGCCATTCAATTCGCGCCCAAAACGCCCCTCGTCCCGCCCGCAACCTCCCGCGTGCTCAACGAAAACCTGCAATTCACCGCCAACCACCTCAACGCCAGGACCACCTATACCCTCGCGCTCACCGGAACCCAGATTCAGCCCACCGCAACCACTCCAGTCATCGCCATCCCCTCCGGCACGTACTCCAAGCCGCTATCGGTCGCAATTTCCGACGCGACCCCCGGCGCGACCGTCTACTACAACATCGGCACCACCATCCCCAACCAATCCGCAACCAAATACACGGGGCCAATTTCGGTCACCAAGACCGAAACCATCGTCGCCGTGGCCTACGCCGCAGGATTTACCCCAAGCAATCGCGCCGTCGCCAATTACGTCATCAACGCCGTCACCGCGCCGCCGGTGCTGTCGCTGGCTTCCGGCACCTACAAGTCCCTGCAAACGCTGAAAATCGCCGACGCCACCCCCGGCGCAATCGTCTACTACACCCTCAACGGCGCAACTCCAACCACCGCCTCGGCAAAGTACACCGGGCCAGTCACCCTGAAGTCTTCAGCGACGCTCCGCGCCATCGCCATTGCACCCGGCTACCAGCCGAGCGCAGCCGTCTCGGCCGCTTACCTCTTCGTGGCCGCGAACCCCGTCTTCTCCCCCGCCGGCGGAACCTACAGCAGCGCGCAGACGGTCAGCATCGCCTCCGCAACGCCTACGGCGCTGGTTTTCTACACCACCAACGGTGCCCTTCCCTCCGCCAGTTCAACCCGGTACACCGGCCCTTTCAAGGTCGCAACTTCCCAGCACATCAAGGCCATCGCCATTGAGACCGGCTTTACCCCAAGCACCGTGGTCGAGCAGGACTACGTCGTCAAGTGAATGCGAGCCCACCCAAGATTTCACGGAATACGCTTGCGTTTCCCCCAAGATCGCTCGTAGCATCCTATTGAACCCAGCTTGACCCCCAGCTTGAACCCAGCTTGAACCCAGTTTGAACCCCCAGCACCCGGAAGGTGATCGTGCGCTACTTAAAATTCCTGCCCGTCCTCGCTCTCAGCGTCCTTGCTGCAATATCCCAATCGCAGCGGCTCGCCGCTCAGGTCTCCGGCCCGGCCGCGCCAAACGCGGATGGGAGTGCCCTCGCCGTTCTGCCCAATCATCGTCCGGCCTGGGCCAGCCCCAGCAACGATGTGGGCGAAGTCCCCGCAGACCGGATGCTGAACGCAATGACGCTCGTCCTCGCCCGGTCTCCCGAACAGCAGGCCAGCTTCGAGAGCTTGCTCGCCCGCCAGCAGGACCCCGCATCTGCGGATTACCACCATTGGCTGACCTCAGCCGAAATCGCCAAGCGTTTCGGCCCATCCGAAGAGAATGTTGCCAGTCTCAAGGCATGGCTCGAGTCGCAAGGGCTTCAGGTCCAGTGGACCGCGCCCAGCCGAGGCTCCCTCGGCTTCCAAGGCACCGCCGCCAGCGCCAATCGCGCCTTCAACACCACGCTCCATGAGTACAACGTGAATGGAAAGCGCCTGCTTTCCCCATCCACCGATCCCACACTCCCCGCCGCCCTGGCCCCGCTCGTCAAAGCTGTCCGCGGCCTCTTCACCATCGAGGAGCGGCCCATGTCCAACGGGCACCCTGGATTGAGTCCAGCCCCCGGCGTCAGTTTTGGCGGATACAACTACGTCGGGCCCGCCGACTTTGCAACCATCTACAACATTCCCTCCGAATATACCGGCGCGGGCGCGACCATCGGCATCGTCGACGAGGCCCGGAGCGACTTCGCCGACTACACCAACTTCCGCGCCAAGACCGGCTCGACCTTCCCCAACCCCACCGAGATCATTCCCACCGCCTACGGCGGCATCGACCCCGGACCGGCCCAGACCGCGCCCTCCTCCAACGGATGGAGCGGCGATCAGGTCGAGTCGGAGATCGACGTCACCCGCGCCGGCAGCGTAGCGCCCGGTGCGAAACTGCTGCTCGTGGTCTCCTCCCAGGCCGGCGGCGGCATCGGATCCGCCACAGAGTACCTCGCCGAAACCGACCCCGCCCCCGCGCAGGTCATCAGCATCAGTTGGGGCGGATGCGAATCGAGCGCCGGCCCCAGCGGCGTGGCGTACTGGGACTCGCTCTTCCAGACCGCCTCCGCCAAAGGCATCACCGTCCTCACCATCTCCGGCGACTCCGGTGCTTCCGGATGCGACCCCTACAACGCGGCGCCGCCCGCCAATCCGCAGCCCAACAGCCCCAACTACATCGCCTCCTCCACCTACGCCACCTGCCTCGGCGGAACGGAGTTCAACGACACGGCCGACCCCTCGAAGTATTGGGGCACCAACGGCCCCGGCCTTTCCTCCGCCAAGTCTTACATCCCCGAGGGTGCGTGGAATGAGCCGATGAACGGCTCCCAGACGCAGGCTGCCTCCTCCGGCGGCGGCGTCAGCACCGTGATTGCCACGCCCAGTTGGCAGACCGGCACCGGAGTCCCGGCTGCCAGAGCCGGGCGCTACACGCCGGACATCTCCTTTTCCTCCTCCGGCCACGATGGCTACTTCGGCTGCTTTGCCGCCGCAGGATACGGCTGCGTCAGCGACGCCCAGGGCAACTACGGCTTCTTCTATTTCGATGGAACCTCGAACGCCGCCCCCGATATGGCCGGAGTCGTAGCCCTGCTGAACCAGAAAGACGGCCTCTTCCAGGGCAACCTCAATCCCCAGATCTACCACCTCGCCGCCACCGAACCGGCAGTCTTCCACGACGCTACCGTGACCACCAGCGGCGTCGCCAATTGCACCGCCGCAACCCCCAGCATCTGCAACAACAGCATTCCCAGCCCCACCTCTCTCACCGGCGGCCAGGCCGGCTACGTGCTCACCGCCGGCTACGACGAGGTCACCGGCCTCGGCTCGCTCAACATCGCCAACTTCCTCAGCGGCTTCTCTCCCGCGCAGGTAGCCACGCCGGTCTTCACCCCGGCGGCAGGCACCTACACCGGCACCCAATCCGTGACCCTCGCCGACACCACCCCGGATGCGACCATCTACTACACCACCAACGGCACCACCCCCACCACCGCCTCCACCAAATACACCGCCGCCATTGAAGTCGCCGCTTCTGAGACCATTGAGGCCCTCGCCGTCGCCTCCGGCCACACCAACAGCGCCGTCGCAAAAGCCGTCTACACCATCGAAAACCAAGCCGCCACGCCAACCTTCACCCCCGGGCCAGGCCTTTACACCTCGCAGCAGAAGGTCGCAATCGCCGACACGACGCCAGGCGCAGTCCTCTACTACACCGTCAACGGCACCACGCCCACCGCAGCCTCCGCCAAATACACCGCTCCCATCCTCGTCAGTCAAACCACGGCCATCGAAGCCCTCGCCATCGCGCCCGGCTACGGAAACAGCAAAGCCGCCTCACTGAATCTCACCATCGTCGGTTCGCCTTCCGCTCTCGCCGCCCCCGCCACAGCCATCGCCACGCCAGACGCCACGCTCAATGCCGTGGTGAACACCCTCGGCCTCGCCGGTTCGTACTACTTCCAGTACGGCACCAGCGGCGCGGCGCTCACCACGCTCACCGCCAAGGCAGCGCTCAGCGGCGCGGCCACGCCAGTCGCCGTCTCGGCTAAGCTCGCCACGCTCAAGACCAAGACCACCTACTACTTCCAGGTGGTTGTCGCCACCGCCGCAGGCACGGCTCTCGGCGAAATACTCAACTTCACCACCGATTAGAAGCAAGCCGCAAATACGACGGAAATAGGACGCCTCTCCCGGCCCGGCCGTTGACTCTCCGGCCAGGGTGGGATGGCCGCACAAGCGCCGTCAAGAGCATGTGGAATTGCCCGCAACCGAAAGCTCGGCAACAAGGTACGGCTTCAGCCGCGGAGGGACGATTGCCAAGCCGATTGCACCCCCTTAAGTTCCCTGCCACCAGTTTCGAGTGTCCTGAGCCGGAAATTCGTTGCGGTATTCGGAGGGGAACGCCAAGCGTAAATCCCTGAGAAGCGGGTGCTTCGCTTCGCTCAGGACGACAACATTTGTTATCGCAACTCCAGACTCAGGACAGAAGAAGAGCCCGATGCCGCCAGCGTTTGCATCGAATGAGCCTCCGGCGGCCGTCTCACGGTATCCCTTGGGGATTGCTTCGGCTCCGAAACCTGGGGCGTTGCCCAAGGACGATACAGTGCGGGCTCTTGGTCCCTGAGCGCCGCGGTCGAAGACGGCAAATCAACCGAGTGCCGGAGGTTATTTCGCCGCCGTCAGCGAAGCCACCGGGATCAGCATGTCTTCCTTGCGCATGACCAGGTTGGTGGCGTTGATGCTGGCCAACTCAAACCCGTGGCCATGGGTGATGGCGTCGGTGGGGCAAGCCTCGACGCAATAGCCGCAGAAAATACAGCGGTTGTAGTCGATGTTGTACGTCTTGGCGTAGCGTTCGCTCGAGGAGATACGAACTTCCTTGGTATTGTCGGCGGCCTCGATGAAGATGCAGTTCGAAGGGCAGGCGGCGGCGCAGAGGAAGCAGGCGACACATTTTTCCAAGCCGTTTTCATCGCGCTGGAGCTCGTGCGCGCCGCGGAAGCGCTGCTCGAACTTGGCGCCGCGCAGCGGGCCGGGGCCATCGGGGTAGTTTTCCACCTGGGTGGGCTCGACCATCTCCCGCAGGGTGATGCTCATGCCCTTCACAATGCCTGCAACGTTGCGCACGATCGACATACGGACAGTATACGACGGTTTGGGGCTGGCTTCTCACGCGCCGCCAAGCCCGTTTCCGTCCTGGAACTATTTTTTCGTTCCCGCGGGATAGGCCCGGCCGCGATTATTGGCCGGGGGCGTAGTCGCGGGCCGGCGGACTGGGCGGCTCTTGCCCTTGGCCGCAATCAGGTCTTGGCAAAGCTCGGAATCCTGGCCGCGCGCCAGTTCGGCCAGCGACGGATCGGTCTGGCCGGGGTCGGCTTTACAGAGGCGCAGTTCCATCGCCTCGGCGTGGAGACCGCTCAGCCCTTCGGTCTCTTCAAGAGCGGTGCCGGGATCGACGCTGTAGGCAAAGACGAAATCTTCGGGTGGCTTGGCTTTGCCGTAGTCGTTGTGAGTCCAGGTGGCGAGAATGTCGCGGCCGGGAGGCTCGGTGAGCAGGCCGTAGATCTGCGTCCTTGTAACGCCTTCGACCGTTCCGCCGCTCGAGAGCACGGCAGCCTGGTCGCCACGCATCCAGCGCGCGCGCCAGGCATGAGCGGAAAAGTTGTAGTAAAGCGTAGTGAAGAAAGTAGACGGGGCGTCGCAGCCGTAGCAATCGTCGTAGACCAGAGCCAGTTCCGGAGCCTGCTGGTACGGGCCGCCAAAGCTGGTCCAATTCAGGATGCGCTCGGAGGCGCCGTGCAGCAATGGCTGCACGTCTTTCTTTGCGAGCGAGACGCTCCAGACCGTGAATGTGTCGGACGGCGGAGCCGACTGGGGCGTGGCTCGCTCGGTGGTGAACACCAGTGCCGAATCCCACTGCACGCCGATTTCACGGATCGCCGTCCACTTCTCGGCCCTCAGGGATTGCGTGACCCAGGCGGCGGTGGCCGCGTCTTTACTGTTCGGCGCGTCGTGAAAGTCGATCCAATGGAATGCGCCGAGATCCTGCTGCGCGAACAGTGGCGCTGGGAAGACAAGAGCGGCGAGCGCGAGAAACCGTACCGATGCAATTCCGCGGGGAAATGGGCGCGGCGATGCTTCCGCAGATGGGCTTGTTTTCCGTTTCAGGCTTGCGGATTGCAAGGGCGGTCGAGGAAAAAGGGGCAACCGGAACAATCGCATATATCCAGTATGCCCCGAAGTTCCGATCGGGCGGCCTGGGAATATTGACCGGAATGGCACGTTCCGGCAAAATCCCGCAAATCGCCCGATCCGCGCGGTAGGCCACTCGGAATGAGCGGTAAGTTCAACTGGCCTGGCGACCCGCCTCATTCGCGCTCATGTTAGACTCTGCGTACCGAAGCAGCCTTGGAAAGGACGGAACTCCGGTGACGAAGCCGCCGCTTGCCCCGATCCTCGTGTTGGCGCTGTCGAACCTTCCCGCCTGCGCGCAGGTTCCAGCCACTACCATCGCCAGCACGCCAATCGCATCGCACGGAGTTCCGCTGGCCCTGGTGCAGGATCCGGCGCGTGGCGTCACCGTGGTTTCTCGCGTTCGCGGCTCGGTTCGCAAGCGCTATGTGCAGATATTTCTCGGCATTCACAACACCGGAACGGCCGTCTTGAACTTCAATCCCGCCGGCATGACCTTCATTGCCGGCGATTCCGGTTACTTCCTCCCCATGAATGCCGCCGACGTGCGGGATATGGCCAAAGAGGCGGCGCATCGCCAGATTCTCGGCGCCATCGGCCTCGCGCCGCAGCCCGCGTTTGGCGATTCGCCTGGCGACCCGGCGGAAAGCGCCGAGGGCACAAATCTGCAAGCCTACCGCCAGACCACCGACGACCTCTACGACGCCTCCGTCGAAGACGGCGCCGGCAATCCCAGCAACTTTCCTCGCACCAATCTGACCCGCGCCACGGTGTACCCCGGCGATAAGCTGGAGGGCTTCGTCTATTTCGATCTGGGCAAGAACGGTGCGGATTCCGGTTCCTACAAGGGATACAAACTCAAGATTCCGCTGAACGATCAGGTCTACGAGATGGATTTCACGGCGATCGCGAAGGCGGTCGTACTGGCTGCTCCAAGCCCTGCTGCTCCAAGCCCTGCTCCTGCAAGCCCAACTCCGCCAAGCCCCGCGCCAGTCCGCACTTCGGCGGCGGCGCCCGCCGCGCCCAAGCCGCAAGCGGTGGGCCTGCCGCCGGCGCCCATTGGGAACTCCGCCTTGCAGGTCGTCTCCGAACCGGATGAAGCCGACGTAACGCTGGATGGCAAATTTGTCGGCCAAACGCCGCTGCTGATCCCGCTCCCTTCAGGCGACCATACGCTCCGGCTGACAAAAAACGGCTTTGTCGCTTGGGAACAAAAGATACAGGCCACGGGAGTGCGCGTAGCCATCGACGCCGAGTTGAAAGCGCAAATGGTAATCCGCGTGAAATGACACGCCGCAAAGCGGCCCGCCGGCAAAAACCAGCGCCGAAATTCCCAAATTTACGATGGAAGCCCGCTATGGGCGACAGCTTGATTGCAATCTATGGTGCCGAAGAGAGGACTTGAACCTCCACACCCTTGCGAGTACATGGACCTGAACCATGCGCGTCTGCCAATTCCGCCACTTCGGCACGGGCCTTGCATCTGACTCAATTCGCCAGATTGGCAGCAAGTTTGAGTTTCGCAAATGCGGTGCCGGGTGTCAAGCGCGCGCAACCCAAGCCTGCGCCCGCCGCGCCGTTTGCCGGCTTCGACTGCTCTCCCTCCTCGATCGCCGCCTGCAACGGGTAGCGAAGCCGCAACCTGGCGCTCCGAAAGCGCGCAAAAACGTTTTTGGTGTACGCTTGTACCGAATCCAAACGCTCTGTTCGGGTGGCGTCTTGCCGGAGAATCCTGTGATTGACCGCGCTGCAAAATCGTCGTTGGTTCTTCTCCTAAGCTGCTTCTTCCTGGCTCTCTCCGTGTATTCTCAATCTCCCGCGCCAGCCCAGCAAGCCGATACTGCCGGTCTGCCTGTCTTCAAAGCCAACGCGCAGACGGTTGTGGTCAACGTGATCGTCACCGGCCGCGACGGCAAACCGGTGCATGGTCTGGCCAAGGATCAATTCGTCGTAGAGGAAGACAGCCGCAAACAGGCCATCGCCTCCTTCGAGGAGCACACCGGCGCGGCCGCCCAACCGGCCGGCTTCGCCAACGTGCCCAAGCTGCCGCCCGACTTCTTCACCAATGTGCCGCGCGTCCAGGAAAGCGATGCCGTCACAGTGCTCCTGCTCGACTCTCTCAATACTCCGGTGGTCGACCAAGCCAACGTACGCCGGGAGATGCGGCGCTATCTCCAGAACCCGGTGCCGAACCGCCGCATCGCCATCTTCACGCTGGGGTCGCATCTGCGGCTCATTCAGGGATTCACCGACGACCCGGCCGTGTTGGCGGCCACGCTGAAGACCCTCAAGAACGGCTCCGGCCCGCAGAATTCCGACCTGCTCGAAACTCGCGCCGACAGTACGCTCATGCAAACCGCCGTCAGCCAAATCGCCACCAGCGACCCCAACAACGGCCCGGCGGCGGCGGCAGCGGCCGCGGCGCTCTCGCAATTCTTCAGCGAACAAACCAGCTCCCAGACCAGCCTGCGCGTCTCCATGACCATCGACGCTTTGCAGCAACTGGCCCGCTATCTCTCCGGCATTCCTGGGCGCAAAAATGTCGCCTGGTTTTCCACCTCGTTCCCGCTCATGATCTTCCCCGACCCCAGCCAGAGCAACGAGTTTGCCGGCGTCAACAACTTCCAGGAGAAGGTGCGCAGGACTGACACCATGCTGGCCGCCGCGCAGGTGGCCATCTACCCCATCGCCGCCGAGGGCACGGCCACCGACTCGCTCTTCGACGTGGAGACCCACGCCCAGGCCTCCCTCAGCGGGCAGGCCGCGCAACAGCAAGAAATCTCCTCCCTCCAGGGCGATTCCCAGCAGCGCGTCGGCAACCACACCGCCATGGAGGCGATCGCCGCCGACACGGGCGGCAAAGCCACCTACAACTCCAACGGCTTGGCCGAGGCGCTCGCGGAGGTCGCCAACTCCGGCTCCGAGTACTACGCGCTGAGTTACACGCCTAGCAACTCGGCCGAAGACGGCCGCTATCGCAAGATCGAAGTCAAGCTCACCGAAGGCAAAGTCAAGCTAGCCTACCGGCGCGGCTACTACGCCGCCGACGCCAGGCTCGAAAAAGCCGAAGCGGCCCACCCCAACGTCGATCCTCTGGCCATCTCCATGCGACCCGGCTTTCCGGACTCGACCGAGGTTCCGCTGGTGGTGCGCGTGCGACGGACCGACTCCCCTACCGCCCCGGCAACCGTGACGGCAACGGGGCGGGCAGAGACTCCCGCTCCCGCATCGAACGCCGAAGCGGCGCCGAAGCTCTCCGGTCCGCTCACCCGATACTCCGTGGACGTGATCGTCGGCGCGAGCGGCCTGGAACTGAACGAAAGCCCGGACGGCTCCCGCCACGGCAAGCTCCGAGCCGCTCTTGTCGCCTACGACGAAACCGGCCATCCCCTCAACTGGATGGAGCGCGAAGTCCCGCTCGATATGGACGCGAAACGCTTCCATCTGATTCAAGGCACGGGCGTAAACTTTCGCTTCGAACTGGAGGTGCCGAAAGACGGAGCTTCGCTGCGTACCGGCGTCATCGACTCGCATTCCGGCCACACCGGAACGCTGGAAGTTCCGCTCAGCGCGGTTACGCCGCAAATCCAGAATGCGGCGCAATCCAAATAGGCGGTTTCCCCCTCCGCCCCGCCAGGGTCAATGCGCGATCAGGCTATAACATAGCGCCGCCAACACCAGCGCGGAGATGGCGACGTACAGGTAATCCCGCTCCGCCAGAAACGCGAACACCGAGAAAACGACCCGCGCCACCGGCGTCGCGATCAGCATCAGAATGCCCAATTGAACAATCGCCGGCGCGCTGCCATGGGTCGCGCCAGCCACGATTCCCGCGACCGTGTCGAGCCCATCCGGAACGCCGTGGAACTTGCCGTAGTTCGGCACCTCACGCCCATTGCGGACAAGATACAGCACGCCGCCGGCAAGAATCACCGCCGCCGAGGAGTAAACCCCGATCTGGAGCAGGATGCCAATTTTGGCGTCCAGTTTGGAGTCGTCGTTGGAGAATTTCTCTTCCGGAATCGTCACGTTAGAGCCTCCCCGTGACGCCGTTGAAGATCATCTCCACACCAAGCGCGGCAATGACCGCCGCGAAGACGATGCGAATCGCGCTCGCCCGCGCCACGACCAGCAATCTGGCCCCCACCAGCGAACCCACCAGCACCCCGAGCGTCACCGGCATATCCAGTGGCGGGTCGATGTACCCGCGGCTCAGGTAAATGCCCGCGCTGGCCGCGGCCGTGACGCCGATCATGAAGTTGCTGGTCGTCGTCGAAACCTTGAAGGGGATGCCCATCGCCTCATCCATCGCCAGCACCTTGACCGCCCCCGATCCGATTCCCAGCAAGCCCGAGAGCGTACCCGCGCCGAACATCAGCCCGAAGCCGAGCGGCACCCGCCGCACCCCGTAAGCCTGCATCCGGCCTTCGCTCGGATACGTTCCGTCCAGGCGAAGCAGAGTGGCCAACCGGTCCGGCGGCCGATCCGGCGCCGCCGAAGGCCGTTTGCGCGCGGAGGCCGCCGCCGAGAACAAAAGCACCACGCCAAAAACGATAGCAATCGCGTGGGTCGGCGTCGAAGTGGCCAGAAACGCCCCAAAAATGGCTCCAACCGTGGTCGCAATCTCCAGAAACATGCCCACGCGAATGTTCGAGTAACCCTCACGCACGTAAGCCGCCGCCGCGCCCGAGGAGGTCGCAATCACCGACACCAGCGATGCTCCGATGGCGTAGTGGATGTCCACTTTGAAGACCAGCGCCAGCAGCGGAACGACGACCACTCCGCCACCCAATCCGGTAAGCGCGCCTAGAAAACCCGCCAGCAGCGAGGCCAAACCGATCGTCAGCGACAACTCGACGGCATTCATAGGCGGGAGGGAGTTGTTACAGCAATGAAAGGGCGGCCAACGGACCTTCCGCGCCGCCCCCTTTCGATTTCAGAGGAAGAATCGCTTAGACCAGCGTAGCGTCCAGCGTGATCTCCGTGTTGTTGGCGAAGAGCTTCGAGATCGGGCAGCCGCCCTTGGCGCCGGCCGCGGCCGCGTCGAAGACTTCCTTGGTCGCGCCCGGAACCTCGGCGGTCGTGGTGAGGGCGATCTTCGTAATCGCAAATCCGCCTTCGACCTTGCCCAGCGTCACGGCCGCGTGCGTCTCGATCTTCGTCGGAGTCAGCCCCGATCCGCCCAACTGCGCGCCCAGCGCCATCGAGAAGCAGCTCGCATGGGCCGCCGCAATCAGCTCTTCCGGCGTGGTGCCGCTGTCGGCGCCTTCAAATCGGGTCTGAAACGAATAGTTTGCGTCCGACAGAACGCCGGTTGCGGTGCTGATCGTGCCTTTGCCTTCCTTGAGGGAACCGGTCCAAACTGCGCTTGCCTTGCTTGCCATGCAGATGCTCCTTGCCCGTTCTGGGCAGCCCTTCGAGGGCGTTGCTAGGAATTCTCTTGAATTTCGTCCGGCCGCCAGCCAGGAAACCGGCGTCGCCGTCCCATGCTTCGATGCGAAAATCAGTGGCCGCGAGTTCCAAAGCAAACTCGAACAATGCTGAAAACGCGGACCCACCCCTATGCTAATCTCTCCATCTTGGTTCCGACGTGTCCAGCCGCGCTCGATCCCGATTTTGCGAGTGAAAATTCGCCGCTTCACCGTACCTTCCAGGCCAACTCTCGCAAGAAACTGCCGGCCGCCGCGCCCATCCAGCGCTTCTCTTTGGTATTGTTGCTTGTGTTCTGGAAACGCAGTTCGGAGGCGGTTCTAACATGGCGGCAAGACTCATCGCGTTCCTACTGATGCTGGGCGTTACGCCCGGTGCTCGGGCCTGGCAAACGCCATCGGCGCCGAACGGTCCCACCATGGCCGAAACGACCGCGTGGATCGAAGCCCATCTCGTCGGCATCGCCCATGGAAGCCGGAAAAATGTCGTCACCATCAGGATGAAAAAAGGGAAATCTCAGAAGGAATCCGACCGGCAGACCACAAACAGCCATGAGTCCGTCGTCTCGGCCAAGTTCGACGGCTGCTCGCTCACCATCGGGCAGCTCTACAAAGGCGACGACTACTCCGTGCTGACCACCAGTGTCGTACCGCTCGACCGTTTGACCCTCGCCTCCTCGAAAATCGAAAAATACGAAGCGTCCAAGGTCGAAACGGCCGAGCAGACTACCACCACGGACATTTCTCCCGCCTCCGCAGTGGTCCTAACGCTCGAAGGCTCGACCAAAGTCATCTCTTACCGCCGGAAAAGCACCGGGAGCGTCGCGCCGGAGTGGAATACGATTCCATTCGAGGGATCGATTGCGACGCTGACCATCCACTCCGACGACGAAGAGATGCCGCCACGGCTGGCGAACGCCTTCAACCACGCCATCCTGCTGTGCCGCAAGGACGCCAAGCCCGAGCCCTTCTAAGCGTTTGCCGGCGTGGGCGCAAGTTCCGGCAGATTGGAACGCAACAGCACCTTCCGCGCCAAACCGGTCAGTGCCATCGCCTCCAGCTCGCAAACCCGCACCCAAGCGCGGTCGCCGGCCGGGATGGCCAACGCGTCCAGGTCTTCCTCAGCAACCGCCCGCACTCGCACCGTGTACTGTACCTGCATGATCGCGTGCTTCACCTTAAGCCTCACCCGCAAGTCCGGAACCTCGGCCTCGCGCAGCGCCGGCAGTTCCCACAAACCCGGCATCACGGTTTCATGCGCGCCCCGCCGCACCAGCAGCACCTCCGGCTCTCCCTGCCAACTCTCGCCGCCACGCATCACCAGCGCGTACGCGGCATCCTGGCTGCGCATCGAGGCGCGTTTCCGTGACGGATGTTCCCCGCGGGTCCGGCAATGGGCGTGAACCGGGCAGGTGAGGCACTGCGGATTCCGCGGCAGGCAGACCGTCGCGCCCAACTCCATCATCGCCTGATTGAAGTTCCCTGGCCGCGCCGGATCGAGCAGTTTCTGGGCCAACTGCTCCGTCTCGCGCATCAGCCTCGCCTGCCCGGCCGCCGCCTCCGAACCCCATCCCGCCAACCGCTGGACCACCCGCTCCACATTCCCATCGAGAACCGCAACGGGCTCACCGTAAGCGATGCTGGCGATCGCCGCCGACGTATACGCGCCAACCCCCGGCAGCTCCCGCAATCGGGCCGCGGTCGCCGGCATCGCGCCGCCCAAATCGCCGGAGACGTACCGCGCCGCGCGGTGCAACATCCGCGCCCGCCGGTAATAGCCCAATCCGCTCCATAGCGCCAGAACCTCCGCCTCCTCCGCTGCGCCCAGCGCCTGAACCGTGGGAAAACGGCGCAGAAACGCTTCGTACCGCTCCACCACCGCCGCAACCCGCGTCTGTTGCAGCATGATCTCAGAAATCCAAATAGCGTAGGGATTGCGCGTCCGCCGCCAAGGCAGGTCGCGGCGATTCCGCTCGTACCAGGCAAGCAATCCGGCTCGAAAATCAAGAATCGCCGCCCCGGAAAGGCCGCCTCGACCTGAGTTCCGCCCCTTCACCACTCCCAAATCCCAACCCTCTTCCCCACCGCATCCCGATTGTACAAGTTGGCTGAAGGATGGGATGTGGTCCAAGTTCCCAATTGAGAACGCAGGGATTGGTTTTCCTTTCGTAATGGGGAAGTAACTCGTGAGAAACGAGCTTTTTGAAGCATACTCGTTGATTTTCAAACAGGTAATGTTACGTTAGAGACTTACTCCTGCCGCATGGAGCAAATTTCGTCACTCTCCCATTCAGTGGGAGCATCCATTCTGTCCGCTGTCCTTATTGCGTCGAACTTCACCGAAATCAGGAGACCCGCCTTGAAAAACTCTATGCCTCATGTTGCGCTCCCCCTCTTCGTCGCCGCGCTCGGTTTCGCGCCGTACCCAACCGCGGCGCACGCCCAATCCCTCAGCCAGGACTTCGCCCCATTCGCCGCCACTTCCGGCTCCGTTCCAGAACCGGCCCCCCTCAACGCTCCGCCCGCGGCCTCATCCCGCGGAGGAGTCGCCCCTTCGGCATCCGTCAGCTTTCCCCCGTTCTCGAGGCTCGCGCTCAGCGGAGGCATCTCCCCGCTGGGCATCGGCGTTTCCGCCACCACCAACATCACCCGCCACTTCAACCTTCGCGGCACCGGCAACGTCTTCAACTACACCGTCCGCAACATCAGCACCGAGGGATTCAACGTCACCGCCGAATTGAACCTCGCCACCGCCGGCGCGTCGATCGATTATTACCCGTTCCACAACGGCTTCCGGCTCAGCCCCGGAGTGCAGTTCTACAACCAGAACCGCGCCAAAGTCCTCTTTTTGGCCCCTTCCGGAACCGCCTTCACCCTCAACAACACCACCTTCTTTTCCGCCTCCGGTGCCAACGCCGTCCAGGGCAGAGGCGCATTCGGCCTTGGCAACGGCTCGCCCGCCTTTACCGCGACCACAGGCTGGGGAAATACCATCCCGGCTTCCGGGCATCGCTGGACCTTCCCCCTCGAAGTCGGCGTCGCCTTCATCCAGGACCCCACCGTCTCCCTCACCCTCAGCGGCGAAGTCTGCAACGCGCAGGGTCTCCAGTGCCAGAATGTGGCCACCGACGCGACCGCCCAGGCCGATCTGGCCCAGCAGGTCAAGAAGTACCAAAGCGACGTCAACCCGCTGAAAACCTACCCCATCGTCTCCTTTGGCGTGGCCTACAACTTCCGCATTCGCGGGAACCCAACCGCTTACTGAAAAAAAGGCCGCCCTCACAAGAGAGCGGCCTTCCTGTGTTCGTTGCGCGAGGATTAGTCCCCGGCGACCGGCTCTTCCTGCCGCGCCGCAACCGGTTTCGCCGGCGCGATCGCATCCAGCCGGATCAGTCCTTCGATCGGCTTTTCGCCCAGCACATGCTCCCGATACATCTTGGCCATGCGCGCGTTTTCCGCATCCTGCTTCAGCTTCTCGTCCCGCGCGCGAATCTTCTCCTCGCGCGAGTTCTTGGCGATGCCCAGATCGTCCAGCGTGTGGTTGGCCTCGGCATTCACATGGTCCATGTTCAGCTCCAGCTTGTGCCCCTGGTGCGCCATGCCCACCTTCTTGCCGCCGGCGAAGATCTCATGCCGCCCGTGCTCCTCGTACCACTTGGTCAAGGTCGCGGTCATGTGCATCTTCTCGATGATGTTCCGCCAACCCACGCCCGTGTTGTACGCGCAGAAGCTGATCTCGCCCTCCTGCGTCGCGTACGGGATAATGCACTGCTCCGTGCGCCGGAAGTCGTAGTTGAACAGATCCTGGAACCACATCCCAGCGATGAACAGGAAGTTCCAGCGATCCGCGCGCCGCTTCTTGATGTCGTCCAGCGTCCGGTCGCCCTTCACGCTGCCGTAGTTCCTGCCCGACGCGCCAAAGGTCTTGTCCATCTTCTGCATCATGTCGGTGATCTTGAAGTGGGTAGGCGACTTCATCGGATCGTAGTTCCGCAACAGCGCCAGCGCGATCCCAAACATCGACAGGAACTTACCCCGCGCCGCGTCGTTTACCTTGGCCACGTCGCGTGCCAGGCGATCCGCATTCAGGAAGGCCGTCACCGGAACCGCTTCCTTCGTCTCCTTATCGATCATCAGCGCCATGCCGATGCCGCAGTTCGGATGGCATCCGCAGGAAAGCTGGCCCCAGTCGTTGTTCGGCCCATGAACGTTGTCCGCCCAATCCGAAAACGTGCTCATGAAGCTGATCGGGAACCAATCGCGGATCGGCTCGCCCAACCCCGTCTGGTTCTTCACGTCGTGCGCCAGATGGCTCAGGGTATACCGCTGCGCCAGCCGCCGGTCATCCGAAATATCCTCGTCGCGCCCGGTAAACGAAACCGGCTGGAAGCTGAGGAAGCTGATCGTCTTCGGATTGTCCAGCGCAAACTCGACAATACGACCGACCTGCTCATTGTTGATGCCGTTGATGATCGTCGTCACCGGCACAATGTCCACGCCCGCCTCATGCAGATTGGCAATCGCCTGCAACTTCACATCGAACAGATTGCCCACCTTGCGGTGCGAGTTGGCCGCGTTCCCAATGCCGTCGAACTGCAAGTACACATAGCGCAAGCCAGCCTCAGCCGAAGCGCGGCACAGCTCTTTGCTCTTGGCAAACTCAATCCCGTTCGAAGCCGCCTGCACCGAGTTGTAGCCAACCTTGCGGGCGTAAGCCACAGCATCCAGGAAGTACGGCGACAGCGTCGGCTCGCCGCCCGAGAACTGCACGCTCATCTGCCGGCGCGGCTTGATGGTGATCGCGTTGTCCAGCATGGTCTTGATCTCGTCCCACGTCAGCTCATGCACAAAGCCAACCTGGTTCGCATCCATGAAGCAGGGATCGCACATCATGTTGCAGCGGTTCGTCAAATCGATCGTCAGCACCGAGCCGCGCCCGTGCGTCACGGTAGAAGTGCCGTGATTGTGCAGCTTCTCGTCGTTGTGCGCGCGAATATCGCGGCCAGGGAAGCTCTCTTCGAGATGCCGGAAAAAGGCCGTGTCGTGCGACATCAGATCTTCAAAATGGCCATGCTTGGGGCAATCCTTCACCATGTAGATGGAGCCGTCGCGCTCGATGATCTGCGCCTTGATCTCGCCGACCTTTTCGTTCAGCAAAACTTCATGCGGCAGCTTGCCGTCCAGAATCTGCTGACGAATCTCCGGAACGCACTTGGGACACAGCGAATCCGTCGAGCGCGGCCAGCCGAGAGGCGGCTTCTCCTTCTGCCAGCTCTTCAACAGAGGCTTGTCGCTCCACTTGGGAACGATAGAATCGTTCGGATTGATCCGATTGATGCGCTCGAATACGGCCCACGTGCCCCTGGCTGCGTAGACGACGGCTTTCTCGGCATACTTGAATGCTTTTGACATCGGCGCTCTTTTCTCCTCGGCAATGAAACTCGGTTAGCCCACAAAATCTAAACGTTGCCCTGAAAATCTGGCATTCCCCCACCCGGCGTGGCCCATCGGAGGAGTGTGACATACCACCATCATGCTACTGCGCCAACGCCCGCAACCCAATGAATCTACAGCGAATGGCGAAATCCACGGCTGAACGGCAAAATACCCCGCCGGAACGGAGGGGGCGGGGAGACCACTCTGTGAGGATCGGTCACCGCAAGCCCGTTCCATCCCAACCACGGCATCGTTGCGGCAAGACGGCAGCATAGAAATTCTGAGATTCTTAGACCCGCGCTAACCGCGCCGCAACGCGACAGCGGGATCGACCCTCACAGCCCGCAAGGCTGGCAAAAAGCTCGCTAACACCACGGCAAGGAACAACGCGGACCCCGCAGCGAAAAAGGCCGTCGCATCCAGCGGGCCAAGTTGCGCAACGGCAGTCCCAAAGATCCTGGCCCCAAAAAGGGATAGAGCGGCCCCGACCATCGCTCCGCCAGCCCCGATGGTCAGGCCCTCCCCCACGATTTGAGAGACGATCCGCCAGGAAGAAGCTCCCAGCGCCCGCCGGATTCCAATCTCCGCAACGCGCCCCGCAATGAGATAGCTCAGCAGGGAATACAGGCCAAATCCGCCGATTGCAAACGCCAGCGTCGAGGCTGCCGACACAGCCTTCGCCCGCAATCGGCCCGGTGCCAAGGCCGCTTCCATCAGACCGTTGCCGCTCTGCTCATCGAAGACGGCCAGGTTGGCGTCCACCTCCCCAATTCGCTTACGCAGCAGAGCCAGCCCGTCGCCCGCGCCAGCCATTGGCCCGCGATAGAGAACGGTCATATTCCGGTTTACCGGCTGCGACCGGTAAGGCTCGGAGTACGGGAGGTACACCTGTCCAACCGGCTCACCCTCCAAAGTCTCGGTCTTGGTGTCCCCGACCACGCCGACGATTCGCCGAGGGCCGTCCTCGCCTTCAAGTTGCAGATACCGGCCAACCGCGGACGCGCCGGGAGCAATTCGACCGCTCAAACTCGCATTCACAACCACCGTCATCTCTGCCGCACTCGACTTAACCCACCCCAAGACGGGAATCTGCAAAAGGCGAAAATAGTTCCCGCCATAGCTGCTGAAGCTCGCCATCACCGGCTGACCCGCTACATCCGCGTAAAGATACCGTCCGCCATTCCCGGAAAGAGGCATTCGGTCGACGACCGCAGCTTCCCCTGCGCCCCCTTCCGGTGCAAGCCGTGCCAGAATCTGCGCCTGGAACCTGAGAACATCCGCTTCCGACGGATACGACCCGGCCGGGAGCGACACGTCAGCCATCGCCGAGCCCTCCGTATTGAAACCGGGACTAACCGAAGAAAGGTGCGCCAATTGCCTCACCGCAACCGCCTGCGCCACAATCAGCACAAACGTCGCCGCGCATTGCGCCAGCGCCAGCAGCCTGCGAAGACGGCCCCGGGGCGCGGCGCTCGAAATCTGAGCATGATCCCGCAACGGTTCAAAGACCCGTTGCCGCAGCACAGAAACCAAACACGGCACGCCAACCAACACCTGGCTGCAAACGACAAAAAGCAGAGCCGCACCCGCAACTTGCGGGCGCAAAGCCGCGCCGCCCAGCAATGGCTCAATTCCTGAAAGCACATGCTGCACCCAGGTCAGGGCGTACCAGCTCGCCGCGAGACCCAGTAGGCCAGCGCCAGCACCCAGCAGCAGACACTCCACCGCGACGCCCGCAACGATCGCTCCGTATCCGCCCCCTAGCGCGACCCGAATCGCGATCTCCTTCCGGCGGCCTAGCATCCGCGCCAAAAGAACGCCCCCTGCGTTGCAGCAAGCCACCAACAAGAGCAGGCACGCGAGGACGAAGGCAGCGGTGAATGCGCCTCGCGAAGTACCAGAAATACGTTCAACGAGAGTTTGCACTCGGACCGGCAAACCTGAGCGCCAATTGCTATTCGGCTCATACGTCCGCCGCAGCCGCTCCTGGAGCGTCCTCGCCTGGGACTGCGCCTCGGCCGCCGTTGCCCCGTCCCGAAGACGCCCGATGAAGCCGCTCCGCCCGGAAATCCCCGAATTCCTGTCGTCTCCAAGCCCCGCGATCAGTTCTCTGCGCTGGTCGAGTATCCAGACTCCCGTTCCACCGGGAAACCGAAAATCACCTGGCATGATCCCCACGACCGTTGCAGGTAGGCCGTTCAACTCGACGGTGCTGCCGATCACTGCGGAACCCAAGAAGCTCGAACGCCAAAGCGCTTCGCTCAGGACAACCGCGCGCCCGTCCGCGGAAGTCGAGTCGCCGCGGAATCCCGCTCCCCGCGTCGGCGCGAGTTGAAAAACGCGGAAGAAATCCTGAGTCACCGAGGTCAGCAGAATGCGCCGTGGAGAGACGGAACCTGCGGCAGACAGATTGGCACCCCCGCTGGTATAAAGCGCGACGCACTCAAGCGCCGGGGCCTGCCCCCACCACCTCAGCCGGTCATGCTCCGGCGGATCGCCCGCCCCAATCAGCGAGACCACGCGCCCCACGCCGCGAATCGGGATCGGATGCAAAATCACCGCATCCAAAATCGCGTAAGTTACCGTCGCCGCGGCAATTCCCGCGCCGATCACCAAAACGACGCAAAACGGAGCCAACGGCGATCGCGCTATCCCGCGCCAAACAGAACGAATCTGGCCTGAAAAATTCATTCTGTCTGCCCGATCCGCTCCCAGGTTCCCTTGGCGCTGCAGCGTTCGACTGCGCCCGCCTTCGTAGGAGACGCTCGCTCCCAACCAAGAGAATACGACAATCCCTTCTCGTCCTTGCAAAGAACTGGAGTGCCAGGGGTACTCGCCGGAGTGGCGCTCGGCATTCCAGCGGGCTTAAATATCCAAAAATAAAGAGCCGCAGCCAGCATGATGAGAGGAGCCAACACAAAGATCAGTAAATTAACCCTCTTGGAATTCTGCATAACATCGACTCCTACAATCCGTGCCGCAACTCGGGCAGCTTGACACCAAAGTACGACTCAATAGCCTCGCGAACGGGTCCCTGATAAGCGCCGATCCAATTATGAACCACCGTACCATGCGCATCTAAGAGCACCGTCTGAGGCGTCCCCATAAAGCTCAACTGGTCGACTTCGGACGGCGATTCCGCCGAAAATGCCGGAAAAGGCAAAGGGCTCTCTCGCAAATAATCCTTAAGGCCGTCCGGATACCGAACTCGCTCCAATTCCTACCGCCAGGCCGCAATCCGGCCACCCCTCACTCGCGCCGTTACGTCCCACCGGAATCCTTGCTCGCCACCTGATTGATAATCCGCTGGATGACCACAATCTGCACATGGATGCGCCTGGCCACATCCGGCAGAAACTCCGTCACCGCATTGTCGATCGGCGCCGTAGCCAGGCCGATCGCATACCGCCGCGCCGTAGCGCCTCCATTGGTCTGCTGCCCCGGAACGTAGAGATTCCCAATCTCATCGTCGATCCCATAACCCAGCAGCGTAGCGTAGTTCAACATCCCCTTGCCGTTGTCCCCGCGTCCCCAAGCCACCGCATCCACGGTGTGCAAAGCACGCCGCAGATACGAAGCATGAGGCATGCGGTGGTAATGCGGGTCCTGATGCGCAATCGAGGGAATGAGAAAGGTGCCAAAGAACTCGCCGGTAATATCCTGCGTGAAGCTGACGCCCACATAGCGCCCATACCCCGGCATCCCCGGCCCATAAGCCGAATGCGAATCCGCCGCGACCGAAATCCCCGCCTCGCCCAGGATGGTGATCACGTTAAAGGGGTCGATCACATTCTTGGTCGCCAGCCAGCCTTTTTCGAGCGGCGTCAGCGGCTTCACCTGCGGGCCGTTTTCAAACCGCGTGTACCAATTCACGATAGGCGCAACGCAAGGCCCCGGTTTGATGCAGCCGTTCTTATTCGTCTGGCTGTTGTCCTCAGTCGGATGCGCGGGCGCCGGAGCATCCGGAAAATCGGGCTGCGGGCTGGCATCGGAGTTGGAAGCCGGCGATTGCGGCGCGGGACTCGGAGCCTGGGCGCAAACCGGCTTCACGGCGGCGGTCGTACCGAAAAGCAAAGCCGCCGCCAGCGCGGCCTTGGCCGTGGGCGCGACACACACAGTTCGATTTCGATTGAGGGGCACGAAAAGCCTCGTCCTTCGCCGCTTTCATTTCGACGAG
>Ga0116230_10001091_pt1 | contig 25154 bp, 19 predicted proteins | sample S1TSphfallax_3_FD_88678 | JGI IMG/M metagenome (GOLD analysis project Ga0116230, IMG submission 88678) | Host-associated microbial communities from peat moss isolated from Minnesota, USA - S1T2_Fd - Sphagnum fallax MG | ecosystem: Host-associated > Plants > Peat moss > Unclassified | place... | reverse complement strand
CCGCTTGGGTTTCTCTCCGGCCTGACCGCGGCCTTGTTCCGGCCATTCGCGCTGGTGCTGATCGCGGCATTCCTCTTGTCGCTGGGGATCGCGCTGACGGTGGTGCCTTATATCGCGATGTGGGCCAGCCGCACCTATAAACATGCCACGCGGCGCAGCCTGATCGACGTGCTGCGCGACCTGTACGTGAAGATGCTGGGGCCGATGCTGCGCTTCCACCCGCTGATCGCGGTTTGCGTGCTGCTGGTCGCGGGCGGTTGCTTCGCATTGTTGAAAATCGCGCCGCGCAATTTGTATCCGGCCGCGGACGGGCTGGATATTTTCATCTACGCCACCGCGCCGAACGGCGCCTCGATCGGCTATATGGTGAACCAGGCCAACGAAATGGAAGTGGTGCTGCACAAGACCGAGCCGAACGAGCCGGAATGGCTGGATGCGTCGGAACAGAACCATGCGATTTTCGGCGGCTATACCTATGACACGCCGGAGGAGGCGGCGCGCGCGACGGTGCAGCTGACCGCCGCGCTGGGCGCGATGAATGGCGTGTCCGCCTATGTCAGCCAGGATACCGGCCTGCCCGGCACGGATGACCTGCCGGTCTCGGTCATCATGTCCGGCGAGACGGACGCGTCCACGCTGCTGAATCTCGCCAATTCGTTGCAAGCCGCGGCCTATGCCAGCGGGGATTTCAATTATGTCAGCATCCAGCCGGGCCAGCCGCAATATCAGTATGAGCTGAAGATCGACCGGCCGCTGGCGGCGAGCCTCGGCGTCAGCGATGACGAGATCGACAACGCCGTCGCGGCGTCCTTGTCCGGCGGCAATCTCGGGCAGGTCAGCGTTAACGGCACCACCATGAGCCTGGTCTCCGCGATGCCCGCGGATGGCGGGATCGAGGGCCTTGATGCGATCCCGGTCACCACCGCGTCCGGCACGCTGGTGCCGCTGGGCACCGTGGCGAGTCTCACCGGACGCGAGCTGCCGAACGCGCTCGGCTCCTGGCAGGGGCTGCCAAGCGTGAACATCCAGGCGCAGCAGGCGCTTGGCGTTTCGCTCAGCAAGGCGCTGAATGACTTGCAGACCGAATTCAACGCGCTGCATGCGCGGGATATCAGCTTCGGCTATAGCGGCCCGTCCGAGACGTTCAGGGAATCCGAACAGCAGAACACCAAACTCTTCGCGCTCGGGCTGCTCGGGCTGTTTTTTCTGCTGGCGGCGCAGTTCCGCAGCATTCGCGACCCGTTCGTGGTGATCACCACCGTGCCGCTGGCGAGCCTGGGGCCGTTGGTGCTGTTTGTCGCCGGCGGCGCGACACTCAACCTGGTCACGGAAATCGCGCTGCTGACCGTATGGGGGCTGATCGCGCGGCAGGGGATATTGTTCGTGCAGGTGGCGCATGAGGGACGGGCGCTGAATATCCCGGTTCGCGAGGCGGCGATGCGCGCGGCGCGGCTGCGGTTCCGGCCGATCATCATGATCACGCTGGCGCTGATCGGCGGGGCGATTCCGCTGATCCTGGCCAGCGGGCCGCAGGCGGTGATCCGCTACGACCTTGGCGTGGTACTGGCGACCGGCATGGGCAGCGGATTTTTGCTCTCTCTGTTCGCGGTGCCGGCGATGTACTGCCTGCTGCACCGCGGACGCCATGAGGCGTAAGGCTGTTCTATTCATCGCGGCGGGCGCGGTGCTGAGCAACTGCGCGCCAGGACTGCCGCCGCCGGATACCGCGGTGAAGGTGGACGGCTATGTGCCCGGCGCGGTGCCGGATCTGACGATCAAGACGTCCGCGTTGCCCGCCGCATGGTGGCAGGATTTTGGCAGTCCGGCGCTGAATGATCTGGTTTTGAGCGGATTGCAGGCCAGTCCCACGCTGGAACAGGCGCAAGCCGCGGTGACGGAGGCGCAACAGAATGCCGCCTATGCGAATGGCGCGTATCTGCCGCAAGTGGAGCTGAATCCGCCGGGCAATTCGCTGGTGTCGAGGCAATCCTTTCCGACCGGGCCGAACGGCTATCCGCCCTACACACTGTTCGAGCTGACCGGGATTATCAGCTACGATCCTGGCCTGTTCGGCGCGCGCAAGTACACCTTTCAGAACGGCAAGGCGCTGGCGGAGTACCAGGCGGCGGAGCTGGACGCGGCGCGGCAGACGCTGATCGGCAACATCGTGGCGGCGGCGATCGCGGAGGCTGGGTACGAGGCGCAGATCGCCACCACCGAGCAAATCATCGGCGCCGAGCAGCATCTGCTGACGCTGCTGAACGGCGAATATGCCGACGGCGCGATCCCGCAACTGAATGTGTTGCAGCAGCAGAGCCAAATTCTGGCGACGCAGGCGACCTTGCCGCCGCTGCGGACGGATGCGGATGAGCAGCGGGACCGGCTGGCGGTGCTGACCGGGCGGATGCCGGCGGATTTCGCGGGTGACGGCATCGTGCTGACCGATCTGGCGGTGCCGGAGGATGTGCCGGTGTCACTGCCGTCCACCTACCTCGCGGACCGGCCGGATCTGCGCGCGGCCTTGGCGCAGGTGGCGGCGCAGAACGCCGCGCTTGGCATCGCGGTCGCGCATCTCTATCCGGATTTTTCATTGTCCGCGACCGGCGGCTATGCGGCGGAGACGATCGGCTCGCTGTTCGGCACCGAATCGGCGTTATGGATTTTGGCCGGGAATCTGCTGGCGCCGATTTATCAAGGCGGGCAGTTGCATGCCAAAAAGGCGGCGGCGCAGGCGCAGCTGGCGGAGGCGCTGTTCGCCTATCGCGGCGCGGTGCTGAACGCGTTCGGAGAGGCGGCGGATTCGTTGCAGGCGGTGGCGAATGACAGGCAAGCGCTGAGCCGCGCCACGGCGGCGGCGGCAACCGCCAACCAGGCCTATCACCTCGGCAGCGCGCAGTTTTCGCTGGGCGCGACCGACTATACCACCGTGCTGAACGCACAGGAGGTGGCGGCGCAGCAGGCCCTGAACGTCACGCAGGCGCGGGTGAATCTGCTGCTGGATATTGCCAAGTTGCAGAGCGTGATGGCCCCCTGAGATGGGCAAGATCGTCTGGCTGGCGTCTTACCCGAAATCCGGCAATACCTGGGTGCGGGCGTTTCTGTGTAATTATTTTTCCGGTTCAGACGCACCGCAAAGCATCAACCGGCTGGCGGCGTTTTCCGTCAGCGAAGCCAACGCGATGTTTTTCAAGCACGCGCGGCCGGCGTCGGCGCTTGCGACCGAGGATGTGCAACGGCTGCGGCCGGCGGTGCATCGGGATTTCACGCGGCTGCGTGACGGGCCGGTGTTCGTGAAGACGCATAACGCGCGGCTCGCGCTGCATGGCGTTCCGCTTTGCACGCCGGAGGTGACGGCCGGCGCGATCTACATCATCCGCGATCCGCGCGACGTGGCGGTGTCTTACGCGCGTTATACCGGGCGGGCACTGGATGAGATCATCGCGTTCATGGGGAACACCGGAGCGGCGAACCGGAGCACGGACGCGCAGGTGTTCGAATTGCTGAGTTCCTGGTCCAAGCACGCCGAGTCATGGGTGGGGGCGGAGAGAAGGCTGCTGGTGCGATACGAGGATTTGCTGGCGGCGCCGGCGAAGGGCTTTGGCCGGATCGTGAAATTTCTTGGCCAAGAAGCGGAACCGGAACAGTTATCGCGTGCGATTTCATTCAGCGATTTCGAGACGTTATCGAAACAGGAAGCAACCAGCGGCTATCATGCGCGTGGACCGAATGACGCGGCGGCGTTTTTTCATACAGGGCGGGCCGGGCAATGGCGCGACGTGCTGACACCCGAGCAGGTGGCGCGAATCGAAGGCGATCACGGCGTCATGATGAAGAATTTTGGCTACGCTTTGTCGTAACCCGTGAGCCTCAAGCGGCGGAAAGCTGCAACGGTGCCAGCTCGAAACCGCGGGTGATGCGGTAATTCGCCGCGTCAGCGAACAGAGCGCGCAGCAGCAGATTATTCAGTGTGTGGCCCGTGCAGTGGCCGATGAATCGGCCGGAGATCGCGGCGCCGGCCAGCGCCAGATCACCCACCACGTCCAGCATTTTATGGCGGACGAATTCATCCGGCCAGCGTAGCCCTTCCGGGTTCAGCACTTTTTCGCCGTCCACCACGATCGCGTTGGCCAGGCTGCCGCCTTTGGCGAGGCCAGCCTGGCGCAGCGCCGCAACCTCGCCGGCCAGCGTGAAGGTGCGGGCGGCGGCGAGCTCGGCGGCAAAACTCTGCGATGAAAGCGACAAGGTCAGCGCCTGCGCGCCGATCGCGGGGGCCGAGAATTCGATGGAAATCGCCAGGTCAAGCCCGGAAATACCCGCATGCTGTGGGCGTAATTCCGCGAAGGCTCCGTTCTGCTCCACCCGCACATTGCGCAAGACCTCGATCCGCTCGCATACGCCGCCATGTTCGACGATCCCGGCGCTCTCGATCAGAAACAGAAAATTCGTCGCGGAACCGTCCAGGATCGGCAGCTCGGCGGCGTCCACCGCGACGATCACGTCATCCACCCGGCTGGCGGCCAGCGCCGCCATCAGATGCTCGATGGTGCCGACCCGGGCGTCACCATTCGCAACCACCGTGCACAGCCGCGTATCGACGACATTGTCATACTTCGCTTGAATCTGCGCGCCGAGATCGGTACGGCGGAACAAAATGCCGGTGCCGGCGGGTGCGGGCAGCAGTTCCAGCCGCACGTCCGTGCCGCTATGCAGCCCGCGACCCACGCAAGAGATCGCGGCGCGCAATGTCCGCCGCGGCGAGGGCGCAGCGTCCATGCCGGCAAAGCTGTATCTGTCACGCAAAGAAGACATTCTGAAACCCGACCTGTGATGCACCGCAACCTAAACGGCGGTTTCGTTTACCGCCAGTCAATCATTATTTCTGATTATGTCTGGTTAAATAATTGATTTTAAATCTTTTTACGCACCTTGGTCCGACTCGAAAAGGTCGCGGAGCTCCTGCGCCGCCTGCTGGGTGGTCTGGATCAACTGGCTCTCGTCTTCCGCGACCGCGTAGGTTTGCTGTAAAATCTGCTCGTCGTGCTCGGCGAACAGCGCCACCACGCGTTCCGCGCGCTCCGGCGAGATGTCCAGCGCCTCCAGCGTCAACGCCGTCAGTTTCAGGCTGGAGAGAAACGTCTCCCGGATGATCTGCTCCACCCCCGCCGCCATCAGCAGATGCACGTGGTGGCGGTTGCGGGCGCGGGCGATCACTTTCAGATGGGGAAATTTGCGTTTCACCATCTGCGCGGTCTTCATCGAGGCGTCCATGTCATCCAGCGCGATCACCAGCACCTTCGCGGCTTCCGCGCCGGCGGCGCGCATCACCTCTTCACGCGACGGATCGCCGAAAAAGACTTTCGAGCCGAAGCGCCGCACCACGTCCACCTGTTCCTGGTTCTTATCCAGCGCGGTGAACGGAACGCGCTGGGCGGTCAGCACGCGGCCGACGATCTGCCCGACCCGGCCGAAGCCGCAGATGATCACCGGCGTCGCGCCATCATCGATCGCATCGTAGGGACGCGTCTGGCGCTTTGCCAAACGGGGCTGGAGAAACAGCTCGGAGAGGGTGAACAGGACCGGGGCGGCGATCATCGACAAGGCGACCACCAGCGTCGCCAAGTCCGCAACGGATTTGTCCAGCGCGCCCGCCGCGACCGCCGTGCCGAACAGGACGAAGCTGAATTCGCTGCCCTCCGGCAGCGCCAAAGCGAAACGCAAGGCGGCGCCGAGGAGGCGGCGGCGCGTATAGCTGACGATGAAGGCGACGGCGGATTTGATGAAGGTCAGCGCCAGCACGGCGGCGAGGATGCGGAGCGGATGCGCCAAAGCGAGATTGAGATTGGCCGACATGCCGACCGAGATGAAGAAGAAGCCAAGCAACAGGCCCTCGAACGGCTCGATATCGGCCTGCAATTCGTGCCGGTACTCGGAATCCGAGACCAGCACGCCGGCCATGAAGGCGCCGAGCGAGGCGGACAATCCGCCCCAATCCGCCAGGGCCGCGGTGCCGACCACCAGTAGCAAAGCGGTGGCGGTGAACACCTCCGGGGTCTTGGTGCCGCCGACGATGCGAAACAGCGGCCTCACGGCAAGGCTGCCGCCCAGCAGGATGACGGCGATGACGCCGAGGCCGCGGGCGAAATCCTCCCAGGACAGCTGGGTGCTGGCGCCGGACAGCAGCGGCACCAGCGCCACGATGGGAATCGCCGCCATGTCCTGGAACAACAGCACGGCGAACGCATCCCGCCCGGCGACGGAGGGGAGCAGGCTGCGTTCGCCCAGCATCGGCAACACGATGGCGGTGGAGGACAGAGCAAGGCCAATGCCGAGCAGCGCGGCGGCGGGCCAGGCGATGCCGGCCAGATGGGCGAGACCGGCGATGACCAGAGAGGTGGGCAGCATCTGGCCGAGGCCCATGCCAAACACGGCCTTGCGCAAAATCCACAGCCGATGCGGGCGCAGTTCCAGGCCGATGAGGAACAGCAGCATGACCACGCCGAGTTCCGCGACATCCGCGATCTGACCGGGATTGTCGATCAGTTTCAGGCCGGAGGGGCCGATCGCCACGCCGGCGAGCAGATATCCCAGAATACTGCCGAGCCCCGCGCGGCGGGCGAGGGGCACCGCCAGGGTGATGGCGGCCAGCAGGATGACCAGCGTGGTCAGCATCAGTCGGCAGGATGGTTGAGCGCGGCGCTACCCATCGATATGTCCGGGATTGATCGATGGGCTTCGCTGCGTTCCGCCCATCCTACGGCTTGTTACTGCGACCGGCGGAGAAAGGCGGGAATTTCCAGGCCAATTTCGTCGATCTGCGCGGGGCGGACGGCGGCGCGGACAGCTTCCGGCTGCGGTTCTTCCGCGCGTGGCGCGGCCATCACCGGCTCCTGGTGGCGGGGTGGCGCCGGCGGCGCCACGGCGGCGGCGCTGAAAACGCGGCTGAACAGGCTGGGGCGTTTTGCCGGTTCAGGGGCGGGGCGAAGCGATTGCGGCAGCGCCTGCGCGGCGGGACGGGGTGGCGGCGGCGGCGCGGGCGCGGCTTCCGCGAACGCCAGTTCCTCGGGCGCCGCGGCGTAGGCGGCGGAGACCAAGGGCCGCGCCGGCGGCTGTGGAATATAGCCGGCACCCTGGGCCGTGGCCTGCTGATGAGCGTGCGGTGGCTGATGGTTCGGCACGCCGGCATGGGGCGGGAAGGCCACGGTCTCGACATTGCCGCCGTTCACCACCTGCAGCTTCGGCAGTTGCGCCTGCTGCGCGGCGGCGGCGGTGTCAATCCCCGTGGCCACCACGGAAATACGCATCTTGCCGGTCAGGCTTTCATCCAGCGCCATGCCCACCATGATGTTGGCGTCCTCGTCCACTTCCTCGCGGATGCGATTGGCGGCCTGGTCGATTTCGAACAAGGTGATGTCCGAGCCGCCGGTGATGTTGATCAACAGGCCGCGCGCGCCCTTCATGTTGGTGTCTTCCAGCAGCGGATTGCTGATCGCGGCTTCGGCGGCGCGCATCGCACGATCCTCGCCATCCGCCTCGCCGGTGCCCATCATCGCCTTGCCCATTTCCAGCATGACCGAACGGATATCGGCATAGTCCAGATTGATCAGGCCAGGCAGCACCATCAGATCGGTGACACCGCGCACGCCCATATACAGGACGTTGTCGGCCATTTCGAACGCCTCTTTCCAGCCGGTGCGCTCATTCGCGACCTTGAATAGATTTTGGTTCGGAATCACGATCAGCGTGTCGACATAGGCCTGCAATTCGGCGATGCCTTCTTCCGCCAGGCGCATGCGTTTCTTGCCCTCGAACGCGAAAGGCTTGGTGACCACGCCGACGGTGAGAATGTTGCGTTCGCGGGCCATGCGGGCGATCACCGGCGCGGCACCGGTGCCGGTGCCGCCGCCCATGCCGGCGGTGATGAACACCATGTGGGTGTTTTCCAGATGCCGCGCTAGCTCATCGGCCGCTTCATCCGCGGAGGCCTTGCCGATTTCCGGCCGGCCGCCGGCGCCGTTGCCCTGCGTGATATGCGGCCCCAGCTGAATCCGCCGCTCGGAGCGCGACAGTTGCAATTGCTGCGCGTCCGTATTGGCGACGACGAAATCCACGCCGGGGAGATTCAGCGCGATCATGTTGTTGACCGCGTTGGTGCCGCCGCCGCCGACGCCGATGACGGTGATGCGCGGCGTGAAATCCGTGTGCGTGCTTTTCTGGATCGTCAGGTTCAGGGTCATCGGTGCATCTCCTCAGGCAATAGCGGTAAAGAACGCTTCGTTTTCATGTCAAACGGGAATTACAGGCGGTCCTTTAGAAAATTGACGAACCGGCCGAACATGCCGGTGCGGCGTTCGGCTTCGAAATCGATGTCGTGCATGGTCTGGCCATCGCCGGTGGCAAAGGCGAGCAAGCCCACCAGCGTCGCGAAATTCGGCGCGGTGGCGGAATCCGGCATGCCGATCATCGCCCCCGGCTTGCCGAGGCGGACGTTGCGCTCCAGCATCTGCGCCGCCATCTCCCGCACGCCGCCCAATTGCGACGCGCCGCCAGTGAGCACCACGCGCGTGCCGCCGGCGGTGCCCAAGCCGGCGGTGTCCAGACGGTCCTTCACCAGCTCAAAAATTTCCTCAAGCCGCGGACGGATCACGCTGATCAGCAGCGAGCGCGGAATTTTCGCGATCTGGTGCTCATCCTCCCCCACCTGCGGGACCGGGAGCAATTCCCGCTCGTCATCCGGGCTGCCTTGCACATTGCCGTACAACGCCTTCAGCCGTTCCGCATGGGCAACGGAGGTGGAGAGCATGCGGGCGATGTCGTTGGTGACGTGCATGCCGCCGAGCGGGAGTTGCGCGGTGTGCAGGACCTGGCCTTCGGCGAAGACCGCCATGGTGGTGGTGCCGCCGCCCATGTCGATCACCGTCGCACCCAGTTCGCGCTCATCGCCGACCAGCACGGACAGGCCGGAGGCCATCGGCGCCGAGACCAGCGCCGCGATGTCCAGCTCGCAGCGGGACAGACAGGCGGCGAGCGTGCGCAAGGCGGCGTTGCTGGCGTCAATCACGTGCAATTGCGCGGTGAGGATTTCGCAGAACAGGCCGCGCGGATCGGTCACACCGCCGGTCTCGTCGGTCGCGAAACCCAGAGGCAGAGAGTGGATGGTTTCGCGACCCTCGGACAGCGCGCGACTGCGTGCTTCCCGCACGACGCGGCGGATGTCATCGGTGGTGACGGCGCGGCCATCGACCGGCCACTGCACGTTGAACAGCCGGCTTTCCGGCTGGCCGCACGACAAATTTACCACCACCGATTTCAGCCGCGTATCCGCCATGTCCTCGGCCGCGCCCACGGCGGCGCGGATGGCGTGCTCCGCCTCATCCAGATCGACGATGCCGCCGGATTTGACGCCCCTGCCCTTCTGCCAGCCGAAACCCAATGCGCGCAGCCGGCCATCCGATTCGGCGCGGCCGATCAGACAGGCGATTTTGGTGCTGCCGATATCGAGCACGCCGAACGGCCCCGGCCGTGTGGCGCGCGGGCGGAGTATCTCCTCCGGCGGCGGCTTGATCTGGCGTTCGAGAGCAAGGTTGCGGCGCGACATGTCATTCATGGCGGAGTTCCATCAGCTATGGCCGGCGTCTTTGGGCGCGGCGGAGGCTGCCGCCGTGTAGGGATGCACGACCAGCCGGCCAGGCAGCCGCAGGTCGATCACCGCGACCGGACGATCCAGCAGCGCCATGCTGCTTTGCAAAGCGGCGAGCTCGGTGATCGCCCCCGCCTCGCCGATTTCCGGCAGTTTCACGGTGGTCTGGTTTTTCAGGATCAGATTCCAGCGCAGGCCGTCCACCCGCGCGGCGGCAACCACGCGGTCCAGCACCGCCGGTGTGCCGCGCAGTTCCGCGAGCAGGGTGGCGGCGTTCTGCGGCGCGTCCGCGCCGACCAGCAGCAGCAAGGACGGGTCCCGACGTTTCGCCGCCGCGGCGTCCTGATCCGCGATGACATTGCCTTGCGCGTCGATCAGCACGAAATCCGGATGGGCACCGCCGCTGGTCTGCCAGATCGCTGTGGCGGCACGCTCGGTGATGCTGATGATCAGCGTGCCTGGCAAGGCGCGCTCCACGGTGGCGGACTCCACCGGCCCAAGCTGGTCCAGCCGCGCCTGCAAGCCCGCGAGCGAGAGCCCGAGGATCGGGTCGCCGATTTGCACGCCCAGCGCCTGGCGGATCGCCTCCGGCTTGGTGGTTGCCGCCCCTTCGATCTCGATATGCGCGACCCGGAAGCCGGCAAAGGCGGCGACCGCGGCGAAGCCGTGGCGCAAGGTGCCGGCCGGACTGACCACCGGCGCCAGCGGTGGAATCGCCCGAAAAATTTCCGAACCGACGGCGATGGTGACGATGCCAGCGAACAGCCACAGCCCCGGCTTGATGCTGCGGCGGACGCGGCGGAAGAACAGCGCGCGCGCGGTCAGCCGATCCTGCGCCGCGGAGGGTTTTTTCGCGGCGCGCCGGGCCGGCGTGACGCGGACCGGCGCGGTGATCGGCTTGGCCGGCATCGTTTTGGTGGCGGTCAGACGCGGCATTGGGCGCGCTCCACCATCCATTTGCACAAAGACGGGAAATCCATGCCGACATAGGCGGCCTGTTCCGGCAGCAGCGAGGTGGGCGTCATCCCCGGCTGGGTGTTGACTTCCAGCAGCACCAACCGGTCCGTTTCGGGGTCATAACGCAAATCCGCGCGCGTGGCGCCGCGGCAACCCAGCGCCCGATGCGCGGCCAGCGCGATGTCCTTCGCACGCTCGTAGATTTCCACCGGCACCTCGGCCGGGACCACGTGCCGGGAGCCGCCGGCGGCGTATTTGGCTTCGTAGTCATAGAATTTCGTGGCGGGCAGAATTTCAGTCACCGCCAAGGCGCGGTCTTCCAGCACCGCGACGGTCAGCTCCCGGCCGGGGATGTACTGCTCCACCATGGCGGCGCCGAAACGCCAGTTGTCAACGATTTGCCGCGTGCGATTGTCGCCGGCGAGGATGAGGGAGACGCCGACCGAAGAGCCTTCATTCACCGGCTTGACCACGTAAGGCGGCGGCAGCGGGTCATGATCCGCGAGTTCCTCGATGTCGATGATCCGGTGCGGGGCCACCGGCAGGCCGGCATGGGAGAACACGGCCTTCGCGGCGGCCTTGTCCATCGCCAGCGCCGAGGCGCGTATGCCGGAATGGGTGTACGGGATGCCGAGATAATCCAGCACGCCCTGGATGCTGCCATCCTCCCCGAACCGGCCGTGCAGCGCGTTGAACACCACATCCGGCGGCGGCGACAACGCCGCGATCAGTGCCGCGAGATCCGCGGTCACCTCGATGGGCGTCACGGTAAACCCGGCGGTTTCCAAGGCGGCGACCACCTGGCGGCCGGAGGTGAGGCTGACCTCGCGCTCGGCCGAGATGCCACCAAGCAGAACGGCGACGCGCGTCATGCCGGGACTCCGATGCGTTTGATTTCCCAACGCAGATCCACGCCCGATGTGGCGGCGACTCGCGCACGCACATCTTCGCCCAGGCTTTCCAGTTCCGCGGCCGTCGCGTCACCGGTGTTCAGCAGGAAATTGCAGTGCAGTTCCGAAATTTTCGCGCCGCCCCGGCGGAGACCACGGCAACCGGCGGCGTCGATCAGCTCCCAGGCCTTCATGTCCGGCGGATTCGCGAAAGTGGAGCCGCCGGTGCGGGCGCGCACGGGCTGCGTGGCGGCGCGGCTGGCCGCGATCTGCGCCATCCGCGCCGCGATGGCGGTGGCATCACCTGGCCGCGCGCGGAGGCGGGCGCTGGTAACGACACTGCCCGGCGGGATTTGCGCATGGCGATAGGAGAGAGCGAGTTCATTCGGCCTCAGCCGCACGGTCTCACCGGAGCGCAGCACGATTTCCGCCCAGTCCAGAATTTCCGCGATCTCGCCGCCATAGGCGCCGGCATTCATCGCGACGGCGCCGCCGATGCTGCCGGGAATGCCGGAGAGAAATTCCAGACCGGCGAGGCCGGCGGCCGCGGCGTGTTCCGCCACCGTGACATCCAGCGCGGCGGCGCCGGCGATGATCCCGTCCGGTTCCACGACAATATCCCCAAAGCCGCGGGCAAGCTTGATGACCACGCCTGGAATGCCGCCGTCCCGGATGATCAGATTGGAGGCGGCGCCGATCACGGTGAGCGGCATTTCATACGGCAGGGCGCGCAGGAATGCGGCCAGGTCCTCTACGTCGGCCGGGCGGACCAGAAACTCCGCCGGACCGCCGACGCGGAACCAGGTGGCGGGCCCCAGCACGGCGTTGGCCTGCACGCGGCCACGGACTTGCGGCAGCATCATGTCCGCGGCCTCGGCGTGCCCTGGCCGGGGCGGGCGTTGCCTTGCAGTTTTTGCAGCGCCTCCGGCAACGCGGACGCCCATGCGGTGATGCTGCCGGCGCCAAGGCAGACCACGAAGTCCCCTTGGCGCGCGATGGCGTGGACCATTTCCGGCAGATGCGCCGGGTCCGTCAGCGGCACCACCTGGCGGTGGCCATGGGCGCGCAGGCCGGCGATCAGCGCATCGCGGTCGACGCCATCGATCGGCGCCTCGCCGGCGGCATACACATCCGCCACGATCACCGTGCCGGCGTCATTCATGCAGGTGCAGAAATCCTCGAACAGGGATTGCAGCCGCGTATAGCGATGCGGCTGCACCACCGCCACCACGTCCCGCGCGCCGGCCTGCCGCGCCGCTTTCAGCACGGCGGCGATTTCCACCGGGTGGTGGCCGTAATCATCGATTACCGTGACCCCGCCGGCGCTGCCGACATTGGTGAACCGCCTTTTGACACCAGAGAAGTTGGCGAGTGCCGCCTTGATCTGCGCCTCGCCGATTTCCATTTCATTGGCGACCGCGATCGCCGCCAGCGCGTTCTGGACATTGTGGTTGCCGAGCATGGGCAAGCGCAGCGGGCCGATCCGCCTCGCGCGGCCGGTGATGCGGTCCGCGAAGCGTACCTCGAACGACGCCCCCTCCTTGTTGGAGAGAATCCGCTCCGCCCGCACATCCGCCTGCGGCGAAAACCCGTAGGTGATCACCCGATGGTCGGACAGTGACGGAATCATCTGCTGCACCGCCGGATGATCGATGCACAGGACGGTGAAGCCATAAAACGGAATGTTGGCGACGAACTGGCGATAACCCGCCTCCATCGCTTCCCGCGTGCCCCAATGGTCCAGATGCTCCGGGTCCATGTTGGTGACGATGGTGATCACCGCCGGCAGGCGCAGAAAACTGCCATCGCTTTCATCAGCCTCCACCACCATCCAGTCACCCGCGCCGAGGCGCGTGTTGCTGCCATAGGCGTTGATGATGCCGCCATTGATGACGGTGGGGTCAAACCCGGCGCCTTCCAGCACCGCGGCGACCAGGCTGGTGGTGGTGGTCTTGCCATGCGTGCCGCCGACCGCGACCGCCCATTTCAGGCGCATCAGCTCCGCCAGCATTTCCGCGCGGCGCACCACCGGGATCAGTTTCGCGCGGGCCGCCATCACCTCGGGATTGTCGCGCGGCACCGCGGTGGAAATCACCACCACCTGCGCCTGGCCGATATTTTGCGACTCATGGCCGATGACCACCGGGATGCCGGCCTGGCGCAGCCGCGCGACATTGGCGCTTTCGGCAATATCGCTGCCCTGCACGGAATAACCAAGCACATGCAGCACCTCGGCAATGCCGGACATGCCGATCCCGCCGATGCCGACGAAATGGATGGTGCCGATGGAAAGCGGCAGCGCCCTCATAACGCGGCCTCCGTGGGTCCGGCTTGCGCGATCGCCACCAAAGTCAGCTCGGCGAGGCGTTCGGCGGCGTCCGTGATGGCGAACGTGCCGGCGGCGGCGGCCATGCTTCGTAAACGCTCTGGATTATTCAAGAGGGTTTCGATCGCGGCGGCCAACGCCGCGTCACCTTCGCTTTGCTCGACGCGCAACGCGCCGCCGGCTTGCACCAGCGCTTCCGCGTTGGCGCGCTGGTCATCATTGATACGCAACGGAATCAGAATCGCCGGCCGGCCGATCACGGCGAGCTCCGCGACGGTGGATCCGCCGGCGCGCGCCACCACCAAATGGGCGTTCACCAACAGCTCGGGGATGTTGTGGAAAAACGGCGCCAGCGTCGCGGTGATGCCGGCGGCGGCAAGTCCGGCGCGCGCCGCTTCCAGCACCGGCGCCGGGCATTGCATGGTCAGCTCGATTCTGGCGCGCAGCGCCTCGGGCAACCGCGCCAAGGCGGCGGGCAACAACGTCGCGAAGACGGTCGCGCCCAAAGAACCGCCGAGCACCAGCAGTTTGATTTTTGGGTCCGGCGCCGCATACGGCGCCTTTGCAAGCGCGATGATCGCGGGGCGCACGGGGTTGCCGGTGAGCGTGGTCTTGGCACCCGCCGGCAGACCGCCGGTTGCCGGAAAACTCAGCGCGATCCGGTCCGAAAATTTGGCCAGGAACCGGTTTGCCTTGCCGAGCACGGCGTTCTGGTCGTGCAGGATCAGCACCGGGCGGTGCCACAGACTGCGCGCCGCCAGCATGGGCGCGACCGACGGATAGCCGCCAAAGCCGACCACGGCGGCGGGCGGCGAGGCCGCCATGATGCGCCGCGCCGCCAGCACCCCGCGCGCGATCGCGACGGCGCCGGACGCCGCGCGAGCAAAACTGCGTCCGGCGATCCCCGCCCCCGCCAGCACATGGATTTCGCACCCGGCAAACACCGTGGAGCTCGCCGCCGTGGAGCGCGCATCTGTCATCAGCACCACGCGTTGCCCGCGCGCAAACAAAGCCGTGGCCAGCGCCTCGGCCGGGAAAAAATGTCCGCCGGTGCCACCGGCCGCGATCACGATGGGGTTCACGCGCGGGCCTCTCATTGCAGGTCGCTCTGGTGGCGCTTGCGGGTCAGCGCCAGCAAAAATCCCATTTGCACGGAAATCGCCAGCACGGAGCTGCCGCCATAGGAAATGAACGGCAAGGTCATGCCTTTGGTTGGAATCAACGACAGGGAGGACGCCATGTTGACGAAAGCCTGCAGGCCGAAGCCCACGATCAGCCCGCCCGCCGCGAGCACAACGAACAGGTTCGGTTCGTTCAACAGCCGGAACAGCGCGCGGATCACGATCGCGGCAAACACCGCGATGATGAAGGCGCAGAAGAACAAGCCGAACTCTTCCCCGGCGACCGCGAACACGAAGTCCGCGCGGGCATCGGGCAGAAAATGCTTCACCTGGCCTTCGCCTGGTCCCAGGCCCAGCATGCCGCCATTGCCGAAGGCGGAGAGCGCGGTGAGCGCCTGATAGGCGGAGTTCTTGTTGGGGTGCAGGAACAGCATGACGCGGGAATGCACATGCGGGATGAACAGCACCGCGCAGGCGCAGGCGCCCAGCACCACCAGGCCGGCCAGGCTCACCCATTTCATTTCCATGCCGTCCAGATAGAACTGCGCGAACACAACCATGGTGAACAGGAAGGTCATCCCGATATCCGGCTGCATTTTCAGCAGCAGAGCCGTGAGCAGAAACAGGCCCACCGCCGCGCGCCTGCCGGGGAAGCCCGGCGTGCGGCGGGATTCCGCGATCAGCCAGCCGCAGATGATGATGAAGGCCGGGCGCAGAAATTCGCTCGGCTGGATGGTGAAGCCGGGGAGCGCGATCCAGCGATGCGCGCCGTCCACCTCCATGCCGTGCAGAAGCGTGAAGGCGGTGAGCAGGAAGAACAAAATCCCCATGAATAAAGCGGCCAGTTTCACCTGGCGGAGCGAGAGCATGGACATCCCCAGCATGGTGGCGCCACCGAGGCCGAGGAAGATGATCTGCTTGATCATCGCGGCGGTATGCGGGTCCGTGATGTGCATGGAAATGCCTGGTGTGGCCGCAAGCGCCAGCACGTAGCCGATGCCGATCAGCACGGACAACGCGAGCAGCGTGACGCGGTCCACGCTCCACCACCAGCGGCCGATCAGCGAGGTATCCGCGCGCGAGAGTGCCGGCATTATATGGCTCCCCCTGTGGCCAGACGGGCAAAAGCGTCGCCACGGGCTTCAAAATTCGGAAACTGGTCAAAACTGGCGGCGGCGGGCGAGAACAGTACCACGTGCGCGCCCGCTGCCCGCGCGGCGGACGCAGCCGCCGGCACCGCCGCTTCCAACGTGCCCGCCACGTGATGCGCCACGCCATGCCGCGCCAGCGTCTCCGCGAAAGCCGGCCCGTCGCGGCCGATCAGGAACGATTTTTCGACGCGTGGGAACAAATCCGCCAGCGGTTCAATGCCGCCGGCTTTGCCGATCCCGCCGGCGATCCAGATGAAACGGTCATAGCAAGCCATCGCGCGCGCCGCGGCATCCGCGTTGGTGGCCTTGCTGTCGTTGATAAAGCGCACGCCATCGATCACCGCGATTTCCGCCTGCCGGTGCGGCAGGCCGGGATAGGTGGCGATGCCGTCCACGATCGCGGCCGCCGGCACGCCCAGCGCTTTCGCCAGTTCGGACGCGGCGAAGGCGTTTTGCGCGTTATGCGCGCCGGGCAGGGCTTTCGCGCCCACGACGGAAAAATTTGCGCCGGAAATCCGCACCACCCGTGCCGGCTGGCTGTCCAGCCACGCCGCCATCTCGCGGGAATCCGCGTCATCCACGCCCACCACCGCGGTGCAGCCATCATCCTGGCGCGCGAAAATCTCCCGCTTGGCGGCGGCGTAGCCGGCCATGTCGCCATGGCGGTCCAGATGGTCGGGGGAGAGGTTCAGCATCGCCGCGACATCGAACCGGAGTGTGGCGATTCGCTCCAACATATAGCTGGACATCTCCAGCACATAGACGCCGTGATCCGGCAGGAGCGGCAAGGACAACGCCGCCGGGCCCAGATTGGCCCCCGCCGCATTCGGCACGCCGGCAGTGGTCAAAATATGCGCCAGCAGCGCGGTGGTGGTGGATTTGCCGTTGGTGCCGGTGATGCCGGCAAACCGCGCTTTGCTTCCCGCGGCGCGCACGGCGCGGTACAGCAGTTCCGCGTCGGTGAGGATCGGAACATCTTGTGCCGCCGCCCAAACCGCCTCGGCATGAGGTTGCGGGCGCAGATGCGGAATGCCGGGCGAGAGCACCAGCGCGTCCAGCCGGCCTTCCACTTCGCTCGGCGGTATCTGCGTGAAACCGGCCGCGGCATCGCGGGAGGGCGCAAAATCATCCCAGACGAATACCTCGGCACCCATGTCCCGCAATGCCCGCGCCGCCGGCAGACCGGCCTTGCCAAGGCCCAGAACCGCGTAACGCTGGCCGGAGAAAACCCGAGGAAAACTCATCGGATTTTCAAGGTGGCCAGACCCACCAAAGCGAGAATCATGGCGATGATCCAGAACCGGATCACGATGGTCGGCTCCGCCCAGCCTTTTTTCTCGAAATGGTGGTGCAAGGGCGCCATCAGGAACACCCGGCGGCCGGTGCGCTTGTACCAGAACACCTGGACTATGACGGACACGGTTTCCACCACGAACAGTCCGCCGACGATCGCCAGCACGATCTCATTCTTGGTCGCGACCGCGACGGCGCCGAGCGCGCCGCCCAAAGAGAGCGAGCCGGTATCGCCCATGAACACCGCCGCCGGGGGCGCGTTGAACCACAAAAATCCGAGGCCCGCGCCGATCAGCGAGGACAGCAGCACGGTCAGCTCGCCGGCGCCGGGGATGAAATTGATTTCCAGATAGCCGGCGAAAATCCGGTTGCCGACCAGATAGGCGATCAGCGCGAACACGCCGCAGGCGATGATGGTGGGGACGATCGCGAGGCCGTCCAGGCCGTCCGTCAGGTTCACCGAATTGGACGCGCCCATCATCACGAACATCGCCACCAGAGGGAACAGCACACTGAACGGGATCAGCAGGTTCTTGAACACCGGCACCGCCAGCTCGCTGCCCAAGGGTGCCGGCATCAGCGCCAGAATCCACACCGCGGCCAGCAGGCCGATTCCGGCCTGCGCGACCAGTTTCACGCGGCCTGACACGCCTTTGGTGTTGCGGCGGGTCAGCTTCAAAAAATCATCGGCGAAGCCGATCGCGCCATAGCCGAAAGTGACCAGCAGCGTCGCCCAGACATAGCCATTGTCCAGATCCGCCCAGATCAGCGTGGACAGGCCCAGCGCGATCAGGATCAGCACGCCGCCCATGGTCGGCGTGCCCTTTTTCTCGATCAGATGACGCTCCGGTCCGTCCAGACGGATCGGCTGGCCGTGGCGCTGCATGGATTTCAACAAGCGGATCAGCTTCGGGCCGAGCCAGAAGCTGATCACCAAGGCGGTCAGGCAGGCGCCGCCGGCGCGGAAGGTGATGTAGCGAAACAGGTTGAAGCCGTGCACCACGCCGGCCAGAGGCAGCAACAAAGCATAAAGCATCAGACCAGGCCTTGCAGCACGGCGATGATATCGCGCATCCGGCTGCCATAGCTGCCTTTGACCAGCACCGAATCGCCGGGCCGCAACGCCGCGTCGACGAGAGGTGCCAGCGCCGCGGCGTCCACCGCATGGGCGCCACGTTTTGCCGCCGGCAACGATTCGAACAATTCGCCCATCATCGGTCCGCAAGTGAACACGATATCGGCGGCGTCGGTCAGATCCGGGCCGAGGCCGAGATGCTCGTCCTCCGCGTCTTCGCCCAGCTCCAGCATGTCACCCAGCACGGCGACGCGGCGGCCTGGCTGCAGCGCCAGCACGGCGAAGGCGGCGCGCATGGAGGCGCCGGAGGCGTTGTAGCTTTCATCCAGCAGCAGCGCCGTGCCGTCCCCCGCGCGGATGGTCTGCCGCACGCCGCGGCCGGCGACCGGGCCAAAGCCGTGCAAGGCCGCGCCGGCCTGCTCGACATCCAGGCCCAGAGCGTGGCAGGCGGCAAGCACGGCCATGGCGTTCATCGCCATGTGCCGGCCGGGTGCGGCCAGCCGGAACCTCACGATCTTGCCCAGCACATTCGCCAGTACGTCGCAGCCTTCCGCGTCACTCTCCGCCTCGATCAGCCGGGCTTGCGCGAGGTCGCGCGCACCGAAGGTGATTTTCTCGACGCCGGCGGGCACGGCGCGCGACAGCACGGAGAGGAACGACGAATCGCGCGGCAGAACCGCCGTGCCGGTCGGCGCCAGGCCGCGGTAAATCGTCGCCTTTTCCGTCGCGATTGCCTCTTCCGAACCCATCAGCCCGAGATGCGCGCGTTCCACATTGGTCACGATCGCGGCGTGCGGCCGGACCAGGCGCGATAAGGGAAGAATCTCGCCGGGATGGTTCATGCCGATTTCCAGCACCGCAAATTTGGCCTCCCGCGGCAGCCGGGCGAGCGTCAGCGGCACGCCGATATGGTTGTTGAACGACGCATCCGCCGCGTGCACGTCTCCGAACGCCGCCAGCGCACGACGGAGCATTTCCTTGGTGGTGGTCTTGCCCACGCTCCCGGTCACCGCCACCACTTTCGCCGCCGCGCGGGCGCGGGCAAATTCGCCAAGCCGAGTCAGCGCCGCCAGCGTGTCATCGACCCGCAGGACAGGCCCGCCGGCGATCTCGCGCGAGACCAGCGCGCCGGCGGCACCCTTCGCGAATGCGTCAACCACGAAATCATGTCCGTCCCGGTCGGCCCGCAGCGCCACGAACAGATCGCCCGGTTGCAGGGTGCGCGTGTCGATCGACACGCCGGTCGCGGCAAAGCCGGGGTCGCGCGACCCAACGGCGATCGCCAGTTCGCCGGCTTCCCACAAATCGCTCATGGCACGCCCGCCAGCGCGCGGATTACCGACGCGTCGTCGAACGGGATCACCGTGGTGCCGACGATTTGCCCCTGCTCATGGCCCTTGCCGGCCACCACCAGCACGTCATTCGGCCCGAGCATTTCCAGTCCGGCGGCAATCGCGGCGCGGCGGTCACCGATTTCCGTGGCACCTGGTGCCGCGGCCAGAATCGCCGCGCGGATCGCGGCGGCGTTTTCGCTGCGCGGATTGTCGTCGGTCACGATCACCACATCCGCCAGCCGGGTGGCCGCCGCGCCCATCAGCGGGCGCTTGCCGGCGTCACGGTCGCCGCCGGCGCCGAACACGATCACCAGCCGTCCGGCGGCGTGCGGGCGCAAAGCGGTCAGCACGCGTTCGATCGCATCCGGCGTATGGGCGTAATCCACATAGGCCGCGGCGCCATTTGGCAGGACCGCCGCGCGTTCCAGACGGCCGCGCACGCCGGCGAGTTGCGGGAGAAAGAGCAGCGGGTCCGGCACGCCCAGAGCCGCGGCGAGCGCGGCGGCGAGCAGCGCGTTATCCGCCTGGAATTTGCCCGGCAGGTTCAGCGTGATGGCGCGGCCGTCGACCGCCAGCTCTTGGCCGCCCGGCAGCGGCGTTGCCCGCGCCGGCGAGACTGCCTGGAATTTCAGGCCGCGCCGGCCGGCGATGTCCTGCAGCGCGTGCAGCGTCTCCGGTTCAAGGTCGGCCATCGCCAAGGCCGCGGCGCCGCGCGGCAACAGCGCGTCAAACAGATGCAACTTGGCGGCGCGGTAAGAGGGGAAATCGCCGTGATAGTCGAGATGGTCGCGGGTCAGGTTGGTGAAGGCGGCGGCCCGGAAGGTCAGACCGTCCAGCCGCGCTTGCGCCAGGCCGTGCGAGGACGCCTCCAGCGCCGCATGGGTGATACCGGCGCGCGCCAGCCCCGCCAGGCTTTGCGCCAGGGTCACCGGGTCCGGCGTCGTCAGGCTATCCGCTGTCGGCAGCCCCGCCGCGATCACGCCCAGCGTGCCGACCGAAGCCGCGCGCCGGCCGGACAGGACCAGAATCTGGCGCAAAAAATCGACCGTGCTGGTCTTGCCGTTGGTGCCGGTGACGGCGGCTAAAGACCCCGGCATTTTGCCGGCGAATTCCACCGCCAGCTCGGCCAGGCGACGGCGCACGTCCGGATGCTGCAGAAGTTTGCGCGGCGGCACGCCGGGCGGCCAGATCGTGCCGGTGGGGGCCAGCACGGCCGCGGCGCCGCGCGCCACCGCCTCGGCGATGAACGCCCGGCCGTCCGTCCGGCTGCCGGGCAGAGCCGCGAACAGAAAGCCGGGCCGCACGGCGCGGCTGTCGGCGGTGATGCCGGTGAGGCCCGTCAACTCAACGCTCCGCAAGTTTCTGGTCCGCGGGGGCGGCAGCCTGCGTCATGTGGCGCATGGCCGCGCCGACCAGCAGCGGCGCGCGGCCGTGCGAGGCGGTGAGCAGCGCCCGCGGCGGCAATGCCGAGGCCGGTGGCTTCATGCCCATCAACTGGTAGGCAAACATGTTGGCGCCCGGCGGGATCGGCCGGCCGGGGCCGAGCGCGATCGCGCCAGGCGGCGGCACCGGGTCCATCGGCAAGGTCAGCGAGGATTCCAGCGCGGCCAGCTCGTCGCCCTCGGACGGCAGCACGCCCAGCATCGGCCCGATCCGCGCGATGATCCGGCCGACCGTGGGGGCCGCGATCCAGCCGCCGGTGGTAAAGCCGTGGGTGGTGGCGTCCGCATGCGGCTGCAGCACCAGCACATAGATCACGTATTCCGGGTTCTGCATCGGGAACGCCGCCATGAACGAGGCGTTGTTGGTGTGCAGCAGATAGCGTCCGCCCGGCCCCACCACCTGCGCCGTGCCGGTCTTGCCGCCGACCACATAGCCCGGCACCTGCGCGTTGGTGCCGGTGCCGGTCATCACCACATTGGTCATCAGCTTGCGCATGATGTCGGACGTGCTTTGCGCCATCACCCGCACGCCGGCCGGCCGTGGACCATTCGGGTCTACCGCCAGCAGCGTCGGCTGATAGCGGATACCGCCATTGACGATCGGCAGAACGCCGGTGATCAGATGCAGCGGGGTCACCGCGATCCCGTTTCCGAACGACACCGTCATGGTGGTGGATAAACCCCAAGCGGTGCGGGAAGGATAGATCGGCGGCTGCGCTTCCGGCAGCTGAACCGGGAGTTTCGCGAAAAACCCTTGTTTTTGATACCAATTCTGCTCGATGCGCGGACCTAAAATCGTGGCAATGCGGGAGGCGCCGATGTTGGAGGACTTGTTCAGGATTTGCGGCACCGCCATCCAGCTCGTCACCGGTTCAAAATCCGTGATGGTGAAGCGGCCGACATGCAGCGGGTGCGTGGTGTCAAAATAGTCCCAGTAATGGATCAGGCCGGAATCCAGCCCCATCGAAATCGTCTGCAGCTTGAATACCGAGCCGGGCTCATAGTCGCCGGTCACGCAGCGGTTGAAGCGGTCATTGGCCGGCGCGCCGCCGAGATCGGCGGCGTCATAATCCGGCAGGCTGACCATCGCGAGGATCTCGCCGGTATGCGCGTTCATCACGATCGCGCAGCCGCCGGGCGAGCGGAATTCCTTTACCGCCGCCGCCAGTTCATCATGCACGATGCCCTCGATCCCGATATCGATCGAAAGCACCAAGGGTGATGGGTCCGTGATAAGGCGCCGATTAAAATATTCCTCCACGCCGGCGATGCCGACCCCGCCGACATTGACCCCGCCCAGAATATGCGCGGCGAGGTCACCTTCCGGGTAGTGGCGCTTGTCCGCATCCTCAAAATATACGCCGGGAATGCCGAGCGCGTTGACCGCCAGCTCCTCATCCGGGGTGAGCTTGCGGTCCAGATAGACGAAGGATTTTTTTGACGCCAGTTTTTGCGCGGTGGCGTCCACATCCAGCCCCGGTAGCACGGCGCCGAGTTTCTCCGCGGCACCTGCCGGGTCCGTGACCTGCTTTGGGTTGGCGAATAATTGCGCGCCCGGCAGCGAGACCGCGAGAATCGTGCCGTTACGGTCGGTGATGTCGGCGCGGCCGGGCGGCGGCGGCGTGACATCCAGCGCCGGCTGCATCGCCGCCAGCACCGCCGCGGTCGGCAAAATCGGATGGATGACGGTCGCGTAGGTCAGCCGCAGCGCCAGCACCACGTACAGGCCGGCGAACAACAGCGCGCCGGTGACCAGGCGCTTGCGCGCGAGGTCCATGCGGGCGCGGCGGTCCGGGTCACGATTGGTGACACGGACATGCTCCATCAGCGGGACGGCGCCGCGTTCCGGCGCGCCGGAACGGCGCGAGGGCGGCGGTGGTTCGGGGCGCAGGGTGAGGGTCAATTTTCGGCGCCGCTGGCGAGCGGCTGCGGTGGCGGCAGTTCCGCCGCCATGCCGAGCAACGAACCGCTGTTTTGCTCGGGCGCGGCCGACGCTTTCACGGACATCACTTGCGCGCCGATCGGCGCGATTGGGAGCGATGACTGAGCCATGACCGCCCGTGGCGCGACGTAGAGCGGTCTCGGCGGCGGCAGCGTCTCGACCGACCGCGCCGCCGCCAAGTGCAAGGACGAATGGGTGTCGCGCAGCGACCGCACGACGGATTCGGCAAAGGCGACGTTCGCGGACGACATGCCCACCGGCGGCGCCGGCGGCAGCGGCGGCGGCAATGGCAACGCGGCGGCGGCCGGCGTTGCGTTGGCGGCAACCGTCAGCGCGGGAGTAGCCGGCGCATTGGCGGGGGGCGGCGTATTCGCCGCCGGTAATTGCGCCTGCAAGGTCGCGAACGTCACCAACTGCGCCGGCTGCATCGGCTGCAGCGCGGTGAAGCGGTTCGCCAGCTGCTGCAGCCGGGTCGGGTCGATCTCGAGCGCCCATTGCGCCTGCAACACGCGGATGCGCTGGTCATCCAGCCGCGATTGGTCGGCGAGCTGCGCGATCTGGTCGTCCATCACCTGGGCGCGATGTTTCACCGCGAACAGATAGGCGCCGGAGATGGCCGCCAGCATCATGGTGATGAAGGTGAACGGGCGGATCATGCGGCCAGCCGCTCCATCGCGCGCAATTTCGCGCTGCGCGCGCGCGGATTCGTGTGAATCTCGTCGGCGGATGGCGTGACCGGGCTGCCGGTCAGAAGCCGGAAGCGCGGCTTCACCGGTTCGGCGACCGGCTGATGCCGCGAGGCGCCGGGCGCGCGGCCGGATTGCGCCGCGAAAAACCGCTTCACAATGCGATCCTCCAGAGAGTGGAAACTCACCACCACCAGCCGCGCGCCGGGCGCCAGCAGGTCCGCGGTCTGCGCCAGCGCCGCTTCGATGTCGGCAAGTTCATCATTCACCGCGATGCGCAGCGCCTGAAAACTTCTGGTGGCCGGGTCAATGCCCGATTTATCCGGTCTCACAACGCTCCGTATCACGCCGGCCAGATCGGCCGTCGTCGCAAATTCCTGCTGGCCCCGCCTCGCAACAATCGCGGCCGCGATCCGCCGCGAGGCTTTTTCTTCACCAAACTCATACAGAATATCAGCGAGTTCGGATTCGGACACAGTATTGACCAAATTCGCCGCGGTCATTTCGGAACTGCCCATCCGCATGTCGAGCGGACCGTCATTGCGGAAACTGAAGCCGCGCGACGCATCGTCGATCTGATAGGAGGAGACGCCGAGATCGAACACCGCGCCATTCAATTGGACAATGCCGGCCGCGTCGAGCAGGTTGAAAATCTCGCTGATCCGGCCTTGCAGAATATGGAGCCTGCCGGGATAGGCGGCGGCCAGCGTGGCGCCGCGCGCGATCGCGGCGGGATCACGGTCGATCGCCCATAGCACGCAATCCGCGGCGTCCAGGATGGCGCGCGCGTAGCCGCCGCCGCCAAACGTGCCGTCCAGGTATTTGGCGCCGTCGCGCGGCCGCAAAAGACGCACCGCCTCGTCACGCATCACGGGAACGTGATTCAATCCGCTCATGCCGCCTGCGCCTGGCCGGGAAATTTCGACTCGTTGCGCAGACGCTGGCGCTCGCGCGCCGCGGCGCGAAATGTTTCGGCCGCCGCCGGTTCCCAGATCTGGAACATCCGGCCGAGGCCCATGAAGGCGACGGCCTCGCTCAGATTGCCATGCGCGATCAATTCCGCCGGCAGCGTCACGCGCCCATCCTTGTCGATGTCCAGGCGATACGCGTCCGCGTAGATCGTCGCCGCCAGGTCAATCTGCTCATCGGAAAAATCCGGCAACGCCTCCAGTGGCGTTTCGAGTGTCGCGAATACCTGCACTGGCCAGGCTTCGATGCAGGCGTTCTTATGCGACGGCCGCAGGATCACCGGCGCCGAGCCGTCCAGATTGCGCAGCCCGGCACGGAACGCGGCCGGGAT
>Ga0116230_10001090_pt1 | contig 25166 bp, 20 predicted proteins | sample S1TSphfallax_3_FD_88678 | JGI IMG/M metagenome (GOLD analysis project Ga0116230, IMG submission 88678) | Host-associated microbial communities from peat moss isolated from Minnesota, USA - S1T2_Fd - Sphagnum fallax MG | ecosystem: Host-associated > Plants > Peat moss > Unclassified | place... | reverse complement strand
ACATTGTTGAGGATGTTTTGAAAGATGGATGAGCAAGTGTGAACATTATAATAGAAAACCTCATAACAAAGTTAATTTTACTAAAACTAATGTTAGTTCCATACCACCTGAGAATGGTAGATCAAAATATGACCAAACCTCTAGGAATCATTAAAATTTTGAAAATTCACATGCATGGTATTCCATATATAACCACATTTATTGTTCTAAAAAATAATGTGGTAGATTTTAACTATTTTATGTTGCTAGGAAGACCTTGGCTCAAAGATGCAAAGGTTACACATGATTAAGGTAACAATGTCATTATTGTTCAAGGTAATGGAACAATTAAATAAAAAATAGATAATAGGAAATTAGGAACAGAAACCAGAAGGCCCCAAGTATTTATTTGTTATGACTTGATGGAAAGGTTAATAGACGATGAGGAAGTTCAGATCTTTGAAATAGAACCAGAACTATTTTCAATTGGCACAAAATTACCTTCTTAGAAGAAAACCATTTCGCTGTTGAATGTTGGAGTGTCAAAAATTAAAAACACTAAGGAATATGATCCAAAACAAGGGACAATAAATCAAACATCTACAAAAGTGCTGCCTTTAATAATGAAATTAGAAAACTTTTGTGTTAAACCAAGGGTTACATTAGGAAATAAGGTTTATCCAAAAACCTAATACCATATAGCCATAATGATATCTAAGTGGACGAAACACTAACAAAAATACAAGTACAAAATCTTTAGATAACAAGTTGGACTTTGACTGAAAAACAACTCATTGAGTTGAATCTTGGCATAGAGGCAAATCCATAATACATCGAGGTTAATTCACAATTGACAAAGGAGAAGGCTGAAGAACTTAAAATGCTACTCAAGGAGTTCAAGGATGTGTTTGTTTGGATTCACAAAAATTTAAAAGGCATACCTCTGTAATTGGTTCAACACAAAATTGAATTAGATATTTCAATTCCACCAATAGAGATTGAGCCTTAATTGTGTTGCAACGGTCAAACAAAACATTAACAAATTATTAAAAGCTGGATTTATTCAACCAATAGAGGAGGCTACATGGTTATCATCCATAGTGGTAGTGCCTAAGAAGAATGTCAAATTGAGAATTTGTGTGGATTTTAGGAAGCTTAATAAGGTAATACAAAAATATCGTTATCCTTTGCCATTTTCTGATGAGGTATTGAACATTACAACATGGTATGAAACCTACTCATTTCTAAATGGATATTCAAAATACCATCAAATTTTTATAGCCCTTGAAGATACATACAAAATAACTTTTGTAATAGATTGGGGAGTTTTTGTTTTGATGGTGATGCCATTTGGTGTCAAAAATGGGCCACCAACCTTTTAGAAACCAATTCATGAAGATATTTTTGGATGATTTCATAGTTTATAGTGATATGGATAGTCATTTGATGAAGCTCAGACTTTGCTTTCAAAAATGCAAAGAATATAAAATTAGTTTCAACATAGAGAAATGTGCATTTATAATATTTTTAGGACTAATTTTAGGGTTCATAGTTTCCTAGGAAAGAAAAATACCAGACTCTAAAATCAATGACATAATAAAACATTTAACAAAACAATTTTTACTAAAGCATGTTAAGTCTACTACATATTATCCACAAGGAAATGGATAAGCATAATCTACTAACAAAGTCATTGGTAGATTATTGACCAACTTGGTTAATGAGAAAAAAACATATTGGGATGAACATATGTCTACAATTTTGTTTTCATATAAGATTGTTGACAAGGTGGCAACAAGTTATACACCCCATTAATTAGTCTATGGTTTGCATCCTTTAATGTCAATAGAATATGTTTTGCCAACTATTAATGGGGACCATAGAAGTGCAAAACCAACCAAAGTACTAACAATTAAATTTATAGAACTAGAAAAGTTAAAGGAAAATAAATTGGAAATTCAAAACTATGTGGGAGTCAACCAGTGGAATAGATTTTTGTGGAGTCAACAGAAAAATACCGAAAAGAAATTCCAATTTGGAGATTATGTGATGCACCCCCAAGCTCCTTGATGGACTCAACTTTGAGTCCAAAGGTGAAGACAATGGAAGGAGAAGGAGTTGGGGTGCGCTCCTTGGTTTACAGCACTTTGTGGGTAGAGGGGCATGTTGAGCTCTAAGATGGGGACTAGGAAGATTGACAAGTAAATCAATTATTTACATGAACTTGCACAAACCAAACAACAAGTTGGTTAGTGTGTAGTTGGAACACTTTGATGTACGAATGAACCAAAGGCAAACATGGACTCATAAAACTCACCACAGCCCAGACTTGGGGGAAGCCACCACCTTCCCCCTTATAGTATACTTTATGCCTGGCCATAGGACTAGCACCCAAATGTCATTTTGTCTCGGGACTCCCAAATGGGAATCCTGAAATTCCCAAAGTTGGGACTTTCGCAACTTTGGGGGCCCATAACTTTGTGTGCAAACTTCTAATTGAAATGAAGTATGAAAAAAATTTGTAACCCTTATTGAGAGTTTTTCAATGATATGTGGCACACCACCTAAATGTAATCAAATCAAAGTGATTCTTGATTTTTAGTGGTCGAAAGTCAAATTGGCAATTTGACTTTCAGCCTTTTTTTGGGCCATAATTTGTGTTTTAAACGTCTAAATGGGTCATGTAAGCCCATTTTTAACATCTAAGTTCCAAGAGCTTTCCAATAATATAAGGAACTCTTCAATTCTATGGGTTTTGACCCTTACAATCGCTCTTTAAAGATTTGGGATTCCATTGACACTCCAACTCCCAAAGTGGGAGTTCACTTGGGAGTGTGGGGGTTCATTCCCTCACCCTCTTTGCACATTCTTGGGAGCATGAAATGTGACTCCCGGGCTTCACACTTGGCCCACACTTTCTAAGCCCTTGCCTTGGTCGCAAGCCCAAGGCTAAGGTTGTGACATTATGTCTTATGGTTTTTCAAAGGAGAAAAAATACATTTAAGTAAATTAAAAAAAAGATGGTTTGGTCCATTCATGGTACATTATTGTTTACCCAATAATATTGTTCTTCTTGTTTCTATTAACAAATTTGAACTAAACCTAGTATTGGTCAATGTTAATAAGTTATAACCATACACATATGTGGATCAAACATTGAAAGGGATTCAAAGTTCAGAGGATCATAAGTCTTTGTAGTCCATAGATGAAGACCACATGGAAAAAACATTTTATGACTATTTTTTAAATTAAAGAAAAACAAAGACTATTGGGATTGATCATACAATAATATTGGAAAAAACCCTAGTAAATCTAATAAGTCAACATGTTATGAACAAATACCTATACCATGGTTATATGATTTCATAGTTAATGGATTTTAGGGTACATAAGTCAGTGACATTAGAACAAAAATCTATTGATATAATGACTTAACATAGGCCAAAGTGAATTTGTAGTGTAGATTATACCATGTCATCAAATTTTAGATAGTCATTAGAATTACCCAATGCCACATCCACATAATTTTTTGCTCAACACATATTAACTATAATCCATGTTGATGTTAGTATGAATTTAAGTAGGAGGCGACAAATGTCAAACAATATGAAAAAAATACAAATCATTAAAACGTTGGCCTTAAAACAAAAAGTGAAATGTCACTTCATGAAACAAGGTGATTACGTTTTAGAAGGCAACAAACATTAGAGTGATTCCTTATTTTTGTTTCCTACAAACATGTTTCAATCGTATTTTTATCTCTAGAATGAGTGTTGAAGAAAGTTTTGTGGAGAAATTACAAAGACAAATTAAAGGAAAGTTGTAGAAGTTGAAAGAGGAGTAAGAAAAATTGAAATAACAACAAAATTTTGTAAACATTTTGCCTTTACATTCTAGGCTTCCATAAAGAGGTTTGCCTTTTCCTTCTCTAGTTTATTCTTCTTGTTTTCAAGAATATTGTCTGATATTCAAGTTTGAGAGAGCTTTTGAAGCAATCAAAAAAAATGAGAGAGATTGTAAGGAAAATTTGAAGAGATATAGCTTTAGAAAGCCCATAAGACAAATAGGTCTCAATGGGTAAGTCGATCCCATTTTAATTTCAAATTCCAAGGAAGACCAACAAAAGGACAATTTGTAACAACAACAATCACCATTACATCAAGAGGAGTATACTTAGGAGCAAATTCCAGAGAAAGTTCATATTTCAAATAAGAAGCACATGAAGAAAACAAGTCGGCAAGCAATGGCTACAAATCTATGTGGGAAGAAAATGCGTACTCATCAGGATGATGAGGTTAGGTATGTTTTTATTCGAACATAGTAGAGTTACAATAGTAATTTGAAGAACATTTTGATGTGGACAAGCTCTAGAAAGGAAGAGAGATCTTAGGCAAACAAAGCTAGATTAGTAGGCTTGTTTGAAATTGAATGGAAAACACCTCGTCACAACATTTTGGTTGAATTTTTAAACAATTAAAAGTTAGATTTCGAACATAATAGAATCATGGTTATGTTGGGGGATGAATAGAAAATAATAGAAGAACATTTCTTAGCAAAAGTTTTTAAAACCTACCATATAGGAGAGACAAATTAAAACTAGGTAGAAATGTCTGATGTTAGAGTAACATTGGCAAATATAGCAAGTAAAATCCCTGGCATTTACAACACCAATGAAAGGTGGGTTGTGAAAAAGATGAGGTCAGAATATGCTAATAGAATTGTTGCCATATTGCCAATTATTTACCAGAAGGATAAGGTGAAGTATTTTAACAATAAGTCTACTATGATGATCTCTAGAGCATATAATGGAAAGTTTGTTAATTGGGTTGCAATCATGTATTCTCAATTGGTCAAGGTATTAATTAGATGGGAAAAATGTTAGAAAAATATGCTTCAAGGAACAACCATTTAAATAAAAAAAGGATGTATGCCATTCTGCCATAATCCTACAAGTTTCGTTTCAAAAGTGGTTTCCATTAGAAGGAACAAAATCACAAAAGAATAATAAACATGCATAGTAGAAAAATATACTTCAAGGAACACATTCTGCCATAATCCTACAAGTTTCATTTCAAAAGTGGTTTCCATTAGAAGGAACAAAATCACAAAAGAATAATAAACATGCATAGTAGCCTCAAAAGGAAAAAAAGAAAGTTTAAGGGAGAGGTTCATTAAGAACAAAGGGCCTTTGAACCTTGCACACATCTTTCCTAAAAAGGATAAATAGCCAAAGACTATGACAACTAAAAGAACAATTTTGATGTTTCAATTTAATGATGATGAGGAAAAAAATACTTTATAGAAGAGGCAGAGAAGATAGGAGGATATTGCAATGAGAGGGAGTATTGATCTTCAACAAATAAACATAATTGTTAAGGAAACAATAGCAACATAATCATAGACAGAAGGAGAAATCTATATTTCCTAAATCACATCTAAGCTACCAATTTTTCCCAAGCAAGAGTAGAGATTAGATGGGCAGGAGCATCAGAGATGGTTTAAGAAGGAGCTAAAGTCTCAAGTTTAGTATTCAACAAAGGAGCACATATAAGATTTTGATTAGGATCCACCATAAGTACAACAATCTATTCCATCACCATAGAATAATGAAGGTATGTTGCTTTCAAAACTAAGTTATGCAATAGGCACGAATGTATTCAGAGAAGTTTGGACTACACATAAGAGTTTAGGTTCATTAGGTACAAGTTCCAGGGGTTAGACTCCTAGGTTTCATACATTAGGTTTTGTGTAAGGGATAGAAGTAGAATTAGATGAGCACAAAAAAACTACTATGTTTCAACAAGTAGTAAAATACAATGTATAAATGATAAATATTTTATTTAGACTTTCTGATTTGGAGATCAACAACAAATATATTATAAAAGAAAAGGATAGATCTATTCAAAATCTGCAAGGAGCTATGGAGAAGGAGGAGAAGTTCAAAATAAAGTTGGAGGATAGGAATAGTGAGATAGTTAGGTATTGGTAGAACTCTAAGCAACTAAATAGAAAATCAATAACATGGAGAAGTATAACAAAGATTTGGAGAACATCATAATAGAAAGGGATTCCTTGCAGGCAACTTTAAAGGAGACAAATGCCAATTATTAGGGTTTAAAAGCAAAAAATGATATTCTAAGTGTAAAGCATAGTAAACTTCAAAGAGGCTATAAAAATATCAAAAAAACTTTCTTGAAGTAGCATAAGGAGTTGTAGGAGCTTAAAGTGGATAATGCCAATGCATATCAAATTAAGAATGAGATATAATAACAAGTTGACCAAAGGCATGCACAAATGGATATAAATTTGTGGAAGTTGATGGCCTTTAATGAAAAGTTAAACAAACTTCTAAAGGAGACTCATAAGAAAAAACCTTTCAATTATGATATTGTCTTTGGAGAAAGTAGTGAATTCAAAAAGTAGAGTACTTTGCTTCGAGTAAAGTTCAAAGCATTGTTAATGGAGGAAAAAGATGTTGACTTATGGTGGGATGTAGTTCAAGACATTGTTCAGAAAGATATTGGGAAGGTTTGCATAAAATATGAAAGGAATGAAAGGTTGTACAGACACAAGATTTTTCAAATGGAAAAAATTATGCCATTATTTGAATATGAGCCTTTAGTTTTGTTTCCAGAACCAGAGACTTTAAATGAGGAAGAAGACAAAAGGGATATAGATGGGGCAAGACCATCATGTACAAGAGTAGCAAAAAAACCAAGAGACCTTAGAAGAGGAAAGGATAGCCCTGAAAAGGAGGCTACTAAATGTACTTTAAAACAAGTAAAATATGTTTTAGAGGAAGTTAGTTATAAGGAGTATGCATTTACAACCACAAAAATAGGGGAGCAGATACAACTTGAAGAACATGATTTAAGAATATCATAATGGTTAGATTGAGCTTGTGTTAAAGCTATAGCAATAGGATCATACTTAGATTACATTAGATTTGCAATCAAATTAATAGTTTTAAGTTGTATTAGAATTGCAATTATAGTGTCAAAATCAGATCATGTCATATATGTAATTATAATAACTACTACAAGTGACAATAAAGTTACAGTCACAAGAGTAAAAAATAACTTATCAACAAATAACTACACAATTGTCAATAAGGGCATCAAAAGAGCAACAATAAACTCTTATATAACAAAGAATCAAACAATGCTTCAATTTGAAGTATAGGCAAAACAAACTATAATATAAACATATCAGATTTTTGAATCACAAGATCATAAACAATAACACGTTTAGCTTTCTTAACACATTTTTGATTTAGAATTCCGGGATATAATTTAGAGTACGTGTGGGGTAATGTTAAAGGAGTTTTTACTTGCGGTAATTATTAGTTAGTATATTTTTATGCACCTAATTAATGTTTTAGGAATTACTAGCTAGATTACATAATTTTTATCACCATTTGAATTTGAATAGAACATAGGATTATTTGAGGAATATCTTTGGAGAAGAGGAAGAGATGAGTACCATTATATCATTGTAGAACATGGAGCTTTAATGGAATATGAGAGAAATATAATTTGATTTCTAGAAAAAAAATGTTTCCATAATAAAAATTTGTTGTTCTAATGTTTTTATCATACTTTCATCATTGGATTTTGATTTTGAAACTAGTTCTAAATAGATTTGAAAGAGTAGACTTTGTTAGTATTAGTTTTAATGCATTTTAGTTCAAATTTTTGACCAAAATATAAGATTAATTTTTTTGTATTTACCATAGATGATGATGATTAACTGCAAATTCATGATCAATTTGCTCATCAATTCATCACTTTCAGTAAACCACAACCTTGACCTACTCAAAATTAAAAGGGTTGCGATTAACAACAACATGGTCCACATGGGCATTCAGGACATAATCACGATTTAGCCAATCACGACCCTACGTAAAAACCTTTTGAAAAACATAAATACAACTAGCCTTGTAGCATTAACTATTACATAAAACTAGGGTAGTAAATTCATCGAAGGTCAACATGTGGTCACCCCAAATAATTGGCTCATAGGGTGGTTTGAAAGTGTTTATAACTTTATTCCAATCCAATGGAGAAGCATTAAGGCAACGTCCCTACCGGTTGTATAATGTTCCATTATGCTTATTGTAGAAAAATGACCAAATGGACTGATGATATAAAAGTAAGACTTCCTATAGTAAGTTAATTATAATACAATAAACACCCAACCATGTTTGATGTTTTGAGCAATTCACTATTAAGTGGAGACTTAAGTTGTCCTTGGGAGTAGTTTGTTCATGCAATTATTTCCCGCCAAAATGAACTAGTAGGTGGAGATTCGGCTCCTTTTTAAAAGGAATAGTTTCACTCAACAATGTTTTAAACCAAAATAGGGACCATCAACCCATGATAGATGGTGGCAAGGCTTTTCCAAACTCTTGCCAAACATAGGCATTCTACACATAGTCATGAGGTTGGTGTTAAATTAAGGTTTCAGATGCATCAATCATCTTGGCTAAAACACTTTAAGTTGTAATGCGTTAGGTATTGGTGGTCTAATACTTAGTGCAAAGGTTATTTTATGTAAAAAACCTTTTGCTTTTACTTAAGAGGTTATCCAAGAGCACCTATGAAATTGCAATTTAGGTGGGGGAAATTGCTTGACGTGACAATGTGACCACCTTGTAGCTTGTTTTCTAGACAATCGCATAGTGTCATGTTTGTTGACTTTGGTGTTTTGTATGGGCTCCCCTTGGGTTCCATTCATGGAGATGTCATGGTTGGATGTGCTCAAGGAGGAGCTTAGTTTTGTGGTGGGTATCTTTTAGTTGGAATAGTAATGTAGCAAGGTTTCACTAGAGGTAATGGAAGTTATGGGTTCATCATTTGCTCATGGACCATAACAAGAGCTATATGTATGACCCATGGTAAGATCCTAGCAAAAGGAAAGGCTTCCTTCATATCCTACATTTCAAAATTCACAAAATAGTCTAAGACTTACTACTTGGTGCTTTTACCACTAGTAGAAAACAACCTTTTTTTAACAAAAATGTTTTTTACTACATGTCGTGTGTAATTACGTTACAACTGGGATTTTTTAAATAAAAAATAAAATATTAGCGATTTTCATTTAACTCGACATGTCTACAAAATTAGTAATTAGTCAAAAGTAGTTTTGAATGGGTGGACAATCGTCGAATATTCCTAACATCAACAAAATATCTTTAGTTGGACAACCTGCACTTTCAGTGGATAGTAAGAAGCATGTTGTGATTTCTCATGTGTGCTAACTTCACTAGTTTAGTATTCAACTACCATTAATGACACCATCAACTAACAAATGGATGATATAAATATAATTTACATGCAATTTAATCTATTTATGAAAATAGGTAGGTAGGTAGTTTGTTTTGTTTTGTTTTATTATGTTGAAATTTTCAAAACCAAAGTGTTTCTACAATGTTATTCATATTTTTGAAAACCTAACAACAAGTAGGGGTTCATTGACTTAGGTTGAGAATTTTGGAGTTATCATGCAAAGATTATTGATTATTAAATCATTTTTTAGTAAACATTAATAAAATCATAAATAAAAATCATATTTGAATCCAAAAATGCACTTGGTGTTGTTGGAAAGTAGTTGTTGAGTGAGATTTAATGAAATTTATTTCAGAATTTTTAGACTTAAGGTATGGAAGATGTTGATTTTTTAATGAATTTTGTTGTTAAAAATTCAAACAAATTACGAAAGATTAAGTTTAAAAAGGAAAATGAATTGAGTGTGTTCCCAACTTCACACTTGGTACCAACAACACAAGTTATGTTATCTATCCATGAAGGATTAAAGAAATTAATTTGTTTTGTTTTGTTACAATGAAATCTACCAAAGCACGGTGTTTTAGTTATGATATGGAACTTATCATTATAAAGTTCTCAATGAGTACAGGTGCAGCTACTTGGTTTAGAATGTTTGAAGCTAATGTGTTGAAGCTATTGATTATTGAAACAGGTTTGCATTGAAAATTTCGGGTATTTAAGGACAGTTAGATCTGGATTCTGATTAGGTAAACCTACATTTTTTTTTAAAAACAGAAAAATGCTTTTACCTCGACACAAGTAGCCAAGTACCAATGTCCACCGGAAAGAAACGAAGATTCCCTCCAGTTTCCGACCTGCGATCCGCGACCCTCGACTGCCAAGGGGAGCGCAGTGGGAGGACGCAGTTTTAGATGCAAGGAGAGGGGAAATGGAGAAAGTATTTGTTATTCGAAATAAGTGCAGCGAGATGCGGGTCAGGCATCATTATCACAGTATGACGATGATGCAGGCTTCTTCTTCTTCCTCTTCTTATTTGGTCACGGTGTTTTTTGTGGTTTTTTTGCTGCCTGGAGGCCTTTGGATCGAGCAATGTGCCGGGCAGTGCGGTTCGACTAGCTCTCTCGTGGGTTTCACAGCAGACTTTACTATGGTGCAACATCAACTGCGTGGCACCCTTCGAATTGTGGATGACTGCTCTTTCACGGTAGAGTCTTTTTCCTTCCCCTATCCGTACCCGCCCTCCCGTTTCGGCCTCCAAACTCCCCCACCTAATCTGTTAAGGAGGAGATTATTTTGCTTGATGCGGCTCGCTGCATCCTACACATAAGTTATCAATCACTAAAGAAGAAGGTTTCAATATCAGCTGAAAGTGTTACAAATTTGTAGCAATTGTTTAGGGTCGTCGATGATTATCACTGCTATGAAGTAGAAATCAGGAAGCCATGGATTCTGGTTTGAGCTTGTCTTTTAGAGAATTTTTTTGAACTATACATACAGGTGAACTAGAGATCTAGGTTTTAACATTTCATACAACCTTGAAGACACACTACTTTTTAGAAGTTAGATTGCACAACATTGCATCTTCTGGCATCAGGATGATTCTTGATGGAGAACACCTCGATCAGACACTAACAGTTTTTGGAAGATTTGGACTGACAAAATACTTGAGAAGGGAAGAGTTTTGCTCACTTTGAATTCAAGGTTTAGGGTTTCCAATGGACATGTATAAGATGTGGTTGTTTTGGTTAGTTGAATAAGTTAGGGTTTTACAGAACAGACCTGATGATGTGTGTAAACTGGACAAGTATTCTTCCCTTATGCATTCTTGTTTTACTTTACAAAAAATATTCAGTGCAATAAGTCACTCACAACTGATAGTCAATTCCACAAAACTTGTGTATTTCTCACATTGCCCCAGTGGTCTGGAATGCCATTAAACTATAAGCAGTAGTTATAGACACAAAATTCCAAGATAGGTTGATAATGTGCCTCAGACTCTTCTATTATGGACTAAGGTGACAAGCATGCTCTTGTTTGTTTGATGAACTGAATGAAATTGTGTAGGCCACATATTCATCAATCAGTGCCCTATCATCCATGACAGTAGTTGGTCTTTTTCTGTAGACAGCCATTCAAATGCCTGTGTGTGAAGTGCTTGAACTTCTTGGTAGAGGTATACCAAAACAGAGTCTGGGGTAAGTGGACCAACTTGGTTTTGTGGTCCTGCATTGTTCAGAAAATATGCAGCTTCTGTGAAACTGAAGAAGTCCAGTTCTTGTCAGTGCTCATCATTCCTGTTAAAAGATTTCAGATGACAAACAAACTGGACACCTGCAGGTATCAAGATTTGATATGCTTGCAGGAGTGGAGGTATTCTGGTGGGGTGCTTTAGGGGATGATGTTCAGAGTCTTTTGGATGGGCAGCCTATTTCGGAGGGCAATTTGGTGGGCACTTATAGTAATGCAACTTTGCAGGTAAACTCCCAGATTAGAGCATGACAGTAGTTCTTTTTGGGTAATGTAATCACTCAAATCTGGCATCATCATTGCAATTTCTTTGCATTTCATCTGTTCTAGTTTCCAGAAGGCTAAGCTTTATTTAACTTGAATTTTAGCTTTTGTGATTGAATTATCTCAATTGAGTGCAGTTACTACTGGATGGCTCCACATGGGATGAAATCAAAGTTCTTAGTGTATGGGATAAAGCCACTGCATCAGATTTTGGTCATGTAATCTTACAACCTGTTGCACCACCTCCGACAAGTGGGAGTGGAGTTTCTGCTCCCACCCCTGGTGTTGTCTCAACTCCTTTGGCAGGAGGAGCTCCAGGCCCAAGTCCAGGATTTGCCTCTAACCCCCCAAGTTATGAATATGACACTCCTTCATCAACAGCAACAATGGGGGAATGGCAACCAACCATGTTTGATAACTGCATTGCATTGACACCTGTTTACCGTATGCGGTGGACTCTGGATGTCATACCTGGGATGGTTGATATTGGGCTTGAGTTTGCGCTAACCAAAACACAATACATGGCATTTGGCTGGGCCGACCCTGAAAACACTCAACACTTTATGCTAAAGTCAGATGTGGTCGTTGCAGGAATTGATGATAAGGTCAGCATCATTAAGACTTCTCCAAGTTTTTAACAAAGTTATGAAATGGATATGGGTGCTTCTTGGCAAATTAATCTCTCACCAACACTTCCAACTGCTGACTGATTGCTGTTGTTGGTCCACCTTATTGGGATGTGTGAAATCCAATTTGCTGGGATTAAAACCCTACAATCAGACCTGTGCATCATTGATTTATAACCAATGTAGAGATACCAACTATACATGAAGTCATGAATGCATTTTTACTTGCTGTATATGAGACATGGCAAGAAGTGGGGACCAATCTAGAGCTTCCAGGTGTCATTGACTATGTCTTGTGTGCAGGGTATCCCAATCTCAGAAGACTACTACATCAGTTCATACAGTGAGTGTAATTGGGACAGTGCAAAACCGGCAGGTGTTTGTCCCGATTCAGTTTTTGCAGGCAGTACAAATTCAAACTTCAACAACTCACAAATGCTTTATGGCCAACAAGTTGATGGTATTTTATTTGCCTTCCCAGTCATTAGGGTTTAGTTAGTTTCAGCACCTATAACATGAAGTCCCCAAGGATTCATTTTGGCACTAACACACACACACCAACCACCAGATACACTAGGCTGATTGATCTGAATAAGATGGTTGTGATGCTGTGGTGATTGTTTGGGTCATTCATGCAAGACATAGGCCTTGCAGGACCCCATGAGGTGAAATCTTATTCACAGCTTGTGAGCCATGAAGTCGGGGCTGCAGTATCTGCGAAATATGCCAGAAGAAGATGGCTTGTGTATTTCACAGATCACATAGTTGAGATCTTTATGTGCTTTTGAAAAGGATTCAGATATTTTGTATCACTGATGAAAAACCTTGTGAGATCTCTGAGGGTATAGTGGGAGTCTCGGTGATTTTGTAGGAATCACTCTTGTTCGATACCGGCGTCCACTAGAAAGTGGAGACATCAAATATGACGTGTCTATAAATGTGACAGACAACATGACAGTTATATGGGGAATGGGCACTTTAGCAGCTGACAATGCACGAGTCCATCTTACACCTCAGTTTCATGGGATGCCAAAGGGGGTCAAATTTGGGTACCGAAATCTGACGCTTAGCAGCTTCACAGACGAGTGTAATGGCCCCTTAGCTGCTTCAAATGCATCACAAGGAAATAATGTCGTTGCTGATCGTGGCACTGCTTTAGTTGTGACATCTGACACTGCTTTACAGTACCCAAATCCACCTAACCCTGCAAAGGTGTTATACATAAACCAGAAGGAATCACCTGTGTTAAAGGTTGAGCGAGGAGTTCCAGTCACTTTTTTGGTTGAAGCTGGTCACAGTGTATCATTATATATTACATCAGATCCAATTGGTGGCCATGCTGACTTGAATGAAAGCATTTATGCGGGTGGACCAGATGCCCATGGAGTGCCAACATCTCCGAACATGCTTTCTTGGCTCCCTGATCATAGCACACCCAATGAGGTCTTTTACCAGGTGGGATATAGGTGCATCTATGATTACAAGGAACAGAGCTAGGTTTTGACAAACACATTAACCTTTTCCCAATACACCCTTTGTTTTCAGGACATTCAAGAGCCTCACTTGTAAACTTGGCTTTCCATTCTACAATTTGGTTGATTCTTACCTATGTTCTAATATTATTGTGGATCTTTTAAGTTTTGTTGTATTTATTGTAGTCATATTTCCAGCCAAAAATGGGCTGGAAAGTGCAAGTTGTGGATGGTGGACTTTCAGACATGTACAACACCAGCACTCTTCTTGCAGATAATCAAGTAAGGCTCCTAATTCCAGATGGTTATTCTGGGCAGTTCTGGAAAGCTTATGCTTGATTAGTGCTGATCAATTTTTTTCTCTTTTGGCATGGTTGGACAAAATTAACCTGTAAGGATCTGAACATTGGACTCTAAGCCGCAAAGTTTTCGAAACTGGGCAGGTGACACTTTTTTGGACATTGACAAGCACAGACATCTTTTTTGCTGTTCGTGCAGAACGCAAAAGTGGATATCTCGCAATTGCATTGGGAAGGTGTGTTTCATTATTTTCTACCATGTTGTTCAATTTCTAGATTGCAGTAAGTGTGACTTTGGGTACCATATCGATCAACACTCCCTTGGATGCTCAATATTTTTATGTACTCCAACTAGACTGATGTATTCAATTCTCAAAGTTGAATGAGTCAGTGGTGTGAAATTTCCATGTAGGGCAAAGTGGAATCAACTTTGGTGGGTCTGGTGGTGTAGGTGCTCTGGCTGTGGGTTCTTTTCCCTCTTTGTTACCATAAACTAATTACAAAGTGTGGGTGCTGGTGGGGTGGGGGGATTACAGTGGGATGGTGAATTCCTTTGCATATGTGGGCTGGATTGACAGTGAAGGCATGAGTCATGTTGGGACATATTGGATTGATGCAAAAGATGCATCTGGCATCCACACAACTACTGAGAATCTGTCAAACAAAAAGTGCGAGAGGCAGTATGGGATAATCACTTTTGAGTTTAGTAGGCCATTGAAGCCTCTCTGCCAAACTGGGAAAGAATGCCGAAATGTCATTGATCCAATAAGTGCACTCAAAATGGTTTGGGCTATGGGTGATGAATGGTCTGGTATGTGATCTGTCTCTTTTCTGTTGCTCCACCCAAAACATGCTTTTTCATCTTCTCTTGAATGCTGTGCCTTTCATCTTGGTGATTGAACTAAAAACTTTATGCAGATAGTTATTTAAACTATCTGTTTTGCACATGTGTTGAAGTTCCTTACTTTGGATTGCTTGAACCACAGTTGTAAATCGTTATTCCATGCTTCTCTGGCAGTTTATTTTTAAACTTCAGACTGCAGTACCTCTACTCATAACCATTTGCTAAATTTGGTCAGGAGATCTGAGTCCTTTCTTGTCCACTGCTAGAGGCTGACTGTTGCCCTCTAATCCTGCATCTAAATCCCACATCATGCTCCTACTTTATCAGCAAAACTACAGTTTATCAAACATTTTGGATCTTGAATTGGGGCTCTTCTACCCTGCAACAACGTTGTTTCTTGACTATAAAGTTCAATGGTTGGTTCTTGCAGATAATTTGACAAATGGAAATGTACACACTGTAGTAAGTAGCATGCCTACTTTGATCTACTTGGCTAGTGGAGCTGCCAAAGTGGAGGAACTGCAACCCGTTTTGGCTGTATTGGCCCATACCTGCCTGTATCCTTTCATGGAATCTTGATTTTGCAAAATAAGGATGTGAAAATATGTTTAGTTTTACTGTCTTAGTGGTAAAATTTTTGGTTACAGTATTATGTAGTCCTGTTCAGGCTGTAATAGGAACCTAAGCCTTTGAAATGGGCAATGCTGAGCAGGTACATGGGTTTATGATGTTCCTTGCATGGGGTTTATTCTTTCCGGGGGGCATGATGGCAGCCAGATATATGAAGCATCTGGATCAGTGGTTCCAGTAAGTCTCTGTATCTCCTATGAGCATAGAAGGATGCAAGTAGATCACTTAAATATGAATGGTGAATAGGACAACACATACTAATGGAGTATGAGATGAAAAGTGAATTTAGATATCCTCCATCTAGTGGGGACATTTAATCTGTGAGTTGGTAGGTTCCAATTATGGTGCTTCCTCAACACTGGCATAGGGGAGTTAATCATTTCTTTGTTGGCTACTTCTTTTCATACTTGTTCTCTCACTCACAGCTAGATATCTTCTGTTCAAATTTGCATATCGTTGTGCAATTGGATTGTTACTGAGAACCTTTGAGCTGCCTTTATGTTGCAGAATTCATGTGTATGCTCAAGCTTCGGGGATTTTTGTTACACTTTTAGGTCTTCTATTTGCAGTAGCTGAGTTACAGGGGTATGTATCTTCCCTCTGTGCTGCTTATTCCTGATTGGATGAAAACATTCATCAGTGGTTCTCATAACTCATGTCAGTTGGGCACATGAGGCTGATGCTCTATTTGCAACTTCTGGGTAGCAATGATTTAGTCTTCTAGGGTTGATGTTTAACCCTCTATGTAGGCCTCTTTATGCCTTAGGCTGCTTGCTTGTACAGGGGCAAGCTAAAATGAAGCTTGTTGCAGCTTGAATGAGGAAATTATTGACTTTTCTGGTCTCTTGAGGACTAACCAACATCATGATTGAGCTTCCTGTTGCTTTCAGAAATGCAGCAGAAACTTGGGGTGCATATTTTCTTATAATTGTTTGCCTGAAATTTTGGGCACATTATCATGTACTTAAATCTATGCCCACTGCTGGGAGCTGATGATGTCAGCAGGGAGTGATGGCAGATAGTCACTGCTATTCATGGTCAAGGTGATGGTCTGATACTTTGTGAGTACCTCATAAAATTATGACTGCACTCATTTTTCTTGTGTCAGTTTTGGTTGGCTGGAATGGACACAACTCTTGCCTTCAAACTGTTATTGTGCAGTTTTCTCTGCAAACTCATAGACATACTATCCTAGGCTTATCTCACTTGTGCAGGAATTTGTATTTTCTGTTGTCAGCTTACTAAGAATTGAGCTCATTGAAGAAATCACTGCGCACCAATCGCTTTTCAATCTTGGATTTAGTGTGATCTATATGTTCAATACTGAGAGTTATGTGCTTTGGACTTCACTTAGAAGGAAGCTGCCACTTTGTTGGTTTTGCAGCCTGGATACAGGAAATAAACATATGAAATTGGGGATCACCTGCATATTACTAGCTTGCTTTCAAGCCAGTAATGGCCTTGCGCGACCAAAAAAGGCAACACCAGGAGAACATGACCGATTAATTCGCAAAATTTGGGTGTACCTGCACCAGTAAGATGTCATTTATTCAGTGTGATATTGCAATACACTGACCCATGAATTATGACGTATACAGTGTTAGTCTTTGCTGGAATTTTAAATAAGCCAAAAGTAAATCAGCCTTCTTTGGGACAGTAGATGCACCCCCAATTCCACCTGCTTTGGAGATGGGAAAGAAACGCATTACTGGCTGTTTTTTCCAACCTTAGTGCATAAGGCACCACCTTACATATTTCTAAAATTTTCCAACTTTTGGATTCTCTACCCTCTTAATTAGTTTCTTCCAGATTGGGGTTGTGTCTACAGTATCATTTGACAGTTGTGCTGAACTGCATGCAGATATATGGGGAGAGCAGCTTTAGGGCTAGGGTTTATAACCCTTCTTACAGGGATTACACAGTTGGGAGAGAGGGATGGATTTGATCGTGTTAGGAGTTTGCAGGCAGCATTGTTTGCATGGTTCTTGCTCATCACTGGATTAGTCATGTACATTGAGATGTGCAGAACAAGGTTCCTCCTTACTCTACTTAACTATCACAATTTCCATTGCTCACTGTGCAAATTTCCTACTGTGGATCACACTTACAGTCATCAAAACACTCTAGGCTGATGTTCAGAAGACTTTGCACATAAGTGGTGTGAAAATATGCTTGTTACCTGTATTTGGAGTCTGATTTAAGGTGATCAGGTGTGGCCTAAGTTCAGTCTTGTAGGTCTTATGAGAGACTATTGGATGGTGTGGCTTGGCAAAATCTCGAATGGACTGGGCATGCAATAGAATTAGAATTTGTTAACATCTGTGTCATGGTCAAGCAAAGCACAATATATGTGGACATTGCACAAAACATGTTTGAGCAATTCCAAAACCTCAATTTTATCTCCTTTCTGTCTCTTTAGTGCATAACCTTGAAACACCTGGTTGTTGGATTCTTTATTAGTTCTTTTGAAACATGCTTCTGGTCTGTTAATGTCAGTAAACACCTTTGGGGCATTGACTGTGGTAATTTGACCAACAGGAGGCTGGAATATGGGTGCAAGATTGGTGATAGTGTGTTTGAGCAAGGCCATATTATAGGTGAGGAGGAGGAGGATTCCAGAGAGCTTTTACAGAGCTCCTTTCTAGGGCACACCAAGAACTCACAAGAGCAATCTGAGACACTGGGTATGGAGGTTCAATTGGAAGCATTTTAGCAATTCTCTTAGTGGATCAAAAATGTCTCATGATGCTGTGAAATTAGATCATATAGGGATGCTGCTTGGTGAATGTCAACAAATTGTAGACATACCACTTACACATCAGTCATTTGTCTGCATGATGAGGCTGTAGAGTCTTTTCTTGAGCTCAAACTTGAATTCAGTTTTGAGTGCTGAAACTTATGTGAAGCAGGTTATGTCCTTTACTCTCTGTATACTATACCAAGTTTATGAAGTAGACCAAGGTAGTTCAAAATGATTGTTGGTTGCTCAGAGGCAGGGCTGATAAACATCTATGTGCCAGGGATTTGTCCCTATAGATTTGCAGTTGTAAGTCACATTCTCCTCACATTTGCAAATGGGTAGGTGTTTTTTAGGTGCATACTTAACCCCTTGTACCTATTCTTGTGCACATGGATAAACAAATGTATATTTTTGGTCTCAAGATTTCTTTGAAGTTCTTGGTGGAAGCTTTCTTGCCAAATTGCTACTGGTTTTGGGTAGTCAATATCCTTCATTTAGCCAACCTAAAGAGACTCTTCTATTCCTTCTGTTTATTCATTCCTGTTATACCTTGTCGCTATTGCCTTTAGTTTATTGGATGATTCTGTGAGTTTTCAATGAAGTTTCTTTTTCTTTGGTCTTTTGATGTTAGTCTTCAGAACTTTTCTTGAAGTTCTAGTGGAGTCTTGTGGAGATTTTCAATTTGAACTGCAGGGTGGTATGATTAGGGTTTAGGGTGCTTGCTCTAGCTGTTTGGAAGATGGTTCATACGCATAGAAGAGTGCAGAGAACAGAAACAAATTGCATCAGGAAATCCTAACATTGCAATTTGGTAGTACTCAGGCATGTGAGTTTTCTCATCCACCTTTGTGTCAAGCTTTCATGTTTACTGTTAAAGCATTGACAATGCTCCAAAATGTGTTATCACCAGGATGATTCAGACATTAAGCTGGAACAAGGTGTGTATTAAGATTTGTGTGTTGTGTGGCATGAACAGATAGGATGCAGGATTTTGGGACATGGTGGTGAGAACATGCCTCTTGCAGTCCAAATGCTGCTCTGGACAATGCAGAACTCTACTCTTGATTTCATCCTGAAAGATTTGAAGTTTTTTGAGGATTTGGATGACTCTGGTTTCTGAAGCTTTCGTTCTTTTTAGGATCTTTTCTGAATGCTCAATACATAAATTTAATCAATGAGGAGTTGCCATCCTACAAGGCCAGAACAAAAGTAAACCATGACATGAGAAACCTAATCTGCATTCTCCAAATCTAATTCCCAAACCACAATTAAGCTTTATACCTAACCCCTGAACTCTATACCCAAGATAGGGACAATCTGCAAGCAAACTTGTATGATACACACCTTGTGTCTTCCTCCCAGCTCTCACTTTCAATTGCATAACTAAAACATTTTTCCAGTCACAATTGATACTGGTTTTTCTCATAAACATGTTGGAGATGCCTCCCCTAATAATTCAACTTTGCAAGCAAGTAGGAGAGCATGTTTGGGTGCACACAAGGCAATGTAGCTACTGCGTGAGTCCATGAGTGTGAGCGGCAAGCTTGTGAGTGATGAGCTATGAACATGTGAGCTTGACTTCATGAGCAAGTGAGAATCTTTTATAGAATCTTCTTTTCATGTGGATGGAATATTCATGTTGATTCATGAGATTCCTATTCTCATGTCAAAAGAATATTCTTGGCACATGAAGGAATATTCTTATAATGTGGCAATGATAATTCACCTCATCACCTATTTGGTCACCTAAGGGTTGTTTTGGTCATATCATACTCCCATTTTGTCTTATTGTATATAATGACTATGGCTAGGGGCCTGGCTTGGTTAGAATTGTAACTAGAATAATGAACAGAAAGTTTGACATTGTTTATAATGATTCAAAGGTAAAATATTTTTATATCAAGTAGTGGACATGTTTTCAATACAGAAAAGACAGTTTAAATCCCAATTCATGGCAACCAAACTTCCATAATGAAGACTGATATCATTTATATTGTCTCATGTAATACACCTTCACACATTTTTTTGTAAATGCTTGGATGTCATTTCCAAGCATGAATCATTACTTATAAGTCCTATCATGATCCAACAAACGACAAACTCCATCACAACTCCAAGGGGGAAAATGAATGAAATTTTTTAACTCCTCAAAAAACATGACATGTTGCAATACATAGTACAATTGTTTGCAAGGCACCCTTTTCATTGATTGGCCCAATGAATTGGCAACCATACCCACAAAATCTAAGAAAGTACAAGTTGGGAATTTCCCAATTGTAATTTCATATTGTCTCCTATTTGTAGGACCATTGGATAGAATGTTGTAATTTTATCCATATCCAAGCGTAGGTACCTCCAATGGTGGGTTGACAATTGCTTCTAAAAGACGACCAACTTCCCACTAATTAGTATGTTGTTTAGACATGTTAAATGAAATTGTCCATCAAATAGTCTCACCATTGCATGTTGTAGGCCATGACATTGCATCTGGCAATCGATGTATTGGAACCAAAAAAATTCCACCAAATAGACTTTAAGGCTAGATAGATTGGCATTCATTAAAAACAAAGCTTGCTTCTTCAAGAGATCTATTACCCAGTGAATGGAATAGATTCAACAAGGCAATGATTAATTAACGAATGACAAGTTTTCAACAAGGCAATTGATGAGCTCATTAGGAATAAGACTATTGGTCATTTGATTTTGAATTACTTTTGGAGGGAAGAGAACTTAGAATGTATTTTTGGAATTTGTGGGAGTTAGAGAGGTTTTTTTTAACACATAGAGTTAGACTTAAAGAGCTACTGAAATTAGAAAGGAGACACAATATAAGTTTAGAGTTCTATTGGTATTTAAAACCATAGATTTTTTACGGTTTCAATTCTAATTTTGACTTTTGAGACTACATACTTTTGATATGTTCAATTCTAAGTAAAGAAAGTAGTATGGATTTTATGAAGAAACATGGATTGTATTTTGAATTTGTTGTGTTTTATTCATAGTTATGAAATTCTTGGTGCAGGAATGTTATGGAAGCCCAAAGAAGCACGAATTTTAACGAATTTTATAGATCAACCGGTGAACATTCGGTAAACATTCGCCCCCAGGAATGTTTTGACAAGGTGTTTTACCACGTAAATTCGCAAATTTTAAAGTGCAAAATGAAGAATGTCATTACTATGGTTTTATTGTTATGATAATATAACTATGTTTTGACTACATATTTTATTTATTTTTAAAATTGAATTTAAAGAGAATGCACAATAGTTGTAAGAAAAAAACTATGTAAAAACAACTACCAAAATTGTTTTGAATATTGAAAGCACAAAATGGAAGTGTTGAAATGGGTACTTTTGAAGTAAATTTGTATTGTTTTAAGTAGGTAGAGAATAATTCTCGAATAAAATCTACACTTACATTTTGGCGACCATCTTGAGGACAAATTTTTTTTGAAACAAAAAACAACAACAATATTGTGAATAATTTTGGATTTATTTTGAAAGCATTAATTTTGTAGATCTTGAAAATTAGAAAAAGATTTTTTTTTTATGGTAGATTTAAATTTCCATTTTTAGAAAAAAAAAAAAAAAAAAAAAAAAAAGGTTTAAGCAATGAAGGTTGTAAGGATGTAAGTCAAAAAATATACCAAGAAACAAAGAAAATTCAAGATTTCCACAACATTATGAATCAATTGGTGACTTGAAGTTTGCAAGGACAAATGGATCAAGAAGTTAGGCAATGAAACATGGATTCTGATTTTGAATAAAACCGGGATTTGTAAACCATGATATGTATGAAAGGCCCAATAAGGGTATAGTTTTGGAACCCAAAAGTTTAGAAACAAAAGAACAACCTACATGACATTAGGTGTCTTCAATGGGAATGGGAGTGAGAAAAGAAGTATGGACATGGGGTCCACAAAGATGTCATGGGTATGGAAGGCAATCTCTAGTGAAAGGGATTAGGTTTGAAGTATACCCAAGAAAAAAGGGTATCCATGTTTTTCAAACACCATCTATTATTCAAAAACATGGGGATGAGAGAAATCCAAAGGAGGAACTGCTATTAGCGAACCTTTGAAATTCTTCAAATCCATAATCTATGAATAGTTGGCGAAATGATTACAACAGATGCACAAATGTACTAATTAACATCACCATAATATCATGAACTAATAGAAAACTGGGACATGGAAGATAACTATGATCCTAATATTCCATAGTGGGTAGATATGAATTATCCAAGAACTTATGTGATGCATAGGTGAATGTTATAGAAGAAGCATTACCACTTCAAACAAACAACAGAAGATAAGGAATCGAAAAAGACAAAAGGAATCTAGAATGTAAAAGTTAGGATTTTGAGGATTGAACCAAGTTGGGTCAAACTTTTTCTAAAATTTGTGTTTTTTGTAGAATTAAAGGACATGTTATCACATAATGTCCACAGATTGAAAATGAAATGAAAGATGGATTTGTTAGACATGTGGGACAACATATGTTAGATAAAGACTTTATAGACCAACCATAGATGAAAAAACAAATCTAAAACAATTTAAAAGACAAGTTGCATGAAATTAGTCCGAATGAAGCACAATTTGTACAAAACAAATTGGGAATTCATAATTTTCCCAAGGTTAATAGGGCAAAACCATTTTTTATAAAACCAAATTCTATACCACAGAAAGTATAGATGAATGTTGTAAAGGTGGAGGCTAAGATGTTTCAAAAGTTCACACCATTATCCAAAAGGCTTAAACTGATAAATGGGATATCTTAGATACCCATTATTGTCTCACAAAAAGAACATATTAGATTTGTAATGCCAAATACAACAACTGTAGCATGTAAGCTTAGACAACAATCGAGCCATCAAGAAGGATTCAACTTGATAATGGTCAAGCTACATACCAAGTAATAATGAGTACTCAATTTGGATGAAAAACAGAACAAATCTATGAAGATCCAAGCTAAGTAACAATACTTGTTTCAAAACTTCAAACGATTCACACAATGCCAATCATGATAACTCACTAGTAGAATTCCATGTTTTTCAAATTAGATTTTCAAACCAAACAATACCCCAAAGTGATTGGGGGTCAAAAAATTGCTTTGGTTTTTTTAGGAAAAGTCAATTTTAACAAGTCCACTACGAGTAGGATGGTTTTTTTTAACCAACCTTAGGGTGGTGCTTTTGACCAACCCCAAGGCAATGCTTTTGATTAAAATTTATGACTAGTGGTAAAATGTGACATGTTGTAAGGTCATTTCAACACCCCATGTGTCATCATTTGATTGGTCAAATCATAAGTCAATGGGTTAATAAATAAACTAAAAAATGTAGGTAGGTAGGTGAAGACCTAGTCTACCCTAGCCTAGCCTAACCTAACCTATTTAATCTACCTAGTCACCTTAGTCTCTAGACATACACATAGGTTGCAAGTGTTAGGAATTAAACCTCACCTTCACCATAAGAAACCAAGTCCTTACCAATGGACTACAACATCAAAAAATGACAAGTTTTGTCAAGTTTTTTATTTCACATGTTACAAAATTGCAAGAAAGTAGTCGGCTAAATCTAATGGCTAAAGTCATTGGCTAAACTTACTTAATGACTAAATTAATGGTTAAACCTATTTAATGGCTAAATACAATGGTTAAATTTAATGGTTAAACTTATTTAACAATTAAATCCAATGGCTAAACTTATTGAACAACTAAATACAATGGTTAAATTTAATGGTTAAACTTATTTAACAATTAAATCCAATGGCTAAACTTATTGAACAACTAAATACAATGGCTAAATTTAATGGTTAAACTTATTTAACAATTAAATCCAATGGCTCAACTTATTGAACGACTAAATACAATGGCTAAATTTATTTAACAAATAAATCCAATGGCTCAACTTATTGAACGACTAAATACAATGGCTAAATTTATTTAACAATTAAATCCAATGGCTAGACTTAATGGTAAAACCTATTGAATGACTAAATACAATGGCTAAACTTAATGGTTAAACTTGTTTAATGACTAAATCCAATGGCTAAACCTATTTAATGATTCAATTTAATGGTTAGATTTAATGGCTAAACATATTTAATAACTAAATCCAATGGTCAAACTCAATAATTAAACTTATTTAATGACTAAATCCAATGGCTAAACCTATTTAACCACTAAATCCAATGGCTAAACCTATTTAACCACTAAATATTATGGCTAAATTTAATGGCTAAACATATTTAATGATTAAATCTAATGGCTAAAGTTAATGGGTAAACATATTTAATGACTAAATCCAATGGATAAACTCAATTGTTAAACATATTAAACAATTAAATTGAATGGCCAAACCTATTTAATGATTAAATCCAATGGCTAAAATTAATGGCTAAATTTATTTAATGATTAAATCCAATGGTTAAACTTAATGGTTAATTTTATTTAATGACTAACCATTGGCTAAACATATTTAATGACTAAATCAAATGACTAAACTTAATGGCTAAACTTGTTTAATGAAAAATTTCAATGGCCACTGTGAAGAATTCTTACACACCTTCACCATTAAGATATGCACTCACAAAAAACCCAATTGGAAGTGGAACTACTATGTAGTTGTAGTCTAACAAGTAAGGTGGTTCAAAGTAAGTAATGAAATTCACTAAGGATTTAATGCGTTGTGTCCAATTTGAAGATACAAAGACATTGTGAGAGAATCGTAACTCACCATGATGGAATATGAAGGAGCCGTATGTTGATGTTCAATT